>Ga0308168_1000106_pt1 | contig 161141 bp, 101 predicted proteins | sample PhyCR2_FD_202133 | JGI IMG/M metagenome (GOLD analysis project Ga0308168, IMG submission 202133) | Phyllosphere microbial communities from UC Gill Tract Community Farm, Albany, California, United States - DLSLRC.R2 | ecosystem: Host-associated > Plants > Phyllosphere > Unclassified | place...
TTATTGATCAGGACGCTCATTACTTGCCCTCCGCAGCTTTGACAACTTGTTGAGCAGCGTCGGTCAGGCTGGTTGCAGCAATGATGTTCAAACCGCTTTCTGCCAGTACTTTAGCGCCCAGTTCGGCGTTGTTGCCTTCCAGACGGACGACAACCGGTACCTTGACGCCGACTTCTTTCACGGCGCCGATGATGCCTTCGGCAATCATGTCGCAGCGAACGATGCCGCCGAAGATGTTGACCAGCACGGCCGCGACATTGCTGTCGGACAGGATGATCTTGAAGGCTTCGGTCACGCGTTCCTTGGTGGCGCCACCGCCGACGTCCAGGAAGTTGGCCGGCTTGCCGCCGTGCAGGTTGACGATGTCCATGGTACCCATGGCCAGGCCAGCACCGTTGACCATGCAGCCGATGTTGCCTTCGAGGGCGACGTAGTTCAGTTCGAACTTGGCAGCGTGGGCTTCACGGGCGTCGTCCTGGGACGGGTCGTGGAAGGTCTTCAGCTTGGGTTGACGGTACATGGCGTTGGCGTCGATGTTGATCTTGGCATCGAGGCAGTGCAGGTCGCCATCGGCCTTGATCACCAGCGGGTTCACTTCCAGCAGGGCCAGGTCGTGATCCTTGAACAGCTTGGCCAGACCGACGAAGATCTTGGCGAACTGGGTGACTTGCTTGCCTTCCAGACCCAGCTGGAACGCCAGCTCACGGCCCTGGAACGGCTGAGCGCCGACCAGCGGATCGATGGTGGCCTTGAGGATCTTCTCGGGGGTGTCGTGCGCGACTTTCTCGATGTCCACGCCACCTTCGGTGGAAGCCATGAACACGATGCGACGGCTCGAACGGTCGACGACAGCGCCCAGGTACAGCTCCTTGGCGATGTCGGTGCAGGATTCGACCAGAATCTTGGATACCGGTTGGCCGTTGGCGTCGGTCTGGTAGGTCACCAGGTTCTTGCCCAGCCACTGTGCAGCGAACGCCTTGGCGTCTTCCTTGCTACGGACCAGCTTGACGCCGCCCGCCTTGCCGCGACCACCGGCGTGGACCTGGGCCTTGACGACCCACTCGTTGCCGCCGATCTTGTCGCAGGCTTCTGCGGCTTCTTCAGGGGTGTCGACCGCGAAACCCTTGGAAACTGGCAGGCCGTATTCAGCGAACAGCTGCTTACCCTGATACTCGTGAAGATTCATGCTTTTTACCGTCTTCGTTAGTACTGCGCTTCGGCGCTGCCCCATCGCTGGGGCCGCACCACCTGTGACCGTTAGCCCTCGGCCAGTGCCTCGGGCCCGATCCGGCGGACATTCCGCGGTGAGTCATGCACGCAAGACTCACGACGGGCAGACCGCCGTGGTTTCTTATGATTAACGCTTCTTACGGTTGGCAACGTGAATGGCACCGCCATTCACCGCCAGCGCGGCTTCGTGCAGCGCTTCGGACAGGGTCGGATGGGAGAAGACCATCATGCCCAGGTCCTCGGCACTGGTGCCGAATTCCATGGCGATCGCGCCCTGCTGCACCAGCTCTGCAGCCGATGGGCCGATCACGTGAACGCCCAGTACGCGGTCGGTCTTGGCATCGGCGATGACCTTGACGAAACCACCGGTGTCGTTGGCCGCCATCGCACGGCCGCTGGCCGCGAACGGGAAGGTGCCCACGTTAACCTCAACGCCTTCGGCCTTCAAGGTCTGCTCAGTCTTGCCGACCCAGGCGATTTCCGGGTGGGTGTAGATCACGGATGGGATCAGGTCGTAGTTCATCTGGGCCTTGTGACCCTTGATGCGCTCGACGACCATGATGCCCTCTTCCGAGGCCTTGTGCGCCAGCATCAGGCCACGCACCACGTCACCGATGGCGTAGACGCCCGGAACGCTGGTCGCGCACTGGTCGTCGACGTAGATGTAGCCACGCTCGTCGATGTCCACGCCGCTGTCGCTGGCCAGCAGGTCGGTGGTCACCGGACGGCGGCCGACCGCGACGATCAGGCGGTCGAAGGTGATCTTCTGCTCGCCGTTGGCGTCGGTGTAGGTCACTTCGACTTCGTCGCCGTTGACCTGGGAACCGGTCACGCGGGCGCCGAGCTTGATGTCCAGGCCCTGCTTGGTGAGGATCTTCTGGGCTTCCTTGGAGACGGCAGCGTCAGCGGCCATCAGGAAGGTGTCCAGGGCTTCGAGCACGGTGACCTGTGCACCCAGGCGCGACCAGACCGAACCCAGTTCCAGGCCGATCACGCCGGCACCGATGACGCCCAGGCGCTGTGGCACCTGCTGGAATTCCAGGGCACCGGTGGAATCGACGATGACCTTCTGGTCGACCGGCGCCGGTGGAATGTCGATCGGACGCGAGCCGGAGGCCAGGATCACGTTCTCGGCTTCGATGATCTCGGTGGAACCGTCAGGCTTGGTGACTTCGACCTTCTTGCCGGCCAGCAGCTTGCCGTGGCCCTGGATCGAAGTGACGCCATTGGCCTTGAACAGCGTGGCGACGCCGCCGGTGAGGTTCTTGACGATGTTGGCCTTGCGGCCGACCATCGCCGGCACGTCCATCTTCACGTCACCCGTGGAGATCCCGTGCACGCTGAAGCTCTCTTTGGCTTCCTTGTACTTCCAGGAGCTGTCCAGCAGGGCCTTGGAAGGAATGCAACCCACGTTCAGGCACGTACCGCCCAGCGCTTGCTTGCCCTCGGCGTCGGTGTACTTCTCGATGCAGGCAGTGGTCAGACCGAGTTGGGCGGCCTTGATCGCGGCCACGTAGCCGCCAGGACCTGCACCAATCACTACCACGTCGAATTTCTGGGTCATAAGGGATTCCTTTTCAGCAACAAGCTACAAGCTGTGAGCGACAGGCTGAAAGGCGATTCGCTTCGACTCGAAGCGTGGCGCCTGGGGCTTGCCACTCACAGCTGTGTGATTAGATGTCCAGCAGCAGGCGGGACGGATCTTCCAGCAGGTTCTTGATGGTCACCAGGAAGGTCACGGCCTCTTTACCGTCGATCAGGCGGTGATCGTAGGACAGCGCCAGGTACATCATCGGACGGATGACCACCTGGCCATTGACCGCCATCGGACGCTGGATGATGTTGTGCATGCCCAGGATCGCCGCCTGAGGTGGGTTGACGATCGGCGTGGACATCATCGAGCCGAATGTACCACCGTTGGTGATGGTGAAGGTACCACCGGTCATTTCTTCGATGGCCAGCTTGCCGTCACGGGCCTTCTTGCCGAAGGTGGCGATGCCGTTCTCGATCTCGGCAAGGCTCATCTGCTCGGCGTTGCGCAGCACCGGTACCACCAGGCCACGGTCGCTGGACACGGCCACGCCGACGTCGGCATAACCGTGGTAGACGATGTCGTTGCCGTCGATCGAGGCATTGACCGCCGGGAAGCGCTTGAGCGCCTCGGTGGCCGCCTTGACGAAGAACGACATGAAGCCCAGGCGTACGCCGTTGTGGGTCTTCTCGAACAGGTCCTTGTACTTCGAACGCAGGGCCATGACTTCGGTCATGTCGACTTCGTTGAAGGTGGTCAGCATGGCCATGTTCGACTGGGCTTCGACCAGACGCTCGGCGATCTTGGCGCGCAGACGGGTCATCGGCACGCGCTTCTCGGTGCGGTCGCCACCACTGGTGACCACCGGTGCCGCAGCAGGCGCAGCCGGCTTGGCGGCAGGCGCCGGCGCCGACTTCTTGTTGGCGATGGCGGCGACCATGTCTTCCTTGGTCACGCGGCCACCCTTGCCGGTCCCGCTCACGGTCGCCAGGTCGATGCCGTTCTCTTCGGCCAGCTTGCGCGCGGCAGGAGCCGCGATCGGGTCGTCTTCGCCTGCATCGGCAGCAGCGCTCGGCGCGGCAGCAGGTGCAGCGGCCGGTGCAGCCGAAGGCGCGGCGGCAGCGCCGCCCTCCACGATCGAGCCCAGGACTTCGTCGGACAGGACGGTGTCGCCCTCGCCCTTGACGATGTCACCCAGCACGCCATCGGCGGTTGCCAGGACTTCCAGCACCACCTTGTCGGTCTCGATGTCGACGATCAGTTCGTCGCGCTTGACCGCTTCGCCCGGCTGCTTGTGCCAGGTGGCAACGGTGCCGTCGGCGACCGATTCCGGGAAGGTTGGGGCTTTGATCTCGATAGCCATTCTCAGGTTTCCTTAAATACGGTTTCTTGTGCGAAGCATCAGACAGTGAAGGCGGCTTGCAGCAGGCGTTCCTGCTGCTCGGCGTGCATCGAAGCGTAACCACAGGCAGGCGCGGCGGACGCGTCGCGGCCGGCGTACTCCAGAACCAGCGACGGATCGAGGCGGTTCAGGATACGGCGCATGTGGTGCTGGCTGCTGTACCAGGCGCCCTGGTTCATCGGTTCTTCCTGGCACCACACCGCATGCTTGAGCTGGGTGTAGGCGGCAAGGATCTCGACCAGATCGTCCTCCGGGAACGGATACAGCTGTTCGATGCGCAGAATGACCGTGTCTTCACGACCTTCGGCACGGCGTTTTTCCAGCAGGTCGTAGTAGACCTTGCCGCTGCACAGCACCAGGCGCTCCACCTTGGCCGGGTCGATCGCGTCGACTTCCGGGATCACCGTCTGGAACGAGCCTTCGGCGAGGTCTTCGAGGGTCGAGACCGCCAGCTTGTGACGCAGCAGCGATTTGGGTGTGAGCACTACCAGCGGCTTGCGCAGCGGGCGGATGACCTGACGACGCAGCAGGTGGTAGATCTGCGCGGGCGTGGTCGGGACGCAGACCTGGATGTTGTGCTCGGCGCACAGCTGCAGGTAACGCTCCAGACGCGCGGAGGAGTGCTCCGGCCCCTGCCCTTCGTAGCCATGTGGCAGCAGCATGGTCAGGCCGCACAGACGACCCCACTTGTGCTCGCCGCTGGTGATGAACTGGTCGATCACCACCTGGGCGCCGTTGGCGAAGTCGCCGAACTGCGCTTCCCAGATCACCAGCGCGTTCGGCGTGGTGGTCGAGTAGCCGTATTCGAAGGCCAGAACCGCTTCTTCGGACAGGAACGAGTCGTACAGCTCGAAGCTCGGCTGGCCCGGGAAGAGGTTCTGCAGCGGCAGGTAGGTGCTGGCGTCCTTCTGGTTGTGCAGCGCGGCATGGCGGTGCGAGAAGGTGCCACGGCCGACGTCCTGGCCGGTGATGCGCACTTGGTGACCTTCGAACAGCAAGGTCGCGTAGGCCATGGTCTCGGCGTAGCCCCAGTTGATTGACAGGCCACCGGCCTGCATCTTCTGCCGGTCTTCGTAGATCTTCGAGACCTGGCGCTGGACGACGAAGCCGTCGGGCAGCGTCAGCAACTTGCCGGACAGGTCCTGCAAGGTCTTGAGGTCGAAGCGCGTGTCATGGCGGGCGGTCCAGGTGTGACCCAGGTACGGGCGCCAGTCGACGAACAGCTCGCGGTTCGGCTCCTTGACCAGGCTCTTGACCACGTGCAGACCGTTGTCCAGCGCATTGCGGTAGTCGTCGATCTTGGCCTGGGCGCGCTCGGCTTCGATGCGACCGGCGTTGATCAGCGCCTCGGCGTACAGCTCGCGCGTGGTGCGCTGCTTGCCGATCTGCTGGTACATCAGAGGCTGCGTGCCATTGGGCTCGTCGGCCTCGTTGTGGCCGCGACGACGGTAGCAGACCAGGTCGATGACCACGTCACGCTTGAACTGCATGCGGTAGTCGATGGCCAGCTGGGTGACGAACAGCACCGCTTCCGGGTCATCGCCGTTCACGTGCAGGATCGGCGCCTGGATCATCTTGGCGACGTCGGTGCAGTACTCGGTGGAGCGCGAGTCCTGCGGGTTGCTGATGGTGAAACCGACCTGGTTGTTGATCACGATGCGCACGGTGCCGCCGGTCTTGAAACCGCGGGTCTGCGACATCTGGAAGGTTTCCATCACCACGCCCTGCCCGGCCACCGCGGCATCGCCGTGGATGGTGATCGGCAGTACCTTGTCGCCGACGCGGTCGTTGCGGCGGTCCTGGCGGGCACGCACCGAACCCTCGACCACCGGGGAGACGATCTCCAGGTGCGACGGGTTGAAGGCCATGGCCAGGTGGACTTCGCCACCGGTGGTCATCACGTTGGAGGAGAAGCCCTGGTGGTATTTCACGTCACCGGAGCCCAGCTCGTTCATCTTCTTGCCTTCGAACTCGTCGAACAGCTCGCGAGGACTCTTGCCGAAGGTGTTGACCAGCACGTTGAGGCGGCCACGGTGGGCCATGCCGATGACCACTTCCTTGGTGCCGTAGGAACCGGAACGCTGGATCATCTCGTCGAGCATCGGGATCAGGCTTTCGCCGCCCTCGAGGCCGAAACGCTTGGTGCCCGGGTACTTGGTGCCCAGGTACTTTTCCAGACCCTCGGCGGCGGTCACGCGCTCGAGCAGGTGGCTTTGCACCTCGGCGGAGTAGTCAGGACGGCCACGGACGCTTTCCAGACGCTGCTGGAACCAGCTGCGCTGCTCGGAATCGACGATGTGGGCGAACTCGGCACCGATGGTGCGACAATATGTCTTCTCGAGGGCCTCGAGGATTTCGCGTAGGCTCGCCTCCTCTTTGCCGATGTACAGGTCGCCGGCACGGAAGGTCGTATCAAGGTCGGCATTGGTCAAGCCGTAGTGATTGATCGACAGGTCAACAGGCGCAGGACGCTGCCACAACCCCAGCGGGTCGAGTTTTGCAGCCTGATGGCCGCGCATGCGGAAGGCCTGGATCAGTCGCAGCACCTCGACCTGCTTCTTCTCGTGTTCACTGCTCACGCTCCCGGCAGACACCGGCTGGGCGCGGCGCTGGTTCTTCGCCAGCAGCACGAAATGGTCACGGATCGCGGAGTGCGGAACATCGGTAGCGGTGCTGCCTTCGGCGGGCAACTTCTGGAAGTAAGTGCGCCACTCTTCTGGCACGGCGTTAGGGTCGTGCAGGTAAAGCTCGTAGAGCTCTTCCACATATGCAGCGTTACCACCTGAAAGGTGGGCGCTTTCCCACATGCGCTGCATCACGCTTTCTTGCATGCTTGGTCACCCTCGGTTAGGGGACGATCGACAAGAGCCAGGGAACGCCTGAAAAAGCCCGAATACAGCGGCTCAATCGCGCCACCGAGGATCCTGCAGATTTCCGGGTACCAGCCCGGAAGCCCCTGCTGGTCTCATAGCTTCATGGGTAATGAGCGGGGCCTTATGAGCCCATGCCCGGGTTTCACCTCGGCGTGGGTTCATGCCCCACGCCTCGGTGTCTTGCAGGTACTGCGGATCGATCAGGTACCGCTTTGCAGCAGCATGTTACGTACGTGGCCGATTGCCTTGGTCGGGTTCAGACCCTTGGGGCAGACGTTCACGCAGTTCATGATGCCGCGGCAACGGAACACGCTGAAGGGGTCGTCGAGCGAAGCCAGACGCTCCTGGGTCTTGGTGTCACGGCTGTCGGCCAGGAAACGGTAGGCTTGCAGCAGCGCGGCAGGGCCGAGGAACTTGTCGGGGTTCCACCAGAACGACGGGCACGAGGTCGAGCAGCAGGCGCACAGGATGCACTCGTACAGGCCGTCCAGCTTCTCGCGCTCTTCGGGCGACTGGAGACGCTCGATGGCCGGAGCTGGCGTGTCGTTCTGCAGGAACGGCTTCACCTTCTCGTACTGCTTGTAGAAGATGCTCATGTCCACGACCAGGTCGCGGATCACCGGCAGGCCCGGCAGCGGACGCAGCACGAGCTTGTTGCCCTTGACCACGGCCGACAGCGGCGTGATGCAGGCCAGGCCGTTCTTGCCGTTGATGTTCATGCCGTCGGAGCCACAGACGCCCTCACGGCAGGAACGACGGTAGGAGAAGCCCTCGTCCTGTTCCTTGATCAGCGCCAGCACGTCCAACACCATCAGGTCCTTGCCGCCAGTGTCGACGTCGAACACCTGCGTCTTGGGCGCGGTGTCGGTATCCGGGTTGTAACGATAAACTTCGACTTTCAACATGGTAGCCACCCTTAGTAAGTCCGGACTTTAGGTTCGAAGGCCGGAACGGTCTTCGGCGCAAAGTTGACTGCACGCTTGGCAACCCGCTTCTCCCCGGGGAAGTACAGGGTATGGCACAGCCAGTTTTCGTCGTCACGGTCTTCGAAGTCTTCACGGGCGTGGGCGCCGCGGGACTCCTTACGGGTTTCGGCCGCGATGGCGGTAGCTTCTGCGACTTCCAGAAGGTTCTGCAGTTCCAACGCTTCGATGCGGGCGGTGTTGAATGCCTGCGACTTGTCGTTGATCTTGACGTTCGAGATACGCTCGCGCAGGCCTTGCAGCTGGGCGATGCCCTTCTGCATGTACTCGCCGGTACGGAACACGCCGAAGTAGTTCTGCATGCAGCTCTGCAGCTCGCGCTTGAGGCTGGCGACGTCTTCGCCGGTGGTGCGCTCGTTCAGCTTGGCCAGACGGTTCAGCGCCACGTCGACGTCGGTGTCGCTGGCGTCACGGTACTGCACGCCTTCGCTCAGGGCTTTTTCCAGGTGCAGACCCGCGGCACGGCCGAAGACCACCAGGTCGAGCAGCGAGTTGCCGCCCAGACGGTTGGCACCGTGGACCGACACGCACGCCACTTCGCCGACGGCGAACAGGCCCGGGATGATCTGGTCGACGCCATTGGCGTCCATGGTGATCGCCTGGCCATGGATGTTGGTGGCCACGCCGCCCATCATGTAGTGGCAGGTCGGAACGACCGGGACCGGCGCGACGACAGGGTCGACGTGGGCGAAGGTCTTGGACAGCTCGCAGATGCCTGGCAGGCGGCTGTGCAGCACTTCCTCGCCCAGGTGGTCGAGCTTGAGCATGACGTGGTCGCCATCCGGGCCACAGCCGTTGCCGGCGATGATTTCCTTGACCATCGAGCGGGCCACGACGTCGCGACCGGCGAGGTCCTTGGCGTTCGGCGCGTAACGCTCCATGAAGCGTTCGCCGTGCTTGTTGATCAGATAACCACCTTCACCACGGCAGCCTTCGGTGACCAGTACACCGGCGCCGGCGATGCCGGTCGGGTGGAACTGCCACATCTCGATGTCCTGCACCGGCACGCCAGCGCGCAGCGCCATGCCGACACCGTCGCCGGTGTTGATCAGGGCGTTGGTGGTCGAGGCGTAGATACGACCGGCACCGCCGGTGGCCAGTACGGTGGCCTTGGCCTTGATGTACATGGTTTCGCCGGTTTCGATGCAGATCGCGATCACACCGACGAACGCGCCGTCCTGGTTCTTCACCAGATCGACCGCGTAGTATTCGTTCAGGAAGGTGGTGCCGGCCTTCAGGTTGCCCTGGTACAGGGTGTGCAGCAGCGCGTGACCGGTACGGTCGGAGGCTGCGCAGGTCCGTGCGGCCTGGCCGCCCTTGCCGAAGTCCTTGGACTGGCCACCGAACGGACGCTGATAGATACGACCGGTCTCGGTGCGCGAGAACGGCAGGCCCATGTGGTCCAGCTCGAAGACCGCAGCCGGGCCTTCCTGGCACATGTATTCGATGGCGTCCTGGTCACCGATGTAGTCGGAACCCTTGACGGTGTCGTACATGTGCCAGCGCCAGTCGTCGTTCGGGTCGGCCGAGGCGATCGCGCAGGTGATGCCGCCCTGGGCGGACACGGTGTGCGAACGGGTCGGGAAGACCTTGGTGACCACGGCGGTCTTGTGGCCGCCCTGGGCCAGTTGCAGCGCCGCGCGCATGCCGGCGCCGCCGCCACCGATGATGATGGCGTCGAAGGAAATGGTTGGAAGACTAGCCATGAATCAGATACCCCAGAGAATCTGTACGCCCCAGACGAAGTACGCGAACATCGCGATACCACAGATGGCCTGGGCCAGGAAACGCACCGCCGTCGCCGACTTGCCCATCGCCATCGGCGTGAGGTAGTCGGTGGTGATGGTCCACATGCCGACCCAGGCGTGCGCGCCCAAGGCCACGAAGGCAAGCAGACTGAAGATGCGCATCAGGTTGCCCGAGAACAGCGCATGCCATTGGGCGTATTCGAGCCCAGGGTGCGCGACCAGGTAGCCGAACAGAAAAATGAAGTAAGCCGCGAGAACGACCGCCGAAACACGTTGCGCCATCCAGTCATAGAGGCCCGAACGCGACAGGTTGGTGACGTTGGTTACCATATCCAGACTCCCGCCAATACACACAATACCAGGGAGATGGCGACGATGAGCTTCGAGCCCAGTCGGCCACCCTCGAGCGTTTCACCCACGCCCATGTCCATGATCAGGTGGCGAATGCCGGCCACCAGGTGATACAGCAAGGCGGACAGCAGGCCCCATGCGATGAACTTGGCCAGAGGGCTGCTCAGGTAACCCTTCACCTCGGCAAAGCCTTCTTCCGACTGCAGCGACGTGCTCAATGCGAACAGCATGAAGCCGAGGCCCAGGAAGACGATGATGCCGGATACGCGGTGAAGAAATGAGGTTACAGCAGTGATCGGGACTGTGATGGTCCTTAGGTCTAGGTTTACAGGTCGTTGGCTTTTCACGGCTTTTTTCACACTGAAGAGCCCCTAGCGAACAGGGCAAGGTTGTTGGTAAGTGTACTGGTCAGGTACCCACCACCCAGAGAACGGCGACCCCCAGCGGAACGGGCTTGCTAGCCCCTGGCGGTCGGCTGTCGATTATAGACAGTTAGGCTACTAATGACAACGTGGCGCCCTAGCCCGAAGAGCGCATTGCCTTTACCGGATAAATGGCGTAAATGGCTGGCAATTTCGTGAAAAAACCTTGCCGCACAAGGGTTTCAACCTGTCTTTAGGCAAATTGACAATCGGATTTATCCCTCTATAGTGATGCGGGCCCTGCGTGGGGGGCTGTCTGATGATTTCAAGCATTGAATAGGAGGCCGCATGGCTGACAAAAAAGCGCAGTTGGTCATCGAGGGCGCAGCCCCCGTCGAACTGCCCATTTTAACCGGCACCGTTGGTCCCGATGTCATCGACGTCCGCGGGTTGGGGGCGACGGGTCACTTCACGTTCGACCCAGGCTTCATGGCGACGGCGTCGTGCGAATCGAAGATCACCTACATCGACGGTGACAAGGGCGTCCTGCTGCACCGCGGCTACCCGATCGAGCAACTGGCCGAAAAATCCGACTACCTCGAGACCTGCTACCTGCTGCTCAACGGCGAACTGCCGAACGCCGAGCAGAAGGCCCAGTTCGTCAGCACGGTGAAGAACCACACCATGGTGCACGAGCAGTTGAAGACCTTCTTCAACGGCTTCCGTCGCGACGCCCACCCGATGGCGGTAATGTGCGGCGTGGTCGGCGCCCTGTCGGCGTTCTACCATGACTCGCTGGACATCAATAACCCGCAGCACCGCGAGATTTCCGCAGTGCGCCTGGTCGCCAAGATGCCGACCCTGGCAGCGATGGTCTACAAGTACTCCATGGGCCAGCCCATGATGTACCCGCGCAACGACCTGACCTACGCGGAAAACTTCCTGCACATGATGTTCAACACCCCGTGCGAGATCAAACCGATCAGCCCGGTGCTGGCCAAGGCGATGGACCGGATCTTCATCCTCCACGCCGACCACGAGCAGAACGCCTCCACCTCCACGGTCCGCCTGGCCGGCTCGTCCGGTGCCAACCCGTTCGCCTGTATCGCCGCCGGCATCGCCGCGCTGTGGGGCCCGGCGCACGGCGGGGCCAACGAAGCGGTACTGACCATGCTCGATGAGATCGGCGATGTCTCGAACATCGACACCTTCATCGCCAAGGCCAAGGACAAGAACGATCCGTTCAAGCTGATGGGCTTCGGCCACCGGGTCTACAAGAACCGCGACCCGCGCGCCACCGTGATGAAGCAGACCTGCGACGAAGTCCTGGGCGAGCTGGGCATCAAGAACGACCCGCAGCTGGAACTGGCCATGCGCCTGGAAGAGATCGCCCTGACCGATCCGTACTTCATCGAGCGCTCGCTGTACCCGAACGTCGACTTCTACTCCGGCATCATCCTCAAGGCGATCGGCATTCCGACCAGCATGTTCACGGTGATCTTCGCCCTGGCACGCACCGTCGGCTGGATCTCGCACTGGAAGGAAATGCTCTCGAGCCCCTACAAGATCGGGCGTCCGCGCCAGCTCTACACGGGCGAAGCGCAGCGTGACATTGCTGACCTGAAGGATCGTTGATCGGCTTCGCCGCTCACCCAGCGTGATCGAAAAAGGCTGCCTTGTGCAGCCTTTTTCACAGGCGCTGTACGCCGCTCAGCCCCTGCGCATCGCCTAGCGCGCCTCGGCGCGCGTACGCAGCCCCTTGAGGGTATTGAACGGCGCCTCGACCACGAACTTGTTCGCCAGCCACGACGGCACGCTACCGCCTGGCTCGGTGTGCACCTGGTAGGTGACTTCGGTCGCATCGCCCTTGGGCACCAGCTTCCAGAAGCCCTTGACCTCGGCCACGCGCACGAAGCCCTTCTCCTCCGGCACATAGGTCGGCTCACCCGTCAGGGTGCGCGTCAGGCTACCGTCGGCCCCCTGGGTGGTGACCACATGCACCACCGAATCACGTGGCGTCACCGGCCACGGGGTATTGAAGCGGCTGTAGGTCCAGCTCTGGTCGCCTTCGTGCTTGAGCAGCTTCTGCGACTGGCATTCATGGATCCAGGCACAGGCACCCGCCACGTCTTCCTGCAGCGCACGCACCTTGGCCAGGGGCGCCTTGATCAGAGCCACGCCACGGTAGGCCTTGTACTTGGACCCCGGCACCTCGCTCAGCGACACCTGGATGCCCTCCTCGTCCTTGGCCACTTTCCAGTCTTCGGCCCAGACCACGGGCGCCATCGACAGCCCCAGGGCAACCACCAGCGCGACTCGCGTGAAAGATCTCATCGTGTTGTTCCTTTTATCGAAGATCCGAAGGTTCACGCCGCCGTCATGCGCTCCAACCAGCTGATGATCCTGATCGCCTCGTCACGGTCGCTGCCGCACACCTCGGCCTCGGCCTTGAACCCGCCGCACACCGCCGGCCGCTCGGGCTGACCGAACAGGCCACAGAGGTTCTCGAGCGACAGGTGCAGGCAACGTTCGCCCGCCGGCTTGCCCTGTGGCATACCGGGGATGGGCGAACTGATGGAGGGCGCGATGCAACACGCACCACAGCCTTGACGGCAGATCATGGAACACGACTCCTGGAACAGGACGGGACGTCCTGGAATAGTAACCGGCGAAACGGGCGTTTGACATTGCCCGTACCGGGAAAAGGGGAATGACCGAGCAGTCAGTTGCCGCTTACTGGCGGAACTGGAATTCGATGGCCGCGCCTTCGACGTCACGCTGACTGTCGTTGCGCAATTGTAGCTGCATTTCGTTGCTGATCAGCCGCCCATTGAGCTGGAATGCGCTGTCCTGAGTGGGATTTTCCGGGAACATCGAGGGCAGCAAGGCCTTACGCTTGGGCGTGTTGTTGCCCACGGCCGGCTCGAGTTCGCTGACCATTTCCTTGGGAATGCTCAAATCCAGGGGCGCCTTGGCCACCGGGGTGGCGACCGCCTTGCTTTGCACCGCTTTCTTGCGCTTGGCCTTTTTCGCCTGCGCCTTCTTTGCCGCCGCGCTGATCTTGCTGGGCTTGGTTGCCTGCCGGGACGATTTGGCGGCAGGGGCCGTCTGTACCTGGCCCTGCTTGCCTTCGGCGCCTGAGACAGCGCTGGCCTGTGCAGCCTGTGTCACACCCACCGCGCCCAGCCCACAGGTCAACCCCATCACCAGCGCAAACAACCGAATACGTTTCATGGGCACCACAACGTCTTTGTCCAAATCTGGATGCTGGCCGTTTGCCGCACGCCTGGCAAGACTAAACCGCCAATGCCATGGACTCTGTACACAGTTGCCGGGCCAGCATCCCCAATGTCACGAGCGCACGTTCGGCCTCGCGGTTCCAGGGAATACCGCAGTTCAGACGGATGCAGTGATTGAATTGTTCAGTATTACTGAAGATCAGCCCGGGGGCGATACTGATGCCCTGCTCCAGCGCCCGCACGTGCAGCTCCTGAGTGTTGACCCGTCCCGGCAGGCTTACCCACAGAATGAACCCGCCCGTGGGCCGGGTCATCTGCGTGCCCTCCGGGAAATACTGCTGGACGGCCAGCTGATAGGCGCTGAGGTTCTTGCGGTACTCCTGCCGGATGTAGCGCAGGTGCCGGTCGTACCCTCCGTTCTCCAGATAGGCCGCCACGCCCATCTGCGTCACGCTGCAGGCCGAATGGGTGGTGAAGGTCTGCAAGCGCTGGATGTCCTCCTGGTAGCGGCCAGGCACCATCCAGCCCACCCGCACGCCGGGCGACAGCGTCTTGGAGAAGCTCGAGCAGTAGATGACCCGGTCGAGCCGGTCGTAGGCCTTGAGCGCCTTGCTGCGCCCCTGCTCGAACATCAGCTCGCCATAGATATCGTCCTCGACGATCTGGATGTCGAAGTCCGAGGCCAGGCGCAGCAGCTGCTTCTGTCGCTCTTCCGGAATGGTGCCGCCCAAGGGATTGCTCAACCGAGCCGTCAGCACCAGGGCCTTGATCGACCATTGGTTGGCCGCCAGCTGCAAGGCTTCGAGGCTGATGCCGGTGGACGGGTCGCTGGGGATCTCGATGACCTTCAGGCCCAGCAGGTCGGCCAGCTGCAGCAGGCCGTAGTAGGTCGGGGACTCGGCTGCGATCAGGTCACCCGGCTTGGTCAATACCCGCAGCGACATCTGCAGGGCATCGACGCAGCCGTGGGTGACCACGATCTCCCGTGGATCGACCAGGACGCCGGCATCGCGCATGCGAATGGCGATCTGCCGGCGCAGCGGCTCGTAACCGGGGCTGAACATGTAGCTGAACGCACGGGGACTGTGGAACCGCGTGACCTTGGCCAATTGCTGGTGCAGGGCCCGCACGGGCAGATAGTCCACATGGGGCACGGCGGCGCCAAAGGCGAAGACACCATCGCGCCGGGCTTCGGCCAGGACCTGCTGGATGATGCTGGCGCGCGTCACCAGCCCAGGGCGCTCGACCCGGGCGATGTCCGGGGTCGGCGCGGTCAGTGCCGGAGTCTGGTGCACGTAATAGCCCGATTGCGGACGGGCGCGGATCAACCCCTGGTCTTCGAGGTTGGCATATGCCTGGAGCACCGTGGCATGGCTGACGTTGAGCTGCGCGCTCATCTTGCGCACCGAGGGCACCCGCTCCCCTGGGCGATAGACACCACGGCGGATGTCGTCCGCCAGTTGCTGGGCGATGCGCTGATAGAGCAACAGGTTGGTCATGGCAATGTCTCGATGCGCAGGCTTCGTTATTCTTATGGAGCTCACAGACGCAGAATACCGTAACAGTCGCAAAGTGTACTGATACAGATCGTCGATTCATCGACCGTACAGCCTCGCGCCCCAGAGCGACGCACATCCGGCGGCGCCCTGGGCCTCTGGTGCGCCGGTCAGCGCAGCGGTGCCAGCCGGCCCTTGTCGTCCGAGAACACCACTTCCACACGACGGTTCTTGGCCCTGCCCCGCTCGGACGCATTGGCTTCCACCGGGTACTGGTCGCCATAGCCCATGACCTGGACACGTTTTTCCTCGACGCCCAGGTCGATCAGCATGTCGGCCACCGACTGCGCGCGATCGCGCGACAGCTGCAGGTTGTCTTCGGTCGAGCCGGTGCTGTCGGTGTAGCCTTCGATGCGGATCACTCGCCGGGGGTTGAGCTGAAGGAACTGCACCAGCTTGAGCACGGTGCGACTGGCCGAGTTCTTCAGCTCGGCCCGACCCGTGTCGAACAGCACGTCACCCAAGGTCAGGACCAGACCGCGGTCGCTGTCTTCGGAGGCCAGGGCGGCGATTTCCGCCTCCAGCCACTTGCCCTGCTGTTGAACGCTGGCCAGCTTGGCCTCGCGCAGGGCCAGTTGCAGCCGCTGGCGCTTGAGGTCGAGCTTGACCAGTTGCTCTTCGCTCAGGGCCAGGCGCGTGTGCTCGCGCGCGATCTCGCTGTAGCGCTGGCTGAGGTAGGCGTACTGGCGCACGTCGCTGCCGCTGCCGACGTAGGTGGCCAGGCGTTCGGCGCGGCCCAGGGATTCCCCGGCGCGGATCACGTCACGTGGCGCGCTGCGCAGCACGTCGGCATCGTCCTTGATCTGCTGGAACGTGGCAGAAGCCTGCTCGAGCGCCACTTCGCTGCGTTGACTGGCGCAGCCGTGCAGGCCTCCGATCGAGGCCAGCAGAATGGCCACCGCCCAATGGTTCGACACTCGGGTCATGGTCGCGCCTCCAGCTGCTGGCGCAAGCGCTGGATACGTGCCTGCAACGCCTGCACCTGCTCGTCGCGCTTTTGCGTCAGCACCTGGGCCTCGGCCAGGCGTGCGTCCAGCTCGGCCTGCTCGGCACGCATCCGCGCTTCGCGGTTCTGGCCGGCGGCCAGGTCCGTACGGGCACGGGTGAGTTTTTCCTCGGCCAGCGCGAGCGTTTCCTGCTGGTCGGTCGCGCCGACCGACTTGGCCTGCTCGAGGGCCTGTTCGGCCAGGCGCATCTGCTCATGGGGTGCGGGGTCGGTGGCGCAGCCGGCCATGACGCCGAGTACCAGGGCCAGGCTCAGTGCACGCACAGGACCGCGCGTCACGTTCCGGGCCACAGTCAAATCCAATCTGTTCAAAACGGCTTCAGCTCCTGACGGATAAGCGATGAGCGACATGCGGTCGCGAGGCGGCGACGCAGCGCGGGTCGCGCATGATAACCCGCTTTGCGCACTGACGAGCACGGGCGTCGGCGGATCATTCGCCCGTGTCATGGGGACCGGCCACCGCCGCCTGCTGCGCCTGCCAGCGTTGCAGGTTGCGCTGCAAGGCGTGTTGTCGGGCCGGCTCGAACGCACCGTCGAGCAGGCGTCGCGACAGCTCGCCGCGCAACCAGGCGTCATTGCAGGCCGAATTGTGCGAGAGGGCCAGGTAGCGTTCGACCCGCTGCGCCGGAACGCCACTGGCGATCACGGCAGCGCTCAGCCCCAGTCGCTGCACGGTCGCCATGCCGACGAAGCGCGGGGCGATGACGTAGTCCAGTTGCCCCAGCGCCAGGCGCTGGAAAGCCTCCGTCGGTGTCTGGGCACGTTCGAGCTCGAGCCCCGCCTCAAGCAGCCCCTGCATCGCTTCGGGCGCACGGGCGGCATCGACCAGGCTGCCCTGCAAGGGCTGCAGCTGCTCGAGCGACGCATAGGCGATGGCCGCATCGTGGCGGGTCCAGACCTGGTAATCGTCGACGTGCACGGCCGGATGCAGGTAGTCGAACGCGGTCAGCCGCGCCGCCTCCAGGGGCAGGTCCAGCAACAGGTCCAGCCGTCCGCTGCGTGCCTCTTCGACGGCCTGCTCGCGGGTTCCGGCCGAGAGCACCTGGACCGTCACGCCCAGATCCCGAGCGATCTGCTCCAGCAGGTCGACGTCGGCGCCGATCAACCGGTCAGGGTGACGAGGGTCCTGCCACACGTAAGGCGGGTTGTCGGGGCTGCCCGTGGCCACCAGACGTTCGCAGCGACCGGCTGCCTCTGCCAGGGGCGACAGCGACAGCCCCCACAGGGCAGTCGCGATCATGATTCGGCCCAACCCCACCATCCCTGTCTCCTTCGCGCTGACAAAAAAGCCCGACGTTCGTGGGAACGCCGGGCCTCTTTATAAGTGACGCGAACGAATCAGACCAGCTTTTCCAGCGCCGGTACCGCTTCGAACAGGTCAGCGACCAGGCCGTAGTCGGCGACCTGGAAGATCGGCGCCTCTTCGTCCTTGTTGATCGCGACGATCACCTTGGAGTCCTTCATGCCTGCCAGGTGCTGGATCGCGCCGGAGATGCCGACGGCGATGTACAGCTGCGGCGCGACGATCTTGCCGGTCTGACCGACCTGCATGTCGTTGGGCACGAAACCGGCATCGACCGCGGCGCGCGATGCGCCGACGGCGGCGCCGAGCTTGTCGGCCAGGCTGTACAGGTGGCTGAAGTTGTCGCCGTTGCCCATGCCGCGGCCACCGGAGATCACCACCTTGGCAGCGGTCAGCTCGGGACGGTCGGACTTGGCCAGCTCTTCGCCGACGAAGGACGAAAGCCCGGCGTCATGCGCAGCGCCAACGGCTTCGATGGCGGCCGAACCGCCCTCGGCGGCCACGGCATCGAAGCCGGTGGCACGCACGGTGATGACCTTCACCGCAGCGCTGGATTGCACGGTGGCGATGGCGTTGCCGGCGTAGATCGGACGCTTGAAGGTGTCGGCGGACTCGACCGAGATGATCTCGGAGATCTGGTCGACGTCCAGCAGCGCGGCGACGCGCGGAAGGATGTTCTTGCCATTGGTGGTGGCAGGCGCGAGCACATGGCTGTAGCTGGCGGCCAGCTCCTTGACCAGCGGCGCGACGTTTTCCGGCAGGGCATGGCCATAGGCGGCGTTGTCGGCGACCAGCACCTTGGTGACACCGGCGATCTTGGCAGCGGCCTCGGCCACGGCGCCGACGTTCTGGCCGGCGACCAGCACGTGCGCCTCGCCCCCGATCTTGGCAGCAGCGGCCACGGTGTTGAGCGTGGACGGCGCGAGCGCGCCGTTTTCGTGTTCAGCGATGATCAGGACTGTCATTTCAGATTACCTTCGCCTCGTTCTTCAGTTTCTCGACCAGCTCTTCCACCGACTTGACCATGATGCCGGCGCCACGAGCGGCCGGGGCTTCGACCTTGAGGGTCTGGGTGGTCGAGGCGATGGACACGCCGAGCGCATCCGGAGTGACGGTTTCCAGCGGCTTCTTCTTGGCCTTCATGATGTTCGGCAACGACGCGTAGCGCGGCTCGTTCAGGCGCAGGTCGGTGGTGACGACGGCCGGGAGCTTCAGCGCGACGGTCTGCAGGCCACCGTCGATCTCGCGGGTGACGTTCAGCGTGTCGCCCGCCTGTTCGACCTTGGAGGCGAAGGTGCCCTGGGCGAAGCCGGTCAGCGCGGCGAGCATCTGGCCGGTCTGGTTGTTGTCGCTGTCGATGGCCTGCTTGCCGAGGATGACCAGTTGCGGTTGCTCCTTGTCGACCACGGCCTTGAGCAGCTTGGCCACGGCCAGCGAGCCGAGTTCGTCGGCGGCCTCGATCAGGATGGCGCGGTCGGCGCCCAGCGCCAGCGCGGTGCGCAGTTGCTCCTGGGCAGCGGTCGGGCCGACGCTGACGGCGATGATCTCGGTGGCGACGCCTTTTTCCTTGAGGCGTACGGCTTCTTCCACGGCGATCTCGCAGAAGGGGTTCATGGACATCTTGACGTTGGCGAGGTCGACGCCGGAGTGATCCGCCTTGACGCGAACCTTGACGTTGTAGTCGACCACTCGTTTGACAGCTACAAGAACCTTCATGGATTCCTCGTTACTCTCCGGTGAATAGATAGTCGCCTGGGCATGCCCGGCGATGCGCGTGGGTCTGGACACCTCTGGAAACGGATGGCGGCGGGCGGATTTACCATGGACCGACCGGCCCGGTCCGCGCCAGGGCAAAACCTGCGGGTGATTTGCTGTCGCGACGTGTAAACTGCACTGCAACGCGGGTCCTGGCGGGAATCCCCTGCTTTTCACCTGGGTTTCCAGGGTGCTCACTTGCCCAACGGTCAGCCTACGGCGAGCGTAAAACTGCTCGTATCTTGACCGCATCACCCCATCGGGTCAATACGGCAAATCGGCCAGCGTCCAGCCGTGTCCTGGCGTTTTTACGGGCTTCCCGCACATTCAAACAAACGTTTGTATTGGACCCTTCCCCTGGTGTAGATATAATGCTCGCCACGACAAAGCGGTGCAGTGCGGCGTTGGAGAAAGCCACGGCCCAGGCGCCGTGCACCCAGAGTTGCGCCCACCCGACAAGCAACCGCTGATGAGCCTTGAGTAGGAGAGAACCTGTGGAACGCGAATACATGGAATTCGACGTGGTCATCGTCGGCGCAGGCCCTGCCGGGCTGTCGGCGGCCTGCCGCCTGAAGCAGAGAGCCGCCGAGACAGGCGCCGAGATCAGTGTCTGCGTGGTCGAGAAAGGCTCCGAGGTCGGCGCCCACATTCTCTCCGGCGCCGTGTTCGAATCCCGCGCCCTCGACGAGCTGTTCCCTGACTGGAAGGCCATGGGCGCGCCGTTGAACACAGAGGTCAAGCGCGACGACATCTATGTGCTCAAGGACGCGGCCGGTTCGGTCAAGGTGCCGGACGTGTTCGTGCCCCGCACCATGCACAACCAGGGCAACTACATCATCTCCCTGGGCAACCTGTGCCGCTGGCTGGCCCAGCAGGCCGAGAACCTCGGCGTGGAGGTCTACCCCGGCTTCGCCGCCCAGGAAGCGCTGATCGACGAGGCCGGCATCGTTCGCGGCATCGTCACCGGCGACCTGGGCGTGGACCGTGAAGGCCAGCCCAAGGACGGCCTCTACACCCCCGGCATGGAACTGCGCGCCAAGTACACGCTGTTCGCCGAGGGCTGCCGTGGCCACATCGGCAAGCAGCTGATCCGCCGCTTCGGCCTCGACAGCGAGGCCGACCCGCAGCACTACGGCATCGGCCTGAAGGAGATCTGGGAAGTCGACCCGGCACGCCATGAGCAGGGTCTGGTGGTGCACACGGCCGGCTGGCCGCTGGACGTGGTCAACGCCGACAACACCGGCGGCTCGTTCCTCTACCACCTGGAGAACAACCAGGTCGTGGTCGGCCTGATCGTCGATCTGGCCTACAGCAACCCGTACCTGTCGCCGTTCGACGAGTTCCAGCGCCTCAAGCACCACCCGGTGATCAGCCAGTACCTCGAAGGTGGCAAGCGCATCAGCTACGGCGCGCGGGCCATCTGCAAGGGCGGCCTGAACTCGTTGCCGAAGATGGTCTTCGACGGCGGCGCGCTGATCGGCTGCGACCTGGGCACGCTGAACTTCGCCAAGATCAAGGGCAGCCACACGGCCATGAAGTCCGGCATGCTCGCCGCCGACGCCGTGGTCGAGGCCCTGGCCGCCGGCCGCGAGGGCGGTGACCGACTGGAGGGCTACACCCAGGCCTTCAAGGCCAGCTGGGTCTACGAAGAACTGCACGCCAGCCGCAACTTCGGCCCGGCCATGCACCAGTTCGGTCCGCTGTTCGGCGCGGCCTTCAACTACATCGACCAGAACTGGTTCAAGGGCAAGCTGCCGTTCACCCTGCGCAACAAGAAGCCGGACTACGCCTGCCTCAAGCTGGCGGCCGATTCCAAGAAGATCGACTACCCCAAGCCCGACGGCAAACTCAGTTTCGACAAGCTGAGCTCGGTGTTCCTCTCCAGCACCAACCATGAAGAAGAGCAGCCGTGCCACCTGAAGCTGATCGACCCGAACGTTCCGATCGCCAGCAACCTGCCGTTGTACGACGAGCCGGCCCAGCGCTACTGCCCTGCCGGCGTCTATGAAGTGGTCAGCCAGGAAGATGGCAGCAAGCGCTTCCAGATCAACGCGCAGAACTGCGTGCACTGCAAGACCTGCGACATCAAGGACCCAGCGCAGAACATCGTCTGGGTGACCCCGGAAGGCGCGGGTGGCCCGAACTACCCCAACATGTGATCAGCGACGCCGCCCATGAAAAAGCCCAGGTCCTGCGACCTGGGCTTTTTCGTTCGTGGGCCTGTGTGAGGCTGCGGCGCCTAGTCCTTGGCGTACGCCGCGTCCTGGGCCAACGGCCTCGTCGGCGACGTGTGCCGTGCGAAGCGCCAGGCCGTCAAGGCACCCACCAGCCCCATGATCGCACAGAACCCCACGCAGACCCAGGGGCTCCACGGCATCAGCGCGATCAGCGCCAAGGGCGTCGTGCTGGCCCACACCGCATAGGCCAGGTTGTAGGTGAAGGAGATACCCGACACCCGCACGGGCGCCGGGAACAACCCCACCATGATCGACGGCACCACGCCGACCACGCCGCACGACAACCCGGCCAGCGCATAGGCCACGCCGGTCCAGCCCCCGCCCCCGACCAGGCTGGCGTACAAGGTCCCGATGCCCAGCGGCAGGAGCAGGCTGTAGCCCATCAAGGCACGCCACGCGCCGAAGCGGTCGACCAACAGCCCGGCGATCACACACCCCAGGTTCAGAAACACGATCCCCAGGGCGCTCAAGGCGAACGTCCGGCCCGCGTCCAGGCCAAAGCGCTGCTGCATCACGGTCGGTGTGATCACCACCAGTACCACCACCGCCGAGGTCAGCACACAGGTCAGCAGCGCTGCCGGGATCAGCGCGTGACGGTGTTCGGTCAGCACTTGGCGCAGGGGAAACGCCACAGGACGCTCACGCCGCTCGCGCAGGGCCAGGAACACCGGCGTCTCGCTGAGCCACCGGCGCAGCCACACCCCGACCAGGCCGAAGACACCGCCCAGCAGGAAAGGATAGCGCCAGGCATGGTCGAGGATTTCCTGCGGGCTGTAGACCTGCGCCAGGGCGGTCGCGGTCAGTGCGCCGAGCAGGTAGCCGAAGGTCAGCCCGGCCTGCAGGAAGCCCAGGGCATAGCCGCGCCGCCCCGGGGGCGTGTGCTCGGCGACGAAGGCCCAGGCGCTCGGCACCTCGCCCCCCACCGCTGCGCCCTGCAGGATGCGCAGGGCCAGCAGGATCAACGGAGCGGCATAGCCGATGTCGGCGTAGGTCGGCATCACCCCGATCAGCAGGCACGGCAAGGCCATCATCAGGATGCTCAGGCCGAACACCCGCTTGCGCCCCAGGTGATCGGCGAAATGCGCCATCACCAGCCCGCCCAGAGGGCGCGCCAGGTAACCGGTGACGAAGATGCCGAAGCTTTGCAGCAGGCGCAGCCATTCGGGCATCTGCGGCGGGAAGAACAACTGGCTCAGGGTCAGCGCGAAGAACACGAAGATGATGAAATCGTAGATCTCCAGCGCGCCGCCCAGTGCCGCCAGGCCCAGGGTCCGGTGGTCGGCGCGCCCGAGCTGGCGCGTGTGGTCGAAAGCAGCCATGACAGCTCCGCTCTGAAAAAAGGAGCAGAGCATAACAAACCGGTGCGTAGGACGTGTCTGCAACTCGGTGAGCGGCGAGGCGCACTGGCCTATAAGGCTGTCCGGCCTGGACTGAACCTGCCGGATCGCTACGTCTTTGAACGGCATTGCAGGCCTGGCAGGCTGACGCAACCCTTTGTAGGGTTCTGCCTGCCAGGCAGGTGGTGACGAACCGGACGCCATCGCGGGCAAGCCCGCTCCCACAAGCTGCTTGCGTAGCCATGCCTACATCGACAACTGCAGAGGTTTGGGTGGGAGCTGGCTTGCCAGCGATAAGGTCCTCCCAAGCGCCGCATGTGGCGGAGCATGTACCGAGTAGAACATCCCACAAGATCCGTGATAGCCGCTCTGACTGCGTGGCGCTGCTGCTTCAGGACAGTGTGGGCTTGCCCGCGATGATGAGGCCGGGGCCGACACCCCTGTTCGCCGGGCCCGCTGATAAAGCGCAAGCCTTCCCGGTAGCACCCCGACACCTGCATTTTCCAGCCCACGCTAAATTAGCCAACCGCGCCCTCGTCTAACTGGAAGTTTCTTGGGCCAGCCCCAAGCCCCCTCCCTGTCGGCCGGAATCTGCATGAGTCGTCCCCCGCGTACACGTCGGCTGTTGAGCGTCACCCTTGGCCTGCTGGTCATCGGCGCACTGACCGCCTGGAAGCTGTTGCCCGACCCCACTGCCTCGCTCGCCACCGTCGCGGTCAGCCGCGGCGACATCGAAAGCAGCGTCACCGCGCTCGGCACCCTGCAGCCGCGTCGTTACGTGGACGTCGGTGCCCAGGCCAGCGGCCAGATCCGCACGCTGCACGTCGAAGTCGGCGATCGTGTCGAGCAAGGTCAACTGCTGGTCGAGATCGACCCTTCCACCCAGCGCGCCCGCCTGGACGCCGCCCGTTATTCGATCGAGAACCTCAAGGCCCAGCTGGACGAACAGCGGGCCCAGCAACGCCTGGCCAAGACCCAGTACCAGCGCCAGCAGCACCTGGCCAAGGGTGGCGCCACGCGGGACGAGGACGTGCAGACCGCCCTGGCCCAGCTCGAGACGACCCAGGCACGCATCGCCATGTACCAGGCGCAGATCCGCCAGGCCCAGGCCAGCCTGCGCAGCGACGAAGCCGAGCTGGGCTACACGCGCATCTACGCGCCGATGTCCGGCACCGTGGTCGCCGTGGACGCACGCGAAGGCCAGACCCTCAACGCCCAGCAGCAGACGCCGTTGATCCTGCGCATCGCGCGGCTGTCGCCGATGACGGTGTGGGCCGAAGTCTCCGAGGCCGACATCGGCAAGGTGCGCCCGGGCATGCAGGCCTACTTCACCACCCTGGCCGGCGGCAAGCGCCGCTGGAGCACCACCGTGCGGCAGATCCTGCCAATCCCGCCCAAGCCGCTGGACCAGTCCAGCCAGGGCGGCGGCGCGCCCAACGCCTCCGGCGACAGCAGTGGCAAGGTGGTGCTGTACACCGTGCTGCTGGACGTCGACAACGCCGACGACGCGCTGATGGCCGAGATGACCGCGCAGGTGTTCTTCGTCGCCGGCCAGGCGGACGGCGTGCTGACCGCCCCGGTGGCTGCGCTCGAAGAGGACGATGCGGCCGAAGACCGGCGCATCGCCCGGGTGCTCACGGCCAGGGGCAAGGTCGAACGCCGCGAGGTGCGCGTCGGCCTGAGCGATCGCCTGCGCGTGCAGGTGCTCGACGGCCTGGCCGACGGCGACCGCCTGGTGATCGGTGGCGCGACCGATGGAGGCTGAAATGAGCGTGCCGCTGATCGAGCTGCGTGACATCCGCAAGCGCTACGGGGGTGTCGACACGCCCACGGTCGAGGTGGTGCGTGGCATCAGCCTGAGCATCCACCCTGGCGAGTTCGTCGCCATCGTCGGCGCGTCGGGCTCGGGCAAGTCGACGATGATGAACATCCTCGGCTGCCTGGATCGCCCCACCAGCGGCCAGTACCTGTTCGCCGGCCGCGACGTCGCCGAGCTGGACAGTGACGAGCTGGCCTGGCTGCGCCGCGAGGCGTTCGGCTTCGTGTTCCAGGGCTATCACCTGATCGCCTCCGGCTCGGCCCAGGAAAACGTCGAGATGCCGGCGATCTACGCCGGCACCGCACCGGCGCAGCGCCATGCAAGGGCCCGCGCCCTGCTCGAGCGCCTGGGCCTGGGCACGCGCACCGGCAATCGCCCGCACCAGCTCTCCGGGGGCCAACAACAGCGCGTGTCGATCGCCCGGGCCTTGATGAACGGCGGCCACATCATCCTCGCCGACGAACCCACCGGTGCGCTGGACAGCCACAGCGGCGCCGAGGTGATGGCCCTGCTCGACGAGCTGGCGGCCCAGGGCCACGTGGTGATCCTGATCACCCATGACCGCGACGTCGCGGCCCGCGCCCAGCGGGTGATCGAGATCCGCGATGGCCTGGTGGTCAGCGATTCGGCCAACGAGCAGGCGCCCACGCGCCCTGCCGTGCAGAGCCTGGACGCCACGGCACTGCGTCAGCGCCTGGACGAGGGCGCCACCGCCCGCGGTGCCTGGCGCGGCGAGCTGGTCGAGTCCTTGCAGGCCGCCTGGCGGATCATGTGGATCAACCGGTTCCGCACCGCTCTGACCCTGCTCGGCATCGTCATCGGTGTCGCCTCGGTGGTGGTGATGCTGGCCGTGGGCGAAGGCAGCAAGCGCCAGGTGGTAGCGCAGATGGCGGCGTTCGGCTCGAACATCCTGTACCTGGGCGGCGATGCGGCCACGCCCCACTCCAAGGTCGGCATCGTGAGCCTGGACGATGTCGCCGCCATCGCCCAGCTCCCCGAAGTGCAGCGGATCATGCCGGTCAACGGCAAGGACCTGACCGTGCGCTACGGCAATGCCGCCGAGCAATTCTACGTCGGCGGCAACAACACGGCGTTCACCCACATCTTCAACTGGCCGGTAGTCGAAGGCAGCTATTTCACCGAGGCCGACGAGCGCAACGCCTCGGCGGTGGCAGTGATCGGGCACAAGGTGCGCACCAAGCTGATGGCCGGCGTCGCCCACCCGATCGGCCAGTACATCCTGATCGGCAACGTGCCGTTCCAGGTGATCGGCGTACTCCAGGAGAAGGGCTCCAGTTCCGGCGACACCGACAGCGACGGGCGCATCGCGGTGCCCTACTCCGCCGCGTCCATCCGCCTGTTCGGCAGCCGTGACCCCGAGTACGTTGCCATCGCGGCCGCCGACTCGGCCCGCGTGAAGGAAACCGAGCACGCCATCGACCGGCTGATGCTGCGCCTGCACCACGGCACGCGCGACTACTCGCTGACCAACGCGGCGGCCATGATCCAGGCCGAGGCGCGGACCCAGAACACCCTGTCGCTGATGCTCGGCGCCATCGCGGCCATCTCGCTGCTGGTCGGCGGTATCGGGGTGATGAACATCATGCTCATGACCGTGCGCGAGCGGACCCGGGAAATCGGCATCCGCATGGCCACCGGCGCGCGGCAGCGCGACATCCTGCGCCAGTTCCTGACCGAGGCGGTGCTGCTGTCGATGGTCGGCGGCGTCACCGGTCTGATGCTGGCCCTGGCGACCGGCGTGTTGCTGACGCTGTTCGACATCGCCGTCGCCTTTTCGGCCGGAGCCCTGTGCGGCGCTTTCGCCTGCGCGGTAGCCACCGGCGTTCTCTTCGGCTTCATGCCGGCGCGCAAGGCGGCCAGCCTTGACCCGGTCACCGCCCTGACCAGTGAATAACCCATGACCCTGCCCAGCCGCCTCGGCCCCTTGACCCTGAGCCTGTGCCTGACCGCGTGCGCCACCGCCCCGGCGCCGCAGACCGACGTCACCGTACCGCGCGCCTGGCAAGGCCAGGTCGACACCCGTGCCGAACGCCCGGACGCGGCCTGGTGGCGCGCCTTCGGCAGCCCCGAACTGGAACGGCTGGTCACCCGCGCCCTGGCCAACAGCCAGGACCTGGCGGCGGCCGTGGCGCGGGTGCGCCAGGCCCAGGCACGCGCCACCATCGCCGGGGCACCCCTGCTGCCCGAAGTGCAACTGGGCGTGGACGCCAGCCGCCAGCGCCTGCTCCGGGGCGAGGGCTACGATCAGCTCGATGTGGACCGTGCCGAGCGCACCAGCACGGCCTTCACCACGCGCCTGAGCGCCCGTTACGAAGTGGATTTCTGGGGCGGCCTGCGTGCGACCCAGACCCGTGCGGTGCGTGACCTGGAGGCCACCCGGTTCGACCGCCAGACCGTCGAGCTGACCCTGCTCGCCGCCGTGGCCGACGGCTACCTGCAGTGCCTGGCGCTGAACGAGCAGGCGCGCATCGCCCAGCTCAACCTGGACAACGCCCGCGACGTGCTGGCCTGGGTGCAGACGCGCCAGCAGGCCGGCTCGGCCACCGCGCTGGAGGTGGCCCAGCAGCACAGCCTGGTCGCGGCCCAGGCGCGTCAGTTGGCGCGGCTCGACCAGCGCCTGCACGAGGCGCGGATCGTCCTGGCCACGCTGCTGGGCGACCCGGTCCAGGCGCTCCCGTCGTTCGACGAAACCCTCGCCACGCTGCACTGGCCACGCATCGACGCCGGTCTGCCCAGCGACCTGCTCGTCCGCCGTCCGGACATCGCCGCCGCCGAGGCACGCCTGGCCGCCGCCAGCGCCAACGTCCAGGTCGCCCGGGCGGCCATGCTGCCGCAACTGGTGCTGGGCGCCGAGCTGGGCAGTGGCGCGCGCACGTTCGCCGATGTGATGGACAGCCCCTACTACACGCTGACCGCAGGCCTGCTCGCCCCGGTCTTCGACCGCGGCCGCCTGCGCGCCGGGCACACCCTGGCCAAGGCCGAACAGGAAGAACTGCTGCACGCCTACGGCGCCAGTCTGCTCGCCGGTTTCGCCGATGTCGAGCAAGCGCTCAACGCCATCGACGGGGTCGAGCACCAGCGTCGCTGGCAGGACGAGCAGGCACGCCAGGCGCAGATCGCCTCCGACCTGGCCCAGCAGCGCTATGCCGCGGGCGCCGAGACCCTGCTCACCGTGCTCGACACCCAGCGCACGCTCTACCAGGCCCAGGACGAACAGGTGCAGCTGCGCCTGGCCCGCCTGCAAGGGGCCGCCTCGCTGTACAAGGCCCTGGGCGGCGGCTGGTCGGCCGCGTCATCGCCCCGCCCCTCCGCTCGATCACCGGCGGTCGACGCCGCCGCGCCACCGCTCCCTTGAAAGAGGCTTCGCCATGACCCCGCCGCTCCAGACCTTCACCCTCGCCGCCCTGCTCGCCGCCTGCAGCCTGCCGCTTCAGGCCGCCGAGCCCGCCCAACGCCCCGGCACCGTGTTTCGCGACTGCGACACGCTCTGCCCGGAGATGGTGGTGCTGCCCGCCGGCACCTTCACCATGGGCACGCCGGACAACGAGAGGGGCCGCCAGGAAGACGAAAGCCCCCAACACCCGGTGACCTTCACCCAGCCCTTCGCCATCAGCCGCTTCCAGGTCACCGCCGGTGAGTGGGCGGCCTACCAGAAAGACGCCGGTGTGGTCATCGCCGATGGCGACGATCGCCCAGGCCGACGCTGCACCAACAGCAAGCCCAGCTACGCACAAGGCCCACGCCAGCCTGCCGTGTGCATGAGCTATGCCGATGTCGAGGCCTACGTCGCCTGGCTGTCGAAGAAGACCGGCCAGCCCTACCGCATGGTCAGCGAAGCCCAACGCGAGTACGCCGCCCGTGGCGGGACCGAGGGGGCCTTCCCGTTCCAGCCCGATGCCAACTACGAGATCAGCAAGAACGCCAACGTCTACGGCCCCAGGGACGGCTTCAGCTACACCTCGCCGGTCGGCAGCTTCCCGCCCAATGCCTACGGCGTGTACGACATGCACGGCAACGTCTACGAGTGGGTCGCCGACTGCTACCACGACCATTACCGCGGCGCGCCCAGCGACGGCAGCGCCTGGAAGGACGGCGCGTGCAAGCTGGTCAGCATTCGCGGCAACGACTGGGGCGAGGCGCCGATCTTCTCGCGCTCGGGCAACCGCAACAACGCCTACGCCACCGACCGTGGCGACTGGATCGGCTTTCGCGTCATGCGCCCGCTCTGACCCGGCGCCGACGGTAAATTAGGCCGACCCTGGCTCGTTCCTTCCGGTGTACACGCCGCAGGACAAGGGGCACTTCCTGCGCGTGCCCCTTCACTGCCCCAGGAACCGTCACCATGAGCCAGCCCCCCGTGTCCACGCCGCGCCCTGCCCGCGTCGTTCATCCACGCCCGACCCTGGATTCCATCCGATGAGCGCCGCCACTACAGGCGCCCTGCGTGAGCTGATGGCCCTGCTCAAGCCCTTCAGGCTGATCGTCGGCGTGTCCATCGTCCTGGGGATGCTCGGCGGCCTGAGCGTCACCATCCTGCTGGCCACCATCAACACGGCGCTGCACGCCGACAGCGAACTGGGCCGTGGGCTCGTGCTGGGCTTCGTCGGCCTCTGCGTACTGGCCCTGGTCAGCACCATCCTGTCGGACATCGGCACCAACTACGTGGGCCAGCACATCATCGCCACGCTGCGCAAGACACTAGGCGAGAAGGTGCTGGCGGCGCCCATCGAGCAGATCGAGCGCTATCGCAGCCATCGGCTGATCCCGGTACTGACCCACGACGTGGACACCATCAGCGACTTCGCCTTCGCCTTCGCGCCGCTGGCGATCTCGCTCACCGTCACCCTGGGCTGCCTGGGCTACCTGGCCCTGCTGTCATGGCCGATGTTCCTGCTGATGCTAGTGGCCATCGCCGTGGGGGTCACGGCCCAGTACGTGGCGCAGTCGGTCGGCGTGCAGGGCTTCATGGCCGCGCGCGACGCCGAGGACGAACTGCAGCGCCAGTACAACGCGGTGGCTGGCGGCGCCAAGGAGCTGCGCATCCACCGTCCCCGTCGCCATCGGATGTTCACCCATGGTATCCAGGCGACCGCCGAGTTCATCTGCAAGACCCAGATCCGCGCGATCAACACCTTCGTCATCGCCAAGACCTTCGGCTCCATGCTGTTCTTCGTGGTCATCGGCATCGCGCTGTGGATGCACGGCACCGGGCCTGGCCAGGACAAGGCGGTGATCAGCGGCTTCGTGCTGGTGCTGCTGTACATGAAAGGCCCGCTCGAGCACCTGATCGGCACCCTGCCCATCGTCAGCCGCGCCGGCATCGCCTTCCAGCGCATCGCCGAGCTGTCGCGCCAGTTCTCCTCGCCCGAGCCGCACCTGCTGCTGACCGATGCCCCCGCGGCACGCGCCTCGATCGATACGCTGGAACTGAACGACGTCACCTACGCCTTCCCGCCGGTAGGCGATGCGCCGCCCTTCCGCCTGGGCCCGGTCAACCTGCGCATCGAGCAGGGCGAGATCGTCTTCATCGTCGGCGAGAACGGCTGCGGCAAGACCACGCTGATCAAGCTGCTGCTGGGCCTGTACGCCCCCCAGCAAGGCCAGGTGGTGCTCGATGGCAAGGTGGTGGAGGCCGCCGACCGCGACCGCTACCGCCAGTTGTTCACCACCATCTTCGCCGACTACTACCTGTTCGACGAGGTCATCCAGGGCGATCAGGCCATCCCCGACGAGGCCCATCAGTACCTGGAGCGGCTGGAGATCGCGCACAAGGTCAGCATCCAGGACGGCAAGTTCACCACCACCGACCTGTCCACCGGCCAGCGCAAGCGCCTGGCGCTGGTCAACGCCTGGCTGGAGCAGCGGCCCGTGCTGGTGTTCGACGAATGGGCGGCGGACCAGGACCCGACCTTCCGCCGCATCTTCTACACCGAGCTGCTGCCGGACCTCAAGCGGATGGGCAAGACCATCATCGTGATCTCCCATGACGACCGCTACTTCGACATCGCCGATCAATGCGTGCGCATGGAGGCCGGTCGCGTCGTCAGCGACTACGCCACGGCCTGAGGCAGGTGCGTCAAGGGCCCGACGAAACGTGTCGGCACCTTGACGCACGAGTGGCCCTATCTGCCTTGCAACAGCCAATCTGTACCTCAGCGATCTTTTTTTGGCGCAACGGCTAAAGATCGCGCTGCGCATTTCGTTGGTGAGAGGTCGAGACCTTCTCATCGGATCCTTAGAAAAATAACTGCCCGCTTCATTCAGGAGCCTTGTCACCATGCGCCACCCGACACTTCGACCCACTCCGCTGACCCATGCCGTGCGCGCCTCGCTCACGCGCCGATCCGTACTGCCTGGCGCCCTGCTGGCACTGACGCTGCTGGGGAGCAGCGCCGTGCACGCCGATCAGGTGTCGGTCGACATCGCCGCGCAGCCCTTGGCCAGTGCCCTGCAGCAGCTGGGCCAGCAGACCGACATGCAGATCCTGTACAGCCCGGAGCTGGTCCAGGGGCTCAACGCCCGTGCCGTGTCCGGTTCGGTGTCGACCCAGGAAGCGCTGCAGCGCCTGCTGAGCGGCAGTGGCCTGTCGTACCGCGTGGAAGGCAACACCGTGCTGCTGATGGCGCCGCCGTCGGCCGACAGTGGTGCGCTGGAGCTGGGCATGACCTCGATCTCCGGCATGGCACCGGGCTCGGTGACCGAAGGCAGTGGCTCGTACACCACCTACATGTCCAGCAGCTCGACGCGGCTGAACCTGACCCAGAAGGAAACCCCGCAGTCGGTCACCGTGGTCACCCGCCAGCGCCTGGACGACCAGAAGCTGACCAACCTCACCGAAGTGCTCGAGGCCACCCCCGGCATTACCGTGCTGCGCACCGGTGTCGGCGCCGAGAACGACACGTACTGGTCGCGGGGTTTCCAGATCAACAACTTCGAGATCGACGGGGTGCCGACCTCGCCGCGCCTGGACAACACCACCCAGAACACCGCCATGTACGACCGTGTCGAAGTCGTGCGCGGCGCCACCGGCCTGATCAGCGGCACCGGCACCCCATCGGCCACCATCAACCTGATCCGCAAGCGCCCGACCGCCACCTTCCAGGGCAGCGTGACCGCCGAAGCCGGCAACTGGGACCGCTACGGCACCGGTTTCGACGTGTCGGGCCCGCTGACCGACAGCGGTAACGTGCGCGGTCGCCTGGTGGTGGACTACAAGACCCAGCATTCCTACGTCGACCGCCTCAAGCAGGAGACCCAGCTGGTCTACGGCATCACCGAGTTCGACCTGAGCGATGCGACCATGCTCACCGCCGGCTTCAGCTACATCAATGCCCAGGCCGACGACCCGCTGCGCACGGGCTTCCAGGTCCGCTTCGCCGATGGCAGCAAGAGCGATTTCGGCCGCTCGAAGAACAGCGCCCCGACCTGGTCGTACAACGACCGCAAGACCACCAACGTCTTCAGCTCTCTGGAGCATCAGTTCGGCGGTGGCTGGAGCGGCAAGATCGAAGTCAGCCACAGCGTCATGGAATTCGACGAGCTGATCAACTACATGAACGGGGAAATCAACGCCGCCGACGGCTCGGGGGCCTATATGTACCCCAACCGCTGGTCGGGCAGCCCGCGCCAGAACAACCTCGACGCCTACGTCACCGGCCCCTTCAGCCTGTTCGGGCGCGAGCATGAGCTGATCGCCGGCGTGACCCTGTCGCGCTACACCGAGAACACGCCGAGCCATGGCGGCTGGTTCGGGCCGTGGACCGGCTACGACGGCACCATCGACAACATCTTCGCCTGGGACGGCCAAGGCCCGCGCCCTGACACGACGACGGTCGGCAAGACCTACATCGAGGAAAACCAGTACGCCGCCTACCTCACCGGCCGCTTCCACCTCACCGACGACCTGTCCGTCATCCTCGGCAGCCGGGTCACCGACTGGAAACGCACCAACGACTATCAGGACTGGGTCGACTCGTCCAACAGCAACAAGAGCGTGGAGGACCGTCATGGTGTCTTCCTGCCTTACGCCGGGGTGGTCTACGATCTGGACGACACTTGGTCGGTGTACGGCAGCTACACCAAGATCTTCAACCCCCAGCCCTATGGCGTGCGTGACGCCAACTACAAGCCGCTCGACCCTCAGGAAGGCACTGGCTACGAGCTGGGCGTGAAAGGCAGCTTCAACGACGACAGGCTCAACGCCAGCCTGGCGCTGTTCCGCATCGAGCAGGACAACCTGGCAGTCTACGTGCGCTCGCCGGACATCTACCGCGCCGAGCAAGGCACCACCACCAAGGGCGTGGAGCTGGAGTTCAACGGCGAGCTGGCCGAGGGCTGGCAGGCGTTCGCCGGTTACGCCTACAGCGTCAGCACCGACTCGGACGACAACCGCATCGTCACCAACACCCCGCGCCACAGCGCGAAGACCTTCACCACCTACCGCATACCCGGCTTCCTGGACGACAAGCTGACCGTCGGCGGCGGCGTGAACTGGCAGAGCAAGACCGGCCAGGACCTGCGCACCTACACCCAGGGCAGCTACGCCCTGACCAACCTGATGGCCCGCTACGACATCACCGACAACCTCAGCGCCTCGCTGAACGTCAACAACGTGTTCGACCGCAAGTACTTCTCCTACGTCGACGCCTGGGGCGTGTATGGCGCCCCGCGCAACCTCATGACCACCGTGAAGTACACGTTCTGACCCGACCGCACGTGCCATGACACGCCCGCGCCCTCGAACGAGGTCGCGGGCGTTTGCGTTCAGGGGCCGGGGCAGATGAGGAATGCATCCGCCCGAACACCTCCTGCGTGGGAGCGGGCTTGCCCGCGATGGCGGCGGCAGCCTCGCCGCATCGCCGACAGACAGAGCGCCGGCCTACCTGACAATCGACAGGTACTCGATTATCACGTTGATGAATTAAAATCAGCTACCAAACAGGTATCGGGTACTGGGTACCGAGCGTGAGCGCACGTTCGCCACTATCAGGGTGCACAAGTACTAGCCCAGGAGGGGGCTGCATGGACAAGGTGTATGCCAGGTTCATAGAAAAGTTAGGCCAACCTATCAGCCATCAGCAGGTGCCCGAAGCGAGCATCAAACGGTATGAGGGCAAATTACCCAAGAACTTGCTGGAATACTGGGCTGAGCATGGCTGGTGTGGCTATGGGAAAGGCATTTTTTGGCTAGTGGATCCGCACGCTTATGAAGCTGTGGTCAATGCCTGGCTCGAACCTACAAGCTTCCAGCGCACCGACACTTACCATGTGATCGGACGGAGCGCATTTGGAGACCTTTATCTTTGGGGTGAAAAAACAGGGTTTTCGTTGAAGATCATTAGTGTTCTCTCTCAATGTGTTGTCGATGATTTCGTTCCCACACCAGAACAAATGGATCGTAAGCTGCAAGATTTTTTGCTTTCGCTGGATCGTGAGTCCAATGACTATGCGGCACTCTTCGATGCCGCGCAGAAGAAACTGGGGACCTTGAGGCACGATGAAATGTATGGATTCGTTCCCGCCTTGATGCTGGGAGGATCCAGTGCGCTGGAACATCTCGAGAAAGTAAAAGCGGTCGAACATCTTGTCTCTCTCTCGCAGCTTGCAGCACTTCGGCCTATGGCATTTTGATCTAGCGAAGAGGCTGACAAGCGTGGTCAGCCTCGCTGCATCGCCGACAGACAGAGCGTCGGCCTATCCACCCTGCACTTGCATCACACCTATCAGTATTATCAGTTTTGCAGGGTCATGGAAATGGCCACACTGGGGAGCACGCACGCTACCACTGCCCAACCTGGAGAGCCAAGCCATGAGCACCTCCATCCTGTCAAGGCTGTTGTTTTATCGAAACCATCAACTGGTCACTCTAATGTTCGCCGATCAAGGACTCACCCTGTTCCACGGCCTTCATCTTCCGCTTGCCGAGTATCGGACAGGTGAGGTGACGGACGCCCGTTTGCTGGCGACAGACAGAAACAGCTCGATACTGAGTGTGCATGGCGGGGAGAACGTCCAGCGTCACACGTATTCCAGCTACGGCCATGACGCCCAAAGACGCTCGGCGTGCACACTGCTCGGCTTCAATGGCGCGCGCTTCGACTTGGCATCCGGCTGTTATCCTTTGGGCAATGGATACCGGTCCTATGCCCCTTCCTTGATGCGCCTGCTCTCGCCTGACAGTTGGAGCCCCTTCAAAAACAATCAATGGAATGCCTACGCCTATTGTCAAGGGGACCCCATCAATCACGTCGACCCCAGCGGGCACGTGCGTACGACCCCATCGACGCTTACAAGGCGTCCACAACCTACCGAAGGCAAGGTATTTTCACGACCCACGGCGCGTTTCAAGATTGATGTCTACGAGACAAAGTCAGTATCGATGCTTTCTCCAGTCAATAGAAAATGGACACAGGCCGTCGAACCCCAAATAACCATCGATAGAAAAATGCACACCCATTGGGTATACCGTGTCGAACCTCCTGTCCATATGAAGCAATCCACCACGTATGTCACTGACGTCAACATAGACAATTATCTGAAAATCAGCGGGGAACTCAACGCTCTTTCATTCAAAGAGAAAATGAACCCTGGTTCCGTCGGAAAACCCGTCCTCCAAAATTTGGAGAATGCGCTGGCCGGCTTGAGCGCTCGAGGAAAGTTTTTGTACAAGCAGGCCATGGATCCTGAAGTGCGTGACGTCTACTTCAATGGGCAGGGCCGGATTAGCCCTGGCGCCTCCGGAGACTCTGTCGTTTCTCAGATCCGAGAAGCCTGACACTGGAGCGGGAGCGCAGCTCCCTCACTGGTGTGGCAGGGCAGTACAAACACTCTTGGCGCATGAGCTTGTCTGATCCAGAAATGGCCATAAGGTTTATACAAGGCTGAAGGTGGCACTCAAAACGCTGGAAAGCCGCGTATAGACATGCTTGATCTCGGCCGTCACCAACCGCATGCGCAGAAAATCGTGCACCAGCCCGTCGAAGGTCTCGCAGCGCACCTCGACCCCCGCCCCCGCCAACCGCGCCGCGTATGCCTGGCCTTCGTCGAGCAACGGATCGAAGCCCGCCAGCGCCAGGTAGGCCGGCGCCACGCCTTCGAGCCGCTCGGCGAGCAGCGGTGAGAAGCGCCAGTCCGCGCGATCCTCGGCCTGCCGGGCATAGTGGTCGTAGAACCACTCCAGTGTCTGGCTCTCGAGCAGGTAGCCCTCGCTGAACAAGGTGCGCGACTCGGCGGCGGTCGAGGCGTCGGTCACCGGGTAGCACAGCAGTTGCAACCGTGGCTGGATCGGGCCGTTGCCGCGTGCGGCGTCGATTGCCAGGACGGTGGCCAGGGTAGCACCGACGCTGTCCCCACCGAATGCCACGCGCTCCAGGTCCAGGCCCCAGTCCTGCGCGTTGGCCGCCAGCCAGGCCAGCGCATCGGCCCCGTCGTGCAGCGCCGTCGGGAACCGATGCTCCGGGGCGCGGCGGTAGTCGACGGTCAGCACGGCGCAGGGCGTGCGGGCACAGAACTCACGGCAGACCCCGTCATGGGAGGCGATGCTGCCGACCACGAATCCGCCCCCGTGCAGGTAGACCAGCACCGGCAGCGGCTGGTCGGCCGGCCCAGGCGGCAGGTAAAGGCGCAAGGCCAAGGTCGCGCCGTCCCGTGCCCGGCACGTCACGTCCTCGCTGTGCACTTGCGGCCAGGGCCATTGCATGCGCTGCGAGGCCTGTTCGAACGCCTCCCGCGCTGCCACTGGCGTCAACTGGTGCAAGGCCTGGGCGCGGGCCTGCTCGGGATGGCTGTCGATCACGTCGAGAAAGTCGGCGATCTCGGGGTTCAAAGGCATGATTCGGCTCCCAGGTCAGAGGCGACCCTGTGCGAGGTCTCGGAAGAAGCAGCCAGGCGCTCGGCCTGCACCTGCACGCAGTGCTCGGTCAGGCACGTCAACTGTGCCTGGAACGCCGCCATGAGTGCATCGATGGTGCCTCGGCGGAAACGCCGGTGGCTGTAGATGCAGCGGAACGACAGCTGACCGCCGAACACCTGGCCGACCACCTCCAGCGTGTTGGCCAGGCGCGCCTGCTGCGAGAAGCTGTCGCCGACGCTTTCCGGCGCCGGCAGGAACAGCGCGTCCTCGGCGTCGAAGCTCTGGTCGAGCTGCCCCAGGTAGTTGAAGGTCACCGGCGCCTGTGGCAGCGCCGCCAGCCGTGCCTGGGTGTCGGGGTCGGCCATGTGCCGCAGCACGCCGTAGCCGATGCCCTTGTCCGGCACTTCGCTCAATTGCTGGCGAATGCGCTGGAGCGAGGCGCCCGGCGCGTCGAGAGGGGTCAGGCGTACCGGGTACATGCTGGTGAACCAACCCTGGGTGCGGCTCAGGTCCAGGGTGTCGAACAGGTCTTCACGGCCATGGCCTTCGAGCAGCACCACGGCCGCGTCCATGTCGCCCCACTGGCACAGGGCCTGGCTCAGGGCGGTCAGCAACAGGTCGTTGATCTGCGTCTGGTAGGCAGCCGGGGCCTGCTTGAGCAGTTGCTCGGTCAGCTCGGGCGTCAGGCTGAAGGCGGCCTCCTCGCGATGGCACACCAGGTTGGCGCCACGCGGGTTGTCGCAGCGCAGCGCCGTGCCTGGGCGGTCGAGCTGGGCCACCCAGTAGTCCAGTTCGCGCTCGCGCACGGTCGGTGCGTGGGCCGCCAGGTTCGCGGCCCACTCACCGAAGCTGCTGGTGCGCTGCGGCAAGGTCGGTTCGCGCCCTTCCCGGTAGGCCTGATACGCCACCGGCAAGTCCTGCAACAGCACCCGCCAGGACACCCCATCGACCACCAGGTGATGGATCACCAGCAGCAAGCGCTCCTGACCATCGCCCAGGGTCGCCAGCAGCCCACGGATCAGCGGCCCCTGGGCCAGGTCGAGGCTGCGTTGCAGGTCGTTGGCCAGGTCTTCCAGCGCCGCTTCGTTGGCCACGTCGCAGACCCACAGCAAAGGGTCCTGTTCCAGGTGTTTCAGGCAGGTCGACAGCGGTTGATAACGCTGCACCCATTGGCCCTCCTGCTGGGTGAAGCGCAGCCGCAGCGCATCGTGCTGGCCGAGCATGCAGGTCAAGGTCTGCGCCAGCGCCTGGGCGTCGAGGGGGTGACGGGCGCGCAGGATCAAGGCCTGGTTGAAGTGTTCCGGCGTGTGCGTCTGCGTCTCGAGGAACCAGGCCTGGATCGGAATCAGCGGGAACGCGCCGTCCAGGGCCAGGGCACGCGGCGCGGCGCTGGCACGCGAGACCGCCTGCTGGTCGAACAGGTTGGCGATGGTCTGGCAGCGCATCAGGTCGCGCAGCTTCAGCTCACGTGCGAGGTGCGGATGGTTGCGCACGCGCGCGACCACCTGCAGGCTCAGGATCGAGTCGCCCCCCAGCTCGAAGAAGTTGTCAGTGATGCCGACCCGCTCGAGCTGCAGCACCTCAGCCCAGATCTCGGCCATCCACTGCTCCTCGGCCGTGCGCGGCGGCACATGGCTGGCCAAATCGAAGGTCGGCTCGGGCAACGCCTTGCGGTCGAGCTTGCCATTGGCCGACACCGGCAGCTGCGCCAGGCAGATCACCTGCGTCGGCACCATGTAGGCAGGCAAGGTCTCGGCCAGACGGGCCTTGAGCTGCTCGCCACTGACCGCCTGCGCGGCCACATAGCCGATCAGCTGCTTGCCGGACACGCCGTCACGGGCGACCACCAGCGCCTCGCTGACGCCCGGCTGCTGACGCAGGCAGGCCTCGATCTCGCCCAATTCGACACGGAAGCCGCGCACCTTCACCTGGTGGTCCAGGCGCCCGACGTAGTCCAGCACGCCACTGCCGCGCAGCCGCACCAGATCACCCGAGCGGTACAGCCGCGCCCCCGGCGCCCCGAACGGATCAGGCACGAAACGTTCGGCGGTCAGGCCAGGGCGCTGGTGATAGCCGCGCGCCAGGCCCTGACCACCGATGAACAGCTGCCCGGCGAACCCGGCAGGCAGCGGGTTGAGGTCGTCGTCCAGCACGTGCAGCGAGCGCTGGCCCACGACCCGGCCGATAGGCGCGTAGGCCGCCCCACAGGGCTCGTCGGGCGCGGCTTTCCACAGCATCGGCGTGACCACGGTTTCGGTCGGGCCATAGCCGTTGACGATGTGCTGCGGGCGCAGCGCCTCGCGCACCTGGGCCAAGGTCTGCTCGGACACGGCATCGCCGCCCAAGCAGTAGATGCGCACCGCCGGGGCCTGAACGCCACTGCGCTGCACGTACTCGGCCACCTGCTTGAGGTAGGCCGGCGGGAAGCAGGCGACGTCGATGCGTGACCGGTCCAGGGCCTCGCAGGTCTGTTGCGGCGTCCACAGCTCGTCGTCGCGCACCACCAGGGTGCCGCCCACCGACAGCGTGGTCAGCCAACGCTCGTGGGCGCCGTCGAAGGCGAACGACATGAAGTGCAGCTCACGGGTGCCGCCCGTCATCTGGTACAGCTCGGCGATGGCCTGGCAGTGCATGCTCAAGGGGCCATGACTCACCGCGACGCCCTTGGGCACGCCGGTCGAGCCCGAGGTGTAGATCAGGTAGGCCAGGCTGTCTTCATGCAGCACTGGCGTCACGGCGATCTGAACATCCTCCGGGTACTCGCCGTCGGCCGGATCGACCAGGTCGAGACCGTCCGGCAACGCCAGGCGCTGACCAAGGTCGGCGCGGCCGATCAGCTGGCGCATGCCGGAATCCTGGATCATGAAGGCCAGGCGTTCGGCCGGGTAGTCCAGGTCCAGCGGCACGTAGGCCGCACCGCTCTTGAACACCGCCAGCAAGGCCACCACCAGGTCCACCGAACGCGCCAGCGCCACGCCCACCGTCACCTCGGGGCCGACGCCACGGGCTCGCAGACGGTGCGCCAGCCGGTTGGCGCGCACCTCCAGCTCCCCGTAGCTCAGCGTCTGCCCGGCGCATTCGACGGCGATGGCCTGCGGGCGCTGCGCCGCGTGCCGGGCGATCAGCGCCGGCACGTGCAGGGGCTGATGGCTGCCAGGCACCGGGGCGCTCCACTGGGCCAACGCCTGGCGCTGAGGTGCGGTCAGACGCTGCAGGTTGCCCAGCCGTTCGCGTGGGCTGTCGAGCATCGCCTGCAGCACGGTCTCCATCAGTTCGCGGATGCCTTCCACCGCCGCCGTGCTGAAGTGGCTGCGCAGGAACAGGTATTCGATCGCCAGGGTCTGGCCGAGGGTCACCGCCAGGTCCATGGGCACGTTGGTGACATCGTGGCTGTTCGAGGCGCCGAAGCGCAGGCCGCCCTGGGCCTGTTCCAGGCGTTGGTCGATCGGGTAGTTCTCGAACACGATGATGCTGTCGAACAACGCCTGCCCGCCCTGCCCCGACCAGCGCTGAATGTCGGCCAGCGGCGCGTGGGCATGCTCGCGCAGGTCCAGGTTGTCGCTCTGCAGCTGCTGCAGCCACTGATCCAGGGGCTGGGTCGGCTCGACGGTCTGGATGACCGGCAAGGTGTTGATGAACAGGCCCAGCATCTGCTGAGCCTGGGGCAGGCTTTCCGGACGCCCGGCCACGGTGGCGCCGAACGCCACGCAGCGCTGGCCCGTGTAACGCTGCAACACCAGCAGCCAGGCACCCTGGATCAGGGTATTGGCCGTGATGCCGTGCTGACGGCAGTACTGCTGCAGGGCAGCCGTGCGCGCAGCGTCCCACCGGGTGTACAGCGCCTGGTGCCCGGGCAGGTCACCGGTCTGCCGAGGGTGCACCGCCTGGCTCAGCCGGGTCGGCGCGTCCAGTGGTTGCAGACGGGTCTGCCAGTAGGCCTGCAACCGCTGCGGATCCTGCACCTGGAGCCAGCCGATGAAGTCGCGGTAACGGCCGCTGTCGCCGCTGATGCGGCCGTGGGCGTAATGCTCCAGCACCTCGCCGAACAGCTGCGAACTGCTCCAGCCATCCATGAGGATGTGGTGACTGGTCCAGATCAGGTGATGGGCCTGATCAGCCGTGCGCACCAGGGTGAGCCGTTGCAGGGGCACCTGGGCGAGGGCGAAGCCTTGCTCACGGATCTCTTTGGCCAAGGCGTCGAGGTCGTCGTCGGCCAGCGCACGGTCGCGCCAATCGAGCACGCGCATGGCCACCTCGACATGCCGATGGACCACTTGCAGCGGCGCGCCCTGCCGGCCTTCCCAGTGGAACGAGGTGCGCAGGATCTCGTGACGGTCGATCACCTGCTGCCAGGCGGCACGGAAACGCGCTTCGTCGAGCCCTTCGACGGGCAGGCTGAGCTGGTTGACGTAGAGTGCGTCACCCTCGTCGGACAGGGTATGGAACAGCATGCCCTGCTGCATCGGTGACAGCGGGTAGAGATCCTCCACTTGAGTCAGGTCCAGCGGCAGCGCGTCCAGCTGCGCCTGGCTCAGGCCCGCCAGCGGCACGTCCGATGGCGTCAGCCCATGGGGCCTGTCGCAGTGGGCGATCACCGCCGTCAGCTCGGCCTCGTAGGCCCGTGCCAGGCGCTCGATGGTCGCTGGGGCGAACATCTGCGCGCTGAAGCTGAACGCCAGGCTCAGCTCGCCGCCGTAGACCTGGCCGTTGAGCACCAGCCAGTTGCCCAGTGGCGCCCGTGGGCTCTGTTCTTCGCCGGCGCTTTCGGCGGCGGGCGACAGTAATGCGTCGCCGTCGAACTGGCCGTCCAGCTGACCCAGGTAGTTGAAGGTGATGCGGGGGCTCGGCAGCTGCGCCAGGGCCTGGCGTGCGCTTTCGTTGCCCAGGTAGCGCAGCAGGCCGAAGCCGATGCCCTTGTGCGGCACGCTGCGCAGTTGCTCCTTGACCTGCTTGATCGAATCGCCAAGCTCAGTGGTCGGAGTCAGACGCACCGGATAGGCGCTGGTGAACCAGCCCACCGTGCGGCTCAGGTCGACGTCGTCGAACAGGTCTTCGCGGCCATGGCCTTCGAGTTCGATCAGTGCCGATTCGGTGCCGCTCCAGCGGCAGACCACGCGGGCCAGGGCCGTCAGCAGCAGATCGTTGACCTGGGTGCGGTAGGCGGCCGGGGCCTGTTGCAGCAGTTGGCGGGTCAGGTCGGCGTTCAGGTGGGCCTGCACGCTGTGGCGATGGCGGTTTTCCAAGGAACCGGTCAGGTCGACTTCAGGCAGATCAACCGGGGCGCCATCGAGCTGGCGTGTCCAGTAGTCCAGCTCGCCGCCCAGCTGGGCCGCCTGCTCATGCAGGCGTTCGGCCCAGGTCTTGAAGGCGGTGGTCTTGGGCGGCAGCACGAGGGCTTGCCCGGCCAGCGCCTGACGGTAGGTCGTGTCCAGGTCGTCGAGCAGGATGCGCCAGGACACGCCGTCCACCACCAGGTGGTGGATCACCAGCAGCACACGTTGCGAGCCGTCGGCGACGTCGATCAGCAGCGCACGCAGCAGCGGGCCTTGGGCCAGATCCAGGCTGCGCTGAGCCGCCTCGCAAGCCGCTTCGATGGCGGCGGCATCGGTGGCCGTGGTGCGTGTCAGCAGCGGTTGCGCCAGGTGCAGCGGGCCGTGCTCGGCGGCGTCGGCAGTGAAGCGCAGACGCAGGGCATCGTGGTGGGCATACAGCGCCAGCAGTGCCTGATTCAGAGCATCGGCGTCGAGCGGCGCGTGGGCACGCAGCAGCAGCGACTGGTTCCAATGCGCCGGTTCAGCCATGCCCCGTTCGAAGAACCAGTGCTGGAACGGCAGCCAGGGCGCCACCCCCGTCACGGGGCCTTGTTCGACGTGGCTGATCGCGGCCTCCCGCCATTCGGCGACCGCCGCCAGGCGCTGAATGGTCTGGTGCTGGAACAGGGCCTTGGGCGTGATGTGAAGCCCTGCCTGGCGTGCACGGCTGACCACCTGGATCGACAGGATCGAGTCACCGCCGAGGGCAAAGAAGTTGTCGGTGACGCTGATGGGCCCCTTGCCCAGTACCGCCTCCCAGATACCGGCCAGGCGGGTCTCGATGTCCGTGGTCGGCGCCTGGTAGGCCTGGGCCGGGGTCGACAGGTCCAGGGGCGGCAGCGCCTTGCGGTCGAGCTTGCCGTTGGGCGACAGCGGCAGGCGATCCAGGGCCAGCCATTGGCTGGGTACCATGTAGTCCGGCAGGCCGTGGCTCAGGTGTTGGGCCAGTTCGGCTTGCCAGTCTTCGGCCTCCTGCTCCAGCACCACGTAGGCGACCAGTTGCTTGCCATCGGGCACCGTTACCACGGCTTCACGCACCGAGGCGTGTTCCAGCAAACGTGCTTCGATTTCGCCCAGTTCGATGCGCAGGCCACGCAGCTTGACCTGGTGGTCGATACGGCCCGCGTATTCGATCACGCCGTTCGGACGCTGGCGTGCCAGGTCGCCCGTGCGGTACAGGCGCTCGCCCATGCCGTAAGGACTGACCACGAAGCGTTCGGCGGTCAGGCTCGGACGGCGATGGTAGCCTCGCGCCAGACCTTCACCGGCCAGGTACAACTCGCCCAAGACACCCACCGGTACCGGTTGCAGCTCGGCATCGAGGACGTAGCAGGCCAGGTTGGCGATGGGCTGGCCGATGGGCACGCTGTCGCGGCCTTCGTCGCGGCAGGTCCAATGAGTCACGTCGATGGCCGCTTCGGTCGGGCCGTAGAGGTTGTACAGGGCAGCATCCGGCAGCTTGGCGAACACCTGCTGTTGTGCGTCGACGGGTAAGGCTTCACCACTGCACACGATGCGCTTGAGGGTGGTGCAACTCGAGACGTTCAGGTCCTGCATGAAGGCCTGCAACATCGACGGTACGAAGTGCAACGTGCTGACCTGTTCGGCGGTGATCAGCTCGATCAGGCGTGCCGGGTCGCGGTGATCGCCCGGAGCCGCCACGACCAACCGTGCGCCGGTCATCAACGGCCAGAAGAATTCCCACACCGACACGTCGAAGCTGAAGGGGGTCTTTTGCAGCACCGTGTCATCTGCCGACAGGCCATAGGCCTCCTGCATCCAGCACAGGCGGTTGACCAGTGCCGAGTGACGGTTGCCCGCCCCTTTCGGACGGCCCGTGGAGCCGGAGGTGTAGATGACGTAGGCCAGGCTTTCAGAATGCACGGCCACGCAAGGATCGTGAATGCACTCACTACCTGATTCCACATCCAGCGCCAGCGTCTGCACGCCCTCGCCCACCGGCAAATCCAGATGGCTCTGAGTCAACAGCAGGCTCACGCCACTGTCTTCCAGCATGTAGCGCAGACGGTCCTGCGGGTACTCAGGATCCAGCGGCACATACGCGCCACCCGCCTTAAGAATGGCCAGCAGCCCCACCACCATCTCTACGCTGCGCTCGGCCGCGATACCTACCAGCACGTCGGGACCGACGCCCAGCTCGATCAGGCGATGCGCCAACCGGTTGGCACGCTCGTTGAGCTGGGCATAGCTCAGGCGCGTTACGCCAAACACCAACGCCTCGGCATCGGGCGTGCGCTGCACCTGCGCTTCGATCAGTTGCTGAACGCTGCTGTCCAGCGGATAAGCGGCCGCCGTGTCATTCCACTGCACCAGGGCGCGCTCACGCTCTCCCGCTTCCAGCAGCGGCAACTCGGCCACCGCCTGCTCCGGTTTCTCCACGATGCCATGCAGTAGATTCACAAACTGTACTGCCAGACGCTCGATGGTCGGCTGCTCGAACAGGTCGGTGGCGTAGATCAGCGACGCCTCCAGCCCTTCGGCCGATTCCCGGGTTTCCAGGGTCAGGTCCAGCTGCGCCCGATCGGTGACGCTGTCCACTGCCTCGATGCGCAGGCCATTCAAGCTCGCCGCGCCGGGGCGGCCCTGGGCTGCGGCCTGGTGGTTGAACATCACCTGGAACAGTGGGTTCAGCCCCAGCGTGCGCTCCGGCGCCAGCGCCTCGACCAGCTGTTCGAACGGCAATTCCTGATAGGCCTGGGCGTCCAGCGCATGCTGGCGCACCTGTCGCAGCAACGTGAGAAACGGCGTGCGGCCCTCGACCTCGGCACGGATGACCTGGGTGTTGACGAAGTAGCCGATCAGGCGCTCGGTTTCCACTCGGTTGCGGTTGGCATTGGGGACACCGACACGGATGTCGTCCTGGCCGCTGTAGCGGTGCAGCAACGCCTGGAACGCCGCCAGCAGGACCATGAACAGGGTCGCCCCCTCGCCACGCGCCAGGGTGTGCAGGCCCTGTACCACGCCGGCGGGGACGTGCACGGTGTGACGCGCGCCCTGGTAGCTCGGCGTCGTCGGGCGCCCATGGTCCAGGGGCAGTGCGAGCACCGGGCTGCCCTGCCCCAGGCGCTCGGTCCAGTAGGCCAGTTGCCGATCCCGCTCGCCTGCCTCCATCCAGTGCCGCTGCCACACGGCATAGTCGGCGTACTGGATCGGCAAGGGCGCCAGGCTCGGCGGTGCCCCGTGGCTGAAACCGGCATACAGCGCGATCAGCTCTTCGATCATCAGGCGCATCGACACGCCATCGGAGACGATGTGGTGCTGGGTCAGCACCAGCACGTGGTCCTGGTCGTCCAACGCCAGCAGCCGGACCCTGAACAGCGGTCCATGGCCCAGGTCGAAGGGCCGACGGGTCTCCTTGCCGATCCTGGCCAGCAGGTCGGCCTCCTCCAACGCGCCCACGGCCTCGTACGCGATCGTCACCTCGGCACGCGGCTCGATCACCTGCAACGGCCGGGTCTGCGCGAACACGAAGCGTGTGCGCAGCGTCTGGTGGCGCTCGACCAGGTGCTCGAAGGCGCGCTGCAAGGCCGCCGTGTCCAGGGGGCCGTGCAGGCGCAGCGCCATGGGGATGTGGTAGGCGCTGCCCTGCGGGTCCAGTTGCCAGAGCAGCCACTGACGCTCCTGGGCGAACGACAGGGGCAGCTCATCGAAGGCCGACTGCACCTCGGGAATGGGCAGGTTCGCGGGGGACACGCCCTCGGCCAGCATCTTCTCCAGATAGAGCGTGCGCTTGTCCAGCGGCAGGGTAATGAAGCGGCGGGCGATGCGCGCGGCGACGATGCTGTCCATCACAGGGCCTCCAGGTCGTCGAGCAGGTCTTCGAGGCGACTCAAGGTCGAGGGCTGCACCGGCGCCTCGAGGGCCTGCAGCTGGTCCGCCAGGGCGCCCAGCACCGGGTACTGGAACAGCAGCCGGGGCGCCAAGGTCAGCCCCAGGTCGAGTTGAATGCGTGACACGGTATTGATCACCAGCAGGGAATGCCCGCCCAGTTCGAAGAAATTGTCCGTCAGGCCGACCTGCTCCAGGCCCAGCACCTGGGCCCAGATCGCGGCCAGGCGCTGCTCCAGTGCGCTGCGGGGCGCCACGTAGGCCTGGCGCGCTTGCGCCGGGTCCAGCGTGGGCAGGGCCTTGCGGTCGAGTTTGCCGTTGGGGGATAGCGGCAGATGGTCCAGAGCCAGCCACTGGCTCGGCACCATGTAGTCCGGCAGGCCGTGGCTCAGGTGCTGGGCCAGTTCGGCTTGCCAGCCCTCGGTTTCCTGCTCGAGGACCACATAGCCGACCAGTTGCTTGCTGTCCGCCACCGTCACCACGGCTTCACGCACCGAGGCATGTTCCAGCAGGCGTGCTTCGATCTCGCCCAGTTCGATGCGTAGGCCGCGCAGCTTGACCTGATGGTCGATACGCCCGGCGTACTCGATGACACCCTCGAGGCGTTGGCGGGCCAGGTCGCCGGTGCGGTACAGGCGCTCGCCGGTGCCGTAGGGGCTGACCACGAAGCGTTCGGCGGTCAGGCTCGGACGACGGTGGTAGCCGCGCGCCAAACCTTCGCCGGCCAGGTACAGCTCGCCTAGCACGCCCACTGGCACCGGTTGCAGCTCGGCGTCGAGGACGTAGCAGGCCAGGTTGGCGATGGGCTGGCCGATCGGCACGCTATCGCGGCCTTCGTCGCGGCAGGTCCAGTGGGTCACGTCGATGGCGGCTTCGGTCGGGCCGTATAGGTTGTACAAGGCAGCATCTGGCAGCTTGGCGAAGACCTGCTGCTGGGCATCGACCGGTAGTGCCTCGCCGCTGCATACGATGCGCTCGAGGCTGGTGCAGCGCGAGACGCTCAGGTCCTGCATGAAAGCCTGTAGCATCGATGGTACGAAGTGCAGCGTGCTGACCTGTTCGGCGGTGATCAGCTCGATCAGGCTTGCTGGGTCGCGATGATCGCCGGGCGCGGCGACCACCAGGCGTGCGCCGATCATCAACGGCCAGAAGAATTCCCACACTGACACGTCGAAGCTGAAGGGGGTCTTTTGCAGCACCGTATCGTCTGCCGACAGGCCGTAGGCTTCCTGCATCCAGCACAGGCGGTTGACCAGTGCCGAGTGACGGTTGCCCGCCCCTTTCGGACGGCCCGTGGAGCCGGAGGTGTAGATCACATAGGCCAGGTTTTCAGGATGCACCGGCACCTGCGGATCGTGGCGATGCGAGCTGCCCGCTTCCATATCCAGCGCCAACGTCTGCACGCTCTCGCTCACCGGCAAATCCAGATGGCTCTGAGTCAACAGCAGGCTCACGCCACTGTCTTCCAGCATGTAGCGCAGACGGTCCTGCGGGTACTCAGGATCCAGCGGCACGTAAGCGCCACCGGCTTTCAAAATAGCCAGCAGCCCCACCACCATCTCCACGCTGCGCTCGGCCGCGATGCCGACCAGCACATCGGGACCGACGCCCAGCTCGATCAGGCGATGCGCCAGGCGGTTGGCACGCTCATTGAGCTGCGCGTAGCTCAGGCGCGTCCCGCCAAACACCAACGCTTCAGCCTCGGGCGTGCGCTGCACCTGCGCCTCGATCAACTGCTGAACGCTGCTGTCCAGCGGATAGCGCGCCGCCGTGTCATTCCAGTGCACCAACGCACGCTCACGCTCGGCTGCTTCCAGCAACGGCAACTCGGCCACCGCCTGCTCCGGCCGCTCGACGATACCGTGCAACAGGTTCACGAACTGCGTCGCCAGGCGTTGCATGCGGCCATGCTCGAACAGGTCCGTGGCATACACGAACGCCATGCTCAGCCCCTCGTCACCGTCGAACACCTCCAGGGTCAGGTCGAACTGGGCAAGGCCGGTGTCCCACTGCAACCCTTCCACGCTCAAGGCCTGGACGCGCTGCCCGCCAGGGCTGCGCCGGGCGTCGCTCTGGTAGTTGAGCATGACCTGGAACAGCGGGCTGTGGCTCAGGTCACGGGCCGGTGCCAGGGCCTCGACCAGTTGCTCGAACGGCAGGTCCTGGTGCGCCTGGGCGCCCAGGGCCGCCTGACGCACGTCCTGCAGCAGCGCGGTGAACGGCTGGCGTGGATCGACCTCGGCGCGCAGCACCTGGGTGTTGACGAAGAAGCCGATCAGCCGCTCGGTGCTCGGGTGATGCCGGTTGGCGACCGGCACACCGACGCGGATGTCGGTCTGCCCGCTGTGCCGATGCAGCAGGGCCTGGTAGGCCGCCAGCAGCACCATGAACAGGCTGGCGCCCTGCTCGCGCGCCAGGCGGCGCAAGGCGTCCTGCACGGCGGCCGGCAACGCCAGCGCCAGGCTTGCGCCGGCCTGGCTGCGCACCGCTGGCCGGGGGTGATCCAGGGGCAGTTCGAGCACCGGCTGCGGGCCGCCCAGCCGTTCGAGCCAGTAGGTCAATTGCCGCTCGCGCTCGCCAGCCGCCATCCAGTCCCGTTGCCAGACGGCATAGTCGGCGTACTGGATCGGCAAGGCCGGCAGGCTCGGCGCCTGCCCCTGGCTGAGGGCCTCGTACAACGCCACCAGCTCCTCGACCATGACCTGCGTGGACACCCCGTCGCTGACAATGTGGTGCAGCACCAGCACCAGCACGTGGGTGTCCGGGGCCTGGCGCACCAGGCAGGCGCGCAGCAAGGGGCCTTGGGTCAGGTCGAACGGCTGGCGCACCTGCTGTTCGATGCGGGTCTGCAAGGCGGCCTCTTCGAGGCTGTCGAGGGGGTCCAGCGGCAGCGTGAAGGCGAACGGCGCCTGGACGATCTGCTCGGCGTGTTCACCGGTCTGCCGCATGACGCTGCGCAGGCTTTCGTGTCGAGCGATGAGCTGTTCGAAGGCCTGGCGCAGGGCCTCGGGTTGCAACGGGCCGTGCAGGCGCAAGGCCACGGGGATGTGGTAGGCGGCGCTGTCGGGCGCCAGCTGCCAGAGGAACCACTGCCGTTCCTGGGCATAGGACAGCGCCAGCGGGCGGGTGCGGTCGGCCAGGCCGATGCGCGGCCCCTCGACGGCCGGGCGGTGTTCGAGCCGTGCGCAGAATGCTTGCAGCGTGGGATGCTCGAACAGCGTACGCAAGGCCACCTCCACGCCCAGGGCGTGACGCACGCGCGCCACCACCTGGGTGGCCAGCAACGAATGCCCGCCCAGCGCGAAGAAATGGTCGTGCAGCCCGACGCGGGGTACGTGCAGCACCTCGGCCCACAGCGCAGCCACGGCCTGTTCCAACGCCGTGCCTGGGCTGACGTAGGCCTGGTCGGGCACATCGCTGCCGGGCTGTGGCAACGCCTTGCGGTCGAGCTTGCCGTTGGGGTTGAGCGGCATGGCCTCGAGCGGCAGCAGGTGCGCCGGGACCATGTAGTCGGGCAGTGTCTGGCGCAAGGTGGCCTTCAGGCGTTCGCACCAGGCCGGCTCGACCTGCGCCGGCTGCGTGGCGACCACATAGCCCACCAGTTGCTGGCCGCTGGGGCCTGGCTGGGCGACGACGGCGGCATCGCGCACGCCAGGCTCGGCCAGCAGACGCGCCTCGATCTCCCCCAGCTCGACGCGGAAGCCGCGGATCTTCACCTGGTTGTCCACCCGGCCCTGGTAGTCGAACACGCCGTCAGGCCGTTCGCGCACCAGATCGCCGCTGCGGTACAGACGAGCGCCCGGCGCCCCCAGCGGATCGGGGACGAACCGCTCGGCGGTCAGCCCAGGGCGGTCCAGGTAGCCCCGTGCCAGGCCATGGCCACCCAGGTAGAGCTCGCCCTGCACGCCCGCCGGCAGCACACTGAGGTCGGCCGCCAGCACGTAGGCGCGGCGGTCGCCGATGCGTGTGCCGATCGGCGCGTAGGCGGCCCCGCAGTCGGTGTCGCGGTCGGCCTTCCAGATCAGCGGCGTGACCACCGTCTCGGTCGGCCCGTAGCCGTTGATGATGTGCTCCGGCGCCAGGGCGGCATGCACCCGCTGGTAGCTGTCGCGGGGCACTGCGTCGCCGCCGAAGCAGTAGATCCGCGCCTGGGGCGGCTGGCCGTGGCGCTCGACGTGCTCGGCCATCTGCAACAGGTAGGCCGGCGGGAACGCCGCCACGGTGACGCCGTGCTCACGCATGCGCGCACAGGTCTGGCCAGGTTCCCAGAGGCTGTCGTCACGCACCAGCAGGCGGCTGCCGTGGGTCAGCGCGGTGAGCCAGCGCTCATGCGCGCCGTCGAAGGCGAACGACATGAAGTGCAGTTCGCAGTCGTCTTCCGTCATCCCATAGCGCTGGCCGATCGCCTCGCAGTGCATCGCCAGCGGGCCCTGCTCGACGCACACCCCCTTGGGCGTGCCGGTGGAGCCGGAGGTGTAGATCACGTAGGCCAGGCTCTGCGCCGGTACCTGCACGTCGGGCGCCGACTCGACCTGGGCACTCAGGTCCAGGCGATCCAGCGCCAGGACGCCCAGCGTCGCGGGCAAGGGCAAGCGGGCTTGCAGGGTCGTGTCGGTGAGCAGCAAGGCGATGCCGGAATCCTGCATCAGGTAGGCCAGGCGTTCGCGCGGGTGGCTGGCGTCCAGCGGCACATAGGCGCCGCCTGCCTTGAGCACGGCCAGCAATGCGACGATCATCCCAGGCCCACGGGGCAGCGCCACACCGACGCGAATCTCGGCGCCGACCCCTTCGGCCAGCAGGCGATGGGCCAGGCGATTGGCCTGCCGTTCCAGCGCGGCGAAGCTCAGGGTCTGCCCTTCGAAGACCACGGCGGGCGCCTCGGGGCGGCGCGCGGCCTGGGCGGCGATGCGCTGATGCACCAACAGCCCGTCCTGCCACGGCTGCGGGGCATTGGCCTGCTGCAACGCGGCCTGCTCGGCCGTGTCGAGCAGTGCCAAGGTACCCAGGGCGGCGTCGGGCTGGTGGCTGAAATGCTCCATCAGGCCGATCAGCTGCCGGTCCAGTCGCGCGATGGAGGCAGCGTCGAACGCGGCGCGCCGGTAACCGTAATGCAGTTCCAGCGTACCGCCCAGGTTGACGCCGAGGGTCAGCGGATAGTTGGTCTGCTCGCGGCTGTCCACCGTGCCGAAACGCAGGGCCTGCGGCGCGCCACGCTCCAGTGCCTCGGCCACCGGGTAGTTCTCGAACACCAGCACGCTGTCGAACAGCGCGTCACCGCCCTGCCCGGCCCAACGCTGGATCTCGAACAGCGGCGTGTGTTCGTGCTCGCGCAAGGCCAGGTTGGCCGCTTGCACTTGTTGCAGCCAGTCGGCCACCGAGCAGGCCGGCTCCACGCGGGCGATCACCGGCAGCGTGTTGATGAACAGGCCGATCTGCTGCTCGATGCCGACCAGCTCCGTCGGCCGCCCCGCCACGGTAGCGCCGAAGGCCACCGTGGCCTGGCCGCTGTAGCGGTGCAGCAGCACCAGCCAGGCGGCTTGCAGCAGCGTGTTGACGGTCACTTTCTGCTGGCGGGCGAAGCCTTCCAGGCGCTGGGTACGCGCGGCGTCCAGGACGCGCACATGGCTGGCATAGCCTTCGGTGGGGCCGTCGACCGGCCCCTGGGCCAGGCGGGTCGGCGCCTCGAGCGTGGCCAGGCGCTCGCGCCAGAAGGCTTCGCTCAGCGCCGCGTCCTGACGTTGCAGCCACTCGATGTAGTCGCGGTAGCGGCCGGTCTTGGCCGGTGCCTGGCCCACGTAGTGCTGCAGCACCTCGCCCATCAGTTGCGAGTTGCTCCAGCCGTCCATGAGGATGTGGTGGTTGGTGTAGATCAGCACATGGCGGTGTGCGCCCGTGCGCACCACGCTCATGCGCAGCAGCGGCGCCTGGCGCAGGTCGAAGCCACGGGCGCGCTCGGCCTCGGCCAACGCCTCCAGCCGGGCCTCGAGGTCGGGTGCGGTGTGCCAGTCGTGGACCTCGAACGGCACCTGGACGTGGCGCTCGACGATCTGCAAGGGCTGACCGATGTCGCCTTCCCAGGCGAACCGGCTGCGCAGGATGGGGTGCGCATCGACCGCCGCCTGCCAGGCTGCCTGGAAGCGTTCGACGTCCAGCCCGTCCACGCTCACGCGCATCTGGTTGACGTAATCGCCGTTGCCCTGGCCGTAGAGGCTGTGGAACAGCATGCCCTGCTGCATGGGCGACAGCGGATAGACGTCCTCCACGCTGCGTGGGCTGTCGAGCAGGCGGTCCAGACGCGGCTGGCCCAGCCGTGCCAGCGGGAAGTCCGACGGTGTCGTGCCGCCCTGGGCCTGGCAGCAGTGTTCGATCAGCGCGCTCAGCTCGGCGCTGTAGGCGTCGACCAAGGCCTGGACGGTCGCGTCCTCGAACATCGCGTGGCTGTAGGTCCAGCCGATCGCCAGTTCGCCGGCATAGACCTGGCCGTTGAGCGTCAGCCAGTTGCCCAGCGGCGCGGCAGCGCTCTGCTCATCGCCCCGTGGCTCGCTGGCCGGGGCGAACAAGGCGCCCTGCTCGGCATCGAAGCTGGCGTCGAACTGCCCCAGGTAATTGAAGGTGATGCGCGGGGTGGGCAGCGCCGCCAGGCTGGCCTGGGCCGACGCGTCGCCCAGGTGCCGCAGCAGGCCATAGCCGATCCCCTTGGCCGGCACGGCGCGCAGTTGCTCCTTGATCGCCTTGATCGACCCGGCCAGGTCCTGGGTGGGGCGAAGCGCCAGAGGGAACAGGGTGGTGAACCAGCCGACGGTACGGGTCAGGTCGACCCCCTCGAACAGGTCTTCGCGGCCATGGCCTTCGAGCTGGATCAGCGTGGTCGACGCCGAACTCCAGCGGCAGATCACGCGCGCCAGGGCGGTCAGCAGCAGGTCGTTGACCTGGGTGCGGTACGCCGCCGGGGCCTGCTGCAAGAGGCGCCGGGTCTGTTCACGGTCGAAGCGGGTGTACAGGGTGCGGGCCTGCGCGTTGCGTTGCTCACCGTCGGGGTGGTCGCACGGCAGGTCGGCGGGCGCGCTGGCCAGGTGGGCCTGCCACCAATCCAGCTCGTGGCGCAAGGCGTTGCTGTTGGCGTGCTCGACCAGGCGCGTCGACCAGGTCTTCAGGGCGCTGCTCTTGGCCGGCAGGCGCACCGCCTGCTGGGCGCCGAGCTGTTCGCAGGCGCGCTGCAGGTCTTCGAACAGGACGCGCCAGGACACGCCATCGACGACCAGGTGATGGATCACCAGCAACAGGCGCTGGCTGCCGTCGGCCAGGTGGATGAGCAGCGCACGCAGCAACTGCCCGTCCAGCCTCAAGCTGCGCTGGGCCGACTGGCACAGCGCCAGCAGGTGGGTGTCGTCCACCGCGTTCACCTCACGCAACAGCTCGGTCGGCGTCCCCGGTTCGCCATGGCGCGCGCACCAGGCGCCGCCCTCGTGGGTGAAGCGCAGGCGCAGGGCATCGTGGTGATCGACCAGCGCGCGCAAGGCCGTGTCGATGACCGCGGCCGACAAGGGCTGGGTGGGTCGCAGCAGCACCGACTGGTTCCAGTGGTGCCGGTCGTCCTGCACCTCGTCGAAGAACCACCGCTGCACCGGCAGCAACGGCAGAACACCGGTGACCGGGGCCTGGTCGATGCTGTCGGGCGCGCGACCTTCCTGGGCGACCCGGGCCAGGCGCTGCACGGTCTGGTGCTGGAACAGGTCCTTGGGGGTGAAGTGGATACCGGCCTGCCGCGCACGCCCCACCACCTGGATGGAGACGATCGAGTCGCCCCCCAGCTCGAAGAAGTTGTCGTTCGAGCCGACCTGCTCCAGGCGCAGCACGTCGGCCCACACGGCGGCGATGCGCCGTTCCAGATCGTTTTGCGGCGCCACGTAGGCCTGCTGCAGCAGGCTGGCGTCCACTGCCGGCAAGGCGCGGCGGTCCAGCTTGCCGTTGGCGGTCAGCGGCATCTGCTCGAGCAACAGCAGGTGCGCCGGCACCATGTAGTCGGGCAGGTCCTCGCGCAAGCCAGCCTTGAGCGCCTCGCGCCAGGCGGCGACGTCCTGCACCGGCGCGTTGGGCACCACGTAGCCCACCAGCTGCGCCCCGCTCGGCCCATCCTGGGCCAGCACCACCGCCTCGCGCACCTGCGGCAAGGCCTGCAGGCGTGCCTGGATTTCGCCCAGTTCGATGCGGAAGCCGCGGATCTTCACCTGGTGGTCCAGGCGGCCGACGTACTCGACCACCCCATCGGCGCGCCAGCGGGCCAGGTCGCCGCTGCGGTACAGCCGTGCGCCTTGCTCGCCGAACGGGTCGGCGATGAAGCGCGTGGCGCTCAGGCCCGCACGGCCCAGGTAGCCCCGGGCCAGGCCTTCACCGCCGACGTACAGCTCGCCGATGCAGCCTGCGGCGACCGGGTTCAGCTCGGCGTCGAGCACGTACAGGCGCTGGTCCGGAATCGGCACACCGATCGGGCTCGAGGCGCCCTGCGCCAGGTCGGCCTTCGACAAAGGCCGGTAGGTGACATGCACGGTGGTCTCGGTGATGCCGTACATGTTCACCAGGCGCGGGGCCTGGTCGCCGAAGCGCTCGAACCACGGCGCCAGGGTGCCGACCTCCAGGGCTTCGCCGCCGAACACCACGTGCCGCAGGTGCTGGTCGGTGCGCTGGCCCTCGGCGCAGGCCACCTGCATCAGCTGGCGGAAGGCCGACGGGGTCTGGTTGAGCACCGTCACCCGCTGCTCGCAGAGCAGTTGGTAGAAGGCTTCCGGCGAGCGGCTGACCTCCTGGGGCACGATCACCAGGCGCCCGCCGTGCAGCAGAGCACCGAACAGCTCCCACACCGAGAAATCGAAGGCGTAGGAGTGGAACAGCGTCCAGCAGTCCTCGGGGCCGAAGCCGAACCAAGCCTCGGTGGCCTGGAACAGGCGCAGCACGTTGCGGTGAGCCAGCAGCGTGCCTTTGGGCTGGCCGGTGGAGCCGGAGGTGTAGATGACGTAGGCCAGCTGGTCGAGGTCCACCGCCACTGCCGGGTCGTGCTCGGCGAAGTCGGTGTAGTCGCCGTCCAGGTCCAGCGTCTGCACGCCTTCGGCCAGGGTCAGGCCAAGCTCGCCCTGGCCCAGCAGCAGCGTCAGACCGCTGTCCTCGATCATGTACTGCAGGCGCTCGGCGGGGTAAGCCGGGTCCAGCGGCACGTAGGCGCCGCCGGTCTTGAGAATGGCCAGCAGGCCGACGACCATCGCTGGCGTGCGCGGTGCGGCCAGGCCGATCCGCATGTCCGGCCCGACGCCTTGGGCGATGAGCGCATGGGCCAGGCGATTGGCACGGCGGTTCAGGTCGCCGTAGCTCAGGGACTCGCCTTCGAAGACCAGCGCCGTGGCCTGTGGGGCGCGGGCGACCTGGGCTTCGATCACCCGGTGCAGCGGCTGCTCGGGCGTGAAGGCCGCAGGCGCGGCGTTCCAGGTCGACAGCGTGCGAGCCTGCTCCTCGACGGACAGCATCGGCAGCGCGCCAATGCGCGTCGAAGGCGCCGCCACGATACCGTCCAGCAACCGCTGCCAGTGCGTGGCCAGGCGCTGGGCCGTGGTCGCGTCGAACAGGTCGGTGGCATAGGTCAAGGTGGCCCACACCTGGCCCTGGGACTCATGGGTGTCGAGCATCAGGTCGAACTGGGCGGTCGGGCTATGCCCGTTCAGCGCCTCGATCTGCAGGCCGGGCAAGGCCTGGGTCCGCTGGCCCTGGGCGCGGTGGGTCTGGTGGTTGAACAGCACCTGGAACAACGGGCTGTGGCTCAGGTTGCGCTCGGGGGCCAGGGCGTCGACCAGTTGTTCGAACGGCAGGTCCTGGTGCTCCTGCGCGCCCAGCGCCGCCGCCTTGACCTGTTGCAGCAAGGCGGTGAACGGCGCCTGGCCATCGACGTCGGCGTTGAGTACCTGGGTGTTGACGAAGAAGCCGATCAGCCGTTCGGTTTCGGCCCGGTTGCGGTTGCCGATCGGCACGCCGACGCGGATGTCGCGCTGACGGCTGTAGCGGTGCAGCAGCGCCTGGAACGAGGCCAGCAGCACCATGTACAAGGTCGCTCCCTGTTGCCGGGCCAGCTCCTGCAAGCCCTGACTCAGGGCCGCGGGCAGCTCGAGGTCCAGGCGTGCGCCGTGAAAGCGCTGCACGGCCGGGCGCGGGCGGTCCAGCGGCAGCGCCAGCACGGGCTGCTCGTCGCCCAGGCGGCCCGTCCAATAGGCCAGCTGGCGCTCGCGCTCGCCGGCCTCCATCCATTGACGCTGCCACAACGCGTAGTCGGCGTACTGGATCGGCAGCGCTGGCAGCTTCGGCTGCCCGCCGTCGCGATAGGCGGCATAACAGGTGATCAGTTCCTCGACCATCACCTGCATCGAGGCGCCGTCGGAGACGATGTGGTGCTGGGTCAGCACCAGCACGTGATCCTCGTCGGCCAGTTGCAGCAGGCAGGCGCGCAGCAAGGGGCCGGTCTGCAGGTCGAACAGCTGGGCGATTTCCTGGGCCATGGCAGCGTCGAGGGTGTCGTTGTCGGCCAGCGGGCGTACCGGGAGCGGCAGCTCGAACGGCGGCAGGATGCGTTGCAGCAGGTGCCCGTCCTGTTCGACGAACACCGTGCGCAGGCTTTCGTGCCGCTCGATCAGCGTGGCGAAGCTGCGCGCCAGGGCGGCCGGGTCCAGGGCGCCGCGCAGACGCAGCGCCGTGGGAATGTGGTAGGCCGCGCTGTGCGGGTCCAGGTTCCAGAGGAACCACTGGCGCTCCTGGGCATAGGACAGCCGAAGGGGCTCGTCGGCCTCGCGCTTGAAGATCGGCGCGATGCCATAGAGATTGACCCCCTTCTGACTCAGCAGAATCGCCAAGGCTTTGCGCTTCTCGGCAGAGAGCGCGCTTACCGATTCAATTAGGTGCTGCATGCCGTGCCCTCACTAGGAAATCAGTTTTTCGAGATCATCGGCAGTTAAACGATTGAGGTCCTCCAAGGATTTAGCCAAAACATCGTGCAGGGGATCGAGCGCCGGGCGCAGAGCCTGCACGGCGTCGCAGAACGCCGCCAGGTCCGCGGCCAGGAACAGGGTCTTGACCGGTACGTCATGGCCCAGCGCCTCGCGCAGGCGCACCACCACCTGAGTGGCCAGCAGCGAATGCCCGCCCAGCTCGAAGAAGTTGTCACCCAGGCCGACCCGCTCGAGTTCCAGCACCTGCGCCCAGATGCCGGCCACCTGACGCTGCAGGTCGCTGTGCGGCGCCACGTAGGCCTGCTGCAGCAGGCTGGCGTCCGCTGCCGGCAAGGCACGGCGGTCCAGCTTGCCGTTGGCGGTCAGCGGCATCTGCTCGAGCAACAGCAGGTGCGCCGGCACCATGTAGTCGGGCAGGTCCTCGCGCAGGCCGGCCTTGAGCGCCTCGCGCCAGGCGGCGACGTCCTGCACCGGCGCGTTGGGCACCACGTAGCCCACCAGCTGCGCCCCACTCGGCCCGTCCTGGGCCAGCACCACTGCCTCGCGTACCTGCGGCAAGGCTTGCAGGCGTGCCTGGATTTCGCCCAGTTCGATGCGGAAACCGCGGATCTTCACCTGGTGGTCCAGGCGGCCGACGTACTCGACCACTCCATCGGCGCGCCAGCGGGCCAGGTCGCCACTGCGGTACAGCCGTGCGCCCCCCTCGCCGAACGGGTCGGCGATGAAGCGCGTGGCGCTCAGCCCGGCGCGGCCCAGGTAGCCCCGGGCCAGGCCTTCGCCGCCGACGTACAGCTCACCGATGCAGCCTGGGGCGACCGGGTTCAGCTCGGCGTCGAGCACGTACAGGCGCTGGTCGGGGATCGGCACGCCGATCGGGCTCGAGACGCCCTGCGCCAGGTCGGCCTTCGACAAGGGCCGGTAGGTGACATGCACGGTGGTTTCGGTGATGCCGTACATGTTCACCAGACGCGGGGCCTGGTCGCCGAAGCGTTCGAACCATGGCGCCAGGGTGCCAACCTCCAGGGCTTCACCGCCGAACACCACGTGACGCAGGTGCTGGTCGGTGCGCTGGCCTTCGGCGCAGGCCACCTGCATCAGCTGGCGGAAGGCCGACGGGGTCTGGTTGAGCACCGTCACCCGCTGCTCGCAAAGCAACTGGTAGAAGGCTTCCGGCGAGCGGCTGACCTCCTGGGGCACGATCACCAGGCGCCCGCCGTGCAGCAGAGCACCGAACAGCTCCCACACCGAAAAATCGAAGGCGTAGGAGTGGAACAGCGTCCAGCAGTCCTCGGGCCCGAAGCCGAACCAAGCCTCGGTGGCCTGGAACAGGCGCAGCACGTTGCGGTGGGCCAGCAGCGTACCCTTCGGCTGGCCGGTGGAGCCGGAGGTGTAGATGACGTAGGCCAACTGGTCGAGGTCCACCACCACTGCCGGGTCGTGCTCGGCGAAGTCGGTGTAGTCGCCGTCCAGGTCCAGCGTCTGCACGCCTTCGGCCAGGGTCAGGCCAAGCTCGCCCTGGCCCAGCAGCAGCGTCAGACCGCTGTCCTCGATCATGTACTGCAGGCGCTCGGCGGGGTAAGCCGGGTCCAGCGGCACGTAGGCGCCGCCGGCCTTGAGAATGGCCAGCAGGCCGACGACCATCGCTGGCGTGCGCGGTGCGGCCAGGCCGATCCGCATGTCCGGCCCGACGCCTTGGGCGATGAGCGCATGGGCCAGGCGGTTGGCGCGGCGGTTCAGGTCGCCGTAGCTCAGGGACTCGCCCTCGAAGACCAGCGCCGTGGCCTGTGGCGCGCGAGCGACCTGGGCTTCGATCACCCGGTGCAACGGCTGCTCGGGCGTGAAGGCCGCAGGCGCCGCATTCCACACCGACAGCGCCGCCTGACGGCGCTCGGCATCGAGCAGCGCCAGGGTGTCGATCGACGCCTCGCGACCGCCTGCCAGCATCTGCATCAGCACGTGGCGCACCTGCTCGCCGAGCTGCTCGACGATGGCCGCGCTGAAGGCCAGGCGGTCGTAGCTGTAGCGCAGCGACAGCTGGGCTTCCAGCCCCACCACCACGGTCAGTGGGTAGTTGCTCTGCTCGTGGGTGTTGACCGGCCCGAAGCGCAGCCCCGTCGACGCCCCCTGTTGCAGCGCTTCGGCCACGGGGTAGTTCTCGAACACCAGCAGGCTGTCGAACAAGGCGTCGCCGCCCTGCCCGGCCCAGCGCTGGATGTCGAACAACGGCGTGTGTTCATGCTCGCGCAGGCTCAGGTTGAGCGCCTGCACCCCTGCCAGCCACGCCCCCAGGCGCTGGCCCGCCTCGACGGGCACGATCACCGGCAAGGTGTTGATGAACAGCCCGATCTGTTGCTCGATGCCGTTCAACTCGGCCGGACGTCCGGCCACGGTGGCACCGAACACGACATGGCGCTGGCCGAGGCGACGGTGCAGCACCAGGGCCCAGGCGCCCTGTACCAAGGTGTTGACGGTCACCTTGCAGTCGCGGGCGAACCGGCTCAGCCGCGCGGTGGTGGACGCATCGATCTGCGTGTCGTGCTCGGCGTGACCGACACCGCCCAGGTGCTGGCAGGTGCTGGCCAGGCGGGTCGGCTCGTCCAGCACGGCCAACTGCCCTCGCCAGAAGGTTTCGCTGGCTGTGCGGTCCTGGCGCTGCAACCAAGCGATGTAGTCGCCGAAGCGTCCCGATGCCTGCACCGGCGGCGTGCCGGCATAGCGTTGCAGCACCTCGCCCAGCAGCTGAGCGTTGCTCCAGCCGTCCATGAGGATGTGATGGCTGGTGTAGAGCAGCACGTGACGGGTCTCGTCGAGGCGCACCAGCACCAGGCGCAGCAACGGCGCCTGGGCCACATCGAAGCCGCGACGACGCTCCTCGGCAGCCAGGGCCGCGATCGCCTGCGCGCGATCGTCACGGTGCCGCCAGTCCAGCTCGCTGAACGGAACGCGCACCTCGCGCTGCACCACCTGCACGGGCGTGGCCTGGTCGGCGGGCCAGAGGAAGAGGCAGCGCAGGCTGTCATGGGCCTGGACGGCCGCCTGCCAGGCCGAGGCGAAGCGGGCCGGGTCGAGCCCCTGCACCTCCACCTGCAGCTGGTTGATGTACGCGCCCTCGCCGTCGGTGAAATTGGCGTGGAACAGCATGCCCTGCTGCATCGGTGACAGCGGGTAAAGGTCATCCACTTGAGTCAGGTCCAGCGGAAGCGCGTCCAGTTGCGCCTGGCTCAGGCCCGCCAGCGGTACGTCCGACGGCGTCAGCCCGCGAGGCTTGTCGCAGTGGGCGATCAGCGCCGTCAGCTCGGCCTCGTAGGCCCGCGCCAGGCGCTCGATGGTCGCCGGGGCGAACATCTGCGCGCTGAAGCTGAACGCCAGGCTCAGCTCGCCGCCGTAGACCTGGCCGTTGAGCACCAGCCAGTTGCCCAGCGGCGCCCGTGGACTTTGCTCTTCGCCGGCGCTTTCGGCTGCGGGCGAGAGCAATGCGTCGCCGTCGAACTGGCCGTCCAGCTGACCCAGGTAGTTGAAAGTGATACGTGGGCTCGGCAGCTGCGCCAAGACCTGGCGTGCGTCTTCATTGCCCAGGTAGCGCAGCAGGCCGAAGCCGATGCCCTTGTGCGGCACGCTGCGCAGCTGTTCCTTGATTTGTTTGATCGAGTCGCCCAGCTCGCCTGACGGGGTCAAGCGCACCGGGTAGGCGCTGGTGAACCAGCCCACCGTGCGGCTCAGGTCGACGTCGTCGAACAGGTCTTCGCGGCCATGGCCTTCGAGTTCGATCAGTGCCGACTCGGCGCCGCTCCAGCGGCAGACCACGCGGGCCAGGGCCGTCAGCAGCAGATCGCTGACCTGGGTGCGGTAGGCGGCCGGGGCCTGTTGCAGCAGTTGGCGGGTCAGGTCGGCGTTCAGGTGAGCCTGCACGCTGTGGCGATGGCGGTTTTCCAAGGAACCGGTCAGGTCGACTTCAGGCAGATCAACCGGGGCGCCGTCGAGCTGACGTGTCCAGTAGTCCAGCTCGCCGTCCAGCTGGGCCGCGTGCCCATGCAGGCGTTCGGCCCAGGTCTTGAAGGCGGTGGTCTTGGGCGGCAGCACGAGGGTGTGCCCGGCCAGCGCCTGACGGTAGGTCGTGTCCAGATCGTCGAGCAGGATGCGCCAGGACACGCCGTCCACCACCAGGTGGTGGATCACCAGCAACACACGTTGCGAGCCGTCGGCGACGTCGATCAGCAGCGCGCGCAGCAGCGGGCCTTGGGCCAGATCCAGGCTGCGTTGAGCCGCCTCGCAAGCCGCTTCGATGGCGGCGGCATCGGTGGCCGTGGTGCGTGTCAGCAGCGGTTGCGCCGGGTGCAGCGGGCCGTGCTCGGCAGCGTCGGCAGTGAAGCGCAGGCGCAAGGCATCGTGGTGGGCGTACAGCGCCAATAACGCCTGATTCAGGGCATCGGCGTCGAGCGGCGCATGGGCGCGCAGCAGCAACGACTGGTTCCAGTGCGCCGGCTCGGGCATGGCGCGTTCGACGAACCACCGCTGGAAGGGCAGCAACGGCACGCTGCCCACGACCGGGCCTTGCTCGGCCAGCACTGTCGTTTCGCTGTCCTGCAGCACCGCCGCCAGGCTGCGCACCGTCTGGTGCTGGAACAAGGCCTTGGGCGTGAAGTGCAGGCCTTGTTGCCGCGCGCGGCCGACCACCTGCATGGAGACGATGGAATCGCCGCCCAGCTCGAAGAAGTTGTCGCTGATGCCCACGCGCTCCAGGTGCAGTACCTCGGCCCAGAGGGCGGCCAGGCGCTGCTCGTTGCGGGTGGTCGGGGCCTCGTAGCGCCCCTGCCTCGCCTCAGCGCTTACCGTCGGCAGCGCCTTACGGTCGAGCTTGCCGTTGGGGGACAGCGGCAGGTGGTCCAGGGCCAGCCATTGGCTCGGCACCATGTAGTCCGGCAGGCCATGGCTCAGGTGCTGGGCCAGCTCGGCCTGCCAGCCTTCGGTTTCCTGCTTCAGGACCACATAGCCGACCAGTTGCTTGCCGTCTGGCACCGTCACTACAGCTTCACGCACCGAGGCGTGTTCCAGCAGGCGTGCTTCGATTTCGCCCAGTTCGATGCGCAGACCGCGCAGCTTGACCTGATGGTCGATACGCCCGGCGTACTCGATGACACCATCGAGGCGTTGGCGGGCCAGGTCGCCGGTGCGGTACAAGCGCTCGCCCGTGCCGTAAGGGCTGACCACGAAGCGTTCGGCGGTCAGGCTCGGACGACGGTGGTAGCCGCGCGCCAGACCTTCACCGGCCAGGTACAACTCGCCCAGCACGCCCACCGGTACTGGCTGAAGCTCGGCATCGAGAACGTAGCAGGCCAGGTTGGCGATGGGCTGGCCGATGGGCACGCTGTCGCGGCCCTCGTCGCGGCAGGTCCAATGGGTCACGTCGATGGCCGCTTCGGTCGGGCCGTAGAGGTTGTACAAGGCAGCGTCTGGCAGCTTGGCGAAGACCTGCTGCTGCGCATCGACGGGCAAAGCTTCACCGCTGCACACGATGCGCTTGAGGGTGGTGCAACTCGAGACGTTCAGGTCCTGCATGAAGGCCTGCAACATCGACGGTACGAAGTGCAACGTGCTGACCTGTTCGGCGGTGATCAGCTCGATCAGGCGTGCCGGGTCGCGGTGATCGCCCGGAGCCGCCACGACCAACCGTGCGCCGGTCATCAACGGCCAGAAGAATTCCCACACCGACACGTCGAAGCTGAAGGGGGTCTTTTGCAGCACCGTGTCATCTGCCGACAGGCCATAGGCCTCCTGCATCCAGCACAGGCGGTTGACCAGTGCCGAGTGACGGTTGCCCGCGCCTTTCGGGCGCCCCGTGGAGCCGGAGGTGTAGATCACATAAGCCAGGTTTTCAGGATGCACCGGCACCTGCGGATCATGGCTGCAAGCGCTGCCCGCTTCCAGATCCAGCGCCAGCGTCTGCATGCCCTCGCCCACCGGCAAATCCAGATGACTTTGGGTCAGCAGCAAGTTCACGCCACTGTCTTCCAGCATGTAGCGCAAACGGTCCTGCGGGTATTCCGGGTCCAGCGGCACGTAGGCGCCCCCGGCTTTCAGAATAGCCAGCAACCCCACCACCATCTCCACGCTGCGCTCGGCGGCGATGCCGACCAGCACATCAGGACCGACGCCCAGTTCGATCAAGCGATGCGCCAGGCGGTTGGCACGCTCGTTGAGCTGTGCGTAGCTCAGGCGCGTCCCGCCAAACACCAACGCCTCGGCGTCGGGCGTGCGCTGCACCTGCGCTTCGATCAGTTGCTGAACGCTGCTGCCCAGCGGATAAGCGACCGCCGTGTCATTCCAGTGCACCACCGCACGCTCACGCTCGGCTGCTTCCAGCAACGGCAACTCGGCCACCGCCCGCCCCGGCTGCTCGACGATACCGTGCAACAGCGTCAGCCAGTGCGCGCCCAACCGCGCGATGGTGCACGCGTCGAACAGGTCGGTGGCGTAGATCAGCGACGCGCCCAGCCCTTGCGATGTCTCGACCGTTTCCAGGCTCAGGTCGAACTGCGTGGTGTCGTTCGTCCAGGCCACCGTCTCGACCCTGAGGCCGGGCACGGTGCGCACGCGTTCCGGCGTCGCGGCCTGATGGTTGAACATCACCTGGAACAATGGGCTGTGGCTCAGGCTGCGCGTCGGCGCCAGGGCCTCGACCAGCTGCTCGAACGGCAGGTCCTGGTGCGCCTGGGCGTCCAGCGCGGTGTGGCGGACCTGTTGCAGCAGCGCTTCGAACGGCTGCCGTGGATCGACCTCGGCGCGCAGCACCTGGGTGTTGACGAAGAAGCCGATCAGCGCTTCGGTCTCCACCCGGTTACGGTTGCCGACCGGGACGCCGACGCGGATGTCGGTCTGCCCGGTGTAGCGTTGCAGCAGGGCCTGGAACGCGGCCAGCAACAGCATGAACAGGGTCACGTCGTGACGCTCGGCCAAGGCGCGCAAGGACGCGGCCAGCGTGTCGGGCACGCGCAGGTCGAGTTGGGCGCCTCGGTAGCTCTGCTCGGCCGGGCGTGGGCGGTCCAGGGGCAAGGCCAGCACGGTCTGCTCGCCGCCGAGCTGCTCGACCCAATAGGCCAGTTGCCGCTCGCGCTCGCCCGCCGCCATCCACTGCCGCTGCCACTGGGCATAGTCGGCATACTGCACGGCCAGCGCCGGCAGGCGCGTGGCATCGCCCTGGCAGGCCCGGGCATAGCCGTCGACCAGTTCGGCGACCATCAGGTGCAGGGACACGGCGTCCGAGACGATGTGATGCTGGGTCAGCACCAGCACGTTGTCCTCATGACCGAGGCACAGCAGCCGCACGCGCAGCAAAGGCCCTTGGGTCAGGTCGAAGGGCCGGTGGATTTCCTCGGCGATGCAGGCGTCGAGCGCTGCCGGGTCGGACAGGTGGCGCTGCACGATCGGCAAGCGACGTGGCGCCTCGATGTGCTGGACGATCTCGCCGGCCTGGTCGAGGAAACAGGTGCGCAGGGTCTCGTGGCGCTCGACCAGCGCGTCGACGCTGTGTTGCAGGGCCTCGAGGTTCAAGGCGCCGTGCAGGCGCAGCGCGATGGGCAGGTGGTAGGCACTGCTGTCGGGGTCCATCTGCCAGAGGAACCACTGGCGCTGTTGGGCATAGGAAAGCGCCAGCGGCGCGGCGCGCGATACAGGCTGCAAGGCCGGTGCGTGCGAGGTCGCGGCGGCCTGCGGCAAGGCGGCGACGAAGCGCTCCAGGGTCGGGTGCTCGAACAAGGTCTTGAGCGGCGCGTCGATGCCCAGCTCGCGCAGGCGCGAGAACACCTGGGTCGCCAGCAGGGAGTGGCCGCCCAGGGCGAAGAAGTGGTCGGTCAGGCCGACCGGCGCGTGGTGCAGAACCTCGGCCCAGATCGCGGCCACCTGTCGCTGCCGCGCGTTCTGCGGGGCCACGTAGGTGGGCGCCAGGCGTGCGCTGTCCATGGCGGGCAGTGCCTTGCGGTCGAGTTTGCCGTTGGGCGACAGCGGCAGGCGGTCCAAGGCCAGCCATTGGTTCGGCACCATGTAGTCCGGCAGGCCGTGGTTCAGGTGCTGGGCCAGCTCGGCTTGCCAGCCTTCGGCTTCCTGCTCGAGGACCACGTAGCCGACCAGTTGCTTGCCATCGGGCACCGTCACTACAGCTTCACGCACCGAGGCATGTTCCAGCAGGCGTGCTTCGATTTCGCCCAGTTCGATGCGCAGGCCGCGCAGTTTGACCTGATGGTCGATACGACCGGCGTACTCGATCACCCCATCGAGGCGTTGGCGGGCCAGGTCGCCCGTGCGATACAGGCGCTCGCCCGTGCCATAGGGGCTGACCACGAAGCGTTCGGCGGTCAGGCTCGGACGGCGATGGTAGCCTCGCGCCAGACCTTCACCGGCCAGGTACAACTCGCCCAAGACACCCACCGGTACCGGTTGCAGCTCGGCATCGAGGACGTAGCAGGCCAGGTTGGCGATGGGCTGGCCGATGGGCACGCTGTCGCGGCCTTCGTCGCGGCAGGTCCAATGAGTCACGTCGATGGCCGCTTCGGTCGGGCCGTAGAGGTTGTACAGGGCAGCATCCGGCAGCTTGGCGAACACCTGCTGTTGTGCGTCGACGGGTAAGGCTTCACCACTGCACACGATGCGCTTGAGGGTGGTGCAACTCGAGACGTTCAGGTCCTGCATGAAGGCCTGCAACATCGACGGTACGAAGTGCAACGTGCTGACCTGTTCGGCGGTGATCAGCTCGATCAGGCGTGCCGGGTCGCGGTGATCGCCCGGAGCCGCCACGACCAACCGTGCGCCGGTCATCAACGGCCAGAAGAATTCCCACACCGACACGTCGAAGCTGAAGGGGGTCTTTTGCAGCACCGTGTCATCTGCCGACAGGCCATAGGCCTCCTGCATCCAGCACAGGCGGTTGACCAGTGCCGAGTGACGGTTGCCCGCGCCTTTCGGACGCCCCGTGGAGCCAGAGGTGTAGATCACATAAGCCAGGTTTTCAGGGTGCACGGCCACGTGCGGATCGTGACTGCACTCACTGCCTGATTCCAGATCCAGCGCCAGCGTCTGCACGCCCTCGCCCGCCGGCAAATCCAGATGACTTTGGGTCAGCAGCAAGTTCACGCCACTGTCTTCCAGCATGTAGCGCAGACGGTCTTGCGGGTACTCGGGATCCAGCGGCACGTAAGCACCACCGGCCTTGAGAATGGCCAGCAGCCCCACCACCATCTCCACGCTACGCTCGGCCGCGATGCCGACCAGCACGTCCGGTCCGACGCCCAGCTCGATCAGGCGATGCGCCAACCGGTTGGCACGTTCATTGAGCTGCGCATAACTCAAGCGCGTCCCGCCAAACACCAACGCTTCGGCGTCAGGCGTACGCTGCACCTGCGCTTCGATCAACTGCTGAATGCTGCTGTCCAGCGGGTAGGCAACCGCCGTGTCATTCCACTGCTCCAAGGCCCGCTCACGCTCACCAGCATCGAGCAACGGCAGCTCGGCCACGGCCCGCTTCGGTCGAGCGACGATCCCTTGCAGCAACGTGGTGAAGTGCGCCGCCAAACGTTCGATGGTCGGCCGGTCGAACAGATCACGGTCGTAGGCCAGCGAGGCCACCAGGCCCTGCTCGGTCTCGCAGGTGTCCAGCACCAGGTCGAACTGCGCGCTGCCATTGTCCCAGGTCAAAGGTGCAAGGCGCAGGTCGCCCCATTCGCGGGTCTGACGCTCACGGGCCTGGTGGTTGAACAGAACCTGGAACAGGGGGCTGTGGCTGAGGTTGCGTTCGGGCGCCAGGGCCTCGACCAGTTGCTCGAACGGCAGGTCCTGGTGGGCCTGGGCGTCGAGCGCCGTCTGGCGGGTCTGTTGCAGCAGCGTCTCGAACGGCAGGCGCGGATCGATTTCAGCGCTCAGCACCTGGGTGTTGACGAAGAAGCCGATCAGGCGCTCGGTCTCGGCACGGGTACGGTTGGCCACCGGCACCCCGACGCGGATGTCGGACTGCCCGCTGTAGCGGTGCAGCAGCGTCTGGAACGCCGCCAGCAGCACCATGAACAGGGTCACGTCCTGAGCCTGGACCAACTGGTGCAGGGCATCGCCCAGCGCGGGCGGCAGGGCCACGTCCAGGCGTGCGCCGCGCAGCCGACGCGTGGCCGGGCGCGCCCGGTCGAACGGCAGCGCCAGCACCGGCTGCTCGCCGCCCAGGCGTCCGACCCAATAGGCCAGCTGCCGCTGTCGTTCGCCGTCGTCGAGCCACTGACGTTGCCAGGCCGCGTAGTCGGCGTACTGCACGCTCAGCGGCGCGGCGTCCAGGCCGTGGTATCCCTGCAGCAGCTCATCGATCAACACGCCCATGGAGGCGCCGTCGGCGATGATGTGGTGCTGCACGATCACCAGCACGTGGGTCTGGGTGTCCAGCGCCAGCAGGCGCACGCGCAGCAGAGGCCCGTTCACCAGGTCGAAGGGCTGTCGCACCTGGGCATCGACCCAGGCCGATACGGTGTCCTGGTCTGCGTTCCGCGCCCGTTCGACTTCCAACGGCAGCACCAGGGCAGGCTGGATGCGCTGGCACAGCGACCCTGCTTCGTCGCTGAACGTGGTGCGCAGCGGTTCGTGACGCGCGACCACCCGGTCGAACGCGCCCTGCAATGCCACCAGGTCCAGCGGCCCGTCGATACGCAGCGCCAGGGGCACGTTGTAGGCGGCGCTGTCCGGATCCAGGCGCCAGAGGAACCACTGGCGTTCCTGGGCGTAGGACACGGCCATCGCGGGTGTCCGGGGCAGGACCGGAATGACGGACGTCGCCCCAGGCACCAGGGCCGCGCACACCTCGGCGAAAGCGGCCAGGGTCGGGTGCGTGAACAGCGCGCGCAAGGGCACGTCCAGGGCCAGGGTCTGGCGGATCCGTGCGATCAGTTGCGTGGCCAGCAGCGAGTGCCCGCCACGCTCGAAGAAATCGTCGGCCAAGCCGATCGGCTCGACCTGCAGCACCTTCGCCCAGAGTGTCGCCAGGCGGGTCTGCAAGGCCGTGCGAGGCGCCTGGTAGGCATGCAGGCTGGCGCCGAAGTCCGGGACGGGCAAGGCGGCGCGGTCGAGCTTGCCGTTGCCGTTCAGCGGCAGCTGGTCCAGCACCTGCCAGTGGGCCGGGACCATGTAGTCGGGCAGCGCCTGGCGCAGGGCGGCGCGTACGGCGTCCAGCCACGAGGCATCCGGCTGCGGCTGGACGGCGGTGAGGTAGGCCACCAGCTGGGGGCCGGTGGGGCTGGCCAGGGCCAGTACGGCGGCCTCGCGAACGGCCGCCAGCCCGTGCAGGCAGGCTTCGATCTCGCCGATCTCGATGCGCAGGCCGCGGATCTTCACCTGGTGATCGATGCGCCCGACGTACTCCAGCACGCCTGCGCGGGTGTAGCGCGCCAGGTCGCCGCTGCGGTACAGCCGTGCCCCTGGCACCTGGGCATAGGGGTCGGGCAGGAAGCGTTCGGCGGTGAGCGCCGGGCGGTTCACGTACTGCTGGGCCAGGCCGTGCGGCGCGGCGATGCACAGCTCGCCGACGGCGTCGGGCGGTGACAACGCACCGGCCGGGTCGAGCACGTAGAGCGAGCGGCCGGCGATGGCCTGCCCGATGGGGATGCCGTGGCCGTCATGGGCGTCTTCTAGGCGGCAGTCATGCACGCTCGAGACCACCGTGGCCTCGGTCGGGCCATAGGTGTTGACCAGGCGGATCGCCCCCAGGCCGGCGGCGTGCCACAGGCGCAGGCCTTCGACCGACATCGCCTCGCCCCCCACGTGAACCTGGCGCAGGCGCCCGAGCCCCTGGCCTGGCGTGGCCGCACAGGCGTTGGCGAGCAGGTGCCAGTAGGCGGCCGGCAAGTCTGCCAGGGTCACCTGCTGCTCGACGATTACCTGGGCCAGGTGCTCGACGTCCCACAGCGTCTCGTCACGCATGATCAGCGCGGCGCCTTCGCACAGGGGCGGATAGCACTGCTCGACGAAGCCATCGAAACTGAAGGTGGCGAACTGCAGCACGCGGTCGTCTTCGACCAGGCGTGAATAGGCGGTCGCGCTGTCGGTGAACGCACACAGCGCCGCATGGCTGATCGCCACGCCCTTGGGTCGTCCGGTGGAGCCCGAGGTGTAGATGATGTAGGCCAGGTGGTCGGCGTCGAACGCCACCTGCGGCGCCTGCGCGGGCAGCGTCGAAGCGGCCTCGCACAGCGACGTCAGTTCCAGGCGCGGCACGCCTGCCGGGCGCGCCAGGTCGGTGAGCAGGCCGTCGTCGCAGAGCAGCAGGTCCAGACCGCTGTCCTCGACCATGTAGGCCAGGCGTTCACGGGGGTACTGGGCATCCAGGGGCACGTACGCCGCGCCGCTCTTGAGCACCGCCAGCAGGCTGACGATCAGCCGCGGCCCGCGACGCAGGGCCAGGCCGACCCGCTGACCGGGGCGCACGCCCTCGGCGATCAGTCGATGGGCCAGCTGGTTGGCCTGGCGCTCCAGGTCGCCGTAGCTCAGGCGGACCTCGCCACAGTGCACGGCCAATGCCTCGGGCCGACGCTGGGCCTGGGCGGTGATGCGTGCGTGGACCAGGCCGGTGCCGCAGGGCGTCACCGCAGGACCTTGGCTGGCGGCGAGCACGCTGGCGTGCGTTGGGGTGTCCAGCAGGTCGAGGGTGCCGACGGCGGCGTCGGGCGCCTGGGCCATCCGGGCCAGCAGGTGCAGCAGGCTGGTGCTCAGCTGACGCACCTGGGCCGCTTCGAACGCAGCCGGGTCATAGCTGAATTCCAGGCGCACGCCCGCCCCGCGCTCGATGCCCAGGGTCAGCGGATAGTGGGTGCGCTCGTGGTTGTGGACCGCGCCGAAGCGCAGGCCGGCCGGCGCCCCTTGGCGCAGCGCCTCGGCCACCGGGAAGTTCTCGAACACCAGCAGGCTGTCGAACAGCGCCGTGCCCTGGTGCCCGGCCCAGCCTTGCACGGTGTAGAGCGGCACGTGCTCGAACTCGCGCAGCTCGAGGTTGAAGGCCTGGACGTCTTCCAGGTACGCCTGCACCGTGCGCTGCGGCCCGGCATCGACCAGCACCGGCAAGGTGTTGATGAACAGGCCCAGCTGGTCCTCGATGCCGGGCAGCGGCGCCGAGCGCCCCGACACCGTGGCGCCGAAGGCCACGCAGGATTGGCCGGTCAGGCGTTGCAGGAGCAGGCCCCAGGCCGCCTGGAACAGGGTGTTGAGGGTGACCTTGTGCTGACGGGCGAAGCGCTCCAGCGCCTCGGTCTGCGGCGTGTCGATCTGCGCCAGGTAGTGCCCCTCGCCGGCTGCCACGTCGGGGCGACGCAGCGCCTGGGCCAGCAGGGTCGGGCCTGGCAGCGCGCTCAGTCGAGGCGTCCAGAAGCGCTCGGCCGCGTCGGTCGCCTGCTGCGCCAGCCAGCTCAGGTAGTCCCGGAAACGCCCCTGGGGCGCTGCGGGCCGCTCGCCGGCGTAGTGCCCGATCACCTCGGCCAGCAGCTGGGCGTTGCTCCAGCCGTCGAGCAGGATGTGGTGGCTGGTGTAGATCAGTTGCCAGTCGTCCGGCCCGGTGCGCGCCAACAGCAGGCGCCACAGCGGCGCGCAGCTCAGGTCGACGCCACGCGTGCGCTCGGCCTCGGCCAGGACGTCGAGGTCGGGCGTCGGCGTGTCGATGACTTGCAGGGGCAATGCCAACGCGCGGTGGACGACCTGGTGCGCGCTGTCCAGGCCTTGCCAGTGAATGCTGCTGCGCAGGATCTCGTGGCGCGCGCAGGCTGCCTCCCAGGCCTGCCGGAAGCGCGCCAGGTCCAGCCCGCCGATGTCCAGGCGCAGCTGGTTGATGTAGGCACCGTCTTCAGTGTCGTAGAGCGCGTGGAAGAACAAGCCCTGCTGCATGGGCGACAGCGGGTACAGGTCTTCGATGGAAGGTCCTGGCATCGGCAGGCCGTCGAGTTGCGTCTGGTCGAGCCGGGCCAGTGGGAAGTCCGCCGGTGACGGCTGCCCGGCCGGCACCGCCAGGCAATGGGCGACCAGGGCGTCGAGTTCCTGGGTGTAGGCGTCGGCCAGGGCCTGGACGGTGTCGGTGTCGAACTGGTCGCGGCTGTAGCCCCACTGCAAGGTCAGCTCGCCCTGATACACCTGGCCTTCCACGGTCAGCCAGTTGGCCAGCGGTGCGTCCAGGTCCTGCCCGTGGCCGCCCTGCTCGTGGGCTGGCGTGAGCACGGCGGCGTCATCGAACTGGCCGTCGAACTGGCCGAGGTAGTTGAAGGTGACCCGTGGCGCCGGAAGCGCGGCCAGCGCCGCCTGGGTCGCCACATCGCTCAGGTGGCGCAGTACGCCATAGCCAAGCCCTTTGTCAGGCACGGCGCGCAGTTGTTCCTTGATCGCCTTGATCGACTCGCCGAGCCCTGCCTGGGGCTGCAACCGGACCGGGTACAGGCTGGTGAACCAGCCGACGCTGCGGATCAGGTCGAGGCCATCGAACAGGTCTTCGCGCCCGTGCCCTTCCAGTTGCAGCAAGGCCGCCTGGGAACCGCTCCAGCGGCACAGGACCCGTGCCAGGGCGGTCAGCAGGAGGTCGTTGACCTGGGTGCGGTAGGCTGCCGGTGCCGCCTGCAACAACTGCCGCGTCGTCTCGGGTGACAGGCGCGAGGCCACCTTGGCCGCCTGCCGCTGGGTCGCGATCGCCCCCGGTCGGTCGCAGGGCAACGTGTCTTCGACCTGTTGTGCTTGCCAGTAAGGCAACTGCGCGAGCGCCGTCGGCAGCCACTCGACCAACCGAGCCGTCCAGGCCTGGTAGCTGCTGGTGCGGGCCGGCAGGGCCGTGGCTTGGCCAGCCTGGTGCTGGGCATAGGCCTGCTCGAGGTCGTCGAGCAGGATGCGCCACGACACGCCATCGACCGCCAAATGGTGGATGACCAGCAGCAGGCGTTGTTCGCCATCGGGCAGGCCCACCAGCAACGCACGCAGCAAGGGCCCCTGCTGCAGGTCGAGGCTGCGCTGGGCCTCGTCGCACAGGCGCGTCAGGTCGGCGCTGTCGGTGGCCTGGCGCTGCCAGAGATCGAGGCACTCGCCGGTCTGGCCATAGTGCTGGGACCAGCCCTCGGCCGAGGCCGTGAAGCGCAGCCGCAGGGCGTCATGGTGGTTGACCACATCGGTCAGGGCGGCCAGCAGTGCCTGGGGTTGCAGGGGCTGGCGCGCGCGCAGCAGCACCGACTGGTTCCAGTGGTGACGCGCCGGGATGGCCTGCTCGAAGAAGTGGCGCTGCACCGGGCTCAGCGTCACCGGGCCCGTGGCGGGCGCCTGCTCGACGGTGTGGGTAGACGGATGTCCGGCCGCGCTGGCCAGGCGACGCAGGGTCTGGAACTGGAACAGGTCGCGCGGGCTGAACTGCAACCCTTCGCGTCGGGCACGGCTGACCACCTGGATGGCGATGATGGAGTCGCCGCCCAGCTCGAAGAAATTGTCTTCCAGGCCGACCTCGGGCACGCCCAGCACCTCGCGCCAGATCGCCGCCAGCGTCTGTTGCGTGGCGGTTTCCGGGGCTTCGAAGCGGCTGCGCGGGGTGGCGTCCGGCCGTGGCAAGGCCTTGCGGTCGAGCTTGCCGTTGGGGGTCAGCGGCCAGCGCTCCAGCGCGATCAGGTGGCTGGGCACCATGAACTCGGGCAGCGCCTGCGCCAGCCCGTCCTTGAGCGTCTGTTGCCAGCCGTCGGGTTGCTCGTCGAGCACCAGGTAGGCCACCAGCTGCTTGCCGTCCAGGGCCAGCACCACCGCTTCACGCACCCCGGCCTGCTGTACCAGGCGCGCTTCGATCTCGCCCAGTTCGATGCGCAGGCCGCGGATCTTCACCTGGTGGTCGAAGCGGCCCAGGTACTCGATCACGCCATCTGCCCGCTGACGCACCCGGTCGCCGGTGCGGTAGAGCCGTTGGCCGGCCACGAAGGGGTCGGCGACGAAGCGTTCGGCGGTCAGCCCCGGACGACGGTGGTAACCGCGGGCCAGCCCGATCCCGCCCAGGTACAGCTCGCCGGACACGCCCGGTGCGACCGGTTCGAGCCCCGCATCGAGCACGTACGTGCGCAGGTTGGCGATCGGCACACCGATCGGCACGCTGTCACGGCCTTCCTCGATGCAGGTCCAGTGGGTGACGTCGATGGCCGCTTCGGTCGGGCCATAGAGGTTGTACAGCGCGGCCTTCGGCAGCTTGGCGAAGACCTGCGCCTGGGCCTCCACCGGCAGGGCCTCGCCGCTGCAGACGATACGCCGCAGGCTGTGGCATGCCTCTACCCCAGGTTCATGGATGAACGCCTGGAGCATCGACGGCACGAAGTGCAGCGTGCTGACCTGGTAGCGACCGAGGGTCTCGATCAGGCGCGCCGGATCACGGTGCTCGCCGGGGGCAGCCACGGCCAGGCGCGCGCCGGTCATCAGCGGCCAGAAGAATTCCCAGACCGACACGTCGAAGCTGAACGGGGTCTTCTGCAGCACCGTGTCGCGGGCGTCCAGACGGTAGGCGTCCTGCATCCAGTGCAGGCGGTTGACCAACGCCTCGTGGCTGTTGCCTGCGCCCTTCGGCCGGCCGGTGGAGCCTGAGGTGTAGATCACGTAGGCCAGTTGACGCGGGTCGATGCGCACCTCGGGCGCATGCTCGGGCTGGTCGTCCAGCGCCAGCGTGTCGAAGGTCAGGCACTGCACGCCCGGCAGCGTCGGCAGGGTGGCCTGCACGGCCTGGTGGGTCAGCAGCAGGCCGATGCCGCTGTCTTCGACCATGTAGGCCAGGCGTTCGGCCGGGTAGTCCGGGTCCAGCGGCACATAGGCGGCGCCTGCCTTGAGGATGGCCAGCAAGCCCACGACCATGTCCACGCTGCGCTGCACGCTGATGCCGACCAGCGTGTCGGTGTCGGCGCCTTGACTGCGCAGATGGTGCGCGAGGCGGTTGGCGCGGGCGTCGAGCTGGGCGTAGCTGAGGGTCGTCTCGCCGAAGACCAGGGCGGGTGCGTCCGGCGTGCGCCGGGCCTGGGCCTCGAACAGCTGGTGGACACCGCTCGGGCCGGGGTACTCGCGGGCGGTGTCGTTCCAGGTGTCCAGCACGGTGGCGCGGGTCGAGGCATCGAGCATCGGCAGTTGCCACAGCGGTGCTTCGGGCTGCTCCACCAGCGCGCGCAGCAGCGTCTGCCAGTGCCGGGCCATGGCTTCGATGGTGGAGGCCTCGAACAGGTCGCTGGCGTAGGTGAACGCCGCCTGCAGCGCGCCGCCCTGCTCGAAGGTGTCCAGGCTCAGGTCGAACTGGGTGGTGCGGCTGCGCCAGACCAGGTGCGACAGCTTCAGCCCCGAGGCCAGGGTGACCGCCGTCAGGTCGGCCACGTGGGGCTGGTGGTTGTACATCACCTGGAACAGCGGCGCATGGCTGAGGCTGCGCTCGACCTTGAGCGCCTCGAGCAGGCGTTCGAACGGCAGGTCCTGGTGGGCCTGGGCGCCCAGGACGGTGTCGCGCAGGGCCTGCAAGTAGGTCAGCCCGTCGTGCTGGGTATCGAGTTGCAGGCGCAGCACCTGAGTGTTGACGAACAGGCCGATCAGCCCCTCGACTTCAGCGCGGTTGCGGTTGGCCACCGGGCTGCCGACGCGCAGGTCGGTCTGGCCGGTGTAGCGTTGCAGCAACAGGCCGAACGCGCCCAGCAGCACCATGAACGGGGTCACGGTGTGCTGACGCGCGAAGCGACGCACCTGCTCGGCCAACGCGGCCTCGACCGTAAAGGCATGACGGCTGCCGCGCCCGCTCGGTGCAGCGGCCCGAGGGTGGTCCAGGGGCAGTTCGAGCACCGGCTGTTCGTCGCCCAGCTGCGCCTGCCAGTAGGCCAACTGGCGCTCCAGCTCGCCGGCTTCGAGCCAGCGCCGCTGCCACAGGGCATAGTCCACGTACTGGATCGGCAGGGCCGGCAGCTGCGGCTGCTCGCCCTGGGCGAACGCGTCGTAGCAGCGGCTGAACTCGTCGATCAGCACGGTCATCGACCAGCCGTCGGAGACGATGTGGTGCAAGGTCAACAGCAGCACGTGCGCCTGCGCGTCCAGCTGCAACAGACGAATGCGCAGCAGCGGGCCCTGCGCCAGGTCGAACGGCTTCAACGATTCGGCTTCGACGCTCGCCTGCACCTCGCGCTCCTGATCCGCAGGCGCCAGGTGACGCAGGTCGGTCACCTCGATCGGTGCAGCGGCCCCTCCTTCGACCTGCACGGGCCGCTCATCGCCCTGCTGGCGGAATACCATGCCCAGGCTCTGGTGCCGCGCGAGCAAGGCCGTGAACGCCTGCTCCAGCGCTGCCTGATCCAGCGGCCCGTCGAGCCGCACTGCGCCGGGCAGGTTGTAGGCGCCACTGTGCCGGTCCATCTGCCAGAGTACCCACATGCGCTGCTGGGCGTAGGACAACGCCTGGCGATCGGGCGCCTGGACGTTCGCCGGGATCGGGAACTGGGCAAAGTCGATCCCCTCGCCACGCAACCGCTCGAGGAACAGCCGGCGTTTGTCCTCAGGAAGCTCGATGAAGCGGCTGGCGAGTTGGAGGGACTTTTCGGCGTTCATCGACTGATTTCCGTTGCAGGTGATCGGGGGACCCGGAGGTATCCCTACGAAACGGAATCAGGTGGGGGAAAATTAGCGGGGGCTTCAGCAGGGGTCGCCCCTGCGCCCGTAGCCGCACCACGGTGTTGCAGGCTATCGCGGTCACCTGTGGGAGCGGGCTTGCCAGCGATAGCGATGGCCAACCCGACACATGGCCGACACATCGAGCGCTGGCCTGGCAGCCCTGAGGTGAATGCACAGGCCCTATCGCTGGCAAGCCAGCTCCTATGGAACAAAAAATAGCTTGTTGATTTCAAAGGAAATAATTTTAGAATCTTGTGGGCCCTGCGGGCCCAATCGCGGCACAGGGGCCGCTTCCACAGGTGACCGCGAGAGCCTGCAATTCCGCGCGGTGGGGCTACGGGTGTAGGAGCGGCCCCTGCCGGGGCGCCGGACCGGCCGCGATGGGCCGCAAAGCGGCCCTAAATCGATCAGCAATAAAGCTCCGGATCCTGCCAGCTACCATCAAGTTCTCTGCGCGACAGCGCGGCGCCAAGGCGGCGGGCGGACTCCCCCAGGTACCCCTTTCAAGCAGGCAGCAGCACGATGGCAACGCCACTTGTGGGAGCGGGCTTGCCCGCGATAGCGGTGGCAAACCCGACACATGGCCGACAGATTGAACACTTGCCAGCCCTGGGGCGAATGCACAGGCCCTATCGCTGGCAAGCCAGCTCCCACAGGTACGCACTTCAAGCAGATATCGGCACGATGGCGACGCTACCCTGTGGGGCCCCGCCGGGGCGCCAGACCGGCCGCGATTGGGCCTGAAAGGCCCACAAAACCAGCCCTGCCTAGCCCTCAGCCATGCACCTATGGCTCAGCCCTCCAACTTGCCATTCGCCACTACCTCATGCACTCAACCGAGCCGTGAGCGTGCCCAGTTGCCCGGACAGGGTATGCAAGCGTTGCCCGGCCTGCTCGGTCTGCTGCACGGCCTGCTGGTTGTCCGTGGCGATCCGGGTGATTTCCACCAGGTTGCGCGAGATGTCGTCGGCCACGCTGGTCTGCTCTTCGGCCGCCGTGGCGATCTGCCGGTTCATGTCGCGGATCGCTTCCACCGATGTGGTGATGCGTTGCAGCATCCGGCCCGCCTCGACCACCTGCCCTGCCCCGGCTTCACTGCGTTGCTGGCCGCTCTCGATGGCCTTGACGGCGTCGACCGCGCCGGACTGCACGGCTTCGATGATCTGGTGGATTTCGGCGATCGAGGCCGCCGTGCGCTGGGCCAGGCTGCGCACCTCGTCGGCGACCACGGCGAACCCGCGGCCGGCCTCACCGGCGCGGGCCGCTTCGATGGCGGCATTGAGCGCCAGCAGGTTGGTCTGCTCGGCGATGCCGCGAATCACTTCCAGCACCTTGCCGATGCGCGTGCTGTCGCTTTCCAGATGGCGAATCACCGCGGCAGTGCCGGCGATTTCACGGTTGACCTGCTCGATCAGGTCGATGGTGGTCTGCATCACCCGCTCGCCAGCCTGGGCATTGTGGTCGGCCTCGTCGGCCGCCTGGGCCGCATCCGCCGCATGGCGGGCCACGTCCTGCGCCGTGGCGGACATTTCATGCATGGCGGTGGCGACCTGGTCGGTACGCTGGAACTGATCATGGGTGCCGAGCGCCATGTCACCGGCCACACCGCGCAACTGGTCGCTGGCGGTCTCCAGTTCCACGGTGTTGCGCTTGAGGCTGCCGATGGTATCGGCCAGAAAGTCGCGCAACGTGTTGGCGGCGACGGCCAGGCGACCCAGTTCGTCCTGGCGACCGTCGGCGACCCGTGCGGCGAAACGGCCTTGGCTGAGCTGGGCGACGTAGTCGATCAGCACGCGGATCGGTGCGATCAGCGTGCGATTGAGCAGCCACAGGCTCAACACACCGACCAGCAGCGCCGAGGCCAGCATGACCAGCACGCCCACCATGACGGTGCGCTCAGCGCGTGCATTGATGCCTTTGGCCTGCTCACGGGCCTCCCCGCGCAGTCGCTCGACCAGGACGCTCATCTGCTCGCTGGCCGCGCGATCCACACCCTTGACCGCCAGATCGCCCGCGCGTGGGTCACCGCCAGCGGCAAGGAAGGCTTGCCGTCCGCGCGCGTAAGCCTCGCCCAGCTGCTGATGGCTTTGCTTGAGCTGGGTCAGCGGGTCATGCAGCTCCGCATCGCCCCCCGCGATCAGTTGGCCAAGCAGCTGCTGCACCTGCTGCTCGCGTGCCTGGAACTGCTGCCAGTACTTGTCGAGTTCGGCAGGTTCACGGCCGCGCAGCAGCACGTTCTTCCATTCCTGGACTTGAATCTTGAACTGGAGGTTGGCTTCGTCGATCAGTTGCGATTCGCGTAACGGGCCGTCGATCAACTCGCCATAGTCGCGCACGCTGGCGGACAGAAACTGGAAGCAGACCATGGCGATCAGCAGCATCGCCGCCAGGCTACCGCCCAGCAGGGTGAGAAATTGCACACGCAGGGATTTACGCAAGACAGTCGCTCTCGGAACAAGGACGAAGAAAGCAGCGCATACCGCAGGCAGGCCTACCGCGAACGTCCCTGTACCGCGGCATGCCTGCCCTGAGGGCGGATGGGCCGCCCAGGGCAAGCGGTCTTTGCGGGTATGCACGACAGCCAAGGCGAATGCTCTCAAGCCAATGCGACAAATTTGTTACAGATTGAAGATTTGTCCTGCATCGCCTGCCGACTGACCGAACTGCAAGGCCGCCAGCCGGGCATACAACGGGCTGCTGTCGAGCAACTGACGGTGGGTGCCGATGGCGACCACGCGACCCTGGTCCATGACGGCGATACGGTCGGCATGCTGCACCGTGGCCAGGCGATGGGCGATCACCAAGGTGGTGCGCCCTGCCATGAGCGAAGGCAACGCTTGCTGGATCAGGTGTTCGCTCTGGGCATCCAGCGCGCTGGTCGCCTCGTCCAGGAGCAGGATCGGTGCGTCGGCCAGCAAGGCGCGGGCGATCGCCAGGCGTTGACGCTGGCCGCCGGACAGACCGGTGCCACCGTCGCCCAGCAGGGTCTGGTAACCATCGGGCAAGCGCAGGATGAAGTCGTGGGCATGGGCGCCACGGGCGGCCGCTTCGACGTCGGCCTGGCGGGCGTCGGGCCTGGCGTAGCGCAGGTTGTCCTCGACGCTGCCGCGAAACAGCGCAGGCTGCTGCGCGACCAGGGCGAACTGACGGCGCAGGGTGGCCGGGTCCAGCGTGTCGATGGCCTGGCCATCGAGCCGGATGACGCCGCGCTGGGGATCGTAGAAACGCAGCAACAGGTCGAACAGGGTCGACTTGCCGGCGCCCGACGGGCCAACCAAGGCCACCGTCTGGCCGGGCTCGATGCACAGGTCCAGGCTGTCCAGTGCTGCGACGCCAGGACGCGACGGGTAGGCGAAATGAACGTCCTGCAACTCGACCCGGCCGGTGGCGCGCCCTCCTGGCACGGACGCGGGAGAGGCCGGTGGCAGGATCTGGCTGCGAGCGGCGAGCAGCTCGGCGATGCGCCCGGCGGCCCCGGCGGCACGTTGCAGCTCGCCGATCACCTCGCTCAAGGTGCCGAAGGCGCTGCCGACGATCAGGCTGTAGAAGACGAAGGCCGCCAGTTCACCGCTGGAGATGCGCCCGGCGATCACGTCCATGCCGCCGACCCAGAGCATCACCCCGACCGCGCCGAGCACCAGCCCGATGACCAGGGTGATCAGCCAGGCACGCTGGGCGATGCGGCGCCGGGCGACGTCGAAGGCAGCCTCCACCGTGTCGGCGAAACGCTGACGGTCGCAGGCCTGGTGGTTGTAGGCCTGCACGGTCTTGATCTGGCCCAGGGTTTCGGCCACGTAGCTGCCGACGTCGGCGACCCGGTCCTGGCTCTGGCGCGACAGCCGGCGCACGCTGCGACCGAACAGCAGAATCGGCGCCAGCACCAGGGGCAAGGCGGCGACCACGATGCTGGTGAGCTTGGGGTTGGTGACGAACAGCAGGACGATGCCGCCGATCACCATCACCAGGTTGCGCAGGAACATCGACAGGGAGGAGCCGATCACCGACTGCAACAGCGTGGTGTCGGTGGTCAGCCGCGACTGGATCTCGGCGCTGCGGTTGTCCTCGAAAAAGCCGGGATGCAGGCTCAGCAGGTGATCGAACACCGTACGGCGCAGGTCGGCCACGCAACGCTCGCCGATCCACGAGACCAGGTAGAAGCGGCTGAAGGTGCCGAGGGCCAAGGCCAGCACCAGGCCCATGAACACACCGATGGACTGGTTGAGCAGGTGCGGCGAGCGGGTCATGAAGCCCTGGTCGACCAGCAACCGGATCCCTTGCCCCAAGGACAGGGTGACACCGGCGGTCACCACCAGGGCCAACAGGGCCAGCAACAGGCGCGTACGGTAGGGGCGGACGAAGCGCCAGGCCAGGCGCAGGGCCTGACGTTGCGGGGAAGACAGCGGTGAGCGCATGGGGCGGGCCTGTGAGAGCGAAAGGTGAAGACTATCATCGCGACGATCGGTGGGAACCCTGGCGGTACGGCGCGCGTCCCACTTCACGGACGCAGCAGGGACAGGCCAATGGCCTCCATGCCTATAGCCCTTCGTTCTAAAGGGACTCTGGCGTTTGGCCCGCGAATCTGTTGGACTGACGTCGTCGGTCATGTCGACGCTGTCACACGCGCGACATCGCCCGCGTCTACCCTGAGCTGAAACCTGATGAGGAGACAGGACATGAGCATGCACACCCACCAAGATACCCCGAACACCCCGCAATCCCACGAGCAGCTTCACGCCTGTGGTTCGATCATCGATCAGCAAGGCCGCGAAGTACCGATCACCGAGTCGATGATCCAGCAGGCCTGCAAGGAGCTCGAAAAAGAGCGCAGTGAGTCGCATTGAATGCAGTGAGACCGACCTTCATCCCTGGGCGTCAGAGGGGTGAAGGTCGGTCTTTTTCATGAAGGGCTCTTGGGTCGATCAGCGACTGTACGTGCCTCGGAGCGGTGAACGATCATCGGTGCTGCACTTGCGCCATCGCGGGCAAGCCCGCTCTCATAGAACATAAAATATCTTGTTGATTTTAAAAGGAATAATTTCAGAATTTTGTGGGCCCTGCGGGCCCAATCGCGGCACAGGGGCCGCTCCCACAGGTGACCGCGATAGCCTGCAACCCCGCGGTGGGACTACGGGTGTAGGAGCGGCCCCTGCCGGGGCGCCGGACCGACCGCGATGGGCCGCAAGGCGGCCCTAAAATCGGTTAGCAATGAAGCTTCGGATCCTGCCAGCTATCGCCATGTTCTCTGCGCGACAGCGCGGCGCCAAGGCGGCGGGCGGACTCCCACAGGTTCGCCACTGCGTGGGCTCACAGGCTGCAGTTTCCTCACCACCTGCCGCTGGCATGGCCATTCCTGTGGGAGCCGGCTTGCCGGCGATAGCGGTCTCGATGACGCCACCATTTCCCTTCAGGCCAGGGTCTACAGACGATCTGCACCCTCTCGACGCCGCCTTACACCACCTGCGCCCCCAACGCCCGCGCCACTGCAGCAATGGCCTGCCCCTGCCCCGCCACCTTCACCCGCAGCCCTTCGATCTCGCGACGCGGTGGATACTGTTTGCGCAACCGATCAAACGCTGCCTTCTGCGCCGCCACGTCGTCGCTCAGGCTGCGCCGGAAGTCCGCATCGTCGCGGCGCGGGTCGTACACCGCGCGGCACAAGGTCGACAGCACCCAGGCCGGGTCGGCGCTGGCGTCGAAGGTCAGTTCGGTCAGGGCTTGCGCTGGCAGCAGCGCGGCCAGGTGCACCTGTGGCGCCCGGCCCAGCCAACGGCACAGGGCCTGGTACACCTGCGCCGTGCCACGCTGGCGCCCATCGAGGCTGTAGCCGGCGATGTGCGGCGTGGCCAGGGTGCACAGGTCGGCCAGGGCCAGGTCCACCTGAGGTTCGCCTTCCCAGACATCGAGCACGGCGTGCAGGTCGTCACGCGTTTGCAGGCACTCGCGCAGCGCCGCGTTATCGACCACGGGCCCGCGGCTGGCGTTGATCAGCCAGGCGCCCGTGCGCAGCCGCGCCAACTGCGCACCGCCGAGCAGGTGCCAGGTGGGGTGCGGACCGTCGCGCAGCAGCGGGGTGTGCAGGCTGATCACGTCGCACTGCGCGAGCACCGTGTCGAGGCTGACGAAGTCGCCGCCCTCGCGGGCCTGGCGCGGTGGGTCGCAGACCAGCACCTTCCAGCCCAGCCCACGCAACACCTGCGCCAGGCGGCCGCCGACCTCCCCAGCCCCGACGACACCATAGGTGCGCGCGGTCAGGTCGACGCCCTCGAGGTCGGCCAGGGTCAGCAGGCTGCCCAGCACATAGTCCACCACCCCCCGTGCATTGCAGCCCGGCGCGCTGGTCCAGTGGATCCCGGCCTGGGTGAAATGCTCGAGGTCCAGGTGATCGGTGCCAATGGTGCAGGTGCCGACGAAGCGCACGCGGCTGCCCTGCAGCAGGTGGCGATCGACCCGGGTCACCGAGCGTACCAGCAGCACGTCGGCGTCCTTGACGCAGGCGGCGTCGATGGCGCGCCCTGGGTAACGGCGGATCTCGCCGAAGCCTGCAAAAAAGGCGTCGAGCAACGGGATGTTTTCGTCGGCAACAATCAGCATGGCGCTCTCCAGTCAGGGGAACGCAGTGTAGGCGCTGGGCGCACGCCCGACCAGCCGGGGCTCACTCGTGTTTCTTGCGGATCCAGTACAGGTAGGTGCCCGCGTCTTCCTGTTGATTCACCAGCTCATGCCCGAGGAAGGTGCAGAACTTGGGGATGTCGCGACGGGTCGAGGGGTCGGTGGCGATCACTTTGAGCAGGCCGCCGGCCGCCAGGTCACGCACGTGCTGGTGCAGCATCATCACAGGCTCCGGGCAGTTGAGCCCGCTGGCATCGAGAACGGCATCGGGGGTGTGGTCGGTCATGGGCAGCTCCGTGAAAAGGCGCCCATTGTCGCTCAAGCGCAGGTGATCAGCCAACCGGGTGCCTTCAGGCCAGAATGTTGCGCAGCGACAGGTGCCGGGCATACCAGGGTCGTCGTGGAACTTGGCGCGTCAGCCGCGCCAGGGCGTCTTCCGGGCCGAAGGTCAGGCGCAGCGCCAGCTTCATGGTTTCCACGTCCATTTCCACCGAGCGACCGGGCTGGGTGCCAGGCACGGTGCTGCAGCCATGGGTAAGCGGTCCGAGCCAGGGGTCGCCCACTTCCACCCAGTCACCGGGTGCGAACCAACGCACGCCCTCGACATCCAACCGCTGCACCTGGCCAGGGTGGTGGCGCTCGTGGGCGCGGTACCAGTCCTCGATGCGGTCGTCGATCCAGCCGTGGAAGCCCCAGAACACCGGATGGGCGTGGGAGGAGAACGGATCGCCGAGAAAATCGTTGCCCGGCCCGAACCAGCGCGGCGCGAAGTCCGCCGGATCACGGGCGAACGGCACCGGCGCGCCGTTGGACGGGTCGCGTGGCACGCTGGCCCAGCACATGTGCAGCCAGTCGTGCAGGGTCATCTCCAGTTCCGAGCCGAAGGCGCCGAGCGACAGCTTGGACAGGTACAGCGGGTCCTGGTACTGCGACTCCCAGACCTGGAAGTTGCTGCAGAACGTCTCGTCGGTCTTGATCGCCGAGACCCACTGGCCATAGGCGTCGTCCCCCGGTGCCTGCCAGGCGGGCGGCACGCTCAGGCCGTCGTGGTTCTCGCAGTAGCGGATGAACCCTTGCCGATCCCGTTCGACCGAGCGTTGCGGCAGGGGAAACTGCGGCCAGGACGGCAGGTCCTGCAGGCGCCGGGCCTGGCCGAGCATGTGCCGGTGCATGAACAGAAAGTCCACGCCCGAGCCGTTGCGGTGCTTGCGCGGGCCGCGGGCGTCGCGTTCGTGATCGCGTGGACCGGGTTGCCAACCCAGCCCGCGCAAGGCCTGGCGCCGTTCTTCGGGCAGCGTGTGCCACTGATCGCGGCTGGCATGCCAGAGCTGGTGGAACAGGCGATGTTCCGGGGCGATGACCCACTCGCCCATCCGGGCATTGAACGCCAGGCGTTCGCGCGCCTCGGGGAACGGCCGCTTGAGCGCCACGAAGCGGCCATCGACGACCGGCAGGGTCAGCGGGCGGTCGAGGCGCTGCAGCTGACCGCTCAGGCTGCCCCTGCCCGCGTTGGCGTACTCGCCCCAGACCTCGTCCAGGTCGGCATCGAAGACATAGCTCGGGCCACCGCGCTGGCTGAACAGCCGCCACCGTATCCGGCTGCCGTCGACCCCGACCAGGTCACCGACCACCCGGTAGGCGGCGACCGCCTCGCTGCGTAGCGCCTCGCCGGTGTCGAGGTAACCGCGCAGGCCACGGCCCTTGCTGGCCACGTCGAGCAGCAACTCGAGCCCTGTCGCAGGCAGCCCTTCGAGCCGGGCTTGCGAACCGTCGAGACGGACGTCCCAGATGCCCCGCAACCGATCGGCGAGCACCTGACCGGGGTAGTCGGCCAGTTCGACGCTGGCCTCGCCCGGGGTGACGATAGCGTCCTCGGGGTCATGGGTGAGTGCCTTGTGCGCGTGATAGGCCCCCGTCCCCGCCGCGCCAGCGGCCGCCAGGCCGGCGATGAACCATCGTCGAGAAATTGTCATTGCGCCTCTAATCCGCCGGACCCGTGTCGCTCAACCCTGTCCCAGCAAGAACGTAGCGTGACGGGTGAAATTTAACCCGCGCATGGCGTATGTGTAATTCAGAGGCGGCGCAGGTCGTTTCATCGGTAGGACCCTAGACACGAGGTACGCCCGATGTTCGCCCTTCTGCGCCCCAAACGCTCCCAGGCCACCGCGTACGGCCTGTTCGACATCGAACTCAAGGCCATCGAACGGCTCAGCCCTTCGCTGTGCCGCTACGTGTTCGGTGGCGAGGACGTGCGCCGGATGACCACCCTGGCCCCCGACCAGCGCGTCAAGCTGTTCTTCCCCACCCCTGCCGGTGCGCCGCCCAGTCTGCCTCACGGCCCCCACTGGCAGAAGGCACGCCGTGGCCTGCGCCCGGAGCACACGCCACCGATGCGCACCTACACCCTGCGTGCGCTGCGCCGCGAGGCGGCCGAAGTGGACGTCGATTTCGTCCTGCATGGCGTCAACGGCCCGGCCTCGGCCTGGGCCACCGACGCCCGCCTGGGCGACCGCCTGCAAATGGTGGCGCCAAACCTGGACTATGCCGAAGACCCCGGTGGCTATGAATGGAAGCTGACCGAGGCCACGCGCCGCGTGCTGCTGGTCGGCGACGAAACCGCCCTGCCCGCGATCGCCGGGATTCTCGAACAACTGGCCGACTGCAGGCCCGAACTGACCGTGCATGCCTACCTGGAAGTGCCCTTGGCGGATGACTGCCTGAAGGTAAGCCATGGGCCGAATGCGCAGGTGCACTGGCTGCCACGGGACCGATCGGGCCAGGCCCAGGGGCAAGGGATGCTGCAGGCGGTGCGCGAACTGGCGTCGTTGCCGGCGACCCAGGGCAGTGGCGAGGCGTTCGACGACATCGACCTGGATCAGCAGATTCTCTGGGAACAAGGCGGCCAGGCGGGGTCGGACTTCCAGGCCTGGATCGCCGGAGAGGCGACGGCCGTGCGCGAGATTCGTCGCTACCTGCTTCAGGAACGCGGGCTGGCCAGGACCTGCCTGACCCTGATGGGGTATTGGCGCGCGGGTCAGAGTCTGGAGTGAGTGCTGTTGGACGGGGCGCTTGTGAAGTGGTCAGTGTCACCTGCCGAGGTCGGGTGGATGGCAGGTCGCCCGGTGGGATCGTAGCGCTGAGCTGACAGACGCGGAGGCGGATTTTATGGGCCCTGCGGGCCCAATCGCGGCACAGGGGCCGCTCCTACACCCGTAGCCCCACCGCAGGGGTGCAGGCTATTGCGGTCACCTGTGGGAGATTCTCTGGGAACAAGGCGGCCAGGCGGGGTCGGACTTCCAGGCCTGGATCGCCGGAGAGGCGACGGCCGTGCGCGAGATTCGTCGCTACCTGCTTCAGGAACGCGGGCTGGCCAAGACTTGCCTGACCCTGATGGGGTATTGGCGCGCGGGTCAGAGTCTGGAGTGAGTGCTGTTGGACGGGGCGCTTGTGAAGTGGTCAGTGTCACCTGCCGAGGTCGGGTGGATGGCAGGTCGACCGGTGGGATCGTAGCGCTGAGCTGACAGACGGGGAGGCGGATTTTATGGGCCCTGCGGGCCCAATCGCGGCCGGTCCGGCGCCCCGGCTGGGGCCGCTCAGAGACCGCGATAGCCTGCAACGCCGCGGTGCGGCTACGGGTGTAGGAGCGGCCCCTGTGCCGCGATTGGGCCCGCCAGGGCCCACAAAACAGTCAACGCGTCAGAGCAGAAAAACACAGTTGCCTACACAGATCGGTGACGGCGGTGCTGATTGGCCACAAGGCTGCCACGCCTGTGTGCTAGCTCCCACCGTCCACCGCCGCAGACTCTCGCCTCACCCCACCGCCGCCGCCAGCGCCCGTCCGAACCGCGCCGCCACGTCGTCGATCTGCTCGGCCGTGATGATCAGCGGCGGCAGGAAGCGCACCACCGCGCCGTGGCGCCCGCCCAGCTCGAGGATCAGCCCACGACGCAAACACTCGCGCTGCAGCCGGGGCGCCAACTGGCGGCAGGCAGGCGGGTGCCCCAGGGCATCGCGCTCGCCGTGTGGGTCGACCAGCTCGACCCCGAGCATCAAGCCGCGCCCGCGAATGTCGCCCAGCTGCGCGAAGTCCTGCTGCAAGCGTTGCAGGTGACCCCGCAGGCGCAGGCCCATGGCCTCGGCGTGGGCGCCTACGTCGTGCTCGACCAGGTAGGCGATCACCGCCGATCCGGCCGCCATGGCCATCTGGTTACCACGGAAGGTGCCGGCGTGGGCGCCTGGCCCCCAGGTGTCGAGCCAGTCGCGGTAGACCACCACCGCCAGCGGCAGGCTGCCGCCGATGGCCTTGGACAGAGTGACCACGTCCGGGACGATGCCGGCATGCTCGAAGGCGAACATCCGGCCCGTGCGGGCAAAACCACTCTGGATTTCGTCGACGATCATCGCCACGCCAGCCTGCTCGGTGAGACGGCGCACCCCACGCAGCCAGTCCAGGTCGGCAGGGATCACCCCGCCCTCGCCCTGCACCACCTCGACGATCACCGCCGCAGGCAGTGCCACACCCGCTTCGGGATCGTTGAGCAGCGTCTCCAGGTAATGCAGGTTGGCCTGCACCCCCGCGGCACCACCCAGACCGAAGGGACAGCGGTAGTCGTAGGGGTACGGCATGAACTGCACCCCATTGCCGAGCAGCGCCCCGAGCGCTTTTTTCGGTCCCAGGCTGCCCATCAGGCTCAAGGCGCCCTGGCTCATGCCATGGTAGGCGCCCTGGAAGGCCAGCACGGTGCTACGCCCGGTCGCGGTGCGAACCAGTTTGAGCGCGGCTTCCACCGCGTCGGTGCCGGTCGGGCCACAGAACTGGATTTTGGCCTCTCGACGCAACCCCTCGGGCAGCACGGCGAACAGGTCCTGGACGAAGCGATCCTTGACCGGCGTGGTCAGGTCCAGGGTGTGCAAGGGCAACTCGTCGGCCAGCACGCGCTGGATGGCCTCCACCACCACCGGATGATTGTGCCCCAAGGCCAGGGTGCCGGCTCCGGCCAGGCAATCGATGAACTGACGGCCTTCGACGTCCTCGACATACACGCCCCGCGCGCGCTTGAGCGCCAGCGGCAAACGCCGGGGATAGCTGCGCGCATTGGATTCCTGCTGCTGTTGGCGCAGCAGCAGCGGCGAATCGGTGAATTCGTACAACGGGGCTGGTTCGCCGACGGGAACGGCGCGGGCAGGCAGGATAGCGGTCGACATCGAGGGAAACCTCGCAAGCGAAGAAAGGTGCCCGTCACGCGCCTGCAAGCAGAGGCGTGGCGGGAGGTCGTCGCTTGGAAAACGCTTCAGCGTCGCCGGGATTTAGCCATGCCCGGCAAACCCCTGCCGATCAACCGAGCCGCGCCGGGATGTCCAGGCGCACCCGCAACCCATCGTCGCGGCTGTCGAATTCGAGCTGCGCCGCGCAGCGCTGGGCGATGGCCTGGACGATCGCCAGCCCCAGGCCACAGCCGCCACTCTGGCCATGGCGCCAGAACCGCTCGGTCAGGTGCTCGAGGTCTTCAGGCGCAATCCCCGGGCCCTGGTCGCGCACCACGAAGGCGGCGCGGTCGTCGCTCACCTGCAAGGCCAGTTCCACGGGCGACTCGCTGCCGGCGTGGCGCAGCGCGTTGTCCAGCAGGTTGCGCAGCGCCGCCACGGCCAGGGGCGCCGGCATGCTCAGGTAGACCTGGGCGGCCTCCTCGGGCAGGCGCAACTGGATGCGCCGTGGGTCGCCACCGGCATCCTGCACCGCCTGCCGCACCACCTGGGCGGCGCTGCACTGGACGCCGTCGTCGAACGACAGACTGCCTTCCACGCGTGCCAGCAGTAGCAACTGCTCCAGCGTGCGATGCAGTCGGTCGGCGCCCTCCTCGGCATGGGCCAGGGCCTGCTCGCGCACGGCCCCCTCGGTCATGCGCGCCACTTGCAGGTGGGTCTTGACGGCGGTCAGCGGGCTGCGCAGCTCGTGCGCGGCGTCATCGGTCAGGCGGCGCTCGCGCTCCAGGGTCTGGGCGATGCGCCGGAACAGCTGGTTCTGGGTCTCGAGCAGCGGCTGCAACTCGCTGGGCAGGCCGGCCACCTGTAGTGGTTCGACGCTGTCGGCGCGTCGCCGCCTCAGCGCATCGCGCATGTGGTGCAAGGGCGCCAGGCCCTTGCCCAGGCCTACCCAGAGCAGCCCCAGGCTGCCGAGCAAGGCCATCAGCACCGGCGCCGAGGCGGCCAGCAGGATCGAGCGGTTCAACGCCTCGCGCTCTTCGTGACGATCGGCGGTGGTGATGCGCACATCGCCATGCTCATAGCTGAAGGTACGCCAGCTCACGCCGTCGATGACCTGATCGAGAAACCCGCTGCGCCGTGTGTCCATCGTGCCGTCGTGCGCATGGTTGCTGGCCAGGATCTCGCCGCGCAGGGAACTGACCTGGCAGGCCATGCCGTCCGGAACGCTGAGCTGGTCGGCCGAAAAGTGCGCGTGCTCATCCCGTGCCGACAGGGGCTGGGGCAGTTGATCGACCAGCCCAGCGACCATGCGCGCCGAGGCGACCAGACGCTGGTCGAGGGAGAACATCATCTGCTGGCGCAGGTCGCGCAGCATCCAGGCGGCGGCCAGGGCCCAGATGACGATGAAGGCACTGCCCAGGATCAGGCTCAAACGCAGGCGCAGGCTCATGGGGCAGGCGCTCCCGGTGCCTGTGCCGGCCCCAGGCGATAGCCCAGGCCACGCACGGTCTCGACGATGCCATTGCCCAGCTTGCGCCGCAGGTGATGGATGTGCACGTTGAGCGCGTTGCTTTCGACCTCGTCGCCGAAGCCATACACGCAGTCCTTGAGCTGCTCGCTGGACAGCACCCGCCCAGGGTTCTGCAAGAGCGCCTGAAGCAGCGCCTGCTCACGGCGCGACAGGTCGACCGCCTGCCCGGCGAGGCTGGCCTGGCAGCGACTGGGGTCGTAGCGCAACGGGCCATGCTCGATGACGTTGACCGCGCGGCCGGCCACACGCCGCAACAGAGTATGCAACCGCGCCGCCAGCTCGCGCAGGTCGAAGGGCTTGAGCAAGTAGTCGTCGGCACCGGCCTGCAGCCCTTCCACCCGGTCGGTGACCGCATCGCGCGCGGTGAGCACCAGCACCGGCAGGGTTTCGCCTTGCTGGCGCAGGCGGCGCAGCAGCTTGAGGCCGTCTTCGTCGGGCAGGCCGAGGTCGAGGATCATCACGTCGAAGCGCGCGGCCTGCAGCATGGCGCGCGCGGCCGAAGCCGTGGCCACACGGTCGACCACCAGGCCTTGGGCGATCAGGCCTGCGGCGATGCCGCTGGCGATCAGGTCGTCGTCCTCGCAGAGCAGTACGTGCATGCTGGGGCTCCAGAAAACAGGATAGGCAGTGAAACAGGGCCGAATTAAGCCGGGATTATGCCGTGTGGCCCTTCAGATGCAAGGTTACATTTCCTTACGAAAGATCCGGTTAATACCGGGTTAATCGTACCTGCCGAGCATGCCTGCCAGTTTTGTTCCACAGGGTGTCGTCATGCGTGTGTTATTGCTGTTCTTCATCGTATTGTTCACAGGGCCGCTCCAGGCCAATCCGTTCGAGCGTCAGCCGGACTTCCTGCCCGTGGACCGGGCCTTCGCGCTCAGCCAGGAGCGCTTGCCCGACGGGCAGATGCGCCTGCGCTTCGACATCCAGGACGGTTACTACCTGTACCAGAAGCGCCTGTCGTTCGAGGGTCTGCCGGTCGACCAGCACCCGGCACTGCCCGAGGCGACGACGCATCACGACGACGTCTTCGGCGAATCGGCCATCTACCGACATACCCTGATCCTCGACCTGCCCACCAGCGCCACCGGCCAGCTGCGCCTGGGCTGGCAAGGCTGTGCCGATGTCGGCCTGTGCTACCCCCCGCAGACCCGCCTGATCGACCTGGGTGGCGCGCCCGCCACGACGCCGGCCCTGGCCGATGATCAGAGCCTGGCCGGCGAACTGGGCGCCCGCGGCCTGGGGTGGAGCCTGCTGGCGTTCTTCGGCCTGGGGTTGCTGCTGGCCTTCACCCCCTGCTCATTGCCCATGCTGCCGATCCTGGCGGGGCTGGTATTGGGCACGGGGGCCAGTGCCCGCCGTGGCTGGCTGCTGGCCGGGGTCTACGTGACCTGCATGGCCCTGGTCTACGCCGCGCTTGGCGTGCTGGCGGCGCTGCTGGGCGCCAGCTTGCAGGCCTGGCTGCAACAGCCCTGGCTGCTCGGTGCTCTGGCGGCCCTGTTCGTCATATTGGCCCTGCCCATGTTTGGCGCGTTCGAGCTGCAACTGCCGGCGGCGGTGCGTGATCGGCTGGACCGCGCCGGTCAGGGTGCCCGCGGCGGCAGCCTGTATGGCGCGGCGCTGCTGGGGGCGTTGTCCGGCCTGCTGCTGGGGCCATGCATGACCGCGCCGCTGGCCGGTGCGCTGCTGTACATCGCCCAGAGCGGCGATGCCTTGCACGGCGCGCTGGTGCTGTTCAGCCTGGGCTTGGGCATGGGCGCACCGCTGTTGCTGCTGGTGACCCTGGGCAACCGCTACCTGCCCCGCCCTGGCGCCTGGATGAACCGGGTCAAGGGCGTGTTCGGCTTCGTGTTCCTGGGCATGGCGCTGTACACGATGCGCGGCCTGCTGCCGGCGCCGCTGGTGGTGGCCGTGTGCGGCGCCTGGCTGCTGGCCCTGGCCTGGGCGCTGTGGCTGACGCTGCAGTCGCTGCCTCAGCTGCGCTCGCTGGGCCTGATCGCCGGCCTGTGGGGCGCGCTGCTGATCATCGGCGCCAGCGCAGGGGCCAGTGATCCCTGGCAGCCCTTGCAGCCGTTCGGTGGCGGCGTCTCCCGCGAACGGCCTGCCGACCCTGAGCCGTTCACCACCGTCAGCGATCCGGCGACCTTGCAGCGCGAACTGGACGCGGCGCGTCAGGCCGGGCAATGGGTCCTGCTGGACTACTCGGCGGACTGGTGTGCGGCCTGCAAGGTCATGGAGCGCGAGGTGTTCGCCCGTGCCGAAGTCCAGGCCAGTCTGGCCGACGTGCGCCGGTTACGCCTGGACGTGACCGCCGACGGTGAGGCCAGTCGCGCGCTGCTGCGTCGCTACCAGGTGCCCGGCCCGCCCACGCTGATCTGGCTGGGGCCCGATGGCCAGGAGCGTCGCGCCCGCCGCCTGACCGGCCAGGTCGATGCGTCGACGTTCCTGGCGCATTGGCAACAGACCCGGAGCCAAAACTGATGTTGAGCCTGAACCTCGGCCCGGTGACCCTGGCCTTCGATCACCTGGTGCTGCTCGTATCCTTGGCCGTGGCGAGCCTGATCGCTGGCAGGTGGGTACGCCGTGGCCATGCCGACACCCGTACGGCCGTCTTCAACCTGCTGCTGGTAGGCCTGGCCTGCGCGCGGATCGGCTTCGTCATCGTCTACTGGCCGAGCTACCAGGCCGATCCCTGGCAGGCCCTCGATGTGCGCGACGGCGGGTTCCTGGCGCTGCCGGGTGTGCTGGGTCTGGTTCTGGCCGCCCTGCTGTACGGCTGGCGCAGGCCCCCGACACGTCGCCCGCTGGCCTGGAGCCTGCTGGGCGCGGCGCTCGTGTGGACAGCGGGCGGACTGTTCGGCCATTGGCAGGAACAGCAGACCCGGCTGCCCGACCTGGCCCTGCAAGACGCACAGCAGCGGCCCGTGACGCTGCAGCACTACGCCGGACGACCGCTGGTGGTCAACCTGTGGGCCAGCTGGTGCCCGCCCTGCCGCCGCGAGCTACCAGTGCTGCAGGAGGCCCAGCGTGCCTATCCCGAAGTGACCTTCCTGTTCGTCAACCAGGGCGAGACGCCCGAGCTGCTCGGGACCTTTCTCGCCACGGCCGGGCTGACGGGCTCGCACGTGCTGTTCGACGACACAGGCGAGCTGGCCCGTCGCGTCGGCTCTGCCGCGCTGCCGACGACCCTGTTCTACGACGCCGACGGACGCCTGGTGGGCAGCCACCTGGGCGAGCTGTCGCGCGCCAGCCTGCGCCATGCGCTGCTTCCCCTTCTGCAGGCGGCCCCGCCTGCCCCCGATTCCACAGGACATTGATCATGCCCATGCTTTCACGACTTTCTCTGCTGTCGACCTTGGTGTTCGCTTCGCTGGCCCACGCCGAGTCGCTTCCGGAGCCGATCCGCCAGTTGCAGGACAAGGGCGCGGTGATCAAGGGTCGCTTCGACACCCCTGGCGGCCTGAAGGGCTACGCCGCCGAATACCAGAACAGCGCCATGGCGCTGTACCTCACCGAAGACGGCAAGCACGTGCTGGTCGGTACGCTGTTCGATGAGCAGGGCCAGGACCTGAGCGCCGAACCCCTGGAGCGGCTGGTGTACGGCCCGATGGGCGAAGCCGTATGGGGTCAGTTGGCCCAATCGGCCTGGATCGCCGACGGCCGGGACGATGCGCCGCAGACCCTCTACGTGTTCAGCGACCCCAACTGCCCCTACTGCACGATGTTCTGGGAGCAGGTGCGACCCTGGGTGACCTCGGGCAAGGTGCAGGTGCGGCATGTGATGGTCGGCATCATCCGCCCCGACAGCCTGGGCAAATCGGCGGCGCTGCTGGCCGCGAAGGATCCGGTCAAGGCCCTGGCCGACCATGAGCGGGCGGGCAAGAGCAGCCCGCTGGCCCCGCTGACGCCGATCCCCGAAGCCCTGAACACGCGGTTGCAGGCCAACCAGGCCTTGATGCAGTCGCTAGGGCTGAGCGCCACGCCGGCGATCTTCTACCGCGACGGGCAAGGACGCCTGCAAAGCCTGCAAGGCGCACCGGGCGAAGCGCGTCTGACGGCGGTGCTGGGGAAACCGTAGGACCACCGGCACTCCATCCTGGACGTGACGGTGCGAGCACTGCAGGCACGTCGCGCCCCGCCCGTGCCTTATCGCGCGCGGGGCTTGAGGTCCAGCCGACGCAGGTGGCAGGTCACCTCTTCGCGGTCGTGGTACAGCTGCTTGCAGGCGATCGACACGCGCACCTTGCGCGCCTTGAACCCGGCCTCCATCCGCTCGAGCAGCCGCCGCACCTCGGCATGGCGCTGCTTCATCGGCAGCTTGAGGTTGACCACCGCCTCACGGCACAGGCCCTCGCCCAGCCAGGTCTCGATCAGCGACGCGGTGCGCGCCGGCTTCTCGACGATGTCGCAGACCATCCAGTCCACCGTCTGCTTGGGCTGCCAGGTGAAGCCGTCGGCCATCAGGTGCTGGACCAGGCCGGTGTCCATCAGGCTCTCGGCCATCGGCCCGTTGTCGATGGCGGTCACCAGCATGCCTCGGCGCACCAACTGGTAGGTCCAGCCGCCGGGCGAGGCGCCCAGGTCGACGCCGGTCATGTCGTCGGACAGCCGCGCGTCCCACTCGTCGCGGGGGATGAAGTGGTGCCAGGCTTCCTCCAGCTTGAGCGTCGAACGGCTGGGGGCCTCGCGAGGGAACTTGAGCCGCGGAATACCCATGGGCCACTGCGCCGAATTGTCGTCTTCGGCCAGTCCCAGAAACACCCGGCGCCCACTGATGAAGGTCAGCAGCAAGCGCGCGCCCCGGCCTTGCTCCACCAGCCGGCCAGCCTTGAGCAGGGCCTTGCGCAACGGGACGTCGAACTTGCGGCAGAAGGTCGACAGTTCCTTGCCGTCGTTGCTGTCGAGCACCTCCAGCCACAGGCTGGTGCACACCGGCAGGTCAGCCAAGTGCTCAAGCAGTACGCTGATGCGGTCCTGCTCGGGCAACTCGACGAACCGCCCACGGGCCCACTGCCGAATGAAGATCAGCTGCTCGAAGCGTATGCCGGCCATCAACCGCGCCGGCCCACCCGGCTCCAGGCAGACGAACTCGGCGCAGGCCGTCTGCGGTTTGCTGCGGGCATAGCCCGGCACGCCCAGGCGGGCGGCGTGCTCGCTGATCTCGGCGCAGACCTCGCCCTCGAAACCGGGCCGGCAATGCATCAACAGGGTATCCATCTTTCACTCCACGACGGCGGCGCACCAGGCGCGCGCCTTGCTCCACCGCGAGGGCCGCGGCGACAAGGCGGCGAATGATAAAGGAACCGATCTGAACCTGCGACCTGCCCGACCGGTCCAGTATAGAGTCAGGTCGGGCAACGCAGCCCGGCCCTTGAGCCTGGTCCGTGCCGTGCGGACCCTCATACAGAGCGGTGACACCGGCGCCCCTTCACGATGCGCCGGGCACCGGCGCAGAAGGAGTTGGCAATGCCCTCGCTCGATAGCCTGAATACCCTCAAGACCCTCACCGTGGGCGACCGCGTCTATCACTATTACAGCCTGCCCGATGCCGCGCGCACCCTGGGCGATCTGCAGCGCCTGCCGATGTCGCTCAAGGTCCTGCTGGAAAACCTGCTGCGCTGGGAGGACGACCAGACCGTCAACCGCGACGACCTGCACGCCCTGGCCGGCTGGCTCAAGGACAAGCGCTCGGACCGCGAGATCCAGTACCGCCCGGCGCGCGTGTTGATGCAGGACTTCACCGGCGTACCCGCCGTGGTCGACCTGGCCGCCATGCGCGCGGCCATGGCCAAGGCCGGCGGCGATCCCCAGCGCATCAACCCGCTGTCGCCGGTGGACCTGGTGATCGACCACTCGGTCATGGTCGACAAGTACGGCAGCGACCATGCCTTCGCCGAGAACGTCGACATCGAAATGCAGCGCAACGGTGAGCGCTATGCGTTCCTGCGCTGGGGCCAGAGCGCCTTCGACAACTTCAGCGTCGTGCCCCCAGGCACCGGCATCTGTCACCAGGTCAACCTGGAGTACCTGGGCCGCACCGTCTGGACACGCGAGGAAGATGGACGCACCTTCGCCTTCCCCGACACCCTGGTCGGCACCGACTCGCACACCACCATGATCAACGGCCTGGGCGTGCTGGGCTGGGGCGTCGGCGGGATCGAAGCGGAGGCGGCCATGCTCGGGCAGCCGGTGTCGATGCTGATCCCGGAAGTGATCGGCTTCAAGCTGACCGGCAAGCTGCGCGAAGGCATCACCGCCACCGACCTGGTGTTGACCGTGACCCAGATGCTGCGCAAGAAAGGCGTGGTCGGCAAGTTCGTCGAATTCTACGGCGACGGTCTGGCGCAGCTGCCCCTGGCCGACCGTGCCACCATCGCCAACATGGCCCCGGAGTACGGGGCCACCTGCGGGTTCTTCCCGGTCGACGAGGTGACGCTGGACTACCTGCGCCTGTCGGGTCGCCCGCAGGAAACCGTCGAGCTGGTGGAAGCCTATTGCAAGGCCCAGGGGCTCTGGCGCCTGCAAGGCCAGGAACCGGTCTTCAGCGATGCGCTGGCGCTGGACATGAACGACGTCCAGGCCAGCCTGGCAGGGCCGAAACGTCCCCAGGACCGTGTCGAACTGCCACGCGTGGCCGCTGCCTTCGACAGCTTCCTCGACCTGCAACCCAAACCGGCGCGCAAGGACGTGGGCCGCCTGGAAAGCGAAGGCGGCGGTGGTGTGGCCGTGGGCAATGCCGACCAGGCCGGTGAAGTCAGCTACACCCAGGGCGACACAACCCATGTGCTGCGCGATGGCGCGGTGGTGATCGCCGCGATCACCTCCTGCACCAACACTTCCAACCCGAGCGTGATGATGGCGGCCGGTCTGGTGGCGAAAAAGGCCGTGGAAAAAGGCCTGCAGCGCAAGCCGTGGGTCAAGAGTTCCCTGGCGCCGGGCTCGAAAGTGGTGACCGAGTACTTCAAGGCCGCCGGCCTGACGTCCTATCTCGACACACTGGGCTTCGACCTGGTCGGCTACGGGTGCACCACCTGCATCGGCAACTCCGGACCGCTGGACGAGGCGATCGAACAGGCCGTGACCCAGGGCGACCTGACCGTGGCGTCGGTGCTGTCGGGCAACCGCAACTTCGAGGGCCGGGTACACCCGCTGGTCAAGACCAACTGGCTGGCCTCCCCGCCCCTGGTGGTGGCCTACGCCCTGGCGGGTAGCGTGCGTGTCGACCTGACCCAGGATCCATTGGGCACGGGCAAGGACGGCCAGCCGGTCTACCTGCGCGATGTCTGGCCGACCCAGCAGGAGATCGCCGACGCCGTGGCCAAGGTCGATACCGACATGTTCCACAAGGAATACGCCGAGGTCTTCGCGGGCGACGCACAGTGGCAGGCCATCGAGGTGCCCCAGGCGGCGACCTACGTCTGGCAGGACGACTCCACCTACATCCAGCATCCGCCCTTCTTCGACGACATCGCCGGACCACCACCGGCCATCGACGACATCGAAGGGGCGCACATCCTGGCGTTGCTGGGCGACTCGGTGACCACCGACCACATTTCCCCCGCCGGCAACATCAAGGCCGACAGTCCGGCCGGTCGTTACCTGCGAGACAAGGGCGTGGAAACCCGCGACTTCAACTCCTATGGTTCGCGCCGCGGCAACCACGAGGTGATGATGCGCGGGACCTTCGCCAACATCCGTATCCGCAACGAGATGCTCGGCGGCGAGGAAGGCGGCAATACGCTGCACGTGCCCACTGGCGAGAAGCTGGCGATCTACGACGCCGCCATGCGCTACCAGGCCGAGGGCACGCCGCTGGTGGTGATCGCCGGTCAGGAGTACGGCACCGGCTCGAGCCGCGACTGGGCCGCCAAGGGCACCAACCTGCTGGGTGTGAAGGCCGTGCTGGCGGAGAGTTTCGAGCGCATCCACCGCTCCAACCTGGTGGGCATGGGCGTTCTGCCGCTGCAGTTCAAGACGGGCGATACCCGTCAGTCGCTGGGACTGACCGGCAAGGAGCGCATCGACGTGCGCGGCTTGCGTGAGGCGACGATCCGCCCCGGCATGAGCCTGCCATTGCGCATCATCGATGAAGCCGGTCAGGTCCGCGACATCGAGGTGCTGTGCCGGATCGACACGCTCAACGAAGTGGAGTACTTCAAGGCTGGCGGCATCCTGCACTACGTGCTGCGTCAATTGATTGCGTCGTAAGCGCTCTGCACTCACCTCCTGAGGTCGCCTTGCGGCGTCAGGAGGTGCCTGCCGACCCCACCCTAGGGTCATTCTCCCGGCGTGTGCCTGCTCTTCTGGGCACCCGCCTCCCTTCACATTCGCCTGCCTGAAAAGAATCTCCATACCCTGGGAACTTTTCTGGAAATCACGCTCAACAAACGCAAGCCGTTGCCGATAGCTGTTCAAAGCCTTCACGGATAGACCAGCCGATGCGCAACAACCAGCCGATCACCCAGAGAGAACGGACGTTCCCTGCCCAGCAGCGTTTGATTTCCACGACCAACGCCAAAGGGGTCATCACCTACTGCAACGATGACTTCATCGACATCAGCGGCTTCACCCGCGATGAGTTGATCGGCGCGGCCCACAACCTGGTACGCCATCCGGACGTGCCGCAGGCAGTGTTCGCGCACATGTGGCAGACGCTCAAACAGGGCCAGCCCTGGATGGGTATCGTCAAGAACCGCTGCAAGTCGGGTGATCACTACTGGGTCAACGCCTACGTTACGCCGATCTTCGAGAACGATCAGGTGATCGGCTTCGAATCGGTGCGGGTCAAGCCCACCAGCGAACAGATCCGGCGTGCCGAACAGCTGTACCAGCGGCTGACCCAGGGCAAGTCCGCCGTCCCGCGCCGGGACACCTGGCTGCCCGTGGTGCAGGATTGGCTGCCGTTCATCCTGGTGAGTCAGGTCGGTTTCCTGATCGGCAGCTGGATGGGCCAGAGCTGGGGCTTCGCCCTGGCGGCCGCCTTGAGCGTGCCCTTGGGGCTGCTGGGCCTGAGCTGGCAGCAACGTGGCCTCAAGCGCCTGCTGCGTCTGGCCGAGCAGACCACCTCCGATGCACTGATCGCGCAGATGTACACCGACAGCCGTGGCGTGCAGGCACGTCTGGAAATGGCCATGCTCAGCCAGGACGCTCGCCTGAAGACCTGTCTGACGCGACTGCAGGACAGTGCCGAGCACTTGAGCCAGCAGGCGCAGCAGTCCGACGCCCTGGCGCACCAGAGTTCCACCGGCCTGGAGCGCCAGCGCGTGGAGACCGAGCAGGTGGCCACGGCCGTCAACCAGATGGCCACCACCACCCAGGAAGTGGCTACCCATGTGCAGCGCACGGCCGACGCCACGCAACAAGCCAATCGCCTGACCGGCGAGGGTCGTCTGATCGCCGGGGAAACCCGCGAGGCCATCGAGCGCCTGTCCACCGCCGTGGGCGAGACCGGGCAGACGGTCACCCAGCTGGCCAAGGACAGCGACGAGATCGGCGGCGTGGTCGATGTGATCAAGGGCATTGCCGACCAGACCAACCTGCTGGCGCTCAATGCCGCCATCGAAGCGGCGCGAGCGGGCGAGATGGGCCGCGGTTTTGCGGTGGTCGCCGACGAAGTCCGCCAACTGGCGCAGCGTACGGCGGAGTCCACCGGGCAGATCCACACGTTGATCGCCAAGTTGCAGCAGACCGCCAACAATGCGGTGCTGACCATGGAAGCCGGGCATCGCCAGGCCGAGGAAGGCGTGGCGCGGGTGATGGAGGCCGACCGGGCGCTGTCGGGCATCAGCGATGCCGTGGCGCACATCACCGACATGACCACCCAGATCGCCGCCGCGACCGAAGAGCAAACGGCCGTTGCAGACGAGATCAGCCGCAACATCACCACCATCGCGCAACTGGCCGACCAGACCTCCGAACAGGCCCAGAGCTCGGCGCTGTTGAGTGAAGAGCTGACGCGCACGGCGACGGGTCAGTATTCGCTGGTCGAGCGGTTCAATCGGTAGGGGTTGGAGGGGAGCGAGCTGGCCAGTGAAGAGGGGCGATTGACCAGGCCTCATCGCTGGCAAGCCAGCTCCCACACAGATCTCTGCAGCCTCCCATCCAGGTCTCTGTAGCCTGTCGACGCAAGCATGCCAGCTCAACCCCCTGTGGGAGTCCGCCCGCCGCCTTGGCGCCGCGCTGTCGCGCAGAGAACATGGCGATAGCTGGTAGGATCCGAAGCTTCATTGCTAATTGATTTTAGGGCCGCCTTGCGGCCCATCGCGGCACAGGGGCCGCTCTACACCCGTAGCCCCACCGCGGGGTTGCAGGCTATCGCGGTCACCTGTGGGAGCGGCCCCTGTGCCGCGATTGGGCCCGCAGGGCCCACAAAATGCTGAAATTATTCCTTTTAAAATCAACAAGATATTTTATGTTCTATGAGAGCGGGCGTGCCCGCGATGCAGGCGCCGCCGGTTGACAGAAAAGCAACTCTACCCCCACACACCACAGGGCAACCGGAATGGCTCGATCAGGCCCAGTCCAGGGTCAAGGTACTGTCGAACACCCGCCCTTCCCCGCTCAGCGGATCCGTGAAACTCAACCGCTGGGCCAGGAGCTTCAGCGGCTTCTGGTAATCGTCGGCCTGTGCCACCAGGGTCGGGTAGAACGGATCGTACTGGATCGGGGCCCCCAACGCGGCCATGTGCACCCGCAACTGGTGGGTCTTGCCCGTCACCGGCGACAGTCCGTAACGCCACCACTCGCCCCGCTTTTCCAGCACGCGGACATGGGTCTCGCTGTTCGCCACGCCGGGTACTTCCTGCATGCGGAAGAACGGCTCCCCGTGGGCCAGACGACTCGTGTGGACATAGGGCACCGGCAAGTCGGGCAAGGCCGGTGCGATGGCCTGGTACTGTTTGTCGATGCGCCGCTCGGGAAACAACCGCTGGTAGGCGCTGCGGCTCTCGGGGTTGCTGGAAAACAGCACCAGACCTGCGGTGTGCCGGTCGATACGGTGTAGCGGGACCAGGTGCGGGTTGTCCAGCTGCCGGATCAACCGACGCAGCAAGGTCTGCTCGACGTACTCCCCTGTAGGCGTCACCGGCAGAAAATGCGGCTTGTCGACCACCACCAGATGATCGTCCGCATGCAAGACCACCTCCTGCACGGGAATCGGGCGCTCGTTCGGCACTTCGCGAAAATAGTGCAGACGCAGACCACGTTGATAGGGCAGATTCGCCGGCACTGGCTGGCCTGTGGCATCGAGCACGCGCCCGCGCTGAAAACGGTCGAGCCACCCTTCGCGTCCTACCGCCTTGAAATGCTCGCTCAGGCAATCGAGCACGGTATTCCAGTCTCCAGGCGGGAGGCAGACCGTGCTGGCTTGCTGCAAGGCGGGATCGAACGGCGCGGACATGGGGACGACTCAGTGACGAAAAGACGCGGCATTATCCGCCAAGCGCGAGGCGGCAACCAGCGTCTGCCGATGTCTCGCTGCGCTCCTTGAGCCAGCGCAGCACCTGCACCGCCTCCCAACGACTAGGGTCGTACAAGGCATACACCTGCCCCTCGTAGCCCACCACATCGAGCGGCCGGTGATACCCGGCGCGCTGGAACAGGGCTTCGACCTCGGCGAAACAGGTGTTGAAATGTACCTTGCCGAAGGGCGTGCGCTCTCCGACCACCAGGCCGTCGAGGCGCAGCTCCAGCGCCGCCTCGAGGACGCTGTCCACCTCCATGCGATTGACGCTGTACTTCAGTTGCTCGACATTGACCATCGGTTCTCTACCACCCTTACTGTATAGGCATACAGGATAGAGAGCCTGCCAGGTCCCGTCAAACATCAAACGTTTCCTCGTCAGCGCAGAAAGTGTGCGATCTGCGCCGCGTCGAAAGGCCAATCGAGTTCGGCGCCCGTGTCGCACCGGCGCAGGACGGGCACACGCCAGGCATAGCGCTCGAAACACGCCGGGTGCTCGCTGAGGTCGATCAGTTCGACCAGCAGACCGTGATCGACCCAAGGCATGAGCAGGGCTTCGGCCAGTTCGCACAGGTGGCACCCCAGGGTGCCGAACAGCTGGCATTCAGGTGGCATGTGCAGCTTCTCGCAGGAAGGAGAACGAGCCATCAGTCTAAGCCCATCGTCACCACCGCGCACCTGAGTCGACCCAGCCGGTCAATCCTGGCTGGTGGCGCCGATCCGGTGCAGGGCCAGGTCCGCGCCCTGGAACTCCTGCTCCTGGTCCAGACGCAGGCCATGCATCCACTTGATGATCCCGTACACGGCAAAGCCTCCGACCAGCGCCACCAGCACGCCCGCTAGGCTGCCGATCACCTGGCTGATGAGGCTGACGCCGCCCAGGCCACCCAACACGGTCGAGCCGAACACGCCGCAGGCCAGCCCGCCCCAGAGACCGCACAGACCGTGCAAGGGCCAGACCCCCAGCACATCGTCGATCTTCCAGCGGTTCTGTGCCGCCGTGAAGCTCCAGACGAACAGCACGCCCGCGATCAGGCCGGTGGCCAGCGCGCCCACCGGGTGCATCACATCCGACCCCGCGCACACGGCCACCAGGCCCGCCAGCGGACCGTTGTGCAGGAAACCGGGGTCGTTGCGACCAGCCAGCAGCGTTGCCAGCGTGCCACCGACCATGGCCATGAGCGAGTTGATCGCTACCAGGCCACTGATGCCTTCCAGGGTCTGCGCACTCATGACGTTGAAGCCGAACCAGCCGACGATCAGGATCCATGAGCCCAGAGCCAGAAACGGGATGCTCGACGGCGCGAAGGCGACCAGCCGGCCATCGCGATAGCGTCCGCGACGTGCGCCCAGCAGGATGACCGCTGCCAGGGCCAGCCAGCCGCCCATGGCATGCACCACCACGGAGCCTGCAAAATCGTGGAACGGTGCACCGAACCGCGCCGCGAGCCAGGCCTGTAGGCCCAGGTTGCCGTTCCAGACGACGCCTTCGAAGGCAGGGTAGACCAGCGCCACGATCAACGCCGTGGCACACAGTTGCGGGGCGAAGCGCGCACGCTCGGCGATGCCGCCGGAGATGATCGCGGGGATCGCCGCCGCGAACGTCAGCAGGAAGAAGCCTTTGACCAGGGCATAGCCATGGTCCTGGGTCAGCACGGCAGCTGGCTGGAGGAAGCCGACGCCGTAGGCGATCCAGTAGCCCACGAAGAAGTAGGCCACGGCCGAGACCGCGAAATCACTGAGGATCTTGCACAGGGCGTTGACCTGGTTCTTGTGCCGCACCGTGCCGACCTCGAGAAATGCGAAGCCCGCATGCATGGCCAGCACCAGAATGGCGCCCATGAGGAGGAACAGTGTGTTGGCGCTCTGCGCAAGCGCATCGGTGGCTGGGTGTAGTGATTCCATCGGACGGTTACCTGAAAAAAGGCACCCTTAATGCTCAATCGACCGTTTCTGTGCACCGTTTCAGTGCCAGACCCACGTGGACTTGGTGGGAATGAGCACGGTCTTCGGGCGCGATACGGGCCAAGCGGGGTGTCTTGTAAGGAGTGTGATCCCTGTGCGTGAAAAATCATGCACGCATCCGGTGCGGCATCTAAGATTTTGCGCAAGGACAAAGCAAAGGCTGTACCAAGCCCTCATGCTGAACCTTCGAAGCGGTCCGAGACTCGAACCCTCCACACACCTTTGCAGGGAGACACGCATGACCACCTCGGTAAAGCAGGCACAAGACATCCTCAGGGAAGACATCCAGGCGCTGATTCGTGATACCGAAAAGCTGCTGACCGATACCGCCGACATCGCCGGCGACCAGGCCACCGAGTTGCGCGGGCAGATCGAAGACCGCCTGCTGCAGGCGCGCCAGACCCTGGAATCGACCCACGACACGGTACGCCAGCGCGGCGAAGAAGCCCTGTGCGTCGCCGACGACTACATCCGTGAAAAACCCTGGCAGGCGGTCGGCATTGCCGCTGGCGTCGGTCTGCTGATCGGCCTGTTGGCCAATCGTCGCTAAGGAACCTCCATGGACAATGAAACAGTGGAGACCGGCAGTGCCTCGACCGTGCGGCGCTTGAGCGCCTCCGTGCTCGGCCTGCTGCATGGTCACCTGGAACTGTTCGGCATCGAGCTGCAGGAGCAGAAGACCCGTTCGCTGAGGCTGTTGCTGTTCGCAGGCCTGGGCCTGTTGTTCGCGCTGCTGCTGTTGCTGGCGCTGTCAGGCCTGCTCCTGATACTGGTCTGGGATACCTACCGCCTGACGGGCATCATCGGCCTGTGCATCTTCTACGCCCTGGCCACGCTCTTCTGCGGCCTGCGCGTGAAGGCTGCCGTGTTCGATGAGTCGTCACCGTTCCACGCCACCCTCGAAGAACTTGCCAAGGACCGGGAGCGCCTGTTGCCATGAGCCTGCCTACTCTTCCCGATTCACGTAATCCACGCGAACTGCGCAAGGCCTTGCTGCGTCTGCGCATGGAGATGCACCGTCAGGAAATCCGTCAGGAGACGTCCACGCTGCTGTCGCCGCTGCACCGCTTGCGTTCGATGGGCAGTTCGCTGCAAGGTGGCATGGGCTTGAACCATGCGCCGCTGTGGGGCGTCAGTGCGGTCAGTGCCCTGGGCTTCCTGACCGGCAAGAGTGCACGCGGCGGCAAGCTGACGCGCCTGGTGCGCATCGGTGCGACCTTGATCCCGTTGGCCCGCCTGCTGCTTCAGGTACGTCGCCAACGCCACTGAAGGATGCCCTGTGCCCTGTCGCGGGCAGCCAGACCTTTACCTGACAGGAGATCGACCTTGGACTGGCAGACCCTGCTGACCCGCGAACGCCTGGGCAAGGCGCTGTACAGCCCTGAAGAGCTGGGCCGCAGCCCCTTCCACAAGGACCACGACCGCGTCATCTTCTCTGGCGCGTTCCGGCGCCTGGGTCGCAAGACCCAGGTCCACCCGGTGACCAGCAACGACCACATCCATACCCGCCTGACCCACTCCCTGGAAGTCAGTTGCGTAGGGCGCTCGCTCGGCATGCGCGTGGGCGAAACCTTGCGCGATGCCCTGCCCGACTGGTGCGCACCGAGCGACCTGGGCATGGTGGTGCAGTCGGCCTGTCTGGCCCACGACATCGGCAACCCTCCGTTCGGCCATTCGGGCGAAGATGCGATTCGCCACTGGTTCCAGCAAGCCGCAGGTCGTGGCTGGCTGGACGACATGAGCGATGACGAGCGCGGCGATTTTCTCAACTTCGAAGGCAACGCCCAGGGCTTCCGGGTGCTGACGCAACTGGAGTACCACCAGTTCGAAGGTGGCATGCGCCTGACCTACGCCACCCTGGGCACGTACCTCAAGTACCCCTGGAGCGCGCGGCATGCCGATGCGCTGGGTTACAAGAAGCACAAGTTCGGTTGTTACCAGAGTGAACTGCCCTTGCTGGAGCAGATCGCCGGGCGACTGGGCCTGCCGCAACTCGACGAGCAGCGCTGGGCACGCCATCCGCTGGTCTACCTGATGGAGGCGGCGGACGACATCTGCTATGCCCTGATCGACCTGGAAGACGGGTTGGAAATGGAGCTGCTGGACTACGCGGAAGTCGAAGCTCTGCTGTTGAACCTGGTGGGCGACGACCTGCCGGACACCTACCGGCAACTGGGGCCGAACGACTCGCGGCGGCGTAAGCTGGCGATCCTGCGCGGCAAGGCCATCGAGCACCTGACCAATGCAGCGGCGCGCGCCTTCGTCGAACAGCAGTCTGCCCTGCTCGAGGGTCGCTTGAGTGGTGATCTGGTCGAGCACATGCATGGGCCGGCCAAACAGTGCGTGCTGCAGGCCAAGGACGTGGCGCGCAAGAAGATCTTCCAGGACAAGCGCAAGACGCTGCACGAGATCGGCGCCTACACGACCCTCGACATCCTGCTCAACGCCTTCTGTGGCGCTGCGCTGGAGCAGCACGGTGGGCGCTCGCCCTCGTTCAAGAGCCGCCGGGTGCTCGACCTGCTCGGCAACAATGCGCCTTCGCCCGAGGGCTCGCTGCACGCAGCCTTCCTGCGCATGATCGACTTCATCGCCGGCATGACCGACAGCTATGCCAGCGAGATGGCGCGCGAGATGACCGGTCGTGCCAGCGGCGCCTAGAGACGAGCCACGGGGTCGCCGCTAGCGACAGAGGTCGAGCGCTCATGTATGCCCCTGGCAGCAGGCTGCCGGGGCGCACGCTCTACGGCGGCCTTCTCATGCTGATTCGACACACGCGAAGCCGTGCATCGAATCAGCATTTTTGTAGCCTTAGCGATTTTTTGCTGTAGTCCTTTTCCTAGATAACTCTTAAAGCCCGAACGCTCGTGTCCGTCATCTAACAACTGAGCTAAGGTGCTGCCCTGCCTCCGACATCTATGGAAAGTTAATATGTATTCTGTCTTCATTGTCGATGATCACCCGGTCATTCGCCTGGCCGTTCGCATGTTGCTGGAAAACCAAAGTTACAAGGTCGTGGGTGAGTCCGATAACGGTGTCGATGCCATGCAGATGGTTCGCGAGTACCGTCCGGACCTGGTCATTCTCGACATCAGCATCCCGAAGCTGGATGGCCTGGAAGTCCTGTCGCGTTTTCAATCCATGGCGCTGCCCATGAAGGTGCTGGTGCTGACGGCGCAGTCCCCTGCCCTGTTCGCCGTGCGCTGCATGCACTCTGGCGCCGCCGGGTACGTCTGCAAGCAGGAAGACTTGAGCGAACTGTTGAGCGCCATCAAGGCCGTACTGTCCGGTTACAATTATTTCCCAAGCCAGGCCATCAATCCGGCACAAGAAAACGAGAGCCGTGACTTGGAACTATTCAAACTGGTCAATGATCGCGAACTCATGGTGTTACAACTTTTTGCACAAGGCCGCAGTAACAAGGAAATCGCATCCGGCATGTTTCTCAGCAACAAGACCGTCAGTACCTACAAGAAACGTCTGATGCAAAAGTTGCGCGTCAACTCGCTGGTCGAACTCATCGACATCGCCAAACGTAACGCCCTGGTGTAACCGCAGCATGCATGGATTCGTCACATGGCTGTACGTCGGGTGGCTGCTGATGGTTTGCCAGGTCTCGGTCGCCTTCGACGCCAAGGCCAGCCCCCAGGCACCTGCGCCGCTGATGCTGCTCGACCGAGGCCAACCGGGGCCTGTGAAGGTCATCCTGAATGCACAGCAGCGGCGCTGGCTCGCAGGACGCCACGAACTGCGCCTTGGGACGTCAGCGCCTGACTATCCGCCTTTCGACATCACGTCCGGTGGGCGAGATTATCAGGGGTTGACCGCCGACCATGCGGCAGTCCTGGGGACAAGCCTGGGATTGCCGATCAAGGTGTTGCGTTTTCCTGACCGGCAGGCAGCGATCCGCGCCTTGAAAAACGGCCAGATCGACCTGCTGGGCAGTGCCAATGGCTACGAGGCGGCCTCCGCAGACCTGAGCCTTTCGGTCCCGTACGCGACGGACCAGCCTGTGCTGGTGACCCGGGAGAATGAAGAGCGCCCCCTGGACACAGGCTTGTCCGGCCTGCGCCTGAGCATGCTCTACCATTACCTGCCTCTGTCCGAGGTGCATGCGGCGTATCCTGGCGCCACCTTGCAGAGTCATCCCACACCCGCCAGCGCCTTGAATGCCGTGGCCTTCGAACAGGCCGACGTGTTCATCGGCGATACCATTTCCACGCTCTACCAGCTCAACCAGGGCCACCTGCCCAACTTGAAGATGGCCACCTTCGGCAAGCATGAGGCGGTCGGCTTCGGTTTCGCCCTGCGCCGTGACGACACCGTCCTGCTGGAGCTGGTCAACGCCGTTCTGTCTGCCCTGCCGGCATTGACCCGCAAGGATATCTTCGAGCGCTGGAGTACCGGCAGCGATACCCTGATGACCGATCGCAAGCTGCAGCTCTCCGAGCGCGAGGAACGCTGGCTGCGCGAGCATCCGGTCATGCGCGTGGTGATCGACGAAACGGCAGCGCCGCTGACCTTCTTCGACAAGCATGACAACTTTCGCGGCATTGCCGCCGACCTTCTGGAACTGATCCGCCTACGGACCGGGTTGCGCTTCGATGTCATACGGGCCACCAGCACCGAGGAGATGGTGCGCCAGCTCCGGGAAGGCAAGGCCAACGTGATCGCCGCCATCGCCCATCCCAAGCGGTACGCCGACCAACTGAGCGCCAGCCGTCCCTACCTGGAAACGTCCTATGTGCTGATCAGCAAGCAGGGGGATCGACAGCCGGCCTCCCTGGAGGACCTGGCCCATCGGAAACTGGCCATCCCGCGGGATACGCCCCTGGCCGAGAAGCTGGCGCGACAGTACCCGCACATCCTGCAGACCATCACCGACGGCACGCCCAGGGCGATCGCGCTGCTCAAGGATGGTCAGGTCGATGCCACGGTCGCCTCCCTGGTCGACGCCAACCATGCCCTGGCCAACGACGCGGAGCTGGTCATGCGTAGCACGGTCAGCGAAGCGCCCGCCGTGTTCTCGATGGCGACGCCCTTGCGATGCCAGGAACTGGCCCAGATCCTCGACAAGGCGCTACTGAGCATTTCGCCCGAGGAGCTGGCCGTCATCAACAGCCGCTGGCGCGGCTACAGCCACCATGACGACGCACAGTGGCAGGCCTACCAGCGCATCGTGCTGCAGGTCGTCGTCGGCACGATCCTGCTGCTGGTGCTGTCGCTGATCTGGAATACCCGGCTGCGTCGCCAGATCCTCCAGCGTGAACGCGCCGAACGGGCCTTGAACGATCAGATGGCGTTCATGCGTGCGCTGCTCGATGGCACGCCACACCCGATGTATGTGCGCGATCGCGAAGGCCGCATGCAGACCTGCAACCAGAGTTACCTGGACACCGTTCAGGCGAGCGCCGAGCAGGTCATCGGCAAGCGCCTGCAGGACAGCGTGATGAGCAATTGCGCCTACACACGTCAGATCCAGGCCGACTACCTGAAGGTTCTGGAGCAGGCCAAGCCGCTGATCACCGACCGCCCGCTGCGCCTGAAGGACCGCGAGCTGACCATCTACCACTGGATCCTGCCCTACCGCGATTCGCTCGGGCAGGTCCAAGGGATCATCTGCGGCTGGATCGACATCAGCGATCGACGCAAGCTGGTGCAGGACCTCAGCCTGGCCAAGCAGCGCGCCGATCAGGCCAACCGGGCCAAGAGCACGTTCCTGGCGACCATGAGTCACGAGATCCGCACCCCCATGAATGCCGTGCTCGGCATGCTCGAACTGGCGCTCAAGCATGCCGACCAGGGGCGCCTGGAACGTGAAGCGATCGCCGTGGCGCACCGTTCGGCCAAGGACCTGCTCAAGCTCATTGGCGACATTCTCGATTTCGTCCGAATCGAATCCGGCCACTTGAGCCTGAGCCCGGAACCCGTGGCCGTGGCCGAACTGGTGGAAGCGGTGAGCGGCATGTTCGATGGACTGGCCCGGCAAAAGGGGCTGACGCTGGAGGTGGACATTGCGGCCGATGCACGCTGTCATGCACTGCTCGATCCGATGCGCTTCAAGCAGGTCCTGTGCAACCTGATCGGCAATGCCATCAAGTTCACCGACCATGGCCAGGTACGCATCGGCATGCGCAAACGGGAAGCCGAAGGCACGGGCGCCACGTACCTGGACCTGGACGTGCGCGACAGCGGCATCGGGATCCACGAGGACGATCTCAAGCGCCTGTTCACCGCCTTCGCCCAGGTCGATCCGGACAGTGACCGTGCCCGTGCCGGGACGGGTCTGGGCCTTGCGATCAGCCGGGCCATCTGCCAGCTGATGGGCGCCAGCCTGACCATGGACAGCCTGCTGGGCGTCGGGACACGGGTACGCCTGTCGGTGCCGCTGCAGGCCGTCGATCCTGTCCGCGAGCCAGAACCCGTCACCCGCATCGAAACGCCCGATGCGCGCTTGCGCGTGCTGGTGGTGGACGATCACCCGGCCAACGTCATGCTGATGGGTCAGCAACTGGCGTTCCTCGGTGTGCACCACCAAAGCGCGAGCCAAGGGGAAGAAGGCCTGGCGCGCTGGCGCGAGGCCCCCTTCGATGTGCTGGTGATCGATTGCAACATGCCGGTCATGAATGGGTACCAGCTGGCCCGCCGCATCCGCGAAGAAGAGGCCCGTACCGGGCGCCCTCGCTGCACGCTGCTGGGCTATACGGCCAATGCCCAGCCTGAAATCCTTCAACAGTGCCTGGAAGCCGGCATGGACGATTGCCTGTTCAAGCCCATCGACCTGCAGGCCCTGGGCAGACGACTGGCCCACATCGTCCCCCTGGCGGCCTCCGCGGCCGTCGGGCGAATCGACCTGAAAGGGCTGGACGCGATCGATGGCAACGACCCGCAGGAGCGTCGACGCCTGCTGGACACCTTGCGTCAATGCCTGCACCAGGACGTTCTGGCGGTGATGGCCGTCGATCCCGACACCCAGCGCGAGGCGCTGTCCGAACTGGCGCACAAAGTCCTCGGACCGGCCCGCCTGCTGGGCGCCGAAGCCTTGTGCGCAGCCTGCGAAGCGTTGCAACGCGACGCGCTGACGGTACCCTCCTGGCAGCTCAGGCAACGACGCCAGGCGCTGGCTCGGCACATGCGTCGGGTCGAGAAGGCCCTGCGCGATGCCCTTCAGGCCCAAGTCGGCTCGAGAACGCCCCAGCCGGGGCAGGGTTCGCACGGCTCGGCCGCCGGGTCACCTGGGATCGGCGAAGCTTAACGCGTATAGTGGTGCCCCTCGGGGCGTTGCCGTGAAAGCGGGCCCCTTCGCCCTTTCCGTCACTGCGGCACTTCGATGTCCTTGAATTTCGACCTCAACGATCTGCAGGCCTTTCGCGCCGTCGTCGAGAACGGCAGCTTTCGCAAGGCTGCCGAAGCCATCCGCATCACCCAGCCTGCGCTCAGCCGACGCATCGAGAAGCTCGAGACGGCGTTGAACGTGAAGCTGTTCGAACGCACCACGCGCCGGGTCAGCCTGACCACGGTCGGCCGGGCGTTCCTGCCCCAGGCCGAACGCGTGCTGGACGAAGTGGACCTGGCGCTGATGACCATCGGCAACAAGCGCTCCTCGCGCATCGGCAGCGTCACCATCGCCTGCGTGCCATCGACCGCCTACTATTTCATGCCGACGGTAGTCAGCGCCTTCCATCAGGCCTACCCGAACATCGTGGTGAAGCTTCTGGACGCCAGTGCCAACGATGTGAACACGGCGGTGGCCTGCGGAGAAGCCGACTTCGGCGTCAGCTTCAGCGGCAACCTGGCCCCCGAGGTGGATTTCGAGCTGCTCTTGCAGGAGCGCTACGTGATCGCCTGCCGCAAGGACCACGTACTGGCCGACCGCAAACAGGTCAGCTGGGCGGAGATGTTCACCCATGCGCACATCGGCCTGGACGAAACATCGGGTAACCGGCTCTTGATGGACCAGGCACTGGTGAACGTGCAACCCGCGCGGCCCAGCATCTGCCTGACCCGCCACGTCACCACCATGCTCGGTCTGGTCGAGGCGGGCCTGGGCATCGCGCCGGTGCCGTCCATCGCGATGCCCGTGGGCGAGCATCCGTTGTTGAAAAGCGTGCCGTTGATCGAGCCTGAAGTGTTCAGGAACGTCGGCCTGATCCAGCGTCGAGGCCGCACATTGACCCCGGCCGCACTCGATCTGGTCGAGCGCATCCGGGACATGCGCCGGCACTCAGTGGGGGACTGAATCCAGCCCGGTGGCGCGCACGGAGGCCTGGACGTGGGGTGAAGCCAGGTAGCGCAGCAGGGCCTTGGCCTGAGCAGGATGCTCGGCATTCACGGGGACGCCAGCAGCGAATCGGGTGACCGACTGGACGTTCTCCGGAATCTTGCCGACGAAGGTCACGCCTGGCACCGGCAGCAGCTCGGCGACCTGCTGGAAGCCCAGTTCGTAATCGCCTTGCGCCACACGCGCGGCCACCGGTGTCTTCTCGACCATCGTGCTCTTGCCACGCATCGACGACTCGATGCCGAGTGTCTTGAACAGGTGATCCTGGATGTACACGCCACTGGCGCTATCGGAATAGGCCACGGACTTGGCCTTCAGCAGCGTCGCCGCAAGCTCGGCATCGGTCCTGATCGCGGGCGTCGGCGCGCCAGCCTTGACCACCATGCCGATGCGCGAATCGGCCAGTTCGACCCGCGAGGCAGGGTCGACCTTGCCCTGCTTGATCAGCTCATCGAGCGCATAGCCGACCATGATCACGGCGTCTGCGTGCTCGCCACGGGCCAGGCGATTGGGGATGGCTTCGGGGGCCTTGCCCATCGACGGGCCCAGCACGGTCGTCAAGGTGTCACCGCTCTCGGCTGCGTAGCCAGGGCTCAACGCCTTGTAGGCGGCGGTGAAGCCGCCCGAGGTCATCACGGTCAGGTGTTCAGCATGCGCCGTGGCGCTCAGGGCGACCAGGCTGGCAAGCGCCAAGGTCTTGCAGGACAGGGTGGACAGCTTCATGGAAGATTCGACTCACTCAACGCTGACAGGGGCCCGGCGCTGGCGCGCCGGGATGGAGCCGTCGTTCACACGGCCAAGGGCGCGCGCAGGGCCAGACGGCGGTACAGGACCAAGGTGGCGCACAGTGCGCAGACGGCTGCGAAGGTCACCCAGTAGGCAGGCGCTGCCTTGTCGCCGGTGGTGTGGATCAACCAGGTGGACATGGCCGGGGTGAAGCCTCCGAACAGCGCGGTGGCCAGGCTGTAGGCCAGCGAGAACCCGGCGACCCTGACTTCGACCGGCATGATTTCGGTCAGCGCCGGAATCATCGCGCCGTTGTAGAGCGCATAAAGGCACGAGAACCACAACAGCACTTCGAGCATGTGTCCGAAGCTCGGCGCCTGGGCCAGGAACGACAGGGCCGGATAAGCCGTGAAGATGGTCAGCACCGTCATGGCCACCAGCATGGGCTTGCGACCGAAACGATCGCTCAGCATGCCGCCGATCGGCAGCCAGATGAAGTTGGACACCCCCACCAGCAGCGTCACCAGCAGCGCATCGGTGGTGCTGAGGTTCAGCACGGTCTTGCCGAAGGTCGGTGCGTACACGGTGATCAGGTAGAAGGCACTGGTGGTCATGGCCACCATGAGCATGCCAGCCAGCACCGTGCGCCAGTTCTGCGCCAGGGTCCCCACCACTTCACGCATACTCGGCCGATGGGCGCGCTTGGCGAACTCCTCGGTCTCTTGCAGGTTGCGGCGCAGCAGGAAGATGAACGGAATGATCATGCAGCCGACGGCGAACGGAATGCGCCAGCCCCATTCGGCGACCTGCGCAGGCGCCATCCCCTGGTTGAGGGCATACCCCAAGGCTGCGGCGACGATGATCGCCACCTGCTGGCTACCGGACTGCCAGCTGGTGTAGAACCCCTTGCGGCCCGGCGTGGCCATCTCGGCCAAGTAGACGGAAACGCCACCCAGCTCGGCGCCTGCGGAGAAGCCTTGCAGCAACCGCCCCAGCAACACGAGTGCGGGCGCCCAGAGGCCGATGCTCGCATAACCCGGCACCAGCACGATGAGCAAGGTGCCGCTGGCCATGATCGACAAGGTGACGATCAACCCTTTGCGGCGCCCGACATCATCGATGTAGGCACCCAGGACGATGGCGCCGAGTGGGCGCATCAGGAAGCCTGCGCCGAACACGGCGAAGGTCATCATCAACGAGGCGAACTCGCTGGACGCGGGGAAGAAGGCCGAGGCGATCTGCGTGGCATAGAAGCCGAACAGGAAGAAGTCGAACTGTTCGAGGAAGTTGCCCGAGGTGACTCGGAACACCGCTGCGGCGCGAGAGCGCCCAGAGGCCGCGGCAGGAGCGGACGGGGATGACATGGCTGTTTCTCCAGCGATTTTATTGATTGCTTGTTCGCTTGCGAATGGCCAGTGTGCTTGACACATCTTGAAACGATAAGTGATTTGTTTTCATCCATTGATGCGCCATGGTTATCAATAGCCTCTTTCAGTAGCAGGCATGCACCCTTGTTTTTTTGACCCAACCGATGCGAATCAAAGGGTTAGATGCCTTTTAAAAATCTGCTTTGATGCATGAAACAGGGCAAAGCGACGTCTTTTCCATGGCGGGCCTCATTCGTGCGCATGCGCGTGCGCGTGCGCAAGGGCGATCACGCATTGACGGCACGAAGCTGGTAGACTGCGCGGCGTTATTACCTAAGAGGATTGTTTCATGGCCACTAACCGCTCCCGTCGTCTGCGCAAGAAACTGTGCGTGGACGAGTTCCAGGAATTGGGCTTCGAGCTGAACCTGGGCTTCAAGGAAGATCTGGATGATCAGGCGATCGATGCATTCCTCGATGCGTTCCTGACCGACGCCATGGATGCCAACGGCCTGGACTACGTCGGCGGCGACGATTTCGGCCTGGTCTGCCTGGCTGAGCGTGGCTCGGTCACCGAAGAACAGCGCGCGGCTGTCGAAGCCTGGCTCAAGGGCCGCTCCGAGCTGACCAAGATCGAAATCAGCCCGTTGCTGGACGCCTGGTACCCGGAAAAGCCGATCAATCCGGCTTCCTGAGACCGCACCGACGAGGGCCAGCATCTGCTGGCCCTTTTCTTTTGCGGCGGCAGAGCGTGGTCTGGTGCAGGGACGCAGGGCGGCCCTTTGTCAGGCTTTTGTGCCAAACGTGACGCAGGGGCCACAGGCTTGGGGCATAATGCGCACGTTTCGTATTCAGGGCCATCATCTATACAGCCCTTATGTTCCACCCTACGCGCGCAGGGTCACTTCATCATGTTCAAACCGTTCCGCCCGCTGCTGCTCGCCGGTCTGCTCTTGCCACTGGCGCTCCCCCTCCAGGCCGCCCCGGTCAACACCACCCTCTCACCCAAGGTTCAACAGGCGCTCAAGGCCAACAAGCTGCAGGACTCGGCCCTGTCGCTGGTGACCATTCCCCTCGACGGCCCGGGCACCTCCACCGTGTTCAATGCCGACGTGTCGGTCAACCCTGCCTCGACCATGAAGCTGGTGACCACCTACGCCGCCCTCGAGCTGCTGGGGCCGACTTTCCAGTGGAAGACCGAATTCTTCACCGACGGCACCCTCAGCAACGGCGTGCTCAACGGCAACCTGTACCTCAAGGGGGGTGGCGACCCCAAGCTGAACATGGAAAAGCTCTGGCTGCTGATGCGCGACCTGCGTGCCAATGGCGTGCGGACCATCACCGGTGACCTGGTGCTCGACCGCAGCCACTTCGTGCAGCCCAACCTGCCCCAGTTCGACGATGACGGCGGCGACCTGAACAAACCGTTCCTGGTCAAGCCCGATGCGCTGATGGTCAACCTCAAGGCGCTGCGGTTCGTCGCACGCAACGATGGCGGCAGCGTGTCGGTATCGGTCGAGCCGCCGATCGCCAAGGTCCGCGTCGACAACCAGGTCAAGGCCGTGGCCTCGCGCCAGTGCACGGGTGACGTGCGCTACAGCCCGGTCACCGACGCCGACGGCGTCACCGTGACGATCACCGGCCAGCTCGGTGAAGGCTGCAACTCGCAGACCTACCTGTCGCTGCTCGATCATCCGACCTACACCGCCGGCGCGGTCCGGGCGATCTGGGGCGAACTGGGCGGCGTCATCCAGGGGCGGGACCGGGTGGAGAACGTGCCCAAGAGCGCACGCCTGCTGGCGCGGGCCTTCTCGCCTGACTTGGTCGAGGTGATCCGCGACATCAACAAGTACAGCAACAACACCATGGCCCAGCAATTGTTCCTGAGCATCGGCGCACAGTTCCGCACGGATGCCGACGGCGATGACGCGCGCGCCGCGCAGCGGGTGATCCGTCAGTGGCTGGCTCGCAAGGGCCTCACGGCGCCGCACCTGGTGATGGAGAACGGTTCGGGATTGTCGCGCGCCGAGCGGGTCAGCACCCGCGAGATGGCCGCATTGCTGCAGGCTGCCTGGAAGAGCCCTTACGCGGCCGAGTTCATGAGTTCGATGCCCCTGGTGGGCATGGACGGCACCATGCGCAAGCGGTTGAAGCGCACCGCCATGATGGGCGAAGGCCACATCAAGACGGGTACGCTCAACACGGTCCGCGCGATCGCAGGCTTCAGCCGCGACGACAACGGCACGACCTGGGCGGTCGCCGCGATCCTGAACGATCCCAAGCCGTGGGGCGCCGGGGCGATCCTGGACCAGGTGCTGCTGGACCTGCGCCGCCAGCCCCAGGCCAGCCCAGGCACGGTGGGCGTTGCGCGCTGAAGCGCAACGTGGGTCATTGTCGTGTTGAACGGCCTTGCAGGTCCGGCAAGCTGGAGAGACCTGGTTGGGCTGGCTTGCCAGCGATAGGGACTTGTCAGGCGCCGCCTGCATCGCGGGCAAGCCCGCTCGTATAGAACAAAAAATAGCTTGTTGATTTCAAAGGAAATAATTTTAGAATTTTGTGGGCCCTGCGGGCCCAATCGCGGCACAAGGGCCGCTCCCACAGGTGACCGCGATAGCCTGCAACCCTGCGGTGGGACTACGGGTGTAGGAGCGGCCCCTGTGCCGCGATGGGCCGCAAAGCGGCCCTAAATCGATCAGTAATAAAGCTCCGGATCCTGCCAGCTATCGTCATGTTCTCTGCGCGACAGCGCGGCGCCAAGGCGGCGGGCGGACTCTCATAGAACATAAAATATCTTTTTGATTTTAAAAGAAATAATTTCAGGCCCTGTGGGCCCAATCGCGGCACAGGGGCCGCCCCACAGGTGACCGTGATAGCCTGCAACCCCGCGGTGGGGCTACGGGTGTAGGAGCGGCCCCTGTGCCGCGATGGGCCGCAAAGCGGCCCCAGAAATCGATCAAAGATAAAGCCTCTAGCCATGCCAGCTATCGCCATGTTCTCTGCGCGACAGCGCGGCGCCAAGACGGCGGGCGGACTCCCACAAGCTGCTTGCACAGCCAGGCTGACACTGAACTGACAGGCTGCAGCGATCTAGGTGGGAGCTGGCTTGCCAGCGATAGGGCCTGGGCAGGCGCCGCCTGAGCCATGGGCAAGCCTTGCGGTCCTCCCCTCTCCCTCTCACATCACCCGAACCAGAGCGCTGGCTATCCACCAGCGCCCTGCCCGGCTCAGCGCAGCGTCAACCGCCAGGCCCGATGGATCTTGCCATTGCGGGCGAAGTCCGGGTCCAGGGTCTGTGCGCTGATCTCTTCGACGCCATAGCGCTCCGCCAGGTTGGCATCCAGCTCGAAGCGGCGGAAGTTGTTGGAGAAGTACAGCACACCCTCCGGCGCCAGTCGCGCCATGGCCAGGTCGAGCAGCTCGACGTGGTCACGCTGAATGTCGAACACCCCTTCCATGCGCTTGGAGTTGGAGAAGGTCGGCGGGTCGATGAAGATCAGGTCGAAGGTGTCCCGCGCGTTCTGCAACCAGGCCATCACGTCGCCCTGCTCGAGACGGTGCTTGTCGGAGAAGCCGTTGAGCGAGAGGTTGCGACGCGCCCAATCCAGGTAGGTCTTGGACAGATCGACGCTGGTGGTGCTGCGCGCACCGCCCTTGGCCGCATGGGCGGTCGCCGTCGCGGTGTAGCAGAACAGGTTGAGGAAGCGCTTGCCAGCCGCCTCGCGCTGAATGCGCATGCGCATGGGCCGGTGATCGAGGAACAGCCCGGTGTCGAGGTAGTCGGTCAGGTTGACCAGCAGCTTGACGCCGCCTTCGGCAACTTCCAGGAACTGGCCCTGGGTGGCCTGGCGCTCGTACTGACGCGTGCCGCTCTGGCGTTCGCGACGCTTGAGCACCACACGCTCCTGGGATACGCCCAGTGCCCGTGGAATCGCGGCCAGCACGTCCAACAGGCGTGCCTGTGCCTTCTCGGGGTCGATCGAACGCGGTGCGGCGTACTCCTGCACGTGCACCCAATCCTTGTAGAGATCGACCGCCACGGCATATTCCGGCATGTCGGCATCGTACAGGCGATAGCACTCGACTTGCTCGCGACGCGCCCACTTGCCCAATTGCTTGAGGTTCTTCTGCAGGCGATTGGCGAACATCTGCGCGCCTTCGCTCAGACGAGCCGCTTCGGCAGCGATGGCAGGCGCACGCTGGCCAGGCTCGACCTCGGTGTCGGCCGTACGGCGCTCCCCGGTGACGAACTGGTCAGGCTGAATCTTGATCAGCAGCAGTTTGCACGGTAGCGCACCGTTCCAGAACGCATATTGCTTGTGGCTGCGCAGCCCCATGCGCTTGCCCAGCTCGGGGGCGCCGGTGAACACCGCCGCTTCCCAGCCCATGCAGGCCTGACGCAAGCGCTCGCCCAGGTTCTGATAGAGGTAGAGCAGGCTGGCTTCATCGCCCAGGCGCTCGCCGTACGGCGGGTTGCTGATGACCAGACCCTTTTGGTTCTGGTCGGGCCGCGGCTCGAATGTGCCGACCTCGCCTTGGTAGATCTTGATCCAGTCGCCCAACCCGGCACGCTCGACGTTGTTGCGCCCTGGCTGGATCAGCCGCGGATCGGCCTCGTAGCCGCGAATCCACAGCGGCGGCTTGGCCAGGCCTGCGGCAGCGCGGGCGACCGCTTCGTCATGCACCTTGCGCCATAGGGCCGGCACATGGCCGAGCCAGGCGCTGAAGCCCCAGCGTTCGCGCTTGAGATTGGGCGCGATGTCGGCGGCGATCATGGCGCCTTCGACCAAGAAGGTGCCGACCCCGCACATCGGGTCAGTCAAGGCACCCCCGGCGGCAGCGATGCGCGGCCAGCCCGCGCGAATCAGCACGGCCGCCGCGAGGTTTTCCTTGAGCGGCGCCGCGCCTTGCTGCAGGCGATAGCCCCGTTGGTGCAGGCTGTGCCCGGACAGGTCCAGCGACAGGATCGCCTCGCCGCGGTCGAGCCGCAGGTGCACGCGCACGTCCGGGTTGAGCTTGTCGATCGACGGGCGCAACCCGTCGCGGTTGCGCAGGCGGTCGACGATGGCGTCCTTGACCTTCAGCGCGCCGAAGTGGGTGTTGTCGATGCCCGAGCCATGGCCACTGAACTCCACGGCCAGAGAGCCGTCGGCCGCGAGGTGATCCTGCCAGTCCACGCCTTGCACGCCGTGGTACAGGTCCTCGGCGTTGTTCATGGAAAAGCGCTCGAGGACCAGCAGCACGCGGTTGGCCAGACGCGACCACAGGCAGAGCCGATAAGCCGTTTCCATGTCGGCCGAGCCACGGATGGCGGAGGTGTGCTCGCGCACCTCCTGCAGCCCCAATGTGCGCGCTTCTTCGGCGAGCAGGCCTTCCAGGCCCTTGGGGCAGGTGAGATAAAGTTCGTGACGGTCCGACATGAGTAATCCAATGCCTATGCTGGCGGTTGCGCAGAGCCCGACGCGCACGTCTGGCCCCTGTTTACCCGAAGGCGTTCGAACGACCCTCGGAACAAGCGGCTTGCCTTGCAAGCCCATGGCGCCCAACGCACTGGCACAAGGCCATTTGAGCGTCAGGCACGCTTAAAAATTCGGTTCAAGGCGTTGCTGCCATGACCCTTCGTCGTGTTTCAGGCGACCCCTGCAGTGTGACATGAATCCAGATCATCCACTGCACCGCATGGCGTAAAGCCCTGCCGTTACTGGGTTTGCTTCGGATAAAGATGCGAAGCATTTACTTGCTTATCCCTTCATATCATCAAAGATGACGTACTTATGACAAATCGATCATTCCCAGCGCCGTGAGCATTGGTTAGAACTGACGCCAGTCGCCTCAGGACGAGACGGCGCCCCTGGCTCGCGACGCCGGCAGCGAGCGCATTACCGGCAGACCCAGTCTGCCCGGCCTCCAGGAGGCCGACGGGACCTACAGTCAACAAGTGAGGGAAGTACCCTATGAGAAGACTTAAGCGTGATCCGTTGGAAAGAGCATATTCACGTGGCTACCAGTACGGGGTCACCGGCAAATCCCGCGAACTTTGCCCGTTCAGCCTGGCTCCAGTGCGTCAGGCCTGGATCAATGGCTGGCGTGAAGGGCGCGGCGACAACTGGGACGGTTTGACCGGCACCGCAGGTATCCATCGACTCAACGAGAATCATGCCGTTGGCTGAATGACGTTCTGACTCCACCCACATGACGCGCCGATAGCGCGATGGGCTAGCGCCCAGGGGGCCCCTTCGAGGGGCCCTTTTTCATGGGCGCCGATCAGCGCCGCAGTGCAGCGATCGCATCCACCGATTCGCGGATCAGCGACGGGCCCTTGTAGATGAAGCCCGAATAGATCTGCACCAGGCTGGCACCGGCGGCGATCTTCTCGGCGGCATGGCGCCCTTCGGTAATGCCACCGGCTGCGATGATCGGCATCCTGCCTGCCAGCTCGCCAGCCAGCACCTTCACCGTGTGCGTGCTCTTGTGCAGCACCGGCGCGCCCGACAGACCGCCCGCCTCGCCTGCGAACGGCAGCCCTTCGACACCCTCACGGCCCAAGGTGGTGTTGGTGGCGATGACCGCATCCATACCCGTTTCAAGCAGCGCCGCAGCGACCAGGGCCGTCTCTTCGTCGGTCATGTCCGGGGCGATCTTGATGGCCAGCGGCACGCGGCGGCCATAGGTCGAGATCAGCTGCTCACGACGCGCTGCCAGCGCCTCGAGCAATTGCTTGAGCGAGTCGCCGAACTGCAGGGTGCGCAAGCCCGGCGTGTTGGGTGAGCTGACGTTGACGGTGATGTAGCTGGCATCGGCGTAGACCTTGCTCAGACCGATCAGGTAATCGTCGACCGCACGCTCGACCGGCGTGTCGGCGTTCTTGCCGATGTTGATGCCCAGGACCCCGGTGTACTGCGCCGCCCGCACGCGGGCCAGCAGGTGATCGACCCCCAGGTTGTTGAAGCCCATGCGGTTGATGATGGCCGTGGCCTCGGGCAGGCGGAACAGACGCGGCTTGGGGTTGCCCGGCTGTGGCCGTGGCGTGACCGTGCCGATCTCGACGAAGCCGAAACCCAGCTGGCCGAACCCATCGATGGCCGCACCGTTCTTGTCCAGCCCTGCTGCCAGCCCGACCGGGTTGGGGAACTCCAGGCCCATCACCGTGACCGGCAAGGCCGAAGGCTGCTTGCACAGCTTGCCATTGAGCCCCAGGCGGCCACCGGCGCCGATGAGGTCCAGGGACAGGTCGTGGGAGGTTTCCGGGGAAAGCTTGAACAGCAGCTGGCGGGCCAGGTTATACATGGGCAGGCAAGACTCGACGTGAGTGAGGGGGCGATTATAGCCAGCCCCTGGCGTGGGCGACAGGGTGTCTGTGCGCTCGACCGTCATCTTCCCTGCCTGGCGGCCATGAACTCGACGGGACAGGAACGGGCTTTCCGACGAGGTGCTCGTGTCAGAAGCGTAGGCACGGCTGCTGGCATGAGAACGAAGCACGGCCTTGCGCCGGCTCCAGAAACGGAAAAACCCGGCCGAAGCCGGGTTTTTCGTCAAGCATCAGACCAATTACTTGGCTTGAGCTTCGACCTGAGCTTCAACGCGACGGTTGACAGCACGGCCTTCTTCGGTAGCGTTGTCAGCAACCGGACGGCTTTCGCCGTAGCCAACCGAATCAACACGGCTGGACTCTACACCGTACTGCTGGGTCAGCACTTGCTTGACAGCGTTGGCACGACGCTCGGACAGCTTCTGGTTGTAAGCGTCTGGACCGACGGAGTCAGTGTGACCTTCCACAGTGGTGGTGGTCTGTGGGTACTGCTTCATGAAGTCAGCCAGGTTCTTGATGTCGCCGTAGCTGTTTGGCTTCACGACCGACTTGTCGAAGTCGAACTTGACGTCCAGCTCAACACGAACGACTTCAGCAACAGCTGGGCAGCCGTCGGCGTCAACGGTGACGTTGGCCGGGGTGTCTGGGCACTTGTCGACGTTGTCGCACACGCCGTCGTTGTCGCTGTCGGTGCAGACGTCAGCTACTGGAGCTGGAGCGACTGGAGCCGATTCTGCGGTTTTCGGGCTGCCACCGAAGTTCAGACCGACGCCGACGCTTGGTGCCCACTCGGTGTCACCTTGGTCGATGTTGTACTGAGCTTCAACGCCTGCACGGGCGTAGAACATGTCAGTGATGTACCACTTGGCACCAGCGCCCAGGTTGGCGAAGGTGGAGTGGTCGCGGCCGCCGCGGAAGCTCTGGCCCAGGGACTGGTGAGAGAAACCAGCCGACACGTACGGACGGATAGCGTCGTACGGGTTGTTGAAGTGGTAAACGGCGTCCAGGGCGGTGTTGGAGCCCTTGATGTTCTTGCCGTCGTCGCCACGAGCGTTGTGGACTTCATCGTAGCCCAGACGCAGTTCAACGTCGTCGGTCAGGAAGTAGCCGACCGAACCACCGAACAGGTTGCCGTCGTTCTTGAAGTCGCGCTGGCTGTCGAAGAATTCTTTCTTGTAGAAGATTTCAGTTTCGACAGCGCCTTGGCCTTGTGCCATAGCGCCAATCGAGGTGGCGGCTACGAGCGAACCAATGGCCAAGCCCAAGGTGTTTTTCAGTTTCATCCGTTAAATCCCCATCTGGTGATAGTTAAGCCCCCCTACCCTGCAGCAGTAGGACGACTCGGCGGCAAGTCTAGCAGACCCGCCGGTGCGTTAGAGAACCCTACGCGCGACTAAGTTTCAGCCACACCCGCAAATTTTTCCCTTAATTTGTCGAGTGCGCGCTTGTACCGCATCTTCGTCGCGCTCAAGCCCATGTGCATGATATCTGCGATTTCCTGGAATTCCAGTTCCGCGACGAAGCGCAGCACTAAAATTTCCCGGTCGATCGGGTTGACGTGGACCAACCAGCGGTCCAGCCCGCCCTTTTCTTCGGCCTTCGGTGCCTTGTCCTCGGACGCCTCTTCGAGGGGGTCCAAGCTCAAGGCATCCATCAGCCGGCGCTTGCGGCGCTCTTTACGGTACTGCGTGATGCATTCGTTGTAGGTGATGCTGTAGAGCCAGGTCTTGAACTTCGATTTCCCCTCGAAATTCTTCAACCCGTACAACACCTTCAGCATCACTTCCTGACAGACATCGTCGGCATCCCGGTCGTTCCCGAGATAACGCGCACAGACGTTGAACAGGGTGCGCTGATAGCGCCGCATGAGTTCCTCATAGGCGCGGGTCACGTGAAACAGCTCCTCATGCGAACGCGCCACCAGCTCCTCGTCGGAGAGTGCTTGGGGGTCATAGCGCATGGGCAGCGGATGAGCTTTATTCAACACGAATCTGGCCGACAGTCAGGACAATGTCGCCGCGTGGCCCGGGGGCCCGTTTTCGCGGCGGCATACAGTAACAGCTTTTCAACGGTCAGCGACGACTGACGTGTCGCTCGAGCAGTTCGCGATTGGACACCGAGACCAGCTCGCCTTCGTCGGTCAGCAGGGTGGTCTTGACCGTGCCGATCTCCTCGATCTGCCCTTCGACCTCGCCAATCCGCACCTCTTGCCCGACCTGGAACAGTTCGCGTACGTAGATCCCGGCCATGATCTGCCCGGCGATTTCACGGCTACCCAGGCCCATGGCCAAGGCAACGGCCAGACCAACGGTAATCAAACCGATGACGATGACATGGTTGAGCAGGTCGGTCTTGACCTCCAGCTGGCTGATCGCCACCGAAATGCTGATCAGGATCACCAGCCCCTGGGCGATACGGCCGACGCCGGCGGCGTATTCCAGCCCGATGCCTTCGGCGGCACCGCGCGTCAGGCCATTGACCAGTTGCGCGAGCAGGACACCGGCCAGCAGGACGATGGCCGCGCCGAAGACCTTCGGCAGGTACAACGCCAGCATGTCCAGGGTCGAGGACACCCGCTCCAGACCCAGCGACTCGGCCGCCGAGACCAGGAAGATGAGCAGCACGAACCAGTAGACGATCTTGCCGATCAGGGTCGAGATCGGCACCTGGATGCCGACCCGGCCGAGCATCTTGGTCAAGCCGGTACCGCTCATGAGGCGGTCCAGGCCGAGCTTGGCCAGCAGCTTGGACAACAGCGTGTCGAGCAGCTTGGCGACGACGAAGCCCAGCAGCACCACGACCAGGGCGCCGAACAGGTTGGGGATGAAGTTAGCCACCTTGGTCCAGAGGGCGGTCATGGCGGTGACCAGGCTCTGGGTCCACAGATCGAGTTCCATATTCAGTCGGCCTTATCAGCGTTGCCAGCGGCAGGGGTACGACGTACCGGCGCGACATGCGCCGAGCCGTTGTTGATGGCGATCATCAGGCCCTGGACGCAACGGCCCAGCAGCGAGAACAGATCGCCCGCACCGACCTGGCGGTTGGCGGTTTTGAGGACACGACCCAGGCAGGCGGCGTCGTCTCGGTCCTTGCCGGACGGCGACGCCTTGAGCAGGTCGCGCAGGGATTCTTCAAACGGATCGTGCATGGGCACCTCGCGCAATGTGAGTCAAAGACGAGACCGCCGGGGCGTGGGTCACACTTGTCGCGTCGCTAAATGTGGCACGCGACACGGCCGTGCCCCCCCTCATGCGACACGGCACAAGGCGTAAGTCTCATGGTTCGGTCCAGCGCAGCTTGCGGAACAGCCACCATTGGCCGACCGCCAGCGCGAGCACCAGCAGGCTGGCATAGAGGAACCCATGGGGGTTGTCGGCCCCCGGAATGCCACCGACGTTGATGCCCAGCAGGCCGGTGAGAAAGCTCATCGGCAGGAAGATGCAGGTGATGATGCCGAAGCGGTACATGGTCATGTTCATGCGCTCGCCACGCCGCCGGTCCTCGCTCTCCAGCAGCAGCGCCGCCCGCTCACGGGTCAGCTCCAGCTCCTCGAGGTGGCGGATCAGGCTGTTGCTCAGCTCGTTCCAGTAGTCCAGGTCACTGTCGGCGAACCAGCTCCACTTGTGCCGGGCCAGTTGCGCATAGATGTCGCGCTGCGGCGCCAGGAAACGCCGCAGCGCGGCCGCCCGACGGCGGATCTGCTGCAGGCTGCCGTGGGCCGGGGTGTAGCGCTCGTCGGCATCGACCCGTTCCTCTTCGTCATCCACCGACTCGCTGAGGTCGGTGACCAGGGCCTGGACCTTGTCGGTCAACAGCTCACCCATCACCAGCAACAGTTCTGACGCACTCTTGGGCCCGCGCCCCTCGGCCAGTTGCTGCAGCAACTCGTCGCTGGCGCGCAAAGGGCGCAGGCGCAGCGAAATGACCCGGCGCGCATCGGCGAAGATGCGCACCGAGACCATGTCTTCAGGCTCGGCGCCCGGGTTCAGATTGACCCCGCGCAGGAACAGCAGCAGTTGTTCCTGGGCCTGGGGCAGCAGGCGCGGACGGGTATTCTCTTCCAGCAGCAGCTCGGTGGCGAACTCGCTCACCCCACTGTCACGCAGCAGCCATTCGCGGGTCTGTGGATGACCGCGATCCCAGTGCAGCCAGAGGCTTTCTTCCGGCTGCAGCTGCAGCCCGTGCAATTCAGTGCGGGCGATCGGACGCGCACCGCCCTGGCCATCGAGCACCAGGGCATGCACCAGGCCCCACTGGGCGTTTTCTTCCTCGAACATTCCTGCTCCAACGACGCCCGTGGCGCGTCACTCCGGCATGCGCAACGGGCTGGGGGAAACGATCACGCCGTTGTTGTCGGCGTACAGATAGTGACCGGGGTGAAAGGTCACGCCCGCGAAGGTGACCGGTACATCGATGTCGCCCAGACCGCGCTTTTCAGTGGCCAGCGGGTGACTGGCCAGCGCCTGCACACCGACATCGGTCTGCGCCAGCGCATCCACGTCGCGCACGCAACCGTAGATCAGCAAGCCGGCCCAGCCATTCTTGGCGGCCTTGGCGGCGAGCATGTCGCCCAGCAACGCCCGGCGCAGCGAACCACCGCCGTCGACGACCAGCACCCTGCCCTCGCCCGGCTGCTCGACCTGCTCGCGGACCTTGGAGTTGTCTTCGAAGCACTTGAGGGTAGTGATCGGCCCGCCGAAGGAATCACGGCCCCCGAAGTTGCTGAACATCGGCTCCAGCACCTGGATCAGGTCCGGGTAGGCATCGCACAGGTCGGGCGTCAGGTAATGCTGCATGGCACACTCCTTTCAATCGCGGGGCTGTCGAAGGGCTTTTCCACGCCGGTCGGCGCGGGCCTGAACGATCATCCTTCAGGCTCGCCACCGGGTCAAATCGATGTTCAGCCCGCCACTGCCTCACCCAGCGGCGCCACAGGCTCGGGCAAGAGCGTGTCCGGGCGCTCGAGCCATTGACGCACCAGTGGCCAGACCTGCACCTGGGCCTCCTTGCTCACCAGCATCTCGACATGCCCCAAGGCCGCGAAGCCAGGCTCCTGCCCCAGGCACAGGAAGCGCTTGCGCGTGCTGCCCAGCTGGTCGAACAAGGCCTGGCAGGCCCAGGCCGGGTCCTGGGTATCGGTGCGACTGGTCACCGCCAGCACCGGCACCTCGACCTGCGCCAGGCCTGCCCACCAGTCGTGCTTGCCCTCGCCGAAGCGGCCGAACAACCCATGCCAGCGCATCACCTCGATGGCCAGCCCGACCGGCTCGTCTTCAGGCCCGCGCTTCAGACGTGGTCCCGACACCTGCCCATAGCGCTTGATCACGCGGCGGGCGAGCCACTCCACCAACGGCACCTTCAACGCCCAGGAAAAATGGCTGACCTGGGTACCGAACAGCGCGACGCTGGCCACCTGGTTGGCGGACAGGTGCCCGCCGCCCAGCGCGGCCGCCAAGGTGATGCCGCCCAGGGAGTGGGCCACCCAGTGCGGTACTTGCCCGGACTGTTCCTGGACGAAGGCGGCGATCGCCGGCAGGTCTTCGCGGGCATAGTCGGCCACGCGGTTGTCGCGCCAGTGACGGTTGCGCGGCGACAGGCCATGGCCGCGCATCTCGGGGATCCAGACATCGAACCCGGCACGGACCAGGAATGCGCCCAGGCCGATGCCCTTGGGCGAGAACCAGAAGCGTCGATTGGAGAAGCTGCCATGCAGCAGGATCACCGGCACGCCGCCGGCCTGTGCCTCGCTGGCCAGGCCCAGGCGGGTCACGGCCAGCTCGACCGACGGGTCCGAGCCGGTACCGGTCTTGATGCGGTAGACGTCTTCGCTGAGGTCGCCGCGTCGCTCGGCACTGAGCAACGCCACGGGAAACAGGGTACTGCTGCTTTGCATAGGGTACTTGCACGAAAAAGGGCAAGGCTCATCGCTGAGCCTCGCCCTGGACAATCCACACACGGACGTGCCAGGCACGTCCGCGCCTCATCGCATCACACGGCGCCCTGGTTTTCCGCCAGGAAGAACCAGGTCTCGAGCACCGAGTCCGGGTTCAGCGACACGCTTTCGATGCCCTGCTCCATCAGCCACTTGGCCAGGTCCGGATGATCCGAAGGCCCCTGGCCGCAGATGCCGATGTACTTGCCGGCCTTGTTGCAGGCGGCGATGGCATTGGCCAGCAGCTTCTTCACCGCAGGATTTCGCTCGTCGAACAGGTGCGCAATGATACCCGAATCGCGGTCCAGGCCCAGGGTCAGCTGGGTCAGGTCGTTGGAGCCGATGGAGAAGCCGTCGAAGTACTCGAGGAACTCATCGGCCAGCAGCGCGTTGGACGGCAGCTCGCACATCATGATCACGCGCAGGCCGTTGTCACCACGGGCAAGGCCGTTCTCGGCGAGCAGGTCGACCACCTGGCTGGCCTCGCCCAGGGTGCGCACGAACGGCACCATGATCTCGACGTTGGTCAGGCCCATCTCGTTGCGCACGCGCTTGAGCGCCCGGCACTCGAGCTCGAAGCAGTCGCGGAACGACTCGCTGATGTAGCGCGAGGCGCCGCGGAAGCCCAGCATCGGGTTTTCTTCTTCCGGCTCGTAGAGCTTGCCGCCGATCAGGTTGGCGTACTCGTTGGACTTGAAGTCCGACAGGCGCACGATGACTTTCTTCGGGTAGAAGGCCGCAGCCAGGGTGCTGATGCCCTCGACCAGCTTCTCGACATAGAAGCCCACCGGGTCGTCGTAGCCGGCGATGCGCTTGTCGACGCTGTCCTTGAGCTCCGGCGGCAGGCCGGCGTAGTTCAGCAGCGCCTTGGGGTGCACGCCGATCATGCGGTTGATGATGAACTCCAGGCGCGCCAGGCCGACCCCGGCGTTGGGCAGCTGGGCGAAGTCGAAGGCCCGGTCGGGGTTGCCGACGTTCATCATGATCTTGAACGGCAGCTCGGGCATGGCATCGACCGAGTTCTGCTTGATGTCGAAGCCCAGCTCGCCTTCGAAGATGTAGCCGGTGTCGCCTTCGGCGCAGGACACGGTCACGCCCTGGCCGTCCTCGAGCAGTTGGGTGGCGTTGCCACAGCCCACCACCGCCGGGATGCCCAGCTCCCGGGCGATGATCGCCGCGTGGCAGGTGCGCCCGCCGCGGTTGGTGACGATGGCGCTGGCGCGCTTCATCACCGGCTCCCAGTCCGGGTCGGTCATGTCCGAGACCAGCACGTCGCCGGGCTGGACCTTGTCCATCTCCGAGACGTCCTTGATCACCCGCACCTTGCCGGCGCCGATGCGCTGGCCGATGGCCCGGCCTTCGACCAGCACGGTGCCCTTCTCTTTGAGCAGGTAGCGTTCCATGACGTTGGCGCTGGAGCGGCTCTTCACCGTCTCGGGGCGCGCCTGGACGATGTACAGCTGGCCGTCGTCACCGTCCTTGGCCCACTCGATGTCCATCGGCCGCTGGTAGTGCTGCTCGATGATCATCGCCTGCTTGGCCAGCTCGGCGACTTCGGCGTCGCTCAGGCAGAAGCGCGCGCGCTCGGCGCGGTCGACGTCGACGGTCTTGACCGAGCGACCGGCCTTGGCTTCGTCGCCGTAGATCATCTTGATCGCCTTGCTGCCCAGGTTGCGGCGCAGGATCGCCGGACGCCCGGCCTGCAGGGTGGCCTTGTGCACGTAGAATTCGTCCGGGTTGACCGCGCCCTGGACCACGGTTTCACCCAGGCCGTAGGCGCCGGTGATGAACACCACGTCACGGAAGCCCGACTCGGTGTCGAGGGTGAACATCACCCCGGCGGTGCCGGTTTCCGAGCGGACCATGCGCTGCACGCCGGCGGACAGGGCCACCAGCTTGTGGTCGAAGCCCTGGTGCACGCGGTAGGCGATGGCGCGGTCGTTGAACAGCGAGGCGAAGACTTCCTTGGCGGCGCGGATCACGTTGTCCACGCCACGGATGTTGAGGAAGGTCTCCTGCTGCCCTGCGAACGAGGCGTCCGGCAGGTCTTCGGCGGTGGCCGAGGAGCGCACGGCCACGGCCATGTTGTCGTTGCCGCCGGCCATCTCGGCGAAGGCGCTGCGGATCTCGGCGTCCAGGCGAGGCGGGAACTCGGCGTCCATGACCCACTGGCGGATCTGCGCGCCGGTCTGGGTCAGCGCGGCGATGTCGTCGACGTCCAGGGCATCCAGGGCAGCGTGGATGCGGTCGTTCAGGCCACTCTGCTCGAGAAAGTCGCGGTAGGCTTGAGCCGTAGTGGCGAAGCCGCCCGGCACCGAGACGCCGGCGCCGGCGAGGTTGCTGATCATCTCGCCGAGGGATGCGTTCTTGCCCCCTACGTGCTCCACATCATGGACGCCGAGCTTATCGAGGGAAACTACGTACTCTACCAAGGTGATCTCTCCACTGATTGTTTTGGAAAAGCTGGAAGTGCTCGATCCTCGACGAAGGCGGGGCCGAGCGTGTGTAGTCCTGACCTGGAAAATAAGTGAAACTGTCGACCGCTGCATGCGATAAAACGAACTTATCATATTCCACGCGCGCCATCAGCCAAGGTCCAGGGTGCCCATGAAGCGAACCGCATTCTTTATTTCCGACGGGACCGGCATCACGGCCGAGACCCTGGGTCAGAGCCTGTTGGCCCAGTTCGATACCATTCCCTTCAACAAATTTACCCGGCCGTACATCGACACCCTCGACAAGGCACGGGCCATGGTCCAGCAGATCAACGCCGCCGCCGACCGCGATGGCGTCAGGCCGATCATCTTCGACACCATCGTCAACCAGGACATCCGTGAAGTCCTGGCCACCTCCAATGGCTTCATGATCGACATCTTCTCGACCTTTCTCTCGCCCCTGGAGCAGGAGCTGACCGCACATTCGTCGTACTCGGTGGGCAAGTCGCACTCCATTGGTGGCAACTCCAACTACATGGAGCGCATCGAGGCGGTGAACTTCGCCCTGGACAACGACGATGGCGCCCGCACGCATTATTACGACAAAGCGGACCTGATTCTGGTGGGTGTGTCTCGTTGTGGCAAGACCCCGACCTGCCTGTACATGGCCATGCAGTTCGGCATCCGCGCAGCCAACTATCCATTGACCGAAGACGACATGGAGCGCCTGCAGCTGCCGGCGGTGCTGAAGAAGTACCAGCACAAGCTCTTCGGCCTGACCATCGACCCTGATCGGTTGACCGCCATCCGCCACGAGCGCAAGCCCAACAGTCGGTATTCGAGCTTCGCCCAGTGCGAGTTCGAGGTGCGGGAGGTGGAAAGCCTGTTCCGGCGGGAGAACATCGCGCACATCAACTCGACGCATTTTTCGGTCGAGGAGATTTCGGCGAAGATCCTGGTGGAAAAAGGGGTGGAGCGGCGGTTCAAGTAAGGGCGGGTCAAGAGTTTACGTGCCACTTTGCTGGATGGAGGTAGGGCCGCATTACGGCCCATCGAGGCATAGGGGCCGCTCCAGGTCGATCGCGCGATGTTTCAATTCAGCGCTACGGCCCCATGTGGGAGCGGCCCCTGTGCCGCGATGGGCCGCAACGCGGCCCCAGGCTCTACGAGCTTCAGAGTGAGGAAGGCCTGCATACGCGGCACAGGCCCCTTTCCTACAATGCCCTCGCGGTTACTGCACCTGCCCGCTCAACGCCAGGTCCACCAGCTCGCGGTTGGCCACCGCGTACATGGCGTAGTCGTTGCCGCTGGCGTTGCGCAGATCCTCCAGCATGGCTTTCCAGCGCTCGACCATCGGCCGGTGCTGCTCGCACCACAGCGCCACACGCTCGTCCATGTCCTGCGGGGCATCGGCCATCTGCAGCACGGAAATGGTGATCGCGCGCTGCTGCAGGTCGATGTCGTCGCGGAAGGCTTCGCGGGCCAGGGCCTGCCAGTTGTTTTCCACCGGCAGGTTGCCGATTTCCTGCAAGTACCAGGTCAGGTCCAGCGAGCTGGCCACGGCGAAGAAGGCCTTGGCCACCTGGGCCGGGTCATGCCCGGTGACGTCGGACGCCTCGATGATCGGCAACAGGGCATACAGGTGCGTGGTGCCTGCCACCATGCGCGCCAGCAGTTCCGGCACGCCGGCCTTGGCGAAGCTCTGGTAGCGCACCTGCCAGCGCTCGCGGGTCGGCCCTTCGAGCAGTTCGTCGAGCTTGAGGCCCAGGCGCGCGATGATCGGCCCGAAGTGCGCCACGTCGCGGCCGGCATCCTGTTCGCCGCGGCGATTGCGCAGGAACCAGCGCGTGGCCCGACGGCCCAGGCGCATCAGCTCGTCCATCAGGGTCAGCTGGATCTCGGCCGGCACCTGGTAGTCCAGTGCCTCGATCTGGCGGAACCAGTGCGGCAGGTGGAACACGTCGCGCACCGTCACGTAGGCCCCGGCGACGTTGGCCGGGCTGGCGCCGGTGGACTCCTTCAGCCGCTGGACGAAGGTGATGCCCATGTTGTTGACCAGGTCGTTGGCGATCTGGGTGCTGACGATCTCGCGCTTGAGTCGGTGACGCCGCATCGCATCGGCGAAGGTGTGCACCAGCGAGGGCGGGAACGCAGTTTCCATGTCGCGCGTCAGGTAGTCGTCATCCGGCACCTGCGACTTGAGCAACTGCTCCTTGAGGTCGATCTTGCTGTACGAGATCAGCACCGACAGTTCGGCGCGGGTCAGCCCCTGGCCGGCGGCCAGGCGTTCGGCCAGCTGTTCCTCGGTCGGCAGGAACTCGATGGCACGGTCGAGCTTGCCGCGTGCCTCCAGGTCGGCCATCAGCCGCTTGTATTCGGCGATGCGCTCCCGGGCCCGGCGTGCCGCCAGCGACAGCGCCTGGGTCTGCTTGTAGTTGTTGCCCAGCACCAGCGCGCCGACTTCCTCGGTCATGCTGCCCAGCAGCTGGTTGCGCTGCTTCTCGGTCATGTCACCGGCCTGCAGCACTTCGTTGAGCAGGATCTTGATGTTGACTTCGTGGTCGGAGCAGTCCACGCCACCGGCGTTGTCGATGAAGTCGGTGTTGGTGGCGCCGCCATGCAGGCCGAACTCGACCCGGCCAAGCTGGGTCATGCCCAGGTTGCCGCCCTCGCCCACCACCTTGCAGCGCAGCTCGTTGCCGTCGACGCGCAGTGCATCGTTGGCCTTGTCGCCCACATCGGCGTGGGTCTCGCGGCTGGACTTGACGTAGGTACCGATGCCGCCGTTCCAGAGCAGGTCCACCGGCGCCTTGAGCAAGGCATTGAGCAGTTCGGTGGGGGTCAGTCGGTCGGCCTCGATGGCGAAGCGTTCCTTCATCTGCGCGGTGATGCCGATGCTCTTGGCGCTGCGCGGGAAGATCCCGCCGCCTTCGGAGATCAGGCTGCTGTCGTAGTCGGTCCAGGCCGAACGCGGCAGGTCGAACAAGCGCTGACGCTCGGCGAAGCTGCGCGCCGGATCCGGGTTCGGGTCGATGAAGATGTGCAGGTGGTTGAAGGCCGCCACCAGCTTGAGCTTGTCCGACATCAGCAGGCCGTTGCCGAACACGTCGCCGGCCATGTCGCCGATGCCGATCACCGTGACCGGGTCTTCCTGGACGTTGATGCCCCGCTCACGGAAGTGACGCTGTACGCCGACCCAGGCGCCACGGGCGGTGATGCCCATCTTCTTGTGGTCGTAGCCGGCCGAGCCGCCCGAGGCGAAGGCGTCGCCCAGCCAGAAGCCGTAGTCGATGGCGATGCCGTTGGCGATGTCGGAGAAGGTCGCGGTGCCCTTGTCCGCCGCCACTACCAGGTAGGGGTCATCGTCGTCATGGCGCACCACGTTGGCCGGTGGCACCACCTCGCCTTCGCGCAGGTTGTCGGTGATGTCCAGCAGGCCCGAGATGAAGATCCGGTAGCAGGCGATACCTTCGGCCTGGATGTCGTCGCGGCTGCCGCCCAGGGGCAGACGGCGCGGCAGGAAGCCACCCTTGGCGCCCACCGGCACGATGACCGAGTTCTTCACCTGCTGGGCCTTGACCAGGCCGAGCACTTCGGTACGGAAGTCCTCTTCGCGGTCGGACCAGCGCAGGCCACCCCGGGCCACGTTGCCGAAGCGCAGGTGCACGCCCTCGACCCGCGGGGAGTAGACGAAGATCTCGAACTTCGGCACCGGCTTGGGCAGCTCGGGAATGGCACGCGGGTTGAACTTGAAGCTGAAGTAGGCCTTGGCCTGGCCGTTGGCGTCCGGCTGGTAGAAGTTGGTGCGCAGCGTGGCCTTGATCAGGTCCAGGTAGCGACGCAGGATGCGGTCCTCGTTGAGCACCTGGACATCGTCCAGGGCCGTGACGATGGCCTGTTCCAGGCGCTGCTGCTTGTCCTCCAGGTCTTCCTGGGTCAGCTTGCGCGCCAGGTAGAAGCGGGTCTTGAACAACCGGGTCAGCTCGCGGGCGATGTCGGTGTGGTTGTTCAGGGTGCTGGCGATGTACCCCAGGTCGAAGCCCAGACGGATCTGCTTGAGGTAGCGCGCGTAGGCACGCAGCAAGGCCACGTCGCGCCATGGCAGGCCGGCGGTCAGCACCAGGCGGTTGAAGGCATCGTTCTCGGCATCGCCGTTGACGATGTGGATGAACGCGTCCTGCAGCGTGTCGTTGAGCTGCTGGATGTCCAGGTTCAGGCCTTCGCTGTAGGTGAAGGCGAAGTCATGGATCCAGTACTCGCGGCCGTTGGTGTGACGCAGGCGGTACGGGAACTCGCCCAGCACGCGCAGGCCGAGGTTCTCGAGGATCGGCAGGACGTCCGACAGGGCCAGCGGCGTGTCGGCGTGGTACAGCTTGCAGTGCAGCTGGCGTTCGCCGACCTGGGTCAGCGGCTGGTAGAAGCTCATGGCCAGCGGCTTGGCGTCGGACAGCGCCACCACGTGCTGCAGGTCGACCACCGCCGAGTGCGGGGCGAAGCGTTCGCGGTACCCGGCCGGGAAGCCTTTCGGGAAATTGGCCAGCACGTGGGTGCCCTTGCCTTCACCGAAGCTTTCGATCACCAGCGCCGAGTAGTCGTCGTTCCACGACCGGCAGGCCTGGACCACTTCGTGCTCCAGCTGCTGGGGATCGATCTCGATGCGGTTCTTCGGGTCGACGCGCAGGATCAGCTGCACGCGCGCCAGGACCGATTCGGAGAAGAACGTCCAGAACTCGCAGTCGGTGGCCTGCAGCCGGTCCATCAAGACCTGCTGGATCTTCTGGCGCACTTCGGTGGAATAGATCTCGCGTGGCACGTAGGCCAGGCAGTAGCAGAAGCGCCCATACGGATCCTTGCGCAGGAACACACGGATCTTGTTGCGCTCCTGGATCTGCACGATCGACATGACGGTGTTGAACAGCTCGTCGGTCGGGGTCTGGAACAGGTCGTCACGCGGCAGCACCTCGAGGACCTGGGTCAGCTCCTTGCCCAGGTGCGCCTTGGGATCGAACTGCGAGCGGCGCTCGACTTCGGCGACCTTGCTGCGGATGTAGGGGATGGTGTGCACGCTCTCGGCATACACCGACGAGGTGTACAGGCCCATGAAGCGGCACTCCTTGATGACCTTGCCGTCGGCGTCGATCTCGCGGATCGACACGTAGTCCGGGTAGCCTGGACGGTGCACGCGGCTGGGCTGCGAGGCCTTGGCGAAGGACAGCAGGCGCGGCTCGCGCAGGTAGCTGACCGCATAGTCCTCGATGCGTAGGTCCTCGGCGCTCAGGCCGGTGCGCAACAGGCGGGTCAGGCCCAGGAACGAATCCGGGTCATAGGCCAGATGGCCACCCCCGGCATCGCTCTCGACCACGAACTCTTCGTAGCCCAGGAACGTGAAGTGGTTGTCCAGCAGCCAGGACAGGAAGCCCTGCACGTCGGTCTTCTCGGCCTCGGCGGGGGCGAAGGCGCTCTGCTCGACCAACGCTTGCAGGTCGCGGATCTTGGCCTTCATCGGTTCGAAGTCTTCGACCACGATGCGCACTTCAGCCAGGACCTTCTCGATCTCGCGGGCCAGCACGCTGAGGTCGGCAGCGTTGGCGCAACGGTCGATCTCCAGGTACATCAGCGACTCGTGACCCACGTCCTCGCCCTGGGTGGCCTTGGGCAGCAGCTCGAGCAGTTCGCCACTGGCGCCACGGCGCACGCTCAGCACCGTGGTCTGCAGGGTGTGGATGCTGTAACCGCGACGGTTCAACTCAGTCCGCACGGAGTCGACGAGGAACGGCAGGTCGTCATGCAGCACTTCGACCACGGTATGGGTCGATTGCCAGCCGTGGCGTTCGTAATCGGGGTTGTAGACGCGTACTTGCGGCTGCCGGGGGTCGAATCGTTCGATGATTCGCCAGGCCGACAGGGTCGAGCCGATCAGGTCGGACAGCCTGCGCTGGGTCAGCTCTTCGAGGGGGATGATGCCGAAGAACTGCTCGGCGAACAGGGTCACTTGAGGCAGGGCCTGTTCGCTGATGTGCTGCGCCAGGGCCGCTTGCAGTTGTCGCTGGAAGTCGGCCTTGCTGGCTGCGGTGAAGAACGCCATCTGTTTACTCCGCTTGTGCTTTTTGGTGTAGGAAGCATCGCGCTGCCCGCCTGGCCCGGTCCGACCGAAGTCTGGAGCCGGTACGTTGGCGGTGGAACAAGGCGTGAGACGGTGCTCGGCGCCTATCCGTTCCCGAGGATGGCCATCTGCAAAAGCGACTGCCCAGGGCTGTGCCTTTACGGGTGACCATCGACCATGCAGCTTAACGACTGACCGGTCACTGCGGCTTGCAGGGCTGCGACATATTCGGTCATCGCTCGGCAGGCGAAGGTGCAGGCCGGGACAAAAGGCTGTCAGAATCGCGTTTCGACTCAATGGAAGCTGACCGCATGCAACTCAACGCCGCCCTGCTGATCGCCACCCCGTGCGATGAAGAAGAAGAGAACATGGCCACCCTGTGCTGCTCGTGCACCGGTGGGCAGATGTTCCTGATGACGCGCTACCCGGACGAAGACACGCTGGACCTGACCTTGGGCGAGGATTTCTCCACCCTCGACGCGCTGACGGTGACGCTGGGCCGTGAGCGGCTGCTGATCGAGGTGGCCGAGGGTGATCGCGATGCGCTCAACGGGCAGACCCGGCTGGAGATCCTGCACAGCACCGAGGGCGAGGACTGGCAAGAGGTGGCGCTCACGTTGCGCACGATCCTAGAGGGGATCGGGACGTTGGTGGTGGAGGACTGAAAACGAGATCAGGTAAGACACGGGGCTGGCTGCGGTGCGGGGCTGACGTGGTTCGGATCGGCGGCCAGTGGGCTGGCTTTGCGGGCCCGTTGGGCCCGATCGCGGCACTGGGGCCGCTCCCACACCCGTAGCCCCACCGCGGGGTCGCAGGCTATCGCGGTCACCTGTAGGAGCGGCCCCTGTGCCGCGATCGGGCCCAACGGGCCCGTAAAAACAGCGCCGCCGACTCACCCGCCAGCTGGAAAAGCACAGCCCCCCCCAACACGCTTACCGCCCCAACATGATCTTCACCCCAAGCCCGACGAACACTGTCCCCGCTACCCGGTCGAGCACCTTCCCCGCCCCTGGCCGACGTCGCAGCCACTGCCCGATCGCGCCGGAAAAATACCCCAACACCCCGAACAGCACCGCCGCCTGCAGCGTGAAGATCAGCCCGAGCGCGCCTAGCTGCAACGCGACCTCGCCCTGCTCGGCCACCACGAACTGGGGCAGGAACGAGAGGAAGAACAGCACCACCTTCGGGTTGATCGCATTGGCCAGGCACCCCTTGAAGAACAACCGTGCGAGCGAGGCGTCCTCGCCCTGCACCGTCGCCACCTGCACCGCCCCGGCACTGCGCCAGGCGTTGTAGCCCAGCCAGACCAGGTACAGGCCGCCGACGATCTTGAGGACGGTGAACGCCGTGGGCGAGGCGGCGATCAGCGCACTGACGCCGATCACGGCCAGCACGGTGTGGCTCAGGCAACCGAAGGCGCAACCCAGGCCAAAGGCGATGCCATGCCGGCGTCCTTTCGACACCCCCATGCCCAGGACCATCAGGTTGTCCGGCCCTGGGGTGGCGGTGATCAGGAGCGCAGCGAGGAGAAAGCCGAAGCATTGGTGCAGGGTCAGCATGGGGAGGTCCGTTTCAAAGTGGCAAGTGGCAAGTGGCAAGTGGCAAGTGGCAAGTGGCAAGTGGCAAGTGGCAAGTGGCAAAGGGTCGCTGGCAGCCGAACGGCTGTCAACCGACCCTGGTGTTTTCACCGCCTGCCATGGCCCGGCGGCTCACACGCTCTTGGTCACCCCGCCATCGACCCTGAGGTTCTGCCCGGTGATGTACGCCGCGCCTTCACTGGCCAGAAACGCGATGGTCGCGGCCACTTCTTCGCTGCGCCCATAGCGCTTCAATGGCACGCTGGCCCGACGCTCCTCGGTGGCGGGCAGGCTGTCGATCCAGCCGGGCAGGACGTTGTTGATACGCACGTTGTCGGCGGCATACGCATCGGCGAACAGCTTGGTGAAGGCCGCCAGCCCTGCGCGGAAGACGCCCGAGGTAGGAAACAGCGCGTTCGGCTCGAAGGTCCAGGCGCTGGAGATGTTGATGATCGCGCCGCCGCCCTGCGCCTGCATGATCGGTGCTACCAGGCGGGTCGGACGGACGACATTGAGCAGGTAGGTGTCCAGGCCGGTGTGCCAATCGGCGTCGCTGAGTTCGAGGAGCGGTGCCCGCGGCCCGTGGCCGGCGCTGTTGACCAGCACGTCCACCCGCCCCCAGCGCGCCATGACCGCGTCCACCAGCCGTTGAAGATCGTCCACGGACTGGTTGCTGCCGGTGACACCGACGCCGTCCAGGCGCTTGGCCAGGGCCTCGCCCTTGCCCGACGACGACAGGATGCCGACCTTGAAACCGTCGGCGGCCAGCCGTTGCGCTGCCGCCGCGCCCATGCCGCTGCCACCGGCCGTGATGATTGCTACCTTTTCGACTGTCATGTTGCCTCCGATCGCGTGAGAAGTCCGTGAGCGAACACTCTAGCGAGCAGGTCGCCTGCGAGGCAGACAGCGCTTGGCTGCCCAGCCAGTAGCTCAGCTATCGGCTGCCTGCTGCTTCAACCAGTCGATGACGGCCGGCAAGGCGCTCGAGTGACCGGGCTTGCGCGGCCACACGACGTAGAACGCGGCATCGGGGCGCACGATGTGATCGAGCACCTGCACCAGGCGACCGCTGGCCAGGTCGCGGGCGATGAAGGCATGGTCGACCAGGGCGATGCCCTGCCCGTCGAGCGCCGCCTCGATCGCCAGGGAGGTCTGGTTGAAACGTACATGCCGTGCGGTAGTGTGGATGATCGATGGGCCGACAGCGGCGAGCAACAGGGGCCACAGGTCATGGGCATCGTGCAGGATCGCCACGTCGTCCGCCCAGGGCGTCGTCAGCACCCCGCGCGCGTCCAGTAGCCGAGGGCTGGCCACGGCCACGACGCGCGGCTCGAACAGCAACTCGGCATTGAGCCCGGCACCGAACGGAGGCCGCCCATGGCGCACGGCCAGGTCCACCCGGTCGGCTTGGAACTGCGCCAACCGATCGCTGGCCAGCACGTTCAGGTCGATGCGGGGGTGACGCTCGGCGAACAGACCAAGCCGGGGAATCAGCCAGCGCGAGGCGAAGCTGGGGGTGACGCTGACGGTGATCTGTCCGGCGTCGGGGTAGAGCCGCTGGGTCGCCGCCTCGATCAGGCTCAGCGCTTCGCGCACGCTGGTGCTGTAGCCGTGCCCGGCGGCGGTCAGCGCCACACCCCGCGCCAGCCGCTCGAACAGGCGAATGCCCAGGTGCGCCTCGAGCCCACGGATCTGCTGGGCGACCGCCGCCTGGGTCACTCCCAGTGCTTCGGCCGCCAGCCGAAAGTTGCCCTGCTGCGCCACCGCGTCGAAGACACGCAGCGCGTTGAGCGAGGGCAAGGCAGGCGCAGTGGTGGGCACGAGGGTCACGACCTGGAGCGAATCAACACAGTGGAGCCATGAGGCTACCGTCATTATCAGGCAAAAGAAATGCACAGCGCTCGGCAGTGGCGCCTCCTGCCCCGGCTGAACATTCCCATGACGAGGCCAGTCACACGCACAGCGACCGTACGAGGTGACCCCAATGAGTCTGATACCCGACCTCTCCACCCCCGCCCATGCCCTGATCTGTGGGGCGAGCCAGGGTATCGGGCTGGCGCTGTGCGAGGCACTGCTGGCCCGGGACGATGTGGCCTGTGTCTGGGCCGTGGCGCGTACCGCCACGCAGAGCCCAGGGCTGGCGGCGCTGAGCCAACGCCACGGCGAACGTCTCAGGCGGCTGGACTGCGACGCACGCCAGGAAGCGTCGCTCGCCGAACTGGCCGCCCAGGTGGGCGGCCAGGGCACGCCCTTGAACCTGGTGATCAGCACCTTGGGCATCCTGCATCAGGACGGCGCACGGGCCGAAAAGAGCCTGGCGCATGTGGACCTGGCCAGCCTTCAGGCGAGTTTCGCGACCAACACCTTCGCACCGGTGCTGCTGCTCAAGCACCTGCTGCCCCTGCTGCGCAAGCAGCCAGCGACCTTCGTCGCGCTGTCGGCCCGGGTCGGCTCGATCACCGACAACCGCCTGGGCGGGTGGTACAGCTACCGGGCCAGCAAGGCTGCGCTCAACCAGCTGCTGCGTACTGCCAGCATCGAACTGCGTCGCCTCAACCCTGCCTCGACGGTGCTGGCGCTGCACCCGGGAACCACCGATACGCAGCTCTCCGAGCCGTTCCAGAAGAACGTCCCGACCGAGCAATTGTTCGACCCGGCGTTCGCGGCGCGCTGCCTGCTCGAGCAGGTGGCGCGGCATGGTGCAGCCGACAGCGGCAGCTTCTGGGCCTGGGACGGCCAGCCGATCGACTGGTAAGGGGCGCGTCCCCGCATTGAACACCTGCCCGTCGATTTGTAAGCTGTCAGGCCCTTCGCATTGGCGACGGGCCTGACAAGGACGACATTCGGCATGTGGCAGCAGATCGTGAGTTTCGCGTGTGTCATCGCGATTTTTCTGGGGTTGTTGAAGCTCATCCCGTACCAGCGTGCGCGCTCGCGCCGCCAGTTGGACGATGAGTTCGCGGCAGCGCTGGGCGCGCAGGGCATCCAGCACTGGACGCTGCTGGTGGACAAGGTGACGTTGCCCAGCCCCGACCGGACCGCCGAGGTGTACCGGATCGTACAGGCCGATGCGGGCCGTCACTTCCTCTACACCAAGATCGGCAGCGCGAAGGGCGTGCTCATGCCGCTGTCCCGCGAACGCGCCTTGCAGGCCGCGCGCATGGTGGGTCGGTAGCGCCGACAGGTGCCTGATGCGGTTTCCTGGTAGGCCAGTTGCCTGAAAACGGGTACGCTGTCGCTCGGCCCGATGCTGCCCGCCGCTCGCCCCTCGTTGGAAGGTGAAAGTATCGTCCCCCTGCCCTTTGCACGTCTTTTGACAGTCGAGCCCCGGCAACGCGAGCACCTGACGCTTCACTGTTCAGGAGGCACCATGATCACCGTCGCACGCGCCAAACAGATGGCCAAATCCCTGCGCACCTCGCTCGCGGCCCAGCAGCACGCGCTGTCGCACTCGACCGCGTTGGAACTGGTCGCCCGGCAACTGGGCTACAAGGACTGGAACACCGCCGCTGCAGTCCTGCCCGCCGAGCCTGACCCCACCTCGATCCGCTTCGAGCGTCCGATACCGATCCTTCGCATGTTCGACGAAGCCAAGGCGCGGGAGTTCTACCTGGAGTTCCTGGGGTTCAGTGTCGATTTCGAGCACCGTTTCGAACCGGGTCTGCCTTTGTACCTGGGGCTGGTACGCGCCGGGCTGCACCTGCACCTGTCCGAACACCACGGCGATGCCAGCCCAGGCTCGACGGTGTTCGTGTGGATGCACCAGGTCGCACGCCTGCGCGATGAACTGCAGGCCAAGGGGTACGGCTACGGGCGGCCCGAGATCGTCGAACAGCCGTGGGGCAGGTTGCTGGAAGTGCATGACCCGTTCGGCAACCGGATCCGATTCTGTGAAGCCTGAGTGACGCGGCGGCGGCCATCGCGGGCAAACCCGCTCCCACAAAGTGCTTGCGCAGCCATGCCTACATTGACGGCTGCAGAGGTCTGGGTGGGAGCTGGCTTGCCAGCGATGGGCCTTGCCAGGCGCCGCATGCGATCGGGCATGTACAGAGTAGAAAAGACAGTTGCTCCCATAGGCCCATGATCGCCTGCACCACTGCGCTGCAACTACGGGTGTGGGAGCGGGCTCGCCCGCGATGACGTCGGCCCAGTCACCCTGCCGCGCGCCGCTTACACGCTGTCGTCGCGCAGCAACGCATTGACGTTCGCCCCCAGCGTGTCCAGCCCGAACGGCTTGGTCAGCACGGCCGTGGCGGCCTCGTCCACACACGGGTCGACCACGTGGGGGTGGGCGTAACCGGTCATGAACAGCACCGGCAGACCGGGTCGCAGCTCGCGGCCGGCCTGTGCCAGGCGGCGGCCGTTCATCCCGCCCGGCAGGCCGATGTCGGTGACCAGCAGGTCGATACGCTGGGCCGAGCGCAGTCGCTCCAACCCGCTGGCGCTGTCCGACGCCTCGATCACGTGGTACCCCAGGCCGCCGAGCACTTCGCTGACGAACATGCGCACCGACGACTCGTCGTCCACCACCAGCACCACCTCGCCCGAGGCGACCGGCGTGCTGCCTGCGCCTTCAGGCACCGGTTCGGCCACCTTGGCCTGCAGCTCATGCACGGGCAGCTGCAACGATACCCGGGTGCCCTCGCCTTCCTGCGAGCAGATCCGCACCTGCCCGCCGGACTGCTTGGCGAACCCATAGATCATCGACAACCCAAGCCCAGTGCCCGCCCCCACCGGCTTGGTGGTGAAGAACGGTTCGCATGCCCGGGCCAGCGTGTCCGGGCTCATGCCTGCGCCGTTGTCGGTCACGCGAATGGTCAGGAAGCGCCCGGGGTTCAGCTCGGCGTCCAGGTCCGGACCGGTGGCCAATTCACTGTCGAAGGTCTCGATGAGGATATCGCCGCCTTCACCCAGCGCATCGCGGGAGTTGATGCACAGGTTGAGCAGGGCGTTTTCCACTTGCGCCGGGTCGACCAGGCAAATGTTGGCCTGGGCCCGTGCCTGTACCGTCAGGTTGATGCCAGGCCCGACCGAGCGGCGGATCAGCTCTTCGATGCCGACCACCAGGGCGTTGACGTCGGTGTGCACCGGCAACAGCGTCTGGCGCCTGGAAAACGCCAGCAGCCGGTGGGTCAGCGCCGCCGCACGCTGGGCAGCGCCCCGGGCCACGGCCAGGTAGCGCTCGAGGTCGGCGGTGCTGCCCTGGGCGAAACGCAGGCCGATCAGGTCGAGGCTGCCGGTGATGCCGGCCAGCAGGTTGTTGAAGTCGTGCGCGATGCCCCCGGTCAATTGCCCGACGGCTTCCATCTTCTGCGACTGGCGCAGGGCAGCTTCAACTGCCTCGCGCTCGGCGATGGCATCGGCGATCCGCGCCTCGAGGGTCCGGTTGAGTTCGAGCAAGGCCGTCTCGGCGTTCTTCTTGGCGGTGACGTCGATGGACGAGCCGATCAGCCCCACCACCTCGCCTTCGTCATCGACCAGCGGCGCCTTGACCGAGAGCCAGACGGCTGCCGAACCATCGGGCATGTCGACGTGCTCCTCGACCTGTTCGGCCTTGCCGGCCTGCATGATGCGCTGGTCGGTCTCCATGATGCGCAAGGCCTGGGCCTTGTCCTCGAGGAACTCCAGGTCGGTCTTGCCCAGGTAGAACTCCGGCGGCTTGCCGATCAGGCGTGTGGTGCCATGGTTGGCCACCAGCATGCGGCCGTCGCGGTCCTTGGCATAGACCACACCCGGCACGGCCGCGGCGAACGTACGCAGCAGCGTGGACATGCGATCCCGCTCGGCTTCGGCGGCGCGGCGTGATTCGATGTCCATGAGGATGCCCGGGAAGCGAATCGCCACCCCCTCGGTGTCGAGTTCGACGCGGCCATTGGCCTCCACCCAGCGGAACGAACCATCGGCATGCCGTACCCGATACTCGCAGCGATAGGCACCGCCGCGCTGCACCGCCTGGTGGATGCTGTCGGACACCCGCTCGCGATCATCGGGGTGGATCGAGACGAAGGCATGCTCGATCGGCATGCCGCTCAGGCATTGACGCACCGGCAGGCCGAAGGTGCGTGCAAAGCGTTCGTCGGCCTTGACGCAGTTGTCCGGGATGTCCCAGACCCAGGTGCCGATGATCGCACCGGCATCCAGCGCCAACTGCAGGCGTTCCACCGCGTCGTGGGGGAATCCCGGCGCCTGCGCCGCTGCTGCGTCATCTGTGGAAAGGGCCTGAGCACTGTCTCGGTCCATGCAAGGTCTCGATAGTCGTTCTGCAAAAGGACAACGGGGATCGCGCCCTTCCCGTCAATTGCCTGATCGTGCCGGTCTGGGGTAACCGACTGCCGTGTAAGTGTAGAAAAGCTCTGACACCTTGAGCAGCGTCATGATACGGCGCTCATCATAAACAGATCGTGTGGGCGTGCCGAGTGGTGGCACCACCGCTCGTGTCCAACCGTCGGCGCGAGGTATTCAGAAGCCGCACATATTTGACCACGCGATCAACTCTGCTTAGGGTGAGCGGCCTTTTCGCAGTCGAGCGTCTCATGTCTGTCCGTACCCCCATCCCCTACACGGTCTACCTGCTGGGGTTGACCATCTTCTCGCTGGTGACCGCCGAATTCATGGTCGCCGGCATGATGCCCGCGCTGGCCCAGGCGTTCTCCGTCAGTCTGGCGCAGATCGGCAACCTGATCGCCTATTACGCAGTCGGCATGGCGCTGGGCGGGCCGCCGGTCACGGTGCTGCTGCTGGCCAAGGGCGTGAGCAACAAGCGGGCGCTGGTAGGACTGCTGGGCGTGTACGTGGCTGCCGGCGCGCTGGCCGCGGCTGCGTCGTCCTATGAAGTGCTGGCGCTGGCACGGATCGTCATGGGCGTCTCGAGCGCAGCCTGCATCGGGTTGTGCATGACGCTGTGCGCAGGCCTGGTCACCCCTGAGTACCGGGGTCGGGCCGTGGCCATCGTCCTGGCGGGGCTGATGCTGTCGCCGGTGATCGGCGTACCGTTGACCGCCTGGGTGTCCCAGCATGCCGGCTGGCGCGCCAGCTCCTGGCTGGTGGTCGGCCTGGCCCTGGCCTGCACGTTGCTGGCGGCTACGCGCCTGCCGCACGAGGATGCCCACGGCGATGCGGGGCTGCGCCGTCAGTTGGCGACCGTCCGCAACCGAGGGCTGTGGGCAGCCTACCTGACCAGCGGCCTGATCATCGGCGCGACGTTCGCAGCGTTCAGCTACTGCACGCCGATCTTCATCGAGGAGGTCGGCATCGCCCCTGAACATATCGCCCCGCTGCTGGCGCTGTACGGCGTGGCCAACGTCATCGGCAATGCCGTGGTAGGGCGGCATGCCGACCGCCATATGCGTGCGCTGTTGACCGGCGGGCTGGTGCTGATGGTGCTGGCGCTGGCGGGCTTCGCCCTGGCCGAAGGCCGCGTGTGGCTGAACGTCGGCTGCTTCCTGGCCCTGGGCCTGACAGGGGTGGCGTTGAACCCGGCGATGGTGGCGCGGGTGATGACGGCTGCCGAACCGGTGGCGCTGGTCAATACCCTGCACACGTCGGTGATCACGGCAGGGCTGGCGTTCGGCAGCTGGGCGGGCGGCGCGGCGATCAGCGCCGGGTTCGGCCTGCGCGCGCCGCTGTGGGTGGGCGTCGGGATGGCGGCCTTGGGCCTGCTGAGCATGGGGTTCGCCTATGCAGGACGCCCGGCGCCACGCGAACTGGCATGCGAGGGCGCCCGCTAGGCCTCAGCGGGCACGCCGCCACGCGCGCCAACCGCAGAGCAGCAGCACGGCGCCAGGAGCCAGCAGACCGCAGGCGGTGTACAGGAACGCCGGTTGACCGGCGGCACCGATGGCCACGAAGGTCATGCCCAGAATGGTCAGCGGCAGGCCGGCGAACAGGTATGGCGTGCGGGGGGTGGGGTTCATGTCGAGTGTCCTTTCGATCGGGTGGGCAGGTTGTGCTGGAGGCAGCATAAAGCAGGGCCGGCCTGGTTGCCTATGGCAAGAGGGGGTGGTGAGGGGAAGGGGGTCTAGGCGGTTGGGGTGCGGGTTTGCCTGACATGCCGGGGTGGCTGATTTCATGGGCCCTGCGGGCCCAATCGCGGCACTGGGGCCGCTCCTACAGGGACCGCGATGGCCTGCCATGCCGCGGTGGTGCTACGGGTGTAGGAGCGGCCCCCGTGCCGCGACCGGACGGCATACCGTCCAGCCAGGCCCATACGGTCAGACCGTGATCGGGTCGACCTTGTCCGCGTCGATCTGCAGGTCGGCCAGGGCCTTGGCCACGACGTCGCGGCCGATGGCACCGTCGTCGGCCAGGGCTTTCAAGGCCGCCAGCACCACGAACTGCCGGTCCACTTCGAAGTGCCGACGCAGCGCTTCGCGGGTGTCCGACTGACCAAAACCGTCGGTGCCCAAGGCCACGAAACGGTGATTGCCGATCCATGGACGGATCTGGTCGGCGTGGATCTTCATGTAGTCGGTCGCCACGATCACCGGCCCTGGGTGCCCGTCCAGCAGTTGGGTCAGATACGGCACCCTTGGCTCGTCCAGCGGGTGCAGCAGGTTCCAGCGCTCGACCTGCTGCGCCTCGCGGCGAACCTCGGTCAGGCTGGTCGCGCTCCACAGCTCGCTGCTGACCCCGTACTCGCGTTCGAGGATCTCGGCCGCGGCGATCACCTCCGGCAGGATCGAGCCGCTGCCCATCAGTTGCACGTGCAGCGCGCCTTTCGCTTCGCGCTCGATCGGCAGTCGGTACAGCCCTTTGAGAATGCCCTGCTCGCTGCCTTCGGGCATCGCCGGGTGGGCGTAGTTCTCGTTGAGCACGGTGATGTAGTAGTAGATGTCTTCCTGCTCGACGTACATGCGCCGCATGCCGTCCTGCACGATCACCGCCAGTTCGTAGGCGTAGGTCGGGTCGTAGGACACGCAGCACGGCACGGTCGCCGACATCACGTGGCTGTGGCCATCGTCATGCTGCAGGCCTTCGCCCATCAGCGTGGTACGGCCCGAGGTGGCGCCCAGCAGGAAGCCGCGGGCGCGGGCATCGCCGGCCGCCCAGAGCAGGTCGCCCACGCGCTGGAAGCCGAACATCGAATAGAAGATGTAGAACGGCAGGGTCATCACGCCGTGGTTGGCGTACGACGTGCTCGCGGCGATCCACGACGAGGTGGCGCCGGATTCGTTGAGGCCTTCCTGCATGATCTGGCCGTCCACGCTTTCCTTGTAGTAGGACAGGGTGCCAGCGTCCTGGGGCGTGTACAGCTGCCCGACGTGGGAGTGGATGCCGATCTGGCGGAACAGCCCTTCCATGCCGAAGGTCCGGGACTCGTCCGGGACGATGGGCACCACCAGCTTGCCGATGTTCGGGTCCTTGAGCAGGGTGCCGAGGATGCGCACGAAGGCCATGGTGGTGGAGATCTCGCGCTCCCCGGTGCCTTTGAGCTGCGCGTCGAGGATCGACAGCGGCGGGATCTGCAGCGGCTCGACCTTGGCCTGGCGCGCAGGCACGTGCCCACCCAGGGCGTCACGGCGGCTGCGCAGGTAGCGGGCCTCGGCGCTGTCGTCCTTGGGCCGCAGGTAGGGCATGTCGCCCAGCTGGTCGTCGGTCAGTTCCAGGCCGAAACGGTCGCGGAACGCCTTGACCGCGTCGGCGCCCATCTTCTTGAGCTGGTGGTTGATGTTCTGCCCTTCGCCCGCCTCGCCCATGCCGAAGCCCTTGACGGTCTTGGCCAGGATCACCGTGGGGCGGCCCGTGTGACGGACGGCGGCGGCGTAGGCGTTGTACACCTTGACCGGGTCGTGACCGCCACGGGCGAGCTTCCAGATCTGTTCGTCGCTGAGGTCGCTGACCAGCTCCAGCAGCTCAGGGTACTTGCCGAAGAACTGCTCGCGGACGTAAGCGCCGTTCTGCGACTTGTAGGTCTGGTACTCGCCGTCGACGCACTCCATCATCCGCTGGCGCAGCAGTCCGGTCTTGTCCTTGGCCAGCAGTGCATCCCAGCCACTGCCCCAGATCACCTTGATCACGTTCCAGCCGGCGGCCCGGTACAGGCTTTCGAACTCCTGGATGACCTTGCCGTTGCCACGCACCGGACCGTCCAGGCGCTGCAGGTTGCAGTTGACCACGAAGATCAGGTTGTCGAGCTTCTCGCGCCCGGCCAGGGAGATTGCCGCCAGCGACTCGGGCTGGTCCATCTCGCCGTCGCCGAGGAAAGCCCAGACCTTGCGGCCCTGGTGCTCCTTGAGGCCGCGGTTTTCCAGGTAGCGCATGAAGCGCGCCTGGTAGGCGGCGGTGATCGGTCCCAGGCCCATGGAAACGGTGGGGAACTGCCAGAAGTCCGGCATCAGGCGTGGATGCGGGTAGGACGAGATGCCGTCGCGGTCCGTCTCGCGGCGGAAGTTGTCCAGTTGCTCCTCGCTCAAGCGGCCTTCGGTGTAGGCGCGCCCGTAGATGCCCGGGGCGGAGTGGCCTTGGATGTACACCATGTCGCCCGCGAACTGCTCGGTGCGTCCACGGAAGAAGTGATCGAAACCGACGTCGTAGAGCACGGCGGCCGAGGCATAGGTGGCGATGTGGCCGCCGACGCCCGAATGCTTGCCGGCACGCAACACCATGGTCAGGGCGTTCCAGCGGATGTAGGCGTTCAGACGGGTTTCCACGCCCAGGTCGCCGGGGTACGGCAGCTCACGTTCGGGCGCGATGCTGTTGATGTAGGGGGTGGTGACCCGCCCGTGGAAATCGCCGTGCAGGGAGACGTCGAAATCGAGCAGCTGGTCGATGAGGAAGTGGGCCCTTGGCCGTCCTTCGACTTCCACCACCGATGCGATCGAGTCGATCCATTCGCGGGTTTCCTGGGGGTCTTCATCGCGAAGCGGGTAGCTCTGCGCCATCGGTCACTCTCCTTGTCTGGCAGCGGCGAATCGTTGTGCGGCTCGCCCTTAGTTGCACTTGCAATTGAATCTATCCTTATCTGCGTTATGATTGCAACTGCAATGAACGCTCGGCATTTCGGAGACCGCATGCCCCCCTCGCCTGACCTCTGGTACAACTTCATCCGCGCACACCGCTGCCTGATCCGCGAGATCGAACGCCGTCTGGCCGAGGACAAACTGCCGCCCTACGCCTGGTACGACGCACTGTGGGGCATCGAAAGCGGCCCGGAAGGCAGCCGGCGCATGCACGAACTGGCCGATGTGATGGCCATCGAGCGCTACAACCTCACCCGGCTGGTGGACCGTCTGGAAAAGGACGGTCTGGTGACGCGGGAAAAGGCCACCGACGACGGGCGTGGAGCCATCGCGCGTATCACCGACACGGGCCGGACCCTGCGCGCGCGGATGTGGGGCGTCTACAAGCAGGCGGTCGACGAGCTGTTCCTGAGCGAGTTCGACGAGGCGCAGCGCGACACCGTGGCCTTGGCGCTGGAGCGCGCCATCGGCAATGCGCGCGCCAGTCGCCAGCGCCCTCACCCGAGCCGGTAGACCTCCAGCGCCTCGGCCACGCGCTGCTCGCCGATCACGCCCTGCCCGGCCAACCCACGCAAGGCGGTCGCCACGATCCAATGCCGATCGAGCCGCTGACCTGGCTCAAGACTGTCGCAGCCCAGGGCCGTGAACGGCGCCGTGACATAGGCGGCCAGTTGCGCGGCGACGAATTCGGCGTAGCCGGTCGCCGCCACGATGGGCGAGGCTGCACCTGCCAGGCAGGCGTGCAGGTGGCAGCTCGCCGTCACCTTGCCGCGCCCGAAGCGGTTGCGCCGCGCATGACGCTCGGCATCGCGCGCCAGGCGCGTGTAGCTCGGGCAGCTCCACACCTCGGCGCAGACGCCCCACTGCTCCCGCAGCAAGACCGCCGCGGCGCGGACTTCGCGCAGCATCAGCCCGGCACCGAGCAGGCGTACCCGCGGCGCTTGGGCGTCCTGGGGGCCTGCGTCCAGCCGGTACATGCCCAGGCTGGCCTGGGAGCGGTCACACGGTTGCCCATCGCCGGGCTCGTCATGCAGCGTCAGGTAGTAGAAACCGGGTTTTCCCTCGACGTACAGGTCTTGCAGCGCGCCGGTCAGAATTGCCGAAGCCTCCTCACCGCAGGCCGGGTCGAACGGCGTGCACTGACGGTTGGCGGCCAGCCACAGCGGCAGCCAGGGGTGCGCGCCCTTGGCCCAGCGCGAAGGCGCCGATTCGATGTCGTTGAGGATGATGCCGCGTTCGGCAGTCTGTGCCGTGAGCATCGACAGGTGTGCCGAGGTGGGCGACTGGGTCAGGTAGAACAGCGGGCGTTCGTCGTTGCGTGACTGCTCGCTGAACCACAAGGGCCAGGCACTGACCGGGCCGGCGCCGGCGGTCTCGTCCATGCGGTCGTTGATGACCCACAGACGGTCGCCGGTGGCGGCCGCCTGCTGCAGGCGCCTGACGGTCTCGGTCACGGTGAACAGTGGCGAGGCCCGCGTGCCGTCAAGCGGGTGACGGGCGATGTGGGCGAGGCACGCCTGCGCAGCCGAACCGGTACTGGCGGTGTGCCTCAAGTGAAGATGGTCCATCCATGAAACTCCTCTGGCTGCCCTTGCAGGATGCATTAGGGATAATGCAGACTCATTGCAAATGCAACCACAAGGATGGAACCTGATGAGCACCGCTGCCCTTTTCCGCCTGTACACCGCCGACACGCCCAACGGCCAGAAAGTCTCCATCGCCCTCGAAGAATTGGGCCTGAAGTACGAGCAGATCGACCTCGACCTGGGCAAGAACGAGCAGAAGCAGCCGGACTTCGTCGCGCTCAACCCCAACGGCAAGATCCCGGTGCTGGTCGACGTGGCACGCCAACGCCCTCTGTTCGAGTCGGCGGTCATCCTCACCTACCTGGCCGACGAGCACGGTAGCCTGGGCGCCGAGGCCGACATGGACCGCTGGGTGATCCAGCAGTGGCTGACCTTGCAGGTCGGCAGCATCGGCCCGATGCTCGGCCAGCTGTGGTGGTTCCGCCATGGCACGCAGACCGTCAACGAACAGGCGCTGGAACGCTACACCAAAGAGTCGCTGCGCTTGTACGGCGTGGTCGAGAGCCAATTGAAGCAGCGTCCCTATATAGCGGGTCAGCGCTACAGCATCGCCGACATCGCGCTGTTCACCTGGCTGCGCACCTTCGATGAACTGCACCTGGACCTCGAGCCCTTCCCGGCCGTACGCGCCTGGCTCGACACGCTCGAGGCTCGCCCGGCGGTCAAGCGCGGCCTCGAGCGCTCGCGCCACAACGTCACCACGCCGTAATCCTTGTCTGCTTGAAAAGAGGCACCGCGCATGATGACGCACACGCCGTTTTTCATCCGGCCCGGCCAGGACCCCAACCTGGCCACACTCATCCAGCTGCTGCCGTCGGAGATCGATTGCCCGTTCACCTACGGCACCCTGGACAAGCGCACCTTGGGCCTGTCGAACTTCCTTTCGAGCTTTCCCATGGCCTGGCAGCGGGACTACTGCCGCCAGGCGCTGTACCGCGTCGACCCGGTCGTGGCCCATGGGATCGAGAGCGTGGCGCCCTTTTCCTGGCGCGAGGCCTGGCAGCGTCGACGGGTGCACGGCCAGGACGCCTACGATGACCTGATACGCGAATGCGCCCTGGAGGATGGCTACACCTTCGTGGTGCACGACCCGCACCAGCGCATGGGCCTGCTCAGCCTGTTCAACCGTGAGCGCAACCCGGACTTCCACGCCGACGTACGTCGCGTGGAGGGCGCCCTGCAGCTGGCGCTGGTGGCCTTCCACAGTCAGGTGAATGCGTCACGCACCGAGCCGGCGTCCAGCGACCGACCCTTGACGGTGCGCGAGCACACCATCCTGGGCTGGGTCGCCATGGGCAAGTCCTACAGCGAGATCGCCTGCATCTGCGACATCCGCGAACGCACCGTCAAGTTCCACATGGCCAACGTGGTGCGCAAGCTGGACGTGCACACCGCCAAGCAGGCCGTGTTCGAGGCTTCGCGCCTCGGGCTGGCCTGAGTCGGGTAGCGGTCGGGGCGATGCCAGGCCCCGACCTGTACCTAGGTGCAGTTACACAAACCCACACAGCGCACAATGATAAAGGGGCACTACAGGTCTAACCCAACAATAAAAGGACTTGCCCCATGTCGCTGTCAGCCCAGCCTGCCCTCTCCCGTGAAACGCCCGTGCTCGAGGACATCACCCAGCACGAGATTTCCGCCCTCAAGACGCGCCACAACCTCGCCGATGCCCACACCCATCAGCACCAGAGCGCGACCCAGGCCGAGATCGTGCGCCAGCTGCCCCACCTGTGGGAGCGTGCGCAGAACCTGACCCAGTACGAAAGCGAGCAGGCGTTCATCAAGGCGTTCTATACCTTCCACGGCCAGCACCATGCGCTCAAGCGCAGCGACGAGATCTACCTGGTCTACGCGGCGTCGATCGCCATGCACATCACCGCCACCTTCCTGCGCAAGCACGACATGCGCGTGGGCCTGATCGAGCCGTGCTTCGACAACCTGCACGACCTGCTCAAGCACATGGAAGTGCCGATGTCACCGCTGCCCGAGGCCATCCTGGCCGACCCGACCCAGGTCTACCGCCTGCTGGAAAAACACGCCCATGATCTGGACGCGGTCTTCCTGGTCGACCCGAACAACCCGACCGGCAGCTCGATGTTCGCCGATGGCCCGGAACCGTTCATCGAGGTCGCCCGCTACTGCCGCGACCACGGCAAGCTGCTGATCCTGGACTTCTGCTTCGCCTCGTTCCTCAAGGTGGGCAACGGTCAGCGCGTCGATGCCTATGCCATCCTCGACGAGGTGGGTGTGGACTACATCGTCATGGAAGACACGGGCAAGACCTGGCCGCTGCAGGACACCAAGTGCGCGTCGCTGATGTCCAGCGCCCGCCTGAACCCGGAAATCTACAGCATCGTCACCAGCGTGCTGCTCAACGTCTCGCCCTTCATCCTGCAGGTGGTCACCGCCTACATCGAGGACAGCCAGGCCGACGACTTCGCCTCGGTGCGCGACGTCCTGCAGGCCAACCGCCAGACCGCTCGCGAGTACCTCGACGGCACCCTGCTGCGCTACATCGAGCCGGCCATCGAGACCAGCGTGGCCTGGTTCGAGATCCAGCGCGACGACCTCTCCGGTGACGCCCTCCAGGCCTACCTGCTCGAGTACCAGGCCTATGTGCTGCCGGGACGCTACTTCTTCTGGAGCAATCCCGAGCAAGGTCGTGGCTACGTGCGCCTGGCCCTGGCGCGGGACCCGGACGATTTCCGCGTCGCGATGCAGGTGATCCGCCAGGCGCTGGAGGCTTACCATGGCTGAGCGCATTCCCCTCATCGACGCCACGGTCTTCATGGGCATGCACCATGAGGACCCGGACCTTCGCGCCCGCACCCTGGCGTTCTTCACCGAGCGCTATGACGGCCAGGTGCGGATGAATTTCAGCCAGATCGGCCTGTGCGACGCGATCATCTGGAAAAAGGACCGCGCCTTGCAGGACGTGTACTACCCCTTCATGGACGTGCTGCACTCGGACATGGACATCCTGCGCGTAGGCTACAGCGAGGCCGTGCTCGAACGTGCCGCCAACGACCCGGCCCTGACGATGCTCTCGCCCGTGCAGCGCCTCCAGGCGGCGCAGGTCCTGGAGACCGAGTCGCCCTTCTACACCCACGACACCGACTACGCGCGCTGCGACGTGCTGCGGCCCTTCCTCGCGCACTTCGACGACGCGCCCAGCACCCGTGGCTTCCCGGCGCCGCTGCAGGCGCTGTACCAGGCCTCGTTGGCCCTGCGCATCGCCACGGAGGACTTTCACGATGTCTAGCCCGAGCGTACTGGTGCCCCTGGTGACCCCGCTCGACACCCAGGGCAACGTCTGCCGGCAGAGCGTGGAACGGCTGATCCGTGCGTGCAGCCCGCACGTCGACGGTTTCATTCCCTGCCTGACTTCTGGCGAAGGCTGGAGCCTGTCGACCGAGCAGTGGTCGGACATGCTCCGCCATACCCTGGCCTGCGCAGGCGCCACGCACCGCGTCATCGTCGGTATCGAACTGGCCACGACCGAGGCGGTGATCGAACGCGCCGCCCTGGCGGCCGAACTGGGCGCTCAGGCGATCATGGTCACCTCGCCCTTCGGCGGCCGACTGGACCAGCCGGCGCTGGTGGCGCACTACCGCGCCATCCAGGCCGCTTCGGACCTGGAACTGCTGGTTTACAACGAAGCGGCGCTGTCAGGGAACGAAAAATCCCTCGAGACGCTGCTGGCGATCGCGCGTCTGCCGCGCGTCACCGGCCTGAAGGATTCGCCCTCTGTGCCACGCACCCAGGCGCAGATCGACCAGCTCCGCCAGGCCGGCCTGGCCTACTACATCGGCTGGGAAAAGGACCTGGCAGGCGAGCACGTCAGCGACGGCAACGTCGTGTCGCTGGCCAACCTGGAACCTGCGCTGTGCCGGGTGGCCTGCCAGCCACGACAGCCCCAGGTGGCCACGCAGATCGGCCGTCTGGACGAGCTGTTTTCCCTGGGCGAAGACGACTGGTACGCGCACGTGAAGCGGGAATTGTCGGCCCGTGGCGTACTGGACTGTGCACTGACCACACAGGAGCGACGCACATGACTGTTTCGCAGAAAGCCTTGTTTCGCGCCAACCGCGCGCACATCGAACACCTTACCCCTGTCCCGGCGCAGCTGCTGGAGTTCGAGCGACGCTGGATCGACACCGCCATCGCCGAGAACCTGACCGAGCAGCAGCCGGCCTCGCTCAGCGAGCTGCGGCGCATGCTCGACGCCCTGGTGGCGCAGGACAAGGCCGACGAGCCGCCGACCGCACGGTATGTGGCCAACGACATGACCCGCGACGAGTTCAGGATCCTGGTCCAGGAATTCGCCCTCGACGGGCTGACCGAGGCGCAGGTGTTCTACCACCTGATGCCGCGCCTGAGCCTGTCGGCGCAGATGCCGATGCTGCGCATGATGATCGACGAGTTCGGCTCGGGGAACATCAAGCGCTCGCACACCACCCTGTACCAGGTGCTGCTCGAAGAGCTGGGCCTGCCAACCGACCTGGAAAGCCATATCCAGGCCAATGGCGAGGCGGGCTGCTCGTTCCCCAACATGTTCTGCTGGCTGACCATGCGCGCCGACGATCCGTCGTACTTCGCCGGGGTGATCACCTACTTCGAGACGGTGGTGCCGTTCTTCTTCGGCTGCTACACCGCCGCCTGCGAACGCCTGGCCATCGAGGCGCACCTGTACTACAGCGAGCATGTGCACATCGACGTGTTCCATGCCCTGGAGGGCCAGCGCCTGCTCAAGGCCATGGACAACGACGGCCAGCTCGACCCGGTCAAGGCCTGGCAGGGCATCTGCATGGGCCGGGCGATCACCAACCATGCCTTCGACGAGGCGGTGTACAAGGCCCAGGCCAGCCGCCAGCCGACCCGGGAGCCTGCCCATGCATGAGGACGCCGAGCTGGCCTTGCGCCCGCCGACCTTCACCGTGCAGGTCGGCCAGGACGCCTACGAAGTCTCGAGCCTGTGCCCCCATCGTCAGGGCTGGCTGGAGCATGGCACCGTCAACGCCCACCGCCGCACCATCATGTGCCCGCTGCACTTCTCGGTGTTCAGCCTGGAGTCCGGCGAGCAGCTGACCGGCCCGCCGTGCGGCAACATCCGTTCACGCAAACTCACCTGAGGGATCTGCGCCGGGCCTTCCTACAGGCCTGGCGCTTCCGCTTCGTCCGAGCACGCCCGCGACCCTCTGCCGCCTCGATTTCATTGCGGGTGAAGATCGAAGGTCGTGGCCGCCAGCGCCTTCAATTGATCCTTTTCGCGTTGCAGTATCAACGCGCGTTCCGCATGGGCCAGCAGCAGTTCGGCCTGTCGAGCACAGGCTGCCTTGAACAGGGCCGGGTTGATCTGTGACAGGCTGATCAGCGCCTTCAGCAGGCGCAGGTCGATTTCCAGCAAGCCGCCACCGTCGCGGCTCAGCGGCGCGAAGAAGTCATCGAACAGGTCATCGACGTGCAGGCCGCGCACGTACACCTGGTCGCATCCCGGCTCCCTTTGCTCCGTCAGCGCCTGGGGCTTGCCCCAGCAGGCCAGGGTCCTGACCCCGCGCCCGATCACGTCGATGGCCGTGCCAGGGTCGTTGGTGGCGGACGACAGCGCACGCGAGGCGATCTCCGACAGCACCGAAATGCCGAAGCGCGGGTCATGCTCGAACGTGCGGCGAAGGCCGATGGTCAGGGCCCCGCGTATGCGCTCCACGGTCTTTTCATCGTCCCACGTGGTCGCGTCGTCCAAGGGCACCAGACGAGCCAGGGGCAGGCCTTCGTGGACGAAGCTGCCCGGCAGCACCTCCAGGTAGATCCGCAGGCCCTTGTCGAGGGCGAGGGCGCCCAGGGCCTGCACGTCGATGTGCTGCACATAGCCGGTCTGAAGGCTGGCCAGGGAACGGGCCGTGGCCGGTACCACCAGCTCGGCGGGATACGCCACGGCCCCCAGGTACGGCCAGCGGGCGCGCTGGCCGAGCGAATGCATGGCCGCGGCCTCGACCCGGTCGATGGTCTCGCCGACCCGGCCGAGCTTGGACAGGTGGTCGATCCAGCGCAGCAAGGTGTAGACGATCAGCAGGATCACCGCCAGGGTCACCACGAACAGCAGCGCCCTTCCCTGCGAACCATACACTCCGGTGCTCAGGGCGATGATGCCGACCAGGCTGAACAGGAACGAGCCGATGAAGGTGGCCAGCGCGTTCTGGGTGGCGCTGTCCTCCATGATCAAGGTAGTGGCGCGTGGGGTCACGCCGCTGCTGGCAGCGCTGTAGGCGCTGACCATGGTGCTCAGCGAGAAGGTGGTCACCGCGAGCATGCTCGAGGCGATGATGCCGAGGATCTTGTCCACCGCGTCGGCGCCGATGCGCGTGGGCAGCGAAGCCGGGATCAGGTCCTTGAAGACCACCGCCAGCAGGGCCGTGACCACGCCGAGCAACGAAAACAGCGTCGCGCGGAACCACAAGCGTTTGGTGATGCGACTCAGTATCCAGCGCCAACGGGCGATCATGCAGGCGTCTCCAAGAGCTCCGATTGCTCGATTGAGCCGAACGAGGGCCGTTTCGTTCACTCCCGTAGGCCGATCGTTTGCATCGGCTGGCGCTGCCCCTTTATCATCGCTGCGGGTGCGTGGCGGCATGGGGCCGAGCGCAGGTTAAAGTTGACGCATTGGTCGGGCCGCCAATGGAGACCTGCCGTGTCCGATCGAAACCCGACCCCACCCCCGATTCCCCGCCCACAGATCCTCACCGAACGCGCCCTTTCAGCCGTGGAACGCTTTTTCCACATCGAGGCCGTCAGCGGCATCGTCCTGCTGCTGGCCGCCATCGCCGCGCTGATCTGGGCCAACAGCCCCGCCGCCGACAGCTACGAACACTTCTGGCACACCCAGGTCACCTTGGGCATCGGCGCCTATTCGGTCTCGCCGTCGCTGCACTTTCTGGTCAACGACGGGCTGATGACGGTCTTCTTCCTGGTGGTCGGCGCGGAGATTCGCCAGGAAATCAAGGACGGCGCCCTGGCCAACCTGCGCCTGGCGACCCTGCCGCTCGGCGCCGCCCTGGGCGGTGTGCTGATGCCCGCCGCGCTCTACCTGGCGTTCAACCATGGCAGCGTGGCCAGCACCGGCTGGGCCGTGCCCACCGCCACCGACATCGCCTTCGCCGTCGGCGTGCTGGCCCTGCTGGGCAAGTCGATCCCCAGTGGCGTGCGGGTCCTGCTGCTGGCCCTGGCGATCATCGACGACATCGTCGCGATCCTGATCATCGCGGTGTTCTACACCGCCAGCCTGGACTACCTCGGCCTGGTCGTCGCGGCTGCAGGCGTGCTGCTGGTCCTGGTGCTGCAGCGCATGGGCGTGGGCAAGGCCTACGCCTACATCGTGCCGGGCGCGATCGTCTGGTTCGGCCTGCTCAAGACCGGCGTGCACCCGACCCTGGCCGGCGTGCTGCTGGGCCTGATGACGCCAGTGGCCTCCAAGCCGATGACCGAGCGCCCGCTCGACACCCTCCAGCGCACCCTGCATGAACTGGTCGACCGCTTCTCGCACCGAGGCGCCGACCCCCAGGCCGTCGCCGAGCCCCTGAAACAGCTGCGCCATGCCCAGCGCGAAGTGCTGCCGCCCGTGCAGCGCGTACAGATGGGGCTGCACCCCTGGGTGGCCTACGTCATCATGCCGCTGTTCGCCCTGGCCAATGCCGGCGTCAGCCTGTCGGGCGTCGATCTCAGCGAGTCGGTCTCCCAGCACGTCTTCCTCGGCGTGATGCTGGCCCTGGTGCTGGGCAAGCCGCTGGGCGTGCTGCTCGCCAGCGTCGTCCTGGTCAAGCTGAAGGTCTGCGCCCTGCCCGAAGGCGTGACCTGGAGAGGCGTGACCCTGGTCGGCCTGCTGGCGGGGATCGGGTTCACCATGTCGATCTTCATCGCCGCCCTGGCCTTCGCCGACCCGGCCCTGCTGTCGGCGGCCAAGCTCAGCGTGCTCGCGGCCTCGACCCTGGCTGCCGTACTGGGCGTGTGCTGGGGCAAGGCCACGTTCGGCAAGGCCTACGCCGCTCAGCGACACGGGGCGTAAGGCCCGGCGCCTGGCGGCCCTCCTGGAGAGGGTCGCTGGGCGCCTTGCCGTTTTTCCGACAGCGCGCCTACGCAGGCATCAACGAAACGGGGAAGCTCGCGTATCATGCGCGGCATTGCGCAGGCCTGGACCTGCCGCCCCTCCGATCGATGAGCCGCCCTCCATGAACCGTCAGAAAAAGCTCCAGCAATTGTTCAAGGCGAACGCCAAGAAGGCCAGCGCCAAGCTCGCGCCGCGCAACAAGAACCCCTATGTCAGCAAGGCCGACCGGGCGAAGGCTGCCGAAGAAACGGCGCAGGCTTCGGCCGAACCGACCGCGCCTGCGTCCGACCTGCACGACTGAGGGTTCAGGCAGGTACCGACGGCTTCGGCCCCTGCCCTCGCCTGCCGTCAGTCGACGTGATGCACCGGCGCCTGCCCATATACGGGTGTCGCCACCCCCTCGAACCGCGCCTTCAGCTGCAGCGCCAGGTACAGCGAGTAATGCCGTGACTGGTGCAGGTTGCCCCCGTGGAACCACAGGTTGTCCTGTTGGGTCGGCTTCCACATGTTGCGCAACTCCCCTTCGTAGGGACCAGGGTCCATGGTGGTACCGGAGCCCAGCCCCCAGCAGCGCCCGACCTTGTCGGCCACTTCGGGCGAGATCAACTTGGCCGCCCAGCCATTCATCGACCCATAGCCGGTGGCATAGACGATCAGGTCGGCCGGCAGACGGCTGCCGTCGGTCAGCACCACCGCATCGGCTTCGATGCGCTCGACGCCCAGGCCTGGGGCGCTCTTGAGGCGGATGGTGCCGTCGGCGATCAGCTCCGAAGCGCCGACGTCGATGTAGTAGCCAGACCCCCGGCGCACGTACTTGAGGAACAGGCCCGACTCGTCATCGCCGAAATCGAGCATGAAACCGGCCTTTTCCAAGCGCTCGTAGAACGCCTGGTCGCGCGTCTTGATCGCCTCGAACAAGGGCTGGTGGAAGCGGGGCATGACCTTGTAGGGGATCGAGGCGAACAGCATGTCGGCCTTGTCGGTGGTCAAGCCGGCAGCCAGGGCGTCTTCCGAGTACAGCCCGCCGAAGACCAGCTCCATCAGGCTGTCCGAGCGCACGATGTGGGTCGAGGAACGCTGCACCATGGTCACCTCGGCGCCGTTCTCCACCAGGTCGGCGCAGATGTCGTGGGCCGAGTTGTTCGAGCCGATCACCACGGCGCGCTTGCCACGCCAGGCGTCCCCGCCGGGGTGGCGGCTGGAGTGGTGCTGCTGGCCGGCGAAGGTGTCGGCACCGGGGAAGCGCGGCACGTTCGGCACGCCCGACATGCCGGTGGCGAGGATCAGCTGGGTCGGGCGCAGCACCCGACGTTCCCCGTCGCGCTCGACCTCCACCGACCAGGTGCCGGTGTAGTCGTCGAAGCTGGCGCCGAGGCATTCGGTACGGGTCCAGTAGTTGAGCTCCATGACCTTGCTGTACATCTCCAGCCAGTCGCCGATCTGGTCCTTGGGCGTGAAGATCGGCCAGTGCTCGGGGAAAGGCAGGTACGGCATGTGGTCGTACCAGACCGGGTCGTGCAGGCACAGCGACTTGTAGCGGCTGCGCCACTGATCGCCGGGACGCTCGGCCTTGTCGATGATCAAGGTCGGCACGCCGAGCCGCTTGAGCCGCGCGGCCAGGCCCAGCCCACCCTGGCCGCCCCCGACGATCAGGCAATAGGGCTGGGTGGTGATACCCAGCGAGGCCTCTTCGTCGCGGCGGCGCTCGAGCCAGTTACGGCGGTCGGCATGCCCATGGCCATGGTTGGCGCCCAGAGGACGGCGGCGCCCGGTGGGTTCTTCGAAGCCTTTGAGTTCACGCATGGCGGTGAGCAGCGTCCAGCACAGGCCGTCCTTGAGGCGGACGTAGCCTTTGCCGCGGGCGACGTCGGACTCCAGGCTGATCCAGCCTTCGAGCACGCCGTCCTCCTGCTTGGCCTCGCCTTCGAGCGCCCAATGCTGGGGATGCGTGAGGTCCAGGCGCGCTTCGAGCATTTCGCGGATGGCCGGCTTGCCTTCCAGGGTCAACAGGTTCCAGCTGAACAGCAGCAGGTCACGCCAATGGCACTCATCGCCGAACAGCGCGAGCGTGCCGTCCAGGTCGCGCTGGACAAGGCAGTCGTTCAGGCGGGCGACCCAGTCCGCGAGTTCGGTGGTCGGGGTGTGCAAGGGGGTGTCGAGGGCGACGTTCATGGGGGCTTCTCCCTGATTGTTGTTGTCGTGGCCCGGGAGACGGAGCAAAGGTCGGGCCAGCTCGCCAGAGGCCTCGTCGCAGAGCCTTCGCCTGGGTGACACGTGTCACGGCCCCTGCCACGGACGCCTGTGACTGTCACGTTCGCGTGAAAGGCCGATGACAAAGTGTCACCCCAGGGTCCGGCAGAGGGGTGCGAACTTGGCTAAGCTGCGAGCAGACCGGTACCAGCGACTTGCGGAGCCCCCCTGCCCATGACCTCGGCCTCGATCGACACCCACGCCCAGCACGTGCTGCAAGCCATCCAGGGCGACCCTTCCGCGCCCGGCCTGCTGGCCGATGCCGCCATCACGCGCTCGTGGCGGCGCTGCCTGGACCAGCACCACCTCGACCCCGCCAGCCCACGCGCGCCAAGCGTGCTCGAACGGCCACGGCTGCAGGACCACCGCGCCCGGCTCGACGCCGTCATGGATGTCGCACGCTGGCAGATGAACAGCCTGCACCGGCAGCTGGGCGAAACCGACCAGGTGGTCCTGCTGACCGACGCCCAGGGCGTGGTGATCGACAGCGTCTACCGCGACGCCGAACGCGCCGCCTTCCAGCGCGCTGGGCTGTGGCTGGGCGCCGTCTGGCGCGAGGACTGCGAAGGTACCAACGGCGTCGGCACCTGCCTGGTCGAGCGGCAACAGGTGAGCATCCGCCGCGACGAGCACTTTCGGGGCCGCCATGCCGGCCTGAGCTGTTCGGCCAGCCCGATCTTCGACCCCCACGGCGAGTTGCTGGCGGTGCTCAACCTTTCCAGCGCCGGCCCGGGCCGGGACGCCTACCAGGCCCAGCACGCCATGGCCCTGACCCACCTGTCGGCGAAGCTGATCGAGAGCTGCTTCTTCCTCGGCCACGACCCACAGGGCTACCTGCTGCGCCTGCACCCGGATGCCCGCTTCGTCGGGCTGCTCGGCGAAGGCCTGATCGGCCTCGACGACACCGCGTGCATCCGCTCGATCAACCAGGCAGCGCTGGACCTGCTGGGCCTGACCCGCGAACAGGCCATGGGCGGTCGCCTGGCGAGCCTGCTCGCCACACCCGTCGATCACCTGCTTGGCCAGGCCTGCGCCCAACCGGGGCTGGCGTTGCCCGTGCGCCTGGCGGACGGGCGGACCTTCTACGCGCAGGTTCGCGCGCCGCTCGCCTCACGGCCTCGGCCTGCCCCCGCTCTTGCAAAAGGGCCTATCAGCGATCCGCACCTCTGCCTGGAAGACCCCCGCCTGCAGCGCGGCCTGGAACGTGCCGTGCGTGTGCTGGAGCGCGACGTGCCGGTCTTCCTGCATGGCGAGACCGGCACCGGTAAGGAGGCCTTCGCCACCGCCCTGCACCGCGCCAGTAGCCGCGCCGACCAGCCCCTGGTGGCGATCAACTGCGCGGCTATCCCGGAGACCCTGATCGAGAGCGAACTGTTCGGCTACCGCGGCGGCAGCTTCACCGGCGCACGCAAGGAAGGCATGGTCGGCAAGCTCGAACAGGCCCACGGTGGCGTGCTGTTTCTCGACGAGATCGGCGACATGCCCCTGGCGCTGCAGACCCGGCTGCTGCGCGTGCTCGAAGAGCGCCAGGTGGTTCCGCTCGGCAGCGCGACCGCACGCCCTCTGGACGTGCGGGTGGTCAGCGCCAGCCATCAGGACCTGCGCGAGCGCGTGGCGGACGGACGCTTTCGCGAGGACCTGTACTACCGCCTGTGCGGCTTCAGCGTGACCCTCCCCCCGCTGCGCGAGCGCACGGACAAGGGCTTGCTGTTCGACCGCCTGTGGCAAACCGAGACCCGGCACGAGGCGATACGCCTGGACACCGGCGTGAAGGAACGCCTGCTGACCCATGACTGGCCCGGCAACGTGCGGCAACTGCGGACCTGCCTGAAGACACTGGCAGCGCTGGCCATTGGGGGGCGAGTGAGCCTGGAAGACGTGGCGGACGTGTTGCCGGAGGTCATGGCACCCGAGGCCGTGGAAGACGACCCACTGGGCCGATCCGAGCGCGAGACACTGCTGAAGCTGATCGAAGCGGAACGCTGGCACATCGGCCGGGTAGCCACCCGCCTGGGGCTGAGCCGCAACACGGTCTATCGCAAGCTGCGTCAGCATGGGATAAGCCGGCAGTTCGGTGCCGGCGAAACGGAGTGTGGAGGTCAGGCGGGAGGCAATGACATGGATCGTTCGTCCCGCTTGCGCGATTGAGGTGAAGAGGGCCCCGCCCACGAGAATGGCGGCGTACTCACCGGCCCAATCGCGGGCAAGCCCGCTCCCACAGGTGACCGCGATAGCCTGCAACCCTGCGGTGGGGCTACGGGTGTAGATACCGTCTTGATCCTCACTTCGCAAGCGCGATATGAGGGTCGAACGGCCTATCGGATTTCACCACGCCATATACCAGGTGCAGCAGCTTGCGCATGGCCGCACAG
>Ga0308168_1000112_pt1 | contig 152202 bp, 145 predicted proteins | sample PhyCR2_FD_202133 | JGI IMG/M metagenome (GOLD analysis project Ga0308168, IMG submission 202133) | Phyllosphere microbial communities from UC Gill Tract Community Farm, Albany, California, United States - DLSLRC.R2 | ecosystem: Host-associated > Plants > Phyllosphere > Unclassified | place...
ATATTTTCAAGGCCGCCAGTGCAGCGTCCAAAGCGCATCGTTATGTGATGGATAAAATCTGAGTCTGTTAGCGATTCACTAATCACACAAAGCAAAAAGCCCGCTCAGGTTTCCCTGAGCGGGCTTTTCTAAATTTGGCTCCTCTGACTGGACTCGAACCAGTGACATACGGATTAACAGTCCGCCGTTCTACCGACTGAACTACAGAGGAATCGTGTGAACGGGGCGCATGTTAACGGCGTGTCTGCGAAATGTCAAAGCCCGAATTGACCCCTGCGGTGCGTTTGCTGGCAAAAGCAGCAGGATGCGGGTTTTTTATCTTGATTGGACAATCTTCAATCTCTGCGCCAGATCTCACTTTGTTGTCTTTCGCTGGCCGATGTTAGAGGTGTGTCAAATTTTTGTTATTTGCTGATTTTAAAACATGCGTTTCGATGCTTTCATGATGAAAGTTTCAATTGACGTTATTATGAAACAAAAAAACTGCTCTGCGGCAACGCAGGTGGGGATGACAGAAAGAGAAACAGCAGAATGGCATTTAACTTACTGTTTTTAAATTTAAAATAAGCACCCGATACCCAGTAAAAAGAGCGATAGTTTTACCCAAAATAGTTACCTCCTACACTTTAATAACGCCGTGGGTGAGGTGAAGTGAATGTAAAAGAAATTTTTCATTCGCAGGATCCGACACCTTCGCATGCTAATGATAAAAAGGGCCTGGACATGAACGTGAAAAAAACAATTTTAGCGTCACTGTTAGTCTGCATGTTACCCGTTACCAGCTTTGCCAAAGACCTGCAGGTAGGCGTCTCTATGGCACTGTTTGATGACAACTTCTTAACGATTGTCCGTAACTCCATTACTAGCGAAATGAAAACGGAAAACGTGAAAGGCCAGATTGAAGACGCCAAAGGTGACGTCGCACAGCAGCTGCAACAGGTTCAGAACTTTATCGGGCAGGGCGTTGACGCCATCATTATCAACCCGGTGGATACCAATGCGGTAAAACCGATTGTTGATCTGACCAGCAAAGCCGGCATCCCGCTGGTGTTTGTTAACCGTAAACCGGCAACCGAACTGACCGGCAAAATGGCCTATGTGGGTTCCGACTCCGAACTGGCGGGTCGCCTGCAGATGGAAGCCCTGGCAAAGCGTATGGATTACAAAGGTAACGTTGCCATCCTGCTGGGTGACCTGGCAAACGAAGCTACCCGCGACCGTACTAAAGGTGTTGAAGCGGTAGTGGCGAAGTACCCGGGCCTGAAAGTGGTACAGAAACAGACCGCGAAATTTACCCGTAATGACGCGGTAGACGTGGTGAGCAACTGGATGACCGCTGGCGATGATATCCAGGCCATCGCGTCAAACAACGACGAAATGGCTATCGGTGCCCTGCAGGCGTTGGGGAAAAACGATCAGAAAATCCTGATCGCGGGCGTGGATGGTACACCGGACGCGCTGCAGATGATTAAAAACGGAAAAATGGTCGCTACCGTCTTCCAGGACGCGAAAGGTCAGGGTGCCGGTGCCGTACAGACAGCCGTGAAACTGGCGAAAGGTGAGCAGGTGCAGAAAAACGTCTTTATCCCTTATCAGCTGATTACCAAAGATAACTACACCAACTTCACCAGTAAAAACCTGAAATAACTTTCGCTGAACTCGTAGTACGGAGGGTGTTAAATGACCGCATATGCGCTTGAAGCCGAAGGCATCAGCAAGTTTTTCCCGGGCGTGAAGGCGTTAAGCAACGTCTCATTCCGTATCAAGCCGGGAACGGTGCATGCTCTGATGGGTGAGAATGGCGCAGGTAAATCCACGTTAATGAAGTGCCTCATCGGGATTTATCGTCCCGATGAGGGACAAATTCGCATTAAAGGACAACCTGTGCAGTTTACCGATACGCTGGACGCGCTGCGTTCAGGTATTTCCATGATTCACCAGGAGCTTAATCTGGTACCGCATATGACGGTCGCCGAAAATATCTGGCTGGGTCGCGAGCCGATGAGGCTCGGCTTTGTTGACCACGGTAAGTTAAACCGTTTAACCCGGGACCTGCTGACTAAGCTGAATATTCGTCTGCGCCCTGAGCAAATGGTGGGCGATCTCAGCATCGCCTCCCAGCAGATGGTGGAGATCGCCAAGGCGGTTTCCTGGAACTCCGATATCGTGATTATGGATGAACCGACCTCGGCACTGACGGAAACCGAAGTGGCGCATCTGTTCACTATCATTCGCGACCTGCGGTCGCAGGGTAAAGCCATCATCTATATCAGTCACAAAATGGATGAGATCTTTGCCATTACCGATGAAGTCAGCGTGTTCCGTGACGGCACCTGGGTGGCCAGCAACGAAACGGCGAGCTACACCCGCCAGTCGCTGATCACCCAGATGGTGGGACGTGAACTGACCCAGCTGTTCCCGAAAACGGACAGCAATATCGGTGAAGACGTTTTGACGGTGCGTAACCTGACGCGTAAGGGTGTGTTCCACGACGTGAGCTTTAACGTTCGTCGCGGGGAGATCCTTGGGGTGGCGGGTCTGGTGGGTGCCGGACGCAGTGAGGTGATGGAAAGTCTGTTTGGCATGACCTCCATCGACAGTGGCGAGATCCTGATTGACGGTGTACCGACCACGATTGACTCACCGGCCAGCGCCATTGAAAAGGGGCTGGCGTTCCTGACCGAAGACCGTAAAAAGTCAGGCCTGTTCCTGGTGCTGTCGGTCATGGAAAACATGAGTATCGTCAAAATGACGGACTACAGCGCCAATGGCGGGTTCGTTAATCATGGCAACATGGCCAAAGACTGTCTGGAACAGATCAAGCGTCTGAATATCAAGACGCCGACCATGGACCAGATCATCAATAACCTCAGCGGCGGTAACCAGCAGAAGGTACTGATTGCCCGCTGGCTGCTGGCCCAACCGAAAATCCTTATCCTTGATGAACCTACCCGTGGTATCGACGTCGGCGCAAAGGCGGAAATCTACCGTCTGATCAGCGAACTGGCGAGCCGTGGCGTCGCCATCATTATGGTCTCCTCAGAACTGCCGGAAATTATCGGTATGAGTGACCGCGTGATGGTCATGCACGGGGGACGTATTACCGGCATCCTCAATAAAGAAGAAGCCGACCAGGAAACCATATTGTCGTTGGCGTCCGAGTAAGGGCGTAAGGTAAACAAACATGAGTGATGTGAAAATGACAACGCAACAGTCCGCTGAAACCCCGTCGTTCTTCAGCAACCTGAAAGGCAAACTGCCTAAAGATACCGGTATTTTCGTGGTCATGGTCGGCATCGCGCTGATTTTTGAAGCCTTCGGCTGGTATGTCCGCGATCAGTCATTCCTGATGAACCCGAACCGCCTGGTGCTGATCGTGCTGCAGGTCGCTATCATCGGTATTATCGCCGTGGGCGTGACCCAGGTGATCATCACCACGGGCATCGACCTGTCATCCGGGTCAGTGATAGCACTGACGGCGGTGGTGGCGGCCAGCCTGGCGCAAACCTCTGAAAGCCTGTCACCGATGTTTCCTTCCCTGGTCGACATGCCTGCCGTGCTGCCCATCGGGGCGGGGATCGGGGTCGGTATTCTGTGCGGTATCGTTAACGGCGTATTGATTACCAAAACCGGCATACCTCCCTTTATCGCCACGCTGGGGATGATGGTGTCGGCACGCGGTCTGGCACAGTATTACACCCAGGGTAACCCGATCAGCTTTCTCTCTGACGGCTTCACCGCCATCGGTCAGGGCGCGATGCCGGTGATTATCTTCCTGGTGGTGGCGGTGATCTTCCATATCGCACTGAAACACACCCGCTACGGGAAGTACGTTTACGCCATCGGCGGCAACATGGTGTCGGCGAAAGTCTCCGGTATCAACGTTAATAAATACCTGATCATCGTCTATACCATCGCGGGCGGACTGTCAGGTCTGGCCGGTGTGGTGCTGGCAGCGCGTGTCAGCAGCGGTCAGTCAAGCATGGGTCTGGGCTACGAGCTCGATGCGATTGCCGCAGCGGTGATCGGCGGCTCCAGCCTGATGGGTGGCGTCGGGCGCATTACCGGTACGCTGATTGGTGCGGTGATCCTCGGCCTGATTAAAAGCGGCTTCACCTTTGTCGGTGTCGACGCCTACATTCAGGACATCATCAAAGGGATGATTATTGTCGCAGCGGTCTCGATTGATATGTACCGCAACCGCAGCAAGCGTTAATCCCCCTGTCGGGGCTGACCGAAGTAGGGGTCAGCCCCCGACAACAAAGCCTGCACACCCTCAACGCATGTCCTGCACCATCCGCGTGCAACACCCGGAAAGGGATCTGACCCGTCAGACATTCCACGCCCTTATTATTCCTGCGTTCGTAATCAGATTCTCTTATTTTACGGCCTGTTAGCCTGCATCCCGCCTGCCTTGTTGCCTTTAGGATAAATCTGGCACGTCCCTTGCAAAACCTGTTCTGTCAGAGTGAAAACTTATTATAACGGCCAGCATCGCTGGCACCCGGGGAACCGTGACGGAGGCAACATGAACTTAAGACGACTGAAGTACTTCGTGAAAATCGTCGATATTGGCAGCCTGACGCAGGCGGCAGAAGTGCTGCATATTGCACAGCCGGCTCTCAGCCAGCAGGTGGCGACGCTGGAAAATGAACTTGACCAGCAGCTGCTGATCCGCACCAAACGCGGCGTGACGCCGACCGACGCGGGCAAAATCCTCTATTCCCACGCCCGCACTATCCTGCGGCAGTGCGAGCAGGCCCAGTCGGCGGTCATTAATGCCGGGCAGGCGCTGTCAGGCCAGGTTTCTATCGGGCTGGCACCGGGAACGGCGGCGTCGTCACTGACCATGCCGCTGCTGCAAACCGTGCGTGAGCAGTTTCCCGACGTGCTGGTTTACCTGCATGAGAACAGCGGCGCGCTGTTAAACGAAAAAGTGATGAATGGCCAGCTGGATATGGCGGTGCTGTACGATCGCTCCCCGGCCGCCGGTATCACCAGCATTCCGCTGATGAAAGAAGAACTTTATCTGGTCGGAGCCAGCACCTGCCCGGGTCAGAGCGTCGACCTGACCGACGTCGCCGGAATGAACCTGTTCCTGCCGCGTGACTACAGCGCCGTGCGCAAGCGCGTTGATGAGGCTTTTTCCCTGCGTCGCCTCAGTGCCCGCATTATCGGTGAGATTGAATCCATCGCCACGCTCACCGCAGCGGTATCCAGTGGCATGGGCGCGACAGTACTGCCGGAGTCGGCCGCCCGCGCGCTGGTCAACGCCACCGATGCGTGGATGGCACGTATTACCAGCCCGACGCTGAACCTGCCGCTGTCGCTGAATATTTCTGCCAGAGGCCCGCTGTCACCTTCCGCTCAGGCGGTAAAAAATATTTTGCTGTCACTGCTCAACACCCCCGTAGCGGAAGATCGCGAGCTGATGCTGGTCAGCTAATTTTCCCCCTTGTGCCGGGCGCGCCATCGCGCGCCTCACTTTTCTCCCTTATCGCTAAAAAGCATATAAAACCTCTTTTTATTATTTGTTGCTATCAATGTGCATCCTTAACATGAAGGAAACCAACAGATAACAGAGGGAGGAGCGCGCGTGAATTTTCAGCAACTTAAAATCATCAAGGAAGCAGCACGCTGCGAGTTTAATCTTACCGAAGTGGCCAATGCGCTGTTTACCTCCCAGTCCGGCGTCAGCCGCCATATTCGCGATCTGGAAGATGAACTCGGGGTCGAGATCTTTATCCGCCGGGGAAAACGCCTGCTGGGCATGACCGAACCCGGCAAAGCGCTACTGACCATTGCCGAACGCATTCTCGATGAAGCGGGTAAAGTGCGTCGCCTGGCGGACGTCTTTACCAACGAATCCAGCGGCGTGCTGACCATCGCCACCACCCATACCCAGGCGCGTTACAGCCTGCCGAGAGTGATTAAAGCCTTCCGTGCGCTGTATCCCAACGTGCGCCTTGAGCTGAATCAGGGGTCGCCGCAGGAGATTGTTTCCATGCTGGTGGCGGGCGAAGCGGATATCGGCATTGCCAGTGAACAGGTAGTGAATAACCCGGCGCTGGCCGCTTTCCCGTGGTTCAGCTGGCATCATGCGCTGCTGGTGCCGAAGGGGCACGATCTGGAACAGCAGCAGCCGCTGACGCTGGCGGCCCTCAGCCGCTATCCGCTGATCACCTACCGTCAGGGGATCACCGGGCGGTCGAAGGTCGATCGTGCCTTCCATGCTGCCAGCCTGCAGCCGGATATCGTGCTCAGTGCGCAGGATTCTGACGTGGTGAAAACTTACGTTGAGCTGGGCCTGGGCGTCGGGGTACTGGCCGATCAGGCCTGCCAGCTGGATGAACATTCGCCGCTGACGCGGCTGGAGGCCCGCCATCTGTTCGAGTCCAATACCGTCTGGCTGGGGCTGAAGCGCGGTCAGCTACAGCGTAATTTTGTCTGGCAGTTCCTTGAGCTCTGCAATGCCAACCTGTCGCTGGAAGAGATTAAACGCCAGGCACTGTCGCTGAACGATGAAGAGCCGGTGATCGACTTCCAGATCTGAGCCTGACATGGCGTCCGGTGCAGCTATATACTGACACGCGTGCGTCTTCCGCCTTATTCGTTAACGGCATAAGCTCCGGGTACCTTTATCCGGGAGCTTAAGCCATGACTTCATCTCTTCCCCGTTCTACCTCCGGCCCGCTGTGGGCGCTGGCCTTCAGTATGCTGATCTCCTCAATGGGCAGCAGTATTGCCAATGTCGGCCTGCCGACGCTGGCAACGGCGTTTAACGCCTCTTTTTCGCAGATGCAGTGGGTGGTGCTGGCGTATCTGCTGGCCGTCACTGCCTCAGTGCTGGCGATGGGCTGGCTGGGCGACCGGTTCGGACGACAGCGGCTGCTCGGCTATGGCGTGCTGCTGTTCAGTGTGGCATCGCTGGGCTGCGGCCTGGCCACCCACATCGGCTGGCTGATTGCGGCGCGGGTTGTGCAGGGCCTGGGCGGCGCGATGATGATGGCGAATACCCTGGCGCTGGCGATCCAGGTATTGCCTGCCGACCGGACCGGGCGCGCCATGGGGCTGCTGGGCACCGTCTCCGCCATCGGCACGGCGCTGGGCCCCGCGCTGGGCGGCCTGCTGATTGCCGCTGCGGGCTGGCAGGCGCTGTTTCTGATTAACCTGCCGCTCGGGCTGCTGGCCTGGGGGCTGATCCAGCATTTTCTGCCGTCTGCTGTCGTCAGCGTAACGGCAGCCCCTCGCGGTTCGCTGCGGGCGTTACTGCGTCACGGGGGGCTGACGCACGGGCTGCTGATGAGCATGGCGGTGACGATGGTGATGATGACCACTTTCATCGTCGGGCCGTTTTATCTGAGTCACGGGCTGCACCTCACCCCGCGCCATACCGGGCTGGTGATGGCCGTGGGCCCGCTGGTTGCGGCACTGAGCGGTCTGCCCGCCGGGCGGCTGGTGGACGGCCTGGGCGCTCGCTTTACAACCTCAGCCGGATTAGCGGCCGTGGCGGCGGGGTGCCTGCTGCTGACCGTTCTGCCGCCCGCCGCCGCAACGGCGGGTTATATGGCCGGGCTGATGCTGCTGACGGCGGGCTATGCGCTGTTTCAGGCCGCGAATAATACCGCTTTGCTGAAAGGGGCCGATCCGGCGCGGCGCGGTCTGGTCTCGGGGCTGATGAATCTGGCACGTAATCTGGGCTTTATTGCCGGTGCCGCACTGATGGCGGCCGTCTATGCCGCCGGGGTGCGCTACGGGCATTATGCGGCGGATCTGGCATCGTCTCATGGCATGCGGGTGACGTTTGGCCTGGCGGCAGGGATGGTGATGATGGCATTTCTCCTTTCGCGCAGGGTCGGGCGCTGACCGCCGGGGCTCTGTTTTTGCCCCTGGATGCAGCGCAAACCCGTCCTCATCACCCCGACGGCATAAAATTTCGTATCCTGCCGCAATTCACGCGCCGCCGCGCATCGGCCTGAGCGATAACGCAGCATTGCCTGCGCCTCCTCCGCTACAGTGAAATGAATCGATTAAGGAGACGCTATGCTCGCAAAACGTTTACAGGATGCCACTCTGCTGCGCCAGCAGGCCTATTTTAACGGGCAGTGGCAGGAGGCTTTTAACGGTGAAACCCTGCCGGTGATCAACCCCTCTACCGGCGAGGTGCTGTGTACCATTCCCTCGCTCGGTGCGGCAGAAACAGAACAGGCGATTGCCTTTGCCGATGCCGCCCGCCAAAGCTGGGCGAAAATGCCTAACGCCGGGCGCGCGCAGCTGCTGGAAAAGTGGCACCAGCTGATCCAGGACAACGCGGAGGATCTGGCGATTATCATGACTGCCGAGCAGGGCAAACCGCTGGCGGAAGCCCGTGGAGAGGTGCTGTACGGTGCAGGATTCGTCAAATGGTTTGCGGAAGAAGCCCGGCGCATCTACGGCGATACCATTCCGGCCCCCAGCGACGACCGCCGCATTCTGGTGCTGAAACAGCCGGTGGGCGTGGCGGCGGCGATTACCCCGTGGAACTTCCCGATTGCGATGATCACCCGCAAAGTCGCCCCGGCGCTGGCGGCGGGCTGTCCGATCATTGTTAAACCCTCAGAGCTGACGCCGCTGTCGGCGCTGGCGCTGGTGGAGCTGGCCCGGCGGGCGGGCATCCCGGCGGGCGTACTGCAGGTGGTGACCGGGTTGCCGAAGGCCATCGGGGAAACCCTGACCGCCAGCCGCACGGTGCGCAAAATCTCCTTTACCGGCTCAACGCGTATTGGCCAGCTGCTGATGCAGCAGAGCGCCGACAGCATTAAGCGCCTCAGCCTGGAGCTGGGCGGGAATGCGCCGCTGATTGTCTTTGATGATGCCGACCTGGAGATTGCCATCAGCGGAGTGATGATGAGCAAGTTCCGCAACGCCGGGCAGACCTGCGTCTGCGCCAACCGCATCCTGGTGCAGCGCAACATCTACCCGCGCTTTGCCGAACGCCTGCTGGCGGAAGTGGCAAAGCTGAAGGTTGGCGACGGTTTTACGGAGGGCAGCACCATCGGGCCGCTGATCAACCAGGCGGCGGTGACTAAGGTGAATAGTCATATAGAAGACGCGCTCAGCCACGGCGCGGAGCTGCTGGCGGGCGGTATCAGCAGCGGCAACGGCACCTTTGTTGCGCCAACGGTTCTGGGCGGCGTCACCCGCGCGATGCGCATTGCCCACGAAGAGACATTCGGGCCAGTGGCACCGCTGTTTATCTTCGATACCGAAGAGGAAGCCATCGCCATGGCCAATGACACCCCGTTTGGCCTGGGGGCCTATTTCTTCACCGAAAATATCCGTCGTGCGTGGCGGGTGGGCGAGGCGCTGGAGTTTGGCATGGTTGGCTTTAATACCGGGTCGGTTTCACTGGAAGTGGCGCCTTTCGGTGGGATTAAATTATCTGGCGTCGGGCGGGAAGGTTCGCGCTACGGCATCGAAGAGTATCTGGAATCAAAAGCCTTCCATTTCGGCAGTCTTTAACCTGTCCGTTTTCGTTCCGGCCGCAGGCGCACTGCCTGCATTTATTCACCCGATCACTGAGTTGAGTTATCTGCGTGTCCGGGGATCCTTTCCCTTACCGCCATGCGAATTATTTTGAGTAAGAATGACCGTTAATCGTTAAAAAAAGGCCCGCGACCTGAAAAGGTGCGGGCCTTTTTTTATCCGTAATACCGACACTTAACGCAAAGTGAATACCGTCACCGCGCTTATTTGGTGCAAGTTTAGTACCGGATTCACCGCTGTGGTGCGTTTATTTTGTGATGAAAATCATCTATTTACTCAGTCGGTTTATCTGTCATAAAACACTCGCCATTACGGCAGAAAATTTTTTTGCACCCGCTTTTACGCATTATTATTTTTTTGCACGGGTGGCATACTTTCTGCATTGCTTAATACAAATGAAATAACTCAGACCAAAAAGTTCTGGTCAACATTAAGGGTCCGTACATGCTCAGTTTCGATCCCGATAAAATAGTGTTACCGGCAGGACATTTCATTAATGGTCAGCATCTGACCGGCAATGGAACGGTATTAACCGTTAACCGTCCGTCCGACGGCCAGCGTGCCGCCGACCTGTTTGAAGCGGATGCCGCGCTGGTGGATGACGCCGTGACCCGTGCCGATCTGGCGGTGCGCGACAGCGGCTGGGCATCGTGCCCGCCTCGCCAGCGTGGCGCGGTACTGCATCGCTGGGCCGACCTGATTGCCGCCGACCCCTTACTGGCGCAGCTGGAGTCACTCGGCTCAACCCGACCGATTTACGACGTGGTCAACCACGAGATCCCCTTTACCGCTGAAGCCATCCGCTTCTATGCCGAGTGCGCTGACAAATACAGTGGCGATGTATTACCGACCCGCGATGCCAGCCTGGGAATGCTGGTGCCGGAGCCATATGGCGTGATCGGGGCTATCACGCCGTGGAATTTCCCGCTGTCGATGGCGTCGTGGAAATGTGGCCCGGCGCTGGCAGCCGGTAATGCCGTGGTGCTGAAACCTTCGGAGCTGACGCCGTTTTCTACCGTGCGGATGGCCGAGCTGGCAATTCAGGCCGGCCTGCCCGCCGGGGTACTGAATATTATCCAGGGGAGCGGGGCGGTCACCGGCAGTGCGCTGGTGGCACATCCGCTGGTGCGCAAAGTCTCTTTCACCGGGTCCACCGCCACCGGGGCACGCATTATGAGCGACGCCGCCTTCAACGGCATGAAGCCGGTGACGCTGGAACTGGGCGGTAAAAGCCCGCAGCTGGTGTTTGATGACTGCGGTGATATTGATGACGTCGCCGGGCGGATCCTGCGCGGCTTCACCGCCAACGGCGGCCAGGCCTGCGTCGCCGGAACCCGTCTGATTGTTCAGCGTGGCATTCACGACGCCCTGATGAGCAAACTGATTGAACTGTGCCAGGGGTTCCGTGCTGGCGTGACCTGGGACGAAGCCAGCCGCTATGCGCCGATGATTGACCGCCGGCAGGCGGAAAAAGTGGCCTCGGTGGTCTCCAGCGCCCGTCAGCAGGGGGCAGAAGTGCTGGTCGGCGGCGAGCGCTTTGCGGATACCGGGGAGGGCTACTTCTGGCAGCCGACACTGCTGGCGGTGAGCGGCCATGACAATCCGGCAGTGCAGGAAGAGATCTTCGGCCCGGTGCTCACCGTACAGATTTTTGACGATGAGGCTGAAGGGCTGGCGCTGGCTTCCCACCCGACCTACGGCCTGTGCGCCGGGGTGCATACCAAAAATATCGACCGCGCCCTGCGCGCGATGCGCGGCATTGCGGCCGGGACGGTGTGGATCAACCGTTACGGGCGCTCCGGCGACTTTATTATCCCCACCGGGGGCTTCCACGGCTCCGGCATCGGCAAAGATCTGGGTCGTCAGGCTTTCGAGGCCTGCCAGCGCTACAAAAGCGTGCTGATCGACTTCTGAACCCCGTTTCATCCTTAAACCGAACTCTGTAGAGGTAGCGCAATGGCTGTGTTTAAACCGAAATACATCACCTTCGACTGTTACGGCACGCTGATCAACTTCGACATGGCCGGTGCTGCTGCCGCCATCTTCGCTGACCGCGTCAGTCCGGCGCAGATGCTGGCGTTCACCAATGACTTTTCAAGCTATCGCCTGGACGAAGTGCTGGGGGCATTCAAGCTTTATCCGCAGGTGGTGGCCAGTGCGCTGTACCGCACCTGTAACAAATGGGGCGTGGAGTGTACGGAGGCCGACTGCGCGGCGGTGATGACCGCCTGCGCCACCTGGGGCCCGCACCCTGATGTGCCTGCCGGCCTGGCGGTGGTGGCCAGAGAATTTCCCCTGGTGCTGCTGACTAACTCGACCGATGAGCTGATCAAAAACCATGTTCCGCGCCTGGGCGCACCGATCCATATGACCATTACGGCGGAAGAGGTGGGGGCCTACAAGCCGCAGATGAAGGGCTTCGAGTACATGCTCAACAAGCTGAACTGTGGCCCGGAGGAGATCCTGCACGTCTCCAGCAGCCTGCGATACGACCTGATGACCGCCTATGACCTGGGCATCAAAAACAAGGTCTACGTTAACCGCGGTCACGGTCCGGGCAACCCGGCCTATGAGTATACCGAGATCAGCGGTATCGGTGGTCTTCCGGGCGTTGTCGGGCTGTAAGCCGCAGAGGAGCAGGGCATGAAACTGGAATCATTCTGGCAGGCAACGGCCCCGGTATTCACCGGGGCAACCCCCGGAGACCTGCCAGCCACCGCAGATGTGGTGGTGATTGGCGGCGGCTTTACCGGCATCTCTGCCGCACTCAGTCTTGCCCGCAGCGGCGTCAACGTGGTGGTGCTGGAAGCGGGTGAGGTCATGAGCCAGGCCTCCGGGCGCAACGGCGGTCACTGTAATACCGGGGTGGCACAGAACTTCGCCGCGATGGTGGAGTCCCAGGGCGTCGAACAGGCTACCCGCTACTACCGGGCCTTTGCCGATGCGGTGGACTACGTGCAGGGCGTGGTCGCCAGCGAGCAGATCGACTGTGATTTCCGCCGCTGCGGCAAGCTGAAACTGGCCAGCAAGGCGTCACATCTGCCGTCGCTGGTGGCGGCATGCGAGATGATGAAACGCCACGTTGACCCGGACGTGGAAATCCTCAGCGCGGATGAAGTGAAACGTGAGATTGACTCGCCGCAGTTCCACGGTGCGCTGTTACAGCATCACGGCGGTCAGATGCACATGGGTAAGTTTGGCGTCGGCCTGGCGGAAGCCGCAGCCCGTGCCGGTGCGGCCATCTATCCGCACCGGGCAGTCACCGGTCTGACGCGGCTTAACGGCTACCGCCACCGGGTCAGCACCGCGAAGGGCGATATCGTCGCCGAAAAAGTGCTGATGGCCACCGGCTGCTCGAATAGCGGCCCGTTTGAGTGGTTCCAGCGGCGCATTATCCCGGTGGGCAGCTTTGTGGTGGTGACGGAACCCCTGGAAGCCGGTCTGCTCAACCGTTTACTGCCGGGTGACCGCACCTATGTCACCTCGCTGAACCTGGGCAACTATCTGCGCACCACCGCCGACCGTCGTCTGGTGTTTGGCGGCCGCGCCCGCTTTGCCATCAGCAACCCGACGTCGGATGCGAAAAGTGGCGAAGTACTGAAGGCGGGGATGCAGGCCATGTTCCCGGCGCTGGGTAACGTTGCCATTGATTACTGCTGGGGGGGACTGGTGGATATGACCGCTGACCGACTGCCCCATGCCGGTGAACAGGACGGGGTGTTTTACTCGCTGGGCTACAGCGGGCACGGCACCCAGATGTCCGTGTGGATGGGCCGGGTGATGGCCGATCTGATAGCAGAAAAAAGTAACGACAACCCGTGGCAGCGCAACAGCTGGCCAGCGGTTCCCGGCTACTTCGGTAAGCCCTGGTTCCTGCCGGTAGCGGGGCTTTACTACAAAGCCAAAGATAAATTTTCCTGATCCCCGCCATTCTTCGGGCCACCGACACGCTGGCTTTCACCACGGGCTGGCAACGGCTCGCGGGGATCCGCTACGTTGCCGTTCTGCGGCGGCCCCAATGATTCAGGGGATCGCTGATTTCAACATCGAGGGTATGCAAATGAGTAAATTTCGCAAAGAATTTAGCCGTGTTAACCCGAATTTGACCCAGGCGATAACGGATGTTGCCATTTCCCGACGCGGCATGATGAAGCTGCTGTCCGCCGGCGCGGTAATGAGCACCGGCCTGATTGGTTTCCCGGAGTTCAGCTTCGCTGCGGAAACGCCGGTCAAGGGGGGCAAACTGCGTGCTGCGGTCGCCAACGCCTCGGCCAGTGATACCCTCGACCCGGCGAAAGGTAGCAACAGCGGCGACTACTGCCGTCAGTTTATGTTCTACAGCGGCCTGATGGAGCTGGATAAAGACCTGAAGGCACAGCCCGCGCTGGCAGAGTCGATGACCAGCAGCGATGGTCTGGTCTGGCAGGTGAAGCTGCGTCCCGGCGTCACCTTCCACGACGGTAAAGCACTGACTGCCGCCGACGTGGTCTACTCTCTCAGCCGCCACAAAGACCCGGCGGTGGCCTCAACGGTCATCACCCTCGCCAGCCAGATGAAAGAGATCAAGGCGGTGAGCCCGGGGGAAGTGCAGATCACGTTAGATCAGCCTAACGTCGACCTGCCGTCGATTCTGGCCACCAGCTCTTTCCTGATCGTGCAGGACGGCACCAAAGACTTCAGTAAAGCGATTGGCACCGGGCCGTTTGTGCTGACCTCATTCCAGCCGGGCGTACGCACCGTCGGCAGCAAAAACAAAAATTACTACAAACCGGGCCTGCCTCACCTTGATGAAGTGGAGCTGATGGGGGTGACGGATCCTGCGGCACGCGTCAACGCCCTGATGTCCGGCGACCTGCATATGGTGTCCACGCTCTCCGCCAATGACGTTAAACGCCTGCGGCAGAACGGCAAATTTACCATCATGGAGAGCAAATCAGGCATGTACAGCGACCTGATTATCCGTACTGACCGTGCGCCGGGTAACCACCCGGACTTCGTGCTGGCAATGAAATATCTGCAGCCGCGCGAGATGATCGTCAAGACCGTGCTGCAGGGCTTCGGGGATATCGGTAACGACACGCCGGTGCCGCCGTGGCATCCGATGTTTAACAAGGATCTGCCGCAGCGTCCGCTGGATCTCGATAAGGCGAAGTTTCACCTGAAGAAGGCCAATATGGTCGGCGCGAAAATAGAAGTGATCACCACGCCGAACATCGAAGGGGCCGTTGAGGGCGGCCAGCTGCTACAGCAGATTGCCCGCTCTGCCGGTCTTAACGTGGCGGTACGCCGCGTGCCGTATGACGGTTACTGGTCGGCCCACTGGATGAAAGATCCCATCGGTTACGGTTCGGTCAACCCGCGTCCGACGCTGGATATGCTGTTCTCCCAGTTCTATTACTCCACCGCATCCTGGAACGAATCGGGCTGGAAAAATGCCCAGTTTGACCAGCTGGTCACCGCCGCCCGGGGTGAAAGCGACCAGGCAAAACGCAAGCAGATGTATGGCGACATGCAGAAGCTGGTGTACGACAACTGCGGCACGCTGATCCCGGCCTTTATCAGTACGATGGATGGCTGCAGTAACAAAGTGAAAGGGGTAGAAGCGATGCCATCAGGCATGATGATGGGCTATCGCTTCCACGAGTATGCCTGGCTGACGTCGTAAATTTTTAAACTTTCACCAGGAGAATGGCGATGAACAGGTACCTTTTGACACTGATATTCCGGCGCATCGGGTCGGGCATACTGACGCTGCTGATTGTCTCGGCGCTGGTGTTCTTTATCACCAGCATGCTGCCGGGGGACGCCGCACAGATGATCCTCGGCCAGTCCGCGACGCCGGAAACGGTCGCGGCATTGCGCCAGCAGCTCGGCCTCGATCAGCCACTGGTGATGCGTTACTTCAGCTGGCTGGCCGGCATGTTTCAGGGCGACTTTGGCACCTCGTTCGCCAGTAATCTTCCGGTGACTCAGCTGGTGGCGCAGCGTATTCCGGCCACCTTCCAGCTCGCCGTCACTACCACCCTGGTGTCGGTGCCGCTGGCGCTGTTTATCGGCATTACCGCGGCCATGAAGCGCGGATCCTTGCTCGATCGTGCGCTGGTGGTCAGCACCATGGCCGTGGTGGCGGTACCGGAGTTTCTGGTTGCCACCGTGGCGGTGATTATCTTCGCGGTCAAACTGCAGTGGGTGCCGGCGATGTCGCTGGGCTCCACCCATCAGGACTTCCTCGGCTTTCTGCGCACCTTTGCCCTGCCGGTGATGACGCTGTGCTGCGTGGTGGTGGCGCAGATGGCAAGGATGACCCGGGCAGCCATCGTCAATCAGATGGACAGCCCGTATCTGGAAATGACCCTGTTAAAAGGCGTCTCGCCGCTGCGTGCCATGCTGCGCCACGCGTTGCCGAATGCCGTGGGGCCGATTGCCAATGCCATCTCACTCAGCCTCTCGTACCTGTTTGGCGGCGTGATCATTATCGAAAGTATCTTCAGTTACCCGGGGCTGGCCAGCCAGATGGTGGATGCGGTCAGCAACCGCGACCTGCCGGTGGTGCAGCTGTGCGTCATGTTCTTCGCCGTCTGCTATCTGGTGCTGCTGCTGGCCGCTGACATTCTGACTATCGCATTCAATCCTAAGTGGAGGGGCTGATGAATCTGTTGACGCTGCCGTGGCGCTTCTTTCAATCGCTCACCATCAGCGGCCGTATCGGCCTGCTGATCACCCTGTTCTGGATCTTTATGGCGGTGTTTGGCACTGCCCTCGCGCCGCACAACCTGGAGGATATCGGCGGCGGTCCGCTGTTTGGTGACTTCAGCCGCGAATTCTGGTTCGGCACCGACTATCTCGGGCGCGATATTTTCAGCCGTATCCTGTTCGGCGCACGCTACTCCATCGGTCTGGCGCTCACTGCAGCCGTGCTGGCCAGCCTGGTCGGTACGCTGCTGGCGCTGCTGGCGGCCGTCGCCGGGCGCTGGCTGGAAGAGGTGCTGGGGCGCATCAACGACGCCATGCTGGTGCTGCCGGGCAAAATCCTCGCGCTGATGATCGTCGCGGTGTTTGGCTCGTCGCTGCCGATGCTGATTATTACCGCCGTGTTTACCTACTGGCCGGGGGCGTACCGCATTGCCTACGCCATGGCCTCCAGCCTGCGTTCGATGGATTATGTCCAGGCCTCCCGCCTGCGTGGAGAGAGCCGTCTGTACGTGGCGATCCACGATATTCTGCCGAATATGCTGCACCCGATGCTGACCGACTTCGGTCTGCGCTTTGTCTATATCGTGCTGCTGCTCAGTGGTCTGAGCTTCCTCGGGCTGGGCGTGCAGCCGCCTTATGCCGACTGGGGCACCCTGGTGCGCGAAAACTTACAGGGATTATTTGATGGCTCCCCGGCGGTGCTGATGCCGGCGCTGGCGATTGCCAGTCTGACCATCGGGGCCAACCTGTTTATTGACAGCCTGCAGTCGATGCGTTCCTTAACCGTGGTTGCTAAGGGGGTTGCATGAATATTACGCCACATGCGTCTACGCCGGTGGTCTCCGTTGATGGCCTGCGTGTCACTGCGCAGGCCGATGACGGGCGCGAAATTGCGCTGGTCTCCGACATTCACTTCACCGTGCAGAAGGGGGAAGTGCTGGCCCTGATTGGCGAGTCCGGTTCCGGCAAAACCACCATCGCCCTGGCGCTGATGGGCTATGCCCGCCACGGCTGTCAGATTGCCGGGGGCACCGTCCACCTTGCCGGAACGGACGTCACCTCGCTGACGCCGTCACAGCTGTGTCAGTTCCGCGGCAATAAAGTGGCCTATATCGCCCAGAGTGCCGCGGCCTCTTTCAACCCGGCGATGAAGATCATGGACCAGGTGGTGGAGCCGGTGGTGATCCACGGCGTGATGAACCGCGCCGATGCGGAAACCAAAGCCATTGAGCTGTTCCGCGAACTGGCGCTGCCCAACCCGGAAACCATCGGTGACCGCTATCCGCACCAGGTGTCCGGCGGCCAGCTCCAGCGTCTGATGACCGCCATGGCGCTGATCAGCGACCCGGAGGTGGTGATCCTCGATGAACCGACCACTGCCCTGGATGTCACCACCCAGGTCGAAGTGCTGAAAGCCTTTCGCCGCGTGGTACGCCAGCGTGGCACCACCGCCATCTACGTCAGCCATGACCTGGCGGTAGTGGCGCAGATGGCGGATAAAATCCTCGTGCTGCTGAAGGGGGCCATTGCGGAATACGGCACCACCGAACAGCTGCTGCGCGCACCGAAAGCGGAGTACAGCCATCTGCTGCTGGAAGCGGCCAGGCAGAAACCGCGACCGAGTCCGTGGCAGGCTCCGGATGACAGCGTGCAGCCGCTGCTGCAGGTGCGCGACCTGTCGGCCGGTTACGGCCCGCTGGACAGTGACGGCCAGCCGAAAATTAAGATCCTGCAGGAGATTAACTTCAGCCTGTATCGCGGCCAGGCCATTGGCATTATCGGGGAGTCCGGCTCGGGTAAAACCACGCTGGCCCACGCCATCGCCGGGATGAACAAACCGTGCAGCGGCCATCTTCTGTTTAACGGTCACTACATTGCCGGGGATATGCATCAACGCCCGGAAAACGAACTGCGCCGCATCCAGTATGTGTTCCAGATGGCGGATACCGCCCTGAACCCGGCGCACAGTATTGAAACCATTCTTAAGCGTCCGCTGAAGCTGTTTCACGGCCTGCGCGGTCAGCCACTGGAGCGGCGCATGCTGCAACTGCTCGATCTGGTGCGCCTGCCGCGCAGCGTGCTGTGGCGTAAGCCCTGGTCGCTGTCCGGGGGGCAGAAGCAGCGCGTCAATCTGGCCCGTGCGCTGGCGGCCGAGCCGGACCTGATCCTGTGTGATGAGGTGACTTCGGCGCTGGATACCGTGGTGGCGGCGGCCGTGCTGGATCTGATCACCGAACTGCGCCGCGAGCTGGGCCTGTCGGTGCTGTTTATCAGCCATGACCTGCATGCGGTGCGTTCGGTGTGTGACGAGATTATTGTGGTAAAAAATGGCCGGATGGTCACCCAGGTCGCGCGCGCCGACTACGACAAGCCTTCCACCGAGCTGTACTATGAGCGGCTGAAACGCGCCGTGCCGGAGCTGCGTCAGGGCTGGCTGGATGAACACGAAGAGAGCGATATCGCCTTGTGAGACGGGGCGACCGGCAGTGCCGCAGTCGCTGATTGATGAAGGGGCGGACGCTTTTTTCCGGTCTGCCCGTCACACTATTTTCAGGTAAGGAACAACATGCCCGCACCCATTCGATACGTACAGGACAGCCCGCATTTTCCGCCTTCGGCCGATGTGGTGGTCATTGGCGCCGGCATTGCCGGGGCCGCTGCTGCCTATGAACTGGCGAAAAAAGGCGTCAGCGTGGTGCTGATTGAAAAGGGCCTGGTCAGCGGCGAACAGTCAAGCCGCAACTGGGGCTGGTGCCGTCAGCAGAATCGCGACGAGCGCGAGCTGCCGTTAATCAAATACGCGCTGCAACGCTGGGGGGAACTGGGGGCGGAAACCGGGGAAGAGCTGGGCTTCCGCCGCAGCGGCCTGGTGTACGCCACCCAGAACCAGGACGACATCAATGCCTGGGAAGCCTGGAATAAGATGGCCAGAGGCTATGACTTCCACAGTGAGATCCTCACGGCGGAGCGGGCCAGGGCGATGACGCCGGGCAGCACCAGCGCATGGCTGGGGGGCGTATCCTCGCCGACTGACGGACACGCCGAGCCTTCACTGGCGGCACCGGGCCTGGCGATTGCCGCCCAGCGGCTGGGCGCGATGGTGTTTCAGCAGTGCGCGGTGCGCGGGCTGGATATTTCCGCCGGCCGCGTCAGCGGCGTGCTCACCGAACGGGGGCTAATCAAAACCAGCAGTGTGATCTGCGCAGGCGGCACCTGGACCTCCATGTTCTGCCGCCGTCACGGTATCGATCTGCCTCTCGGCAACGTCATTGGCACGGCGTTCCGCACCGCGCCCATCGAACAAAAAATTGCCCTGCCGCTGTATACGCCGGGCTTCGCCTGCCGCCCGCAGTTGGACGGCAGTTACACCGTGTCTGTCTCCGGGCGGGGACGCCTGGAACCTGGCCTGCAGGGCCTGCGCTATGCCCGTCAGTTCTGGCCGACCTTTAAGGCGCGGCGTAAAAACCTGAAGATCAACCTCGGCATTGGTCCGTTTATCACCGGGCCGGAAGCATACGCCCACTGGCGTATGGACGGCATCTCACCGTTTGAAAAAGTGCGCATTCTCGACCCGTCGCCGGATATGGCGATGGTGGAGGAGGGGCTGAGTGCCATGCGTAAAGAGTTCCCGTCGATGGAGAAGGTGCGTCTGGAGCAGGCCTGGGGCGGAATGATCGACAGCACCGCCGATGCCGTGCCGGTGATCTCCCCGGTCGGCAAACTGCCCGGCCTGGTGCTGTCCGCCGGTTACAGCGCCCACGGTTTTGGCATTGGCCCCGGAGCCGGGCGGCTGGCCGCTGATCTTGCCACGAAAGATACCCCGATTGTTGATCCGACGCCGTTCCGCTACGAACGGCTGATCGACGGTTCCGGCCTTGATGCGCCGGGAATGATGTAAGGAGCCGAAATGACGATTGAATTTGTTGCGATGAACGAAACCCATCTGGATGCCGCCTTTGCCCTGACGCAGCAGGTGAAATGGCCGCACCGCCGTGCCGACTGGCAGCAGGCGCTGCGGCTGGGTGAAGGCCTGGTGGCCGTGGAGAAGGGCGAGGTGATTGGCACCGCGCTGCGCTGGCGCTGGGGGCGTGATTACGCCACCCTCGGGCTGGTGATTGTCAGCGGGGACCAGCAGGGGCGCGGCATTGGCAGAGATCTGATGCAGCAGACGCTGGCGAAGCTGGAGGGGAGCCACGTGCGGCTGCACGCGACGGAGGCGGGTAAACCGCTGTATGAAAAGCTGGGCTTTGTCGCCACCGGCCACGTTGAACAGCATCAGTGCCGGGAGCTGGCGGCGGTCTCCGCCATTGCCTGTGGGCCACAGCAACAGCTGCGCAGCGCCAGCGTGCAGGATGCCGCGCTGCTGACCGCGCTGGATCGTCAGGCGCTGGGGCAGCACCGCCCGCTGCTGATTGCCAACCTGCTCGACAGCGCAGAGCGTTTTCTGGTGCTGGAAGAGAACGGTACGGCCGCCGGGTTTGCCTGCCTGCGCCGCTTCGGTCACGGCTATGCGATTGGCCCGGTCATCGCACGCAGCCCGGGGAATGCGAAGCTGCTGGTCAGCCAGCTGTTAAGCGGGGTCAGCGGTCAGTTTGTGCGCATCGATACCGACCGATCGGCGGGCATGGGGCCGTGGCTCACCGGGCTGGGTCTGGTGGAAGTGGATACCCCGGTCACCATGTACAAAGGCGAGCCGTGGCAGCCTGAAACAGGCGGGATGCAGGCATTCGCCCTGATGAGCCAGGCGCTGGCCTGATGAACATTGTCTATAAGTCTGAGCCCGAACGTGGGAAAAAATGGGCCGCGCTGGTGGCGGAACGGGCACCCGCTACCCGCTTTCATCTGTGGCCGGACACCGGCAATCCGGAAGAGGTCGGGTACCTGGTGGCGTGGATACCGCCAGATGACATTATGCAGCGGTTTCCCAACCTGAAAGTGCTGTTTTCGGTGGGAGCAGGGGCCGATCAGTTTGACTATGCCAGCCTGCCACCGACGCTGCCGGTGGTGCGGATGATCGAACCGGGCCTGACCCGCGGGATGGTGGAATATGTCACCTTTGCCGTGCTGGGCCTGCACCGTGATATGCCGCGCTATCTGCAACAGCAGCGGGAGGGCCTCTGGCAGGCGCACAGCGTACACACCGCTGCCAGCCGCCGCATAGGCGTGATGGGGCTGGGCACGCTGGGCGAAGCGGTGCTACAGCCGCTGGTGGCCCTGGGCTTTGACTGCGCAGGCTGGAGCCGGTCGCCGCGCGACCTGCCGGGCGTACAGTGCTATGCGGGCAGTGACCGCCTGGGCGAGTTCCTTGCCCGCACCGACATTCTGATCTGCCTGCTGCCGCTCACCGCCAGCACCGAAGGGATGCTCAATGCGGATCTGTTCAGCCAGTTACCCCGTGGGGCGGCGCTGGTGCAGGTCGGGCGCGGCGCGCAGCTGGATCATGACGATTTAATCCGCGCCCTCGACAGCCAGCAGCTGCGGGCAGCGGTGGTGGATGTCACGGCACCGGAACCGCTGCCGCCCGGTCATGCCTTCTGGCAGCATCCGGCCGTCTGGCTGACGCCTCATATCGCCAGCCAGACGCAGCCCGAGAGTGCGGTGGAAGCGCTGCTGGACAATATTCGTCGCTTTGAGCGTGGTGAACCGATGATCGGCGTGGTCGATCGTGAAAAAGGATACTGATATGGATCTGGCCGCATTAGTGGCGCTCCGGCGCGATATTCATCAGCACCCCGAACTGGGTTATCAGGAGCACCGCACCAGCGCGCTGGTGGTTGAGTTTCTCACCCGCCTGGGGCTGGAGGTTCATCAGGGCATCGGTAAAACCGGCGTGGTCGGCGTCCTGAAGCGCGGCAGCAGCACGCGTACGGTTGGCCTGCGCGCCGATATGGACGCGTTGCCGATGGCCGATAACGGCAGTCAGCCGTGGAAGAGCCGTCAGCCCGATGTCTGCCACGCCTGCGGGCATGACGGCCACACCGTTATGCTGCTGGGGGCCGCTCAGGCGCTGGCGGCGGAGAGCAGCTTTGACGGTACGGTCTGTTTTATCTTCCAGCCGGCGGAGGAGGGGCTGGCCGGGGCGCAGGCGATGATCGACGACGGCCTGTTTACCCGCTTTCCCTGTGACGCGGTCTATGCCATTCATAACTGGCCGCAGCTGCCGCTGGGCACGGTGCAGACCCGGCCAGGGCCGATTATGGCCGCCGGCGATGCCTTCAGTATCACCGTGGAGGGCGGCGGCGGCCATGCCGCTCAGCCGCAGCTGACCGCCGATACGCTGCTGGCCACCAGTGAACTGGTGGTGGCGCTGCATACGATTGTCAGCCGCGATCTGGACCCGTGCGATCCCGCCGTGCTGACGGTGACGCGCATCAACGGCGGCTTCTCCCATAATATGATCCCGGCGCAGGCGACCCTGAGCGGGACGGTACGCACGTTTGATGCAAGCGTGCAGGATCGGATTGAACAGCGCATGCGCGAACTGGCGCAGCATGTCACGGCGTCGCACGGGCTGACGGCGCGGGTGACCTACGATCGCTACTATCCGGCGACCATCAACGGTCAGCATGAAGCCCGGGTGGCGCTGAACGCCGCGCGCCGCGCCGGACTGGAGCACGGACCCGCGCCCAAACCGGCAATGACCTCGGAAGACTTCTCCTTTATGTTGCAGGCCACACCCGGGGCCTATGTCTGGCTGGGGTCGGCGGAAAGTCGTCCGCTGCATCACTCGGAATATGACTTTAACGATGCGCTGATCCCCTACGGCATCCGCTGGTTCTGCGCGGTGGTGCAGGAATCCCTGCCGGTAAAAATTTAATTCAACGTTTGGGACGAATTACGAAAGTTAATGCTGCCGCCGCCCGTCGAACGGCAGCTTTCCCTGACGGCTTATTGCGATACTTGACCCATGCCCGCTCAGGGCAACTATTCATCTTGACGTCAATGAGGCAAATCAATGCACAATTTACTGGCTGAACAGCAGACATTCTCTGATAACGCCCTGTTTCTGGACGCGCGTGCAGAAAATGTTCCCCGTGGCGTAGTCACCGCACACCCGATTGTGATTGCCAAAGGCAAAGGTTCTGAAGTCTGGGATGTGGAAGGGAATCGTTATTTAGATTTTGTCGGCGGCATTGGCGTATTAAACGTGGGCCATAACCATCCTGCCGTGGTGAATGCTGTCACCGCGCAGCTGCAGCGGGTATCTCATGCCTGTTTTCAGGTAGCCGCTTATCCGGGTTATATCGAGCTGGCCCGGCGTCTGAATGCGCTGATTGGTGCCGGTGAAGAATTTAAAAGTGTGTTTTTCACCAGCGGGGCTGAAGCGGTAGAAAATGCGGTGAAAATTGCCCGCGCGCACACCGGCCGTCCTGGCATCATCGCTTTTGACGGTGCGTTTCACGGGCGTACCCTATTAGGCGTGACCTTAACCGGAATGAGCCAGCCCTATAAGCAGAACTTTGGGCCGTTCCCGGGGGATATTTACCGCGTCCCGTTCCCTAACGCCTTCCATCACGTGTCCGAACAGGACTGCCTCAACGCGCTGGAGACGCTGTTCGCCGTGCAGATCCTCCCTGAGCGTGTCGCGGCGATCATCATCGAGCCGGTACAGGGTGACGGTGGCTTCCTGGCGGCGTCGCCGGCCTTTATGCAGGCGCTGCGCGAGATCACCCAGCGTCACGGTATTCTGCTGATCTGCGACGAAGTGCAGACCGGCTTTGGCCGTACCGGCAGGATGTTTGGCTTCCAGCACAGCGGCATCGTGCCGGATCTGGTCACCGTGGCAAAAAGCCTCGGCGGCGGCCTGCCGATTTCTGGCGTGGTCGGCAAAGCAGCAATTATGGATGCGCCAGCGCCGGGCGGGCTGGGCGGCACCTATGGCGGTAACGCACTGGGCTGTGCGGCGGCGCTGGCGGTACTCGATCTGTTTGAGCAGGGCGATCTGCTGGCGCGGTCGAATCAGCTCGGCCAGCAGATGAATGCGCGTCTGCATCAGCTGGCAGAAAAATATGCCTGCATTGGGGAAGTGCGTGGCATTGGCTTTATGCAGGCGGTGGAGATAATCGATTTTGAAAGCAAAAAGCCCGATGCCGCGCTGACGCAGAAGATCCTCGACAGCGCCTGCCAGGAAGGACTGTTGCTGATCAAGTGTGGCCTGCACCGCAATACCGTGCGCTTCCTGGCACCGCTGGTGACCAGTGATTCGCAGCTGGAAGAGGCTCTGCATATCTTTGATATCGCCCTGGCACGCGCCACGGGGCGTTTAGGCTGATAATTCTTCCTCATTGATATTATTACATTTATTGATAATTACGCCCGGATAGCACGCGATGTTAAAATACTGGCGTCTCAGTGATTAAGCGTGCTATACCAGTTGGGTGACGTGAACCAATGAGGGGTCTTATGAACGGCTTAATGAAACTGGACCGTATCGACATTAACATTCTGGTTCAGCTCCAGAAAGATGGCCGTATCAGCAATGTGAACCTGGCCGATGCCGTTGGGCTTTCGCCCAGCCCCTGTCTGCAACGCGTCAAGCGCCTGGAAACCGCGGGTTTTATCACCGGTTATGAGGCGCATATCAATCTGACGAAAATCACCGATTCCGTCACGGTGTTCACCGAAGTGACCCTGTCCGGGCATCGCCGCGAAGATTTCCTGAAGTTTGAGAATGCGATCCGCGAAGTGGATGAGCTGATGGAGTGCCATCTGATCACCGGGGGGTATGACTATCTGCTGCGCTTTATTACCCGCAGTATTGAACACTATCAGGAAGTGATTGAAGGGCTGCTCGATGCCAAAGTGGGCATTGATAAGTACTTCAGTTATATCGTGATCAAGTCCCCCATCATGAAAAGCAGTGTGCCGCTGAGGTCGCTGATTACCCGCCACACCCAGGTCGAGTTTTAATCCCATTTCACGCCCGGGCTGGCCCTTTTTTCCGGTCAACCCGTGGCGAGGATTTGTACGATTGTCCGGGTTAACGTCAGGGGCGCGCCGCGCGCCCGCGACAGCACCATGCCTGGCTCGCGGGCTTCCCGCTTCCGGCAGAATATTTTCCCGCCCGCCCGCAATTCCCCACAAAACGCCGTACTGACCCCGAACAACCAAAAAACTGCGCCTGCTAAAGGGCTTACACTCTTTTTATCCGCTAAAAAAGAGCCAGGAGTTCCTATGCTCAAGCCGGTTGTCCCCGTGGTTGCCGAATGGCAGCGCGATGAATATCTGTTAAGCAGCGATACCCACAAACTGGATATCGCGTGGGTGCATGCCCAGCTGTCTGAAAAAAGCTACTGGGCTGCCGGGCAGTCGCTGGCAACCACCGAACGATCTCTCGCCGCATCCATGCCCTTCGGTATTTATTACCGCCAGCAGCAGGTCGGATTTGGTCGCCTGATCACCGATTACAGCCGCTTTGCTTACCTCAGCGACGTGATGATTGATGATGCCCATCGCGGCAAAGGGCTCGGCCGCTGGTTTGCCGCCACCGTGCTCACCCATCCCGAACTGCACACGATAAAACGCTGGATGCTGGCCACCGACGACGCTCACGACGTCTACCGTCGGGCGGGCTGGCAGCCCGTGGCACAGCCACAGCGATTGATGGAATTTATTCCCACCCCACCAGAGGACAACACCCCATGAGCTACCGCGTTGGCGTCGATATTGGCGGATCGTTCACGGATTTTGCGCTGCTGGACGAGCGTGATAACAGCATCCGTACCCTGAAAGTCCTGTCACGCCCGGACAGCCCCGGCAGCGAGATCACCACCGGGCTGGCGCAGTTTGCGCAGCGCGATGGGATTGATCCTGCCGACATCCATTACTTTACCCACGGCACGACGGTCGGCGTTAATGCAGTGATCCAGCGCAAGGGGGTAAAGCTGGCGCTGTTTGCCACGGAAGGGTTCTGTGATGTGCTGGAACTGGCGCGGCTCAAAATTCCGCATATTCACGATCTGTTTTCACGCCGTCCGGCCCCGCTGATCGCCCGCGACCGCGTTTTCGCTATCAGAGAGCGCAGCGACCGCGACGGCAACGTGCTGCAGGCGGTGGACCGCCAGAGCGTCATCGATGCAGTGGAGGCGGCGCGGGCGGCGGGCTGCGAGGGCATTGTCGTCTCACTTCTGCACAGCTATCGCAACGGCAGCAATGAAGCGCAGGTGCGCGAGATCGTCGCTGAAATCGCCCCTGACCTGCTGACCTCCTGTTCGGCGGAGATCTGGCCGATCATCCGCGAATATGAACGCACCATCACCGCGGTGATCAACGCTTACGTGCAGCCGAAGGTGATCCAGTACCTGGATGCCTTCGAGCAGGCGCTGAAAGCGATGGGGGTACCGGTACCGCCGCGTATCACCAAATCTAACGGCGGGGTGATGGGTCTGGCGCAGGCAAAAGCCGAGTGTGTGCAGATGGTGCTGTCCGGCACGGCGTCCGGGGTGATGGGTGCCAGCTATATCGCTGAAAGCTGCGGTTTTGACCGCCTGCTCAGTCTGGATATCGGCGGCACCAGCGCGGATGTGGCGGTGATCATCGACGGCCGTCCGGAATACGGTAACGGCGAAATTATCGGTGATTTCCCGATCTATATTCCGTCCGTCTCTGTCACCTCGGTGGGACAGGGCGGCGGATCGATTGCCTGGATAGACAGTCTGGGGGTGTTGCAGGTCGGCCCGGACAGCGCCGGATCGCTGCCGGGGCCGGTCTGCTTCCGCCGTGGCGGCACCGAAGCGACCGCCACGGATGCCTTTGCGGCCTGTGGTCTGATCGGGCATGGCGACCTGGGTTACAACGCGGTGCAGGTGGACGTCGCCGGGGCGCGTGCGGCGGTCGGGAAACTGGCTGGCCCGCTGGGGATCAGCATTGAGGAAACGGCCGAAAATATTATCGCGCTGGCGATCTCCAGCATGTACAGCGACACCAGCGGGCTGATCTCGCGCTTTGGTCTGGATCCACGCGAATTTTACTTCCTGGCGTTCGGCGGTGCCGGACCCATGATGGGCTGCTTCCTGGCGCGTGAGCTGAAGCTGAAAGGCGTGGTGGTGCCCCCCACGCCAGGCGTGCTTTCGGCGCTGGGTGGCCTGGTGGCCGATATCAAAAATGACTTTATCCGCACGCTCTACTGCGACCTGACCCCGGTGGTCAGCGACCGCCTGCAGCAGAGTGCGCAGCAACTCAGTGATGAAGCGGAAGGCTGGCTGGCACGGGAATATGGTGCCGATCTGCCGTACGAACTCAGTTTCTCGGCAGATATGCGCTATCGCGGACAGTCGTTTGAAATCGATGTTGTCCTGCAGCGATGCTGGCTGCTCGAAGGGGACCTGCAGGCAATCCGCAGCGCCTTCGATGCTCATCACACCCGTCTGTTTGGCCATCACGATGCGCAGGCACCGGTACAACTTATCAACCTGCGGCTGGTGCTCTCCTCCCCGACGCCAAAACCACGCCTGACCACGCTGCCTGAGGCAGACGGACCGGTTCCGGTGCAGCAACAGGTTGAAGCCTGGATTGACGGGCGCTTGTGGCAGCTGGATGTTGTTGCCCGCAGTGCGCTGCGCGCCGGACACCAGCTGACCGGGCCGGTGATTATTGCCCAGGATGACTGCACCACCTGCGTTCCGCCGCAGATGCAGGTCGATGTTGACCACTACGGCAACCTGATTATTACCCCGCTAACCGGAGCACATCATGGCCATTGATGGACGTAACCTGCAAATTCTCGCCAACTACTGCGCGGCCGCCGCCGATGCCATGGCATTTACGCTGATGCGTACCGCGCACTCCACCTTTGTCAAAGAGACGGAAGATTTTTCCTGTCAGATTGTCAGCCGTGACGGGATGGCCTTTGCGTCGCCGCGCAGCTTTGGTGCGCCCTGGTACAGCGGCATTGATTATGGCCCGGTGCTGGCGCTGATTGACGGCTATCAGGAAGGCGATATCTGCATCACCAACGATTCGTATGCGGGTAACGTGGCCACCCATTCACCGGATATTCATATCTGGAAACCGGTGTTCCACGACGGCGAAATCACCTGTTTTGTGGTGGGGCACATCCATAACACCGACGTGGGGGGAGCGGTACCGGCCTCGCTGTCGCGCTCGCTGACGGAGATCGTGCAGGAAGGCATCCGCATCCCGCCGCTGAAGATCATCAGCGGAGGCGTGCTGAACGAAGAGGTGGCGCGCATTATGCGGCTGAACGTTCGTGCGCCCGATCAGAACTGGGGAGACTTTAATGCCCAGATTGCGTCGGTAAATATTGGCGAACGCAAAGTGCAGGAGATTATCGCCCGCTTTGGTATTGAGGACTTCCTGACCGGGGTTGAGGGGATCCTCGACTACGCCGAGCAGCAGGCGCGCGGCATTATCAGCACCATTCCTGACGGGGAGTATTTCTACGCCGATTACGCGGACGAAGATGGCGAGGGCGGTTATCCCTGCCGTATCGCCGTCACGCTGCGGGTGAAAGGCGACAGCCTGGTGCTGGACTATACCGGCAGCGATCCGCAGCTGATGTCCTCCCTCAATATGCCGACCGGGGGGCGGGAACGTCACCCGCTGGCGCTGGTGGGGGTGACGTACGTCCTGTCGACGCTGGATCGTTCCCTGCTGCTGAACGCCGGAACGCTGCGCCCGACGCGGGCGATTTTGCCGCCGGGCACCATTATGAACTGTGAAGCGCCAGCGGCCGTAGGCATGCGCTCCCTGACCTGTGCCATGTCGCAGATTGCTACCGTGGGCGCGTTTTCCCTGGCCATGCCGGATCGGCTGCCGGCCAACTCCCCGGGGGGGAACTCCATCATCAATATCCGCACCGTTGATGGCCAGAACCGCAGCGTGGTGGCCTCCCTCGGCCCGGTAGGCGGCGGGGCGGGCGGTACGCCGAAACACGACGGCCCGGACGGTTCCGGCGGCCTGTCGGCGTTCCTGAAGAATACGCCAATAGAGATCAACGAAGCGGAAGTCCCGGTGCGGTTCCTGCGCTATGGTCTGGCGACCGACAGCGCAGGTGCCGGGGAGTATCGCGGCGGGCTGGCCACCGAAATGGCGTTTGAGGTGTTTGCCCCCAATACCACCATTACAGCCCGCAACCGCAATCGCTCGGTCTTCTCCTCCGCCGGGGCGGCGGGCGGGCAGGCGGGCAGCACCTCGTGGTTTCGCACCGAACATGCCGATGGCCGCGTGACGGAGCACGGGAACACCGATGTGATCCACTGCGGGCCGGGTGACGTGGTGGCGATCAAAGGCCCGGGTGCCGGCGGCTACGGGCTGGCGAAAAACCGCCGCGCGCAGGCGGTACTGCAGGATGTACAGTGCGGCTTCCTGACGGAGCAGGCGGCTCGTGAGCAGTACGGCGTGGCGCTGCAGTGCGGAGAGATTGACGACGTCGGGACGGCGCGCCTGCGTGCGGCAATGCCGGCGGGGACTGGCGAGCACTTCGACGTGGGGGACGCCCGGCGCACCTTTGAAGCCCTGTGGACACCGGAACGCTATCAGCTGTTAACGGTGTTTCTCGCCCGGCAGCCGGTGGTCTGGCGTCATTTTCTCAAGCACCAGGTGTTTGCGGCGGTAAACGCGGGCGAGGGGGCGGACCTGCCGCTGGAAGCGCAGATGTCCGCTCTGTTTAGCGGGCTGAAACAGCGTTTTCCGGCACTGAGCGGGGAATAAGTTCTGCCCCCTTGAATTCTGCGATCCATCCCGAAAAACGGGATTTAAGGGCGGCTGCTTTATTATTTTGTGATGATCTTTGTTTTTGTTTTCGGTAATATTTTTGGCGTACTCAGGAGGGTTTACTTTATTAATGGAATAAGTTATGGAGGTGGAAAATGGATTTCAGTCTTAAAACGTTAATGCATGCGATAATAGGTGGGGGTGGCTGGGGATTGGCACTTTCGGGATTTGTTCCCCTGTTATTTCCGGCTATTACCCTCACGCCTTATGTCATCAACTGTGGTGTGGTGACAGGAGGAACCCTGCTCAGTGCTTTGTACCTGTTCGCCGTCTGGCGCGCAAGTTGATGCGATTCAGTTCGTTCTTCCCACAGGATAGTCAGCAGCTGGTCTATTTCTATTTTTCTGTTTGTACCCTCTATCTGATGATTCACCTTATCTGGGACTGGCGGTCAACGCATACGCCGCCATTTTCATTACACAAGCTGCAATATAAATTACATCAGGTATTTTCTGGCGCGACCTTTGCATCGAGTTTGTTTTTTTTGGTTGTGGCGCTGGACCTGAATAATCCCTTGCGTCACTCTGAGGCGTTTATTTTTCCCCTTATTTGTACTTCCCTGTGTGGCATTATGGTTTCACTGGCCAATATCGCCCCCGGCCCTCACGAGCCAGGGTGAAATTATTTCACCAGCGCCAGCGAGAAGCCGTCCCAGCCTTTTGCCCCCACGGTTTGTATCGCGGTCGCGTCAAGGCGGGGATCGCTGCCCATCATGGTCAGAAAGTCACGTATCCCCTGAATATTCCAGTCGCTGGTATCGCCGTCAGCGACGTGACCATTGCGCACCACGTTATCGCCAATAATCAGCGTACCCGGGCGCGAATAGCGGATCGCCCACTCCAGGTAGGCCGGGTTATTACGTTTATCAGCATCAATAAAGATCATATCAAACGGCGCGGCGTCAGCCAGCGTCGGCAGGGTATCCAGCGCGGCGCCGACGCGCAGGGTGACCTTGTGTTCCAGCCCGGCGCGGCGGATATTCTGTGCGGCGATCTCCGCGTGGCGGGGTTCATATTCCAGAGTGATCACTTTGCCGCCTTCGGGCAGCGCACGCGCCAGCCACAGCGTGCTGTAGCCGCCAAGCGTGCCGATTTCCAGTATGCGTTTGGCCCCGGTCATTTTTGCCAGCAGGTTGAGCAATTTGCCCTGATTCGGGGCCACATCAATGGCCGGTAAGCCCGCGGCCTGATTGTTTTCCAGCGCGGCCAGCAGTGCCTCATCCTGTGGCACCAGCTGTTCTGTCAGATAGTTATCGACCTCTGTCCAGCGTTGTTGATTCATGATTTCTCCTTGCTAAGGGGGAGCGGGCAGACCCGAAAAGAAGGTCAGCCCTGCGGGTTAGGGAACCGGTATCAGCACTGGGTTTACTCTGTACAGGCCTGTGACCGGGTGGTTTTCAGATCCGGGATCAGCGTTAACAGCCCGCACAGCGCCATACCTGCTCCGATCCACAGCGGCGCGCTCAGCCCGAAACCGTACTCAATACCCAGCCCGCCCAGCAGCGACCCGAGCATCAGCCCGAAAGTGATCATCGAGGTGTGCAGCGTGTTCACCAGCTGTCGGTTACCGGCAGCGGCCATCACGCGCGTCACCATCGCCGGATTCATCGTCACGCCAAACAGCCCGACGCCGACAACCGATGCAATGGCGACCGGCGGCAGATGAATAAAGCGGGCAAACAGCGCAAAACAGCAGGCCAGCGCCAGCAGACCCGTGGCGATCGCCGGCAGCGCATAACGCCCGGCAAGCCTTCCCACCACGGCATTGCCCAGTACGGTGGCCATGCCGTATACCAGCAGCAGCACGGTCACTTCGCCGTGGCTGAAACCGGTCTGCGAGCTGAGGATCGGGGTAAAGTAGCTGAAACCGGCGAAGGTCGCGCCAATAATCAGCAGGCTGGTGCTGTAGGCACGCCACAGCGTGGGGTTTTTTAACGCCCGCAGTTCATCGGCCAGATTGATGTCGTCCGGTTTCAGCGTGGCAGGCACGGTTCTGGCGGTCAGCCACAGGGCGAGCAGGGCAATGACCACCACTGACCAGAAGCTGACGCGCCAGCCTGCCAGATTGCCGATAAAGCTGGCCAGCGGCAGGCCAAGCACGGTGCCGATCATCAGCCCTCCCAGCACGACGGTGATGGCACCGGAGATCTGCTGTTGCGGTACCAGCCTGACGCCGGTGCTCACCGCGCAGCCGATAAAGGCACCCGCCACCGCCCCGGTCAGGATACGGGCAATCACCAGCGGCAGATAGCTGCCCGCTACCGCTCCCAGCGCCTGGCTGGCAACAAACAGCGCCAGCAGGATCAGCAGGCTGCGGCGCGGCGGATGCTTCAGTAACACCAGCGCGAGCAGCGGCCCGCCTATCGCCATCGCCAGCGCGTACAGGGTAATCAGATAACCGGTCATCGGCAGGCTGATATGCAGATCGGCGCTCATGATATTCATCAGTGCGGCAACCTGGAATTCGCTGGTCACCAGCGCAAAAACACCAAACCCCAGCGTATACACGGCTGCGGGGAGACGGACGGAAGACGACGACATAACGTTTCCTGATAATCGATAAGTGAAGAACAAGTGTAGAGGCTGAGGCCGCTGCGTCCAGCTAGCCTTTAGTAGAGGGGGGGCGGCAGAGAGTTGAGCTCCAGCGCGCGCCGGATGGCATGTTTACCGTTGCTGACGCCCAGTTTGCGCGTGGCGTTAGCCATATGAAATTTCACCGTACTGAGCTGAATACCAAGGATGACAGCAATCTCGCCGTAGGTTTTCCCCCGGCTGCTCCACAGCAACACTTCCTGTTCACGCCCCGAAAGCGCCGGATGATGGCTGGAGCAGAGGGCTGTTTTTTCATGCAGGGCCACTAACAGCATCTGCAGGTCAGCCAGCCGGGAAATCACCTCATGGGAAAACGTCAGATTATCGCGGCGGCGGATGACGCTGAGCAGTGACATCTGCTGCTGCGGGTCGTGCACGGTGAAGGTGTAGCCTTTGACCCGCTGGCACCGGTTACCCGCCTCACACAGCCCGGCGTTGGGCCGTGCGCAGTCCTGCCAGTTAAACGGAGAGATGCGCTGCTGTGCCGCCAGCACCACCGGGTCTTTCAGATAACGGCGACGTTCGCTGTAGTCACTCACCCAGTCTGCCGCGTGGCTCGATACGACCAGTGCGTCACCGGGGGCATGCCGGTTCTGACGCAGATAAAGAAAATCAACGTCTCCCAGCGGGGCCAGGCGCTGACGGAGTAAGGCTTCTGTCTGTGCAATGATGGTACGTTCGCTGGCGTGCTCCACGCTGACTCTCCGGCAGACAGGGATATGGCCGTCCATCCTCGCACATTATCAGCGCGTTTTAAAAACCTTCATGTGGCCTTAACCCCACTGTCACACAATCCCTTCAATGTTACTGCCATCAGTCACCGGGAACTTAACGCAAATTTCCCTGCTATCCGGCCTTGTCCCGTGGAGATTTTTTTATGCTCAACTTATCCAGACATCCGACCACTTTGTATCAGGCGATAGCGGCCCAGCTGGAAGACGAGCTGCGCAGCCGCTACCGCAGCGGCGAGTACCTGCCGTCTGAAAAACAGCTGGCGGCGAACTATGCCGTTAACCGCCACACCCTGCGCCGGGCGGTGGATGAGCTGGTGGACAAGGGGCTGGTGCAGCGCCGCCAGGGGGTGGGCATCCTGGTGCTGATGCGGCCCTATAACTATCCCCTGCACGCGCAGGCACGCTTCAGCCAGAACCTGATGGAGCAGGGGAGCCACCCGACCAGTGAACGCCTGCTGGCGGTGCTGCGACCCTGTAATGCTGAAGTGGCGACGGCGCTGGGCATTCACGAGGGCGATACGGTGATCCATCTGCGCACCCTGCGCCGGGTGAACGGCGTGCCGGTCTGCGTGATTAACCACTATCTGCCGGACCTGAGCTGGTGGCCGCAGCTGCAGCAGTTCAGTCACGGCTCGCTGCATGACTTTATCCGCCTGCATCTCACCGCCGGGCTGACGCGTAAGCAGACGCGGATCACCGCGCGCCGGGCGCAGGCAAAAGAGAGCAGCCTGCTACAGGTTTCCCTACACGCGCCGCTGCTCTCTGTTCGCACTCTGAACACCTGTACCGACAGCGGCAGCATGGCGGAGTACTCCGTCAGCCTGACGCGTGCCGACATGATTGAACTGACGCTGGAGCATTAAATGGAAGCACATAAGGCACGTCAGCACTGGCTATCGGTGCTGGCCCACAGTCAGCCGCAGCAGCTGCTGGCGCACTGGCCTGCGGATTTACAGCCGGCGTACCAGCTACTGCGCGCGCCGGAAACGGGCCTCACCCGCCTGCAGGCGCGCATGGGCGGCACCGGTCGCCGCTTTATCCTTGGGGATACCACCGTCACGCGCGCCGTGGTTCGCCTTGAAAACGGCGTGTGCGGTTACAGCTATCTTCTCGGGCGGGATAAAGCCCACGCCGAACGCTGTGCGCTGCTCGACGCCCTGTTGCAGGACGACAGCACACAGCACTTACATCAGCAGATCATCGTGCCGCTGGCGGCGCTGCGTGACGAGCAGCGTGCGCTGCGCTCACGGGAAGTTGCCAGCAGCCGGGTCGATTTCTTTACCCTTGTCCGGGGAGACAACGCATGACATTACTGGCCAGTTTTAGCCATCCCGTGGCGGATGCGCAGCGTGCCTTTCGCCGTATTCTGAAAGCAATGAGTGAGCCGGGTGTGATGGTGTCCCTGCCTGCGCTGCCCGCCTGGGGCAACGCCTCCTGTGCGGCTACCGCGGTGATGATGACCCTGGTGGATCGTGAAACCCCGCTGTGGATTGACGCTGCCCTGCGTGACGACGCGCTGTTGAGCAACCTGCGTTTTCATACCGGCGCGCCGGTGACCGACAGCCCGGATGCACCGTTTGCCCTGCTGCACGCCCGATCCGGCATCAGCATCGATCGTTTTTCTCCCGGTGACAATGTGTCACCGGAAAAAAGCAGCACGTTGATTATTGATGTACCGGCCCTCAGCGGCGGCCTGACGCTGCGCCTGCGCGGTCCGGGCCTGCAGGAGCGTCGGGCCATCGCTCCACAGCTCCCCGACAGCGTGCTCCACTACCTGCGCGAACGGCACCACCGTTTCCCGCAGGGTATTGATCTGATCTTTACCTGTGGTGAAAACATGATGGCGCTGCCGCGCAGCACTGATGTGGAGGTCTGCTGATGTATGTCGCCGTGAAAGGGGGCGAGAAGGCCATTGCCGCCGCCCATCAGCTGCAGGAGAGCCTGCGCCGGGGAGACAGCGACCAGCCGGAGCTGTCCTGTACGCAGATTGAACAGCAGCTGGGGCTGGCGGTGGATCGCGTGATGACCGAAGGCGGCATTCATGACCGCGAACTGGCAGCGCTGGCGATCAAACAGGCCGCCGGCGACCTGGTCGAAGCGATTTTTCTCCTGCGCGCCTACCGCACCACGCTGCCCCGTCTGGCTGACAGCCTGCCGCTGGACAGCGGGGCGATGCGCGTCGAGCGCCGTATCTCGGCGGTCTATAAAGATCTGCCCGGCGGACAGCTGCTCGGGCCGACCTTTGACTACACGCATCGCCTGCTGGACTTCACCCTGCTGGCGGAAGGCAAGACCCCGGTGACGCCGCGTGCGGAGCAGCCGCTGGCGGCAGAGTGCCCGCATATGTTTGATCTGATGACACGGGAAGGGCTGGCCCGGCGTGAAGAAGATGACGGCAGTGAGCCGCTGGATATCACCCGCGATGCACCCGCCTACCCGATGCCGCGATCGGCGCGCCTGCAGCAGCTGGTGCGCGGCGATGAAGGCTTTCTGCTGGCGCTGGGGTACTCCACGCAGCGCGGATACGGGCGCACCCATCCCTTTGCCGGGGAGATCCGCACCGGATGGGTCACGGTCGACATTGTCCCGGAAGAGCTGGGCTTTCCGCTGGACATTGGTGAAGTGATGCTGACCGAGTGCGAAATGGTCAACGGCTTTACCACGCCGGAAGAGGATGCGCCGCACTTTACCCGTGGTTACGGGCTGGTGTTTGGCCGTGCGGAACGGAAAGCGATGGCGATGGCGCTGGTGGATCGGGCCCTGCAGACGGAGGAGCACGGTGAACGGATAACCAGCCCGGCGCAGGACGAAGAGTTTGTCCTCTCGCATGCGGATAACGTGGAAGCGGCGGGATTTGTCTCACACCTGAAGCTGCCCCATTACGTGGATTTCCAGGCTGAACTGGAGCTGCTGAAACGCCTGCGGGCGGAATACCAGGAGGCGCACCGTGACTGAACTGAGCGGTTATAACCCCGGCTATCTTGATGAACAGAGTAAACGCACCATCCGTCGCGCCATCCTGAAAGCCGTCGCCATTCCCGGCTATCAGGTACCCTTTGGCGGCCGCGAGATGCCGATGCCCTACGGCTGGGGCACCGGCGGTATTCAGCTGACGGCCAGCGTGATCGGCGAACATGACGTGCTGAAGGTGATCGACCAGGGGGCGGATGACACCACCAATGCGGTCTCTATCCGCCGCTTCTTCCAGCGCGTCAGCGGGGCGGCCACCACCGAGCGGACGGTGGATGCCACGCTGATCCAGACCCGGCACCGCATTCCTGAAACGCCGCTGAGTGAAGACCAGATCCTGATTTACCAGGTGCCGATCCCGGAACCGCTGCGCTTTATTGAGCCGCGGGAAACCGAAACCCGCACCATGCACGCGCTGGAGGAGTACGGCATCATGCAGGTCAAACTGTATGAAGATATTGCCCGCTACGGCCATATCGCCACCACTTATGCCTACCCGGTAAAGGTCAACGACCGTTACGTGATGGACCCGTCGCCGATCCCAAAATTTGATAATCCGAAAATGGACATGATGCCCGCGTTGCAGCTGTTTGGTGCCGGGCGTGAAAAGCGGATTTACGCGCTGCCGCCTTATACCAAAGTGGAAAGTCTCGACTTTGACGACCATCCCTTCACGGTACAGCAGTGGGATCACCCCTGTGCGCTGTGCGGGTCACGCGACAGCTATCTGGATGAAGTGGTGCTCGATGACGCCGGTTCCCGTCTGTTTGTCTGTTCCGACACCGACTACTGCCATCAGCAACAAGAGACACTATCATGAAGCGCGAGTCCCCCCTGCTGGCGGTCAGTCAGTTAACCCATCTTTATGCCCCGGGCAAAGGGTTCAGCGATGTCTCTTTCGAGCTGTATCCCGGCGAGGTGCTGGGCATTGTCGGCGAGTCCGGCTCCGGTAAAACCACGCTGCTGAAGTCGATCTCTGCCCGCCTGGCCCCGCAGCACGGCGAGATTATCTATCAGGGGCAGGCCCTTTATGCCCTTAGCGAAAGCGACCGCCGCCGCCTGCTGCGCACCGAGTGGGGCGTGGTGCATCAGTATCCCATGGACGGCCTGCGGGCGCAGGTGTCTGCCGGGGGCAACATCGGTGAGCGACTGATGGCGGTCGGCCAGCGGCATTACGGGCAGATCCGCGAAACCGCTGGCCAGTGGCTACAGGACGTGGAGATCCCGCTGTCGCGCATTGACGACCTGCCGGGCACCTTCTCCGGCGGTATGCAGCAGCGGCTGCAAATTGCCCGCAATCTGGTGACCCACCCCACACTGGTGTTTATGGATGAGCCCACCGGCGGGCTGGACGTGTCGGTACAGGCACGCCTGCTGGACCTGCTGCGCAGCCTGGTGCGCGACCTGAATCTGGCGGTGGTGATTGTCACTCACGATCTCGGCGTCGCCCGTCTGCTGGCCCACCGGCTGCTGGTAATGAAAGAGGGCAGGGTGGTCGAGAGCGGACTCACCGACCGGGTGCTGGACGACCCGCACCATCCATACACCCAACTGCTGGTGTCATCGATTGTCTGAATCCGGCGTTGCTGGCCGACCGGAAAAGCGGGTCGGCCACGACGGAGACGAGGTGACCTGTTTGTGGTCGTCCCGTTGGGGGATTAACCTTTTTGCAGGGAATGAAAATGAATCTGAAACTGCGCGTCGAAAATCTGTCAAAAACCTTTGTGATGCACAATCAGCACGGCGCAGAGCTGCCGGTTCTGCGTAACGCCTCGCTGCAGGTGTCGGCGGGAGAGTGTGTGGTGCTGCACGGTCATTCGGGCAGCGGTAAGTCCACGCTGCTGCGGTCGCTGTATGCCAACTATCTGCCGGACAGCGGGCATATCTGGGTGGCGCATCAGCAGGAGTGGGTCGATCTGGTGACTGCCCCGGCGCGGCAGATCCTCGCTATCCGCCGCGAGACGATCGGCTGGGTCAGCCAGTTCCTGCGGGTGATCCCACGGATTTCCACCCTTGAGGTGGTGATGCAGCCGCTGCTGGAGCGCGGCGTGGCCCGTGATGAGAGCGAGGCGCGGGCAAAATCCCTGCTTTCGCGTCTTAACGTGCCGCCGCGACTGTGGGCGCTGGCACCCTCAACCTTCTCCGGCGGTGAGCAGCAGCGCGTTAATATCGCGCGGGGGTTTATTGCCGACTCACCGATCCTGCTGCTGGATGAGCCAACGGCTTCGCTGGATGCCATTAACAGTGCCGCCGTGGTGGCGCTGATTGAAGAGGCCCGCCAGCGCGGTGCGGCCATTGTGGGGATTTTTCATGATAACGCGGTGCGTGAGCGCATCGCTGACCGTCTGCATGTGATGCAGCCCGCTGCACTGGAGCACGCCGAATGATCATCAATAACGTCAGACTGATTCTGGAAAATGAAGTAGTGGCGGGGTCACTGGCCTGTGAAAACGGCGTGATCCGGGCATTCTCCGATACGCAGAGCCAGCTGCCGGCGGCCATCGACGGCGAAGGCGGCTGGCTGATGCCGGGCATGGTGGAGCTGCATACCGATAATCTGGATAAATTTTTCACCCCGCGGCCGAAGGTGGACTGGCCTGCGCACTCTGCCATGAGCAGCCATGATGCGCTGATTGTCGCCAGCGGTATCACCACGGTGCTGGATGCCATCGGCGTCGGCGACGTGCGCGACGGCGGTCACCGCATGGAGAATCTGAACAAGATGATCGATGCGATCCGCCACAGCCAGAAGCACGGCCTGAACCGCGCAGAACATCGCCTGCACTTGCGCTGTGAGCTGCCGAATGATTCCACGCTGCCGCTGTTTGAACAGCTGATGTGCAATCCGGCGCTGTCGCTGGTGTCGCTGATGGATCACTCTCCGGGCCAGCGTCAGTACGTGTCGCTGGCGGCATGGCGCACCTATTTTGGCGGCAAGTATCAGCTCAGCGATCTCCAGCTTGATGCCTATGAGGCCGATCAGCTGCGGCTGGCCGCCCGCTGGTCAGCCCCGAACCGCGAGGCCATATCCGCCTGGTGCCGTCAGTATCATATTCCACTGGCCAGCCATGATGATGCGACGTATGAGCACGTCGTGGAGTCGAAAGGGGTCGGTAGTGTGATCGCGGAGTTCCCGACCACCGAAGAAGCCGCACGCGCTTCGCGCGAGCTGGGCCTGCAGGTACTGATGGGTGCGCCAAATATTGTGCGTGGCGGCTCGCACTCTGGCAATGTGGCGGCCAGCGCGCTGGCGCAGATCGATCTGCTGGATATCCTCTCCTCTGACTACTATCCGGCCAGCCTGCTGGATGCGGCATTCCGTCTGGCCCATGATGAAAGCAACAGCATGACGCTTCCTCAGGCCGTGGCGCTGGTCACGCGTAATCCTGCCCGCGCCATCGGTCTTGACGATCGCGGCACGATCGGTGAGGGCAAACGTGCCGATCTGGTGCTGGTGCGTCAGCACCGTGAACAGGTGTACGTTTCCCGCGTCTGGGCGCAGGGCAGGCCGTTGTTCTGATGGGGCGGCTGATCTGGCTGATGGGGCCTTCGGGCTCCGGTAAAGACAGCCTGCTGCTGGCCCTGCGCGAGTGCGCACCGGAGCGGGTCATTGTCGCGCATCGCTATATTACCCGCAGTGCCAGCGCCGGGGGCGAGAATCACGTCGCCCTCAGCGAGCAGGAGTTCCGGCGGCGGCGTGCGCATGGCCTGTTTGCTCTCGACTGGCAGGCGCATCATTACTCCTATGCGCTCGGCATTGAAATCGACCGCTGGCTGGCGGCCGGGCTGGACGTCGTGGTCAACGGTTCACGCCTGCATCTTCAGGCTGCGCGGCAGCGCTACGGTGAACAGCTGCTGGCAGTCTGTTTGCAGGTATCGCCTGAGGTGCTGGCCAGCCGCCTGCGCCAGCGCGGGCGCGAGGATGAGGCCGCCATTGAACAGCGGCTGAAACGTGCAGCGGAACCGGTGGCAGCAGGGTGTATCACGCTGAATAATGACGGGCCGCTGGGCGAAACATTACAAGGCTTTTCGGCATTATTAGCCGAGCACATTGCGTAGGGGCGACGTTTTCGGTCGACCCGCGATCCGGCGCTGGCTCTCACTTTAAGTGTCATCAGCAATATTGACGGCCCCATAATTTCCTGACTTAATTGAGTCTCCAGGGGGAGCCAGGCACAGCTGGCTGAGAAATCGTTAATGCTACAGCACGATGACCCTTAATACCTGATCCGGATCATACCGGCGGAGGGATGGGGCAGCTTACCTGACTTTTGCCGGTAGTCTCTGCTAAAAGGACTACCCAATGACCAGCCGATTTACCGATACCCTCCGTACCCTGAGTCAGTCACAATGGTCACAGGCCGTCACGCATCGTTTTGTCCGGGAGCTGTATGACGGCAGCATTAACCACCAGGTGATGATCAACTACCTGGTGCAGGATTATCGTTTTCTCGACAGTTTTCTGACCTTAGTCGGATCTGCTATTGCCTGCGCCGACACGCCTGCCGCGCGCCTGTGTTTTGGCCGCTGCGCCGGTATGGTGTCATCCGAAGAGAATACCTATTTTCTTCGCGCATTTGCGGCATTGGGCGTCAGTGAGCAGCAGCGCAATGTGCAGTCTGACACGGCACCGACGGTAGGATTCAAAGCGATTATGCTGGAAGCTGCCGCCACCCGTTCCTATGCTGCCATCCTGACGGTTCTGAATGTAGCCGAGTGGTTGTATCTTGACTGGGCGTCACAGGCACCAGAAATGCTCCCTGCCAGTTTCGTTCATGCTGAGTGGATTACCCTGCACAATAACCCTGATTTTTGCGAATTTGTCGCCTTTTTACGCCACGAACTGGATCGCGTCGGGCCTGAACAACGGTCGTTGTGCGAGGATTTTTTCCAGCGTGCAGTCAGGCTGGAACTGGCATTTTTTGATGCAGTGTATCAATAAGATTAAATCTGCTGAAAAGAGAATGTGGCAGGACAGGAGGGAACGATTCTGCTGTTATGGCAGGAAAAATCAGAAAAAACGGGGGTGCTCTTTCCCCCATTCACTACGGTAAGCCACAGACTGAGAAATTATTATGTATCGCTCAGTGCTGTATCAACGGACAGGTTGAACTGTTTTAAGCGTCAATAAATGGGGCGGGCATTTTCTCAACTCTTTCTAAATAGAAGAAATAATAATGGCCATCCTGAACAATGTCCGGTGCTCCTTCGAAGGATTTACCATCCATGATCCCCAATAATGTGTCATCATCCACTTTACGGAAGTGGTCAAAGATTGGTACGCCATCGTAGACCATCGTTGCTGAGATTTTCCCACGAAAGGCAATTTGCCAGAGAGAAGCCTCTCCCTTCATCATTTTATTAGAGTACAGATTGCCTTTGTCATCATAGCAGACCAGGGGCATGGCATCTGAAGCACTACGGAACCATTTCCCGAACCATTTTACTTCATCAAGGGAGCGGGTGGCCCAGTGTCCGGTATCAAAGTCTCCTCCGGCCCATATTGACTGAATTTCATCAACTCTGACGGGGGGTAATGAGTCAAAAAAATCCAACAATACCTGATCTGAGCTGAATACTCTTTGTGCTTTAAAAGCGTCAAATTTTACTTTTGCGTTCATAATTTAATCCTGTTTGTATTGTAGAGATAGCAACAGATATACCGATGAAAGAACGTAATATGTAATATATTGTCACATGATATAACAATTAGTGAATTATTAACGTCGATACAAGCATATGCCAGGTTTGAGTGCTTATCAGGTGCAGGCGGAAAATAAGTACCCTGTTGGGGACAGTTTTAAGTGCCTTGCATAATCTGCATTAATAAATGAAACTAACGGTTCAATATAGTCACTGATCTCCGGAAAAATCACTGCCAGTGATATTCCGAATGGTCATCGTTCAGTTATCCGCAGTGATAAAAATAATATTATATAAGTGGTTGTGAAACAAAACGCATCATTTAAAAAGCAAGTGAATCAGAAAGTGTCCGCCACAAATCAAGTTCATGCTTTTTTTCCACCAGGACACGATCATATATCTCGGTTGCATCAGCACCCGCGGTGAAACGCAATGGTGGTTGCTGTTCATTAGCTAGTCTGAGTAAAGCTTGCGCCAGCTTCTTAGGGTCGTTAGCCTGTTTACCGTCAACGGCTCTGGTTGCCCGACGGGTTTCACCAGACGTTGCATCATACGCAGCAATAATATTTTCTGTGTAAACGACAGAGTTCTCAGTCAAAAACTCGGTTCGGAAATAACCCGGTTCAACAATGGTTACATGAATCCCCAGTGGCGCAACCTCTTTCGCCAGGCTTTCGGATATGCCCTCAACGGCAAATTTAGTGCCACAATAGCTTGAAACTCCGGCATCACCATAAAAACCTGCCAGTGATGAAAGGTTAAAAATATGGCCACTTTTTCGGGCACGCATCACGGGCAAAACGGCGCGGGTTACGTTTAACAGGCCAAATACATTAGTATCAAACTGACGACGAACTTCCGCATTTGTCGTCTCTTCCAGCGCACCCAGAACGGCAAACCCGGCATTATTAACCACGATGTCAATCTGCGTAAAATGGCTGATTGCCGTCTGTACAGTAGCCTGCGCCTGTTGCTCATCAGTTACGTCAAGGCTGAGTGCCAGTAAACGTTCTGATGAACCAAGAGCCCGGGTTACGCTTTCTTTCTGGCGACCAGTGGCAACGACTTTGTCGCCCGCAGCCAGGGCGGCTTTGGCAATATCTGCGCCAATTCCGCGTGTTGCCCCGGTGATAAACCAAACTTTGCTCATAGACAGCACCTTTTAACTATTCATGGAATACAGACATAGGGAAATCGTGCAGACAATATATCTATGTCTCTCTGCTATATCGCATGAAAAGCATAAGGTTATATACTGCTGACGATTCGGGTTCAGTCTATTATAATAGGCTTTAAACAGCGTCAGATAGCCTGATCCTGTTTAATTATTGCCTGATAATCCGGGATCTGAATGCCGGATGATTCATGCGTAACGAAAAGTGGAATAAAAGGAGGGTGAAAAAGATGCAGGTCTTTTTTATTGGCCCTTGTAATAGCAAGATCAGGCTGTATCAGAACAATGATGGGCTTCTTCCCAGTGGAAAGGTACGGGAGGTCAAAAACACATTCACTGACTTACTGATAAGTTAAAAATCTGAATTAAACCTTTATCGGTAGAACTCGCGCTGCCGCATTCGCTCTGAGTATCCATTGCCTTTTTCTCCTGATTTAATGTGGCTTTCGCGGTGCGTGTTTAGTTTGTAGTGACAGTTGCGGAAATAGTGTTACTAAAAGCTTATTTTAACCGGTTTAAGTCGCTCCCATTTTGTTGAGAATGTTGAGATGTTTATCTGGAATGCCAGTAGTGAAAGTCTTTACTTTCCTTTATTAATGATTAAACCTGACTTCTGCTTTCGCGTGCAGGACGCAACACATCATAGCGAAAGTGATAAGAAGCCTGTCATTTTTCCATCACCCCCCTGTCATTAAAGTTTCACCGTCAGCATAGTTAATAGGGCCACAGCGAATCACGCGCAACCTGACGACGGTAGACATATGGCACAGGCATTATTGAAGATTGCTTCCGAGCAGCAGACGGTGCCGCAGGCTGCTCTGCGCCCGAAAGTGCTGGCGGTAAAGGGATTAGGCAAATCTTACGGCACGCAGAGTCGCGTCCTGCAGGATATTAATTTTGACCTGCATGGCGGGGAACTGGTGGCCGTCATTGGCCGCAGCGGCGCAGGCAAATCGACCCTTTTGCACGTGCTCAATGGCACCATCCCGGCCAGCGAAGGCGAGATCCTCAACTTCCATGAAAATGGGCAGCAGCAGAACATCGTTGAGCTGAATACCCGGCAGATGCGCCAGTGGCGCAGCGAATGCGGCATGATTTTCCAGGACTTCTGCCTGGTACCGCGGCTGGATGTGCTGACCAATGTTCTGCTGGGCCGCCTGAGCCAGACGTCGACCCTGAAATCCTTCTTTAAAATCTTCCCCGACGCTGACCGCGCCCGCGCCATTGGCCTGCTGGACTGGCTGAATATGCTGCCCCAGGCGTTACAGCGTGCGGAAAATCTCTCCGGCGGGCAGATGCAGCGGGTGGCTATCTGCCGTGCGCTGATGCAGAACCCGAAAATTTTACTGGCCGATGAGCCGGTGGCCTCCCTCGACCCGAAAAACACCCGACGCATTATGGATGTGCTGCGCCAGGTGAGTCACAACGGGATCAGCGTGATGGTCAACCTGCACTCGGTAGAGCTGGTGAAGGAGTACTGCACGCGCGCCATCGGCATTGCTAAGGGCCGTATTGTGTTTGACGGGCACCCCGCGGAGCTGACGGACGATCTGCTGCACGTGCTTTACGGCGACGACATTTCTCAACGTAACGAAGACCTCCAGGCCTGACCGGGCAATACTACTTTTATGGGACACGGAACTCAGCAATGAAAAAAATCATTCTCGCAGCGGTAATCAGTAGTGTTATGGCAGCCAGCGTTAACGCCGCCGATGCACCAAAAGAACTGAACTTAGGTATCCTCGGCGGTCAGAATGCCACGCAGCAGATTGGTGATAACCAGTGCGTGAAAGACTTCTTCGACAAAGAGCTGAACGTGGATACCAAACTGCGTAACTCGTCTGATTACTCAGGCGTGATCCAGGGGTTGATTGGCGGCAAGGTCGATATGGTGCTGAGTATGTCACCCTCGTCTTATGCCTCGGTGTACATTAACGATCCTAAGGCGGTCGACGTGGTCGGCATCGTCGTGGATGACGCGGATAAATCACGCGGCTACCACTCGGTGGTGGTGGTTAAAGCCGACAGCCCGTACAAAACGCTGGCTGACCTGAAAGGCAAATCCTTCGGTATGGCGGATCCGGATTCCACTTCCGGCTTCCTGATCCCCAATGAAAGCTTTAAGAAAGAGTTCGGCGGCACGGTGGACGATAAATATAACGGCCACTTCTCCAGCGTCACCTTCTCCGGCGGCCACGAGCAGGATGTGCTGGGCGTGCTGAACGGCCAGTTTGACGGGGCTGTGACCTGGGCTTCGATGATCGGGGATTACAACACCGGTTACACCAGCGGCGCGTTCACCCGCATGATCCGCGCCGGTAACCCGGACCTGATGAAGAAAATTCGTATTATCTGGCAGTCACCGCTGATCCCGAACGGGCCGATACTGGTCAGCAACAAACTGCCGGCTGATTTCAAGGCGAAGCTGATCACCGCCATCAAAAAGCTGGATACCGAACACCACAGCTGCTTTGTTAAAGCCGTTGGCGGTGCGCAGCATATCGGCCCGGCCACCGTCGCCGACTATCAGGCGATTATTGATATGAAACGTGCGCTGACCAAAGCCCGTTAATCCTCTGCTTATTTCTCCACTGATCAGGGCCGTCGTCTGACGGCCCTTGACGCCGGTATCCGCATGACACATCCCGATTTTGAACGCTATTACCAGCAGGTTCGCGGCAGGCAAAAGCGCGATACGCTGCTGTGGTCACTGACGCTGCTGGTGCTGTATCTCGCCTCCGGCCATCTGGCTGAATTTAATCTGCACACCATCTGGGTGTCGCTGCCGAACTTCTTTGATTATCTGGCTGAAACCGTGCCGGTACTGCACGTTTCCCAGCTGTTTGCCGACAGTCATACGGAAGGTTCATTTGCCTACTGGGGCTATCGCCTGCATATCCAGCTGCCGCTGATCTGGGAAACGCTGCAGCTGGCGCTGGCCGCCACGCTGGTGTCGGTGATGATTGCCGGCGTGCTGGCCTTTTTTGCTGCCAGCAACACGCAAACGCCGCGGGGCGTCAGTTTCGCCATACGCACCGCCGTGGCTTTTCTGCGCACCATGCCGGAGCTGGCGTGGGCGGTGATGTTTGTGATGGCGTTTGGCATTGGGGTCATCCCCGGTTTCCTGGCGCTGGCGCTGCACACCGTAGGCAGCCTGACCAAGCTGTTTTATGAAGCTATTGAAAGCGCCTCCGACAGGCCGGTGCGCGGGCTGGCATCGTGCGGGGCGTCGTCGCTCCAGCGTATGCGCTTTGCCCTGTGGCCGCAGGTGAAGCCGGTCTTTCTCTCGTATGGTTTTATGCGCTTCGAGGTGAATTTCCGTCAGTCGACCATTCTCGGGCTGGTGGGGGCCGGGGGCATCGGCCAGGAACTGATGACCAACATTAAACTCGACCGCTATGACCAGGTCAGCATGACGCTGATCCTGATTATCCTGGTGGTCTCGCTGCTGGATATGGTTTCCGGCCGGGTGCGTCGACGTGTGGTGGAAGGGAACCGGCTATGATGGGATTGATCGGCAGTGAAAAACTGGCAGGAATGAAACAGCAGCATCAGGCGCTGTTTGCCATCCAGCGGGCTTACCTGCGCCGCACCGGGCTGATTGCCGGGGCGATTGTGCTTTATTACGTGTTTTTCTTTACCCAGTTCGGTATCAGCTGGCAGCAGCTGACGATTGGCCTGGGCCAGCTGGCACACTATTTTATGCGCATGTTTGTCTGGCATGACGTGGCGAACTGGCCGTTTGCGTACTATTTCAGCCAGATTTTTATCACCATTGCGATTGTCTTCGCCGGGACACTCACCGCGACGCTGCTGGCACTGCCGCTCTCGTTCCTGGCGGCGCGTAACGTGATGTCATCACCGCTGCTGCGGCCTGTCGCGCTGGTGGTGCGCCGTCTGCTGGATATCCTGCGCGGCATTGATATGGCGATCTGGGGACTGATTTTCGTCCGTGCGGTCGGCATGGGGCCGCTGGCCGGGGTACTGGCGATTATCATGCAGGACATCGGGCTGCTGGGTAAGCTCTATGCCGAAAGTCACGAGGCGGTGGAGCGTTCACCGGGTCGCGGGCTGAATGCGGTGGGGGCGAACAGCCTGCAAAAACACCGCTACGGTATTTTCACCCAGTCCTTCCCCAGTTTCCTTGCCCTCAGCCTGTATCAGATTGAATCGAACACGCGTTCGGCTGCGGTTCTGGGCTTCGTGGGGGCGGGCGGCATCGGGCTGGTCTATGCTGAAAATATGCGGCTGTGGAACTGGGATGTGGTGATGTTCATCACCCTGATCATGGTGGTGATTGTGATGATGATGGATTATATTTCCGCGAAGCTGCGTAAGCGCTATATCAGCGGGCAGCCGGTGCCGCTGTTTGGCCAGCAAACGAATCCGCCGTAAGCCCGCCGGGTGGCCAGGGCGGGCCCGTCAACGCCATACGTTAACCGGGGGCGCGCAGATAGCGCAGGGTGGCATCAACCACCAGCTTCCGGTTACGCGCCAGGCTCTGCTGCCCGGTTTCACTGCCACCGAACAGCGCATTGAAGGTGTAGTGATTGGCGACGTTATGAAAGCTGATACTGCTGATCAGGCGATGGACGTCGACGGTGGTGATGGCGGCATCAAACTCCCCGCTCTGCTTCCCTCTGATCAGCACGGCATCCAGCACCTCCAGCGCACTCTGATTGAGCGCTTTAATCGTCTCTGACTGACTGATATAGCGCCCGCGCATCAGGTTTTCACTACAGATCAGCCGCATAAAGTCAGGATGAGTAACGTGATAGTCGAAGCTGGCCTCAGCCAGCCGCGCGATGGCCAGGGTCGGAGACATATCGGCCAGATTCAGTCCGCTCTCATGCTGGCGGATCTCGCGATACACCAGGTGCAGAACCTCGATATACAGCTGTTCTTTATTACTGAAGTGGTAGACCACCATACGTTTAGTGGTCTGTGCCTCTTCAGCGATTTGTTCCATGCGCGCACCCTGCAGGCCGAACGCGGCAAAAGTGGTCAGGGCGCTGGCGAGGATGCGTTTCTTTAATCCTTCCGGATCGTTCTTACGTCTGGCGGGGGCTGGCATAGTGACTGAATACCCGTAATGCTGAGTGAAAACCGTCGCCAGAGTAGCGCCTGAAGCGCAGATTTACAAACAGCGCCGGGCAAAAAAACGCGCCTGTCACTGGCGCGAAAAGGCTTAAAACAGAGGGTTACAGGGTGGCAAACCAGGGATGGGTGCGGTCGGTTACGCTGGCGTGGTGCTGCTTTATGCGTGCCGCCAGCTGGGCTTCTGTTGGCAGCGCCCGGCCGCGCAGTACCGCTTCTGCGGTGGCACCGAAAGTGATAATACCCTGCGTCGCGATGTCAGCGGCTGCCACGTAGCCCACCAGCCCCGTCTGTTCAGCACCGTGCTCTTCCGCCTTCTGGCGACAGCGGATCAGTAACCCCTCCAGCGCCCGGTAAAGTTCACGCGCCTCGCCCAGTACCGGGATTTTCCCACTTGAATCATGCAAAACCTGCTCCAGGCGTTGAAAGACGATGGCGTGATCACCGGTGCTGAACAGGGTTTCTAAGGTCTGCTGCCAGTGTTGCCAGGTACGAACGAACAGGGCGTTCTGCACCAGCACCAGGCTGGCATGCTGCCAGTGAAAATGCTCACTGAGCTGGTTGACGCGCTGCTGGAGCGTACAAAACTCGGCTTCTCCGGACAGGTGGTCAGGGATCACCGGCGTGAGTTCTGCAATAAACCGCGCGATTTCACTGGCGGTTTCAGGGCTTGTCAGCGGCATAATTTTGCGCTGTTGCAGGAGCTTAAGCAGGCTGAGGTCATAAAACGCCGCACTCACACGTTCTCCGGCCAGTAACGCGCGATTAACGGTATGAATCGCCTCCGCTGACGCTGCGCGGGAGCGTTGTTCGAGCAGGGCGGCATGCAGCTGGCCGTAGGCAGGGGATGGGCTGAGTTCAGTATTCATCGTGCGCCTCACGGTAAAGAGGGTCAGGCCAGAGCCTGGCAGTGCCAGAGAGTATGGCAGAATCTCAGCCACTCATCAGGTCATTCGGGCCTTCTCACGCCGCCACTGGGTAGGGGAGCAGTGAAAATGCTGTTGAAAGACTTTGGCAAACTGCATCTGGCTGGTGTAACCCAATGAGTAAGCGATAATTTTTACCGGAAGGCTGTGATCGGACAGTAGGGATGTCGCCACGTCCATACGCAGCAGGAGCAGATACTGTTTTGGTCCGTAGCCAAATTGCTGCTGAAACAGCCGGCTGAGATAGCTGCGGTCAATGTTGCAGTATTCCGCGACCTCGCCAATGCTGACGCTGCGGTGGTAGTGGCGTTCCATAAACTGGACGGCATTATCCAGATGCTTGTTGCCGCTGCCCGCTTCTTCCTTCTGCTCGTGATGGACGTTGGCGATTAAGGCATCGAGGAACAGGCAGGTCAGCCCGGCAATTCTCAGCGAATGCACCGGGTCCTGTGCCACCAGCTGTTGCAGGCACTGCGCGGCGTCGTTAGCAGAAAGCGTATCTTTTGGCCGCCAGATCGGCATATCACGACGTAAACCGCATTTTTCCAGGCTTCTTATGGCAATCAGCCCGTCCAGTTCCAGCCACATATATTCCCAGGGCTGCTGCTTATCCGCCTTATAGGTGGTGATCTCGTGCGGATGGATAAGGAAGGCTTCCCCCTGGCGTACCGGCCAGCGCCGGTCACCCGCGAACAGTGTTCCGCCCCCGCTTATCACATAATGAATAAGATAATGCTGGCGTACCGCCGGGCCATAGCTGTGCTGACTGGCACAGACCTCGTGACCATACTGATAAATGTTCAGTCCGAACTGGGCGATGTCGTGGGGGTGAATATCTTTCTGCATCACTTTTTCCTGTTTTTTATCAGCTTATTACAGCATTTATTTTCTTTCAGTCTCAGCGCGGCAACATCATTTTGTGATATTGAACGGCAATCAGGACGGCCAGCGGCAGTATTTAGCGAGCCAGATCACAGTTCGATTCCGGCGTCATTTTTCACCATATCAATGTCAAAAAATGACATAGGCAGCAGGCCGCCGGCTGCCTAGAGTGAGGGCAACTTCACTTCACTGGTTAAAAGGGCACAACAATGAAAATTACCTTTCTTGGGGCGGGCAGTACGGTATTTGCGAAAAACGTGCTGGGAGATATTCTGGCCACGCCGGCATTACAGCAGGTTGATATTGCCCTGTATGACATCGATGCCGAACGGCTAAACGACTCGTGGCTGATGCTGAATAACCTCAACGCGAATCTGTGTCAGGGCAAAGCGAAAATTGAAAAGTTTGCCGGCGTTGAGCAGCGCCGCCGTGCGCTGGCGGGGGCCAGCTATGTGATTAATGCCGTTCAGGTCGGCGGTTACGATCCCTGCACCATCACCGATTTTGAGATTGCTAAAAAATATGGCCTGCGCCAGACCATCGCCGACACCCTCGGTATTGGGGGCATCTTCCGTGCGCTGCGCACCATCCCGGTGATGATGGACTTTGCCCGTGATATGGAAGCGGTCTGCCCGGACGCGTGGCTGCTGAACTACACCAACCCGATGGCCTCACTGACCGGCGCCATGCTGCAACATACCGGTATAAAAACCGTCGGCCTGTGTCACAGCGTGCAGGTGTGTGCCGAAACGCTGCTGAAGTCCGTGGATATGCCGACGGACGGAGTGAAGTGGCAGATTGCCGGGATTAATCATATGGCGTGGCTGCTGAATATCACCCGCAATGGGGAAGATATCTACCCGGAGATCAAACGTCGCGCGCTGGCGCTGACCGATAAGCATGACGATATGGTACGGCATGAAATCATGCGCGTGTTTGGCTATTACGTCACCGAGTCCTCAGAGCACAATGCGGAATATATGCCGTACTGGATCAAGCGCAACTACCCTGAGCTGATCGAGCGATTTAATATTCCGCTGGATGAGTATCCGCGCCGCTGTATCGAACAGATTGATCGCTGGCACCAGCAGCGTGACAAGCTGACGCAGAACGAGAACCTGACCCACACCCGCAGCCATGAATATGCTTCGTGGATGATTGAAGCGATGGAGACCGACGTTCCCTACAAAATTGGCGGTAACGTGCTGAATCACGGGCTGATCACCAACCTGCCGACCGAAGCCTGTGTGGAAGTGCCGTGCCTGGTGGACGGGCAGGGCGTGACGCCGTGCTTCGTGGGCGACCTGCCGCCGCAGCTGGCCGCGCTGAACCGCACCAATATCAATACTCAGCTGCTGACCATTGAGGCGGCCGTCACCGGCAGAAAGGATCATATCTATCACGCTGCGCTGCTTGATCCACATACCTCCGCTGAACTGTCGATTGATGACACGGTGAAACTCTGTGATGAGCTGATCGCCGCCCACGGCGACTGGCTCCCGGCTTACCGCTAACGCTCTCTGGCGCAGGGCACCTTTGTGGGGGCCCTGCATGATGACACTGGCAGGGACAGACAACGATGACAGTTTCAGTAAAAACAAAAATCAGCTACGGGCTGGGCGCATTCGGTAAGGATTTTGCCATCGGCATTATCTATATGTATCTGATGTACTACTACACCGACGTGGTGGGTGTATCAGTGAGCATGGTGGCTTCGCTGTTCCTGGTCGCCCGTATTCTGGATGCTTTTTTTGACCCGGTCATGGGCTGGATTGTCGAGCGTACCCGGACGCGCTGGGGCAAGTTTAAACCCTGGATCCTGATCGGTACGCTGACGAACTCGGTGGTACTGGTGTCGGTATTCTGTGCCCATCACTTTGAGGGCGGCGCGCTGATTGCCTGGATCTGGGCCACTTATCTGCTGTGGGGCTTTACCTATACCCTGATGGATGTGCCGTTCTGGTCGCTGGTGCCCTGCATTACCCTTGACAAGCGCGAACGTGAAGCGCTGATCCCGTGGCCGCGTTTCTTTGCCAGCCTGGCCGGCTATACCACCGGCGTCATCGGTCTGCCGCTGGTTAACTACCTGGGGGACGGCAATAAAGGGCAGGGATTTATGCTGTTCTCGCTGATCCTCGTGGTGTTCTTCATCCTGTCGGCCCTCATTACCCTGCGCAATATTGAAGAGAAATATTCCTCGTCTGCCGTGCCGAATGCGCCAGAGCACACCACGATTAAAGCGGTGGTCAGTATGATTTTCCGCAACCGTCCGCTGTTTGCCCTGCTGCTGATGGCCCTGGCGTGGAACCTTGCGCACAACGTCATTACGGCGTTTGCCATCTATTACTTCACCTATGTGGTGGGCCGGGCGGAGCTGTTCCCCTGGTACATGATGTACGCCGGGATTGCCAACCTGATTGCCATTCTCTGCTTCCCGAAACTGGTTGCACGCTTCTCCCGCCGGGCGATCTGGATCAGCGCGTCGGTGCTACCGGTGATGAGCTGCCTGCTGCTGCTGGCGGTGGGGATGTACGCACCGCAGAGCGCCACGCTGATCTCCCTGTCCGGGATCCTGGTGAATATTGGCGGCGCGTTCTTCTGGGTAATGCTGGTCATTATGGTCGCGGACACCGTCGACTATGGGGATTATGCGCTGGGCGTGCGCATCGAAAGTATCGCCTTCTCGGTGCAGACGATGGTGGTCAAAGCCGGCGCGGCCTTTGCCGGGCTGCTGATCGGCGTCATGCTGGGGGTGGTGGGCTATGTGCCGGGCGTGCAGCAGTCGGCCAGCACTATCGTGGGAATGCAGGGGATCATGATCGGCGTACCGCTGCTGTTCTTTGTCCTGACGCTGTGGATCTATCTGCGCCACTACAAGCTGGATGGCGAAATCCTGCATGAGATGCAGCGGGCCTTACAGCATAAATACGGCGAAGGTGAGGGGGTGATGACGGCGCAGGTCAGGCCGCTGGAGAGTGACGCTGAGGGCAGATATGCATCTGAGACGTTGAATCCGGGTCACCTCAAACCGTAGTGGACGTGTTTGAGGTAAGCCGGACGTCACGCGACAGGACGTCGCGTGCCGAGGCCCGCAGGGAGGCGGATTTTGCCGATCCGGCGTGCTTAAACTGGCCTCAGACCTGAAGCCAGACTGTCAGCGACAAAAAAGACTGACACACCCAGGCCGTATCCCAATGCACACAGAATCCCCGTTAAATACGGGGAACTGTAACCATCGATTGCCAATTGTAATGTTATAAAGTAACAGTTATCATCCGCAGCGCGGGCTTCAGCCTGCGCTGTTCCGTTTCTCTGGATAAAGGATTGATAATCTGATGCACACTTTTTTACGCTCGCCGCTGCTGGCCCTGATGCTGGCAGCCATAGCCGCCCCGGCCAGCGCAGCCCCTGAGCGGGTTGCCGCGCTGGTCGCCCCCTTCGAAATCAAAGGGACTGACCCGACGCTCTCCGGCGATATCTTTCTGAAAATGTCGATTGTTGAAACCCTCGTCAGTGCTGATACCGCCGGGCAACCGCTGCCGGGTCTGGCGACAAGCTGGACAGTGTCTGACGACGGCCTGCTGTGGCGCTTTACGCTACGTCCTGACGTAAAGTTCCATGATGGCAGCGCGCTGACGGCAGAGAGCGTCGTCCATGCGCTGGACGTTTCGCGCAGCAAGCCTGGCCTGCTGGATAAAGCCCCGATTACCGCCATTCGTGCCGAAGAGGGAAAAGTGGTTATTGCCCTCAGCCAGCCGTTTACCCCATTGCTGAGTATGCTGGCGGAAAACCGCGCCCAGATCCTCGCCCCGGCTGCTTACGATGCGAAAAATAAAGTGGTAAAGATTGTCGGCAGCGGCCCGTATCGCCTGACCTCACTGCAGGCACCGCAGAAACTGACGGTCACCCGTTTTCACGACTACTGGGGCAAAGCGCCCGCTATTGAGCAGGCCAGCTATATGGCCGTAGGACGTGCGGAAACGCGGGCGCTGCTGGCGGAAAGCGGCAATGCCGATATGGTGCTGAACCTCGATCCTGCCAGCCGCAGCCGCCTGAAAAATAACCGCAATGTGCAGCTGCTGGCCGTCTCCATTCCGCGCAGCGTGCTCCTGAAGGTCAATGCGGGCCATCCGCTGCTGAATGACGTGCGCGTTCGTCAGGCGCTGAGTATGGCGCTGGATCGTGAAGGTATCGCCCGGGCGATCCTGCGTTACCCGGCGGCGGCCAGCCAGCTGTTTCCCCCGTCGGTGGCACAGTGGCATAACACCAGCCTGAAACCACTCACGAGTCAGCCACAGCAGGCGAAGGCGCTGCTGGCAGAACTGGGCTGGACGCCGGGAGCCGGTGGCACGCTGCAGCGTAACGGCAAGCCGTTTTCCCTGACGCTGACCACCTATCCCGATCGCCCGGAGCTGCCGCTGATTGCCGCAGCCATCCAGCAGCAGCTGCGTGAGGTGGGCATAGAGGTTGCGATCAACGCCACTAACTCCGGGGAAATTGCGGCTAAACATCATGACGGCACGCTGGAACTGGCCCTGGTGGCCCGTAACTTCGCGCTGACCCCGGATCCGCTGGGGACGTTGCTGCAGGACTATGCCCCACAGGGCGGGGACTGGGGGGCGATGAACTGGCACAACGCCACTTTTAACCAGACGCTGGCCGATCTGGTACAGGGCCGCGACCCGGCAAAAAGCCAGGCCGAACGCCAGCAGCTGACGCATATTCTGCAAACCGACCTGCCGGTTATTCCGGTGGCCTGGTATCAGCAGACCGCCGCGGTATCCCCACGCCTGAGCGGGGCCACCCTCGATCCGTTCGAACGTACCTTTGGGCTGGAAAAAATGGGGTGGGCTGAATGATACGGATACTGGGCTACCGCCTGCTGCAGGCCGGACTGGTGGCGCTGCTGGTCGGCGGCCTGACGTTTGTCCTGATGCGCTCGCTGCCGGGGGATATGGCTTACCGCATTGCCGCCGGGCGCTACGGCTACGATCGGGTGGATGCCGCCGCCGCCAGTGCGGTTCAGCAGGAGCTGGGGCTGGATCGCCCGGCCTGGCAGGCGCTGGCCGACTGGTTTGTGCAGCTGCTGCACTTCAACCCCGGCAACTCGCTGGTTTCCGGTGCGCCGGTGATGGAAGAGGTGGGTCATCAGCTGGGGCAGACCCTGCTGCTGGCGGCGGTGGCGCTGCTGCTGTCGCTGCTGCTCGGTCCGCCGCTGGGCATCCTCGCCGGACTGTCCCCCGGCGGGCGGCTTGACCGGATGCTGCTGGCCTTGTCCACCACGCTGCGCGCGCTGCCGCACTTTGTGCTTGGTCTGATTCTGGTACTGATTTTCGCCCTCGGCCTGCGCTGGCTGCCTGCGGCCGGGTATGGCGACGTGCAGCACGTGCTGCTGCCGGCGCTGACGCTGGCGCTCGGGCTGGCGGCGGTGTCCAGCCGGGTGGCGCGCAATGCCATGCGCCAGGTCACGGACGCGGCCTGGTATACGTTTGGCCGCACCAAAGGGCTGAATGAACGCACGCTGTTCTGGCGTCACGGACTGCGCAACGTCAGCGTGCCGCTGGTGACCTACCTCAGCGTGCAGTTTATTTACCTGATCGAAGGGGTGATCGTGGTGGAAACCCTGTTTGCCTGGCCGGGCATTGGCCATGCGCTGGTGCACGCCATTTTTGCCCGTGACGTACCGATGATCCAGGGAACAGCCCTGGTGATGGGGCTGATGTTTGTCCTGCTCAATGCCCTGAGTGACGGGCTGTGTTACTGGCTGGATCCGCGAAGGAAGAACGCATGATGATGACGATAGTGCGCCGCAGTTCGCTGGCGCAACGCACCGGTGCGGCGCTGCTGCTGCTGCTGGTGATCTTTGCTTTTGTACTGCCGCTGCTGTGGCCGCAGGATCCGGTGCGCCAGAAGCTGATGCTGGCGCTGCAGTGGCCCAACCTCAGCGCGCCGTTTGGCTATGACCACCTGGGACGTTCGCTGTTTGCCCGCCTGACGGCGGCCATCCGCCTGTCGCTGGGGCTGGCGCTGGTTAGCGTGCTGAGTGCGATGATCCCCGGCATCCTGCTTGGAGTACTCGCCGCCTGGCGGGGAGGCGTGGTTGACCGCGGCGTGTCGCTGCTGGCCGATGCTTTTCTCGCGCTGCCGGGGCTGCTGCTGGTGCTGCTGCTCACCGCGTTGGTGCCGGACTCCGCCGTGATGCTGTATGTCGGTATTTCGCTGCTGCTGTGGGTTGAGTACTTCCGCATCAGCCGCGCCATAGCCCGGCCGGTGCTGAGTTCACCCGCCGTTCAGGCCTCGCGGCTGCTGGGACTCAGTCCGTGGCTGATCTTTCGCCGCCATCTGTGGCCGGAGATGGCCCCGGTGGTGCTGACCGTCGCGGCGTTTGGTGCGGCCAGTGCCGTGATGGCGATCGCCGCGCTCGGCTTTGTCAGCGTTGGCGTACGTCCACCCACCCCGGAGCTGGGGCTGATGATGACCGAACTGCTGCCGTACTACGAAGAGGCGCCTTATGCGCTGTTGCAGCCGGTGGCCGTGGTCTTTTTACTGGTGTTAAGTCTGCTGCTGCTGGCAGGGAGGGAGAAATCATGATCCTGATGGATATTGACCAGGCGACGGTGACCGGCGGCGACCTGCCGGTGCAGCCGATCTCCTTCACCCTACGGGCCGGACAGCCATTTACGCTGCTGGGAGAGACCGGGTCCGGTAAAAGCCTGCTGGCTCAGGCGGTGATCGGCACGCTGCCGCCGGGGCTGGAAGCCGGGGGCACCCTGCACTTTGCTGGCAGGGCGCACCCGCTGGCCAGCCGCCCGGCACGCGCACTCTGGGGCCATACCCTGGGGATCCTGCCGCAGGAACCCTGGCTGGCGCTGGATCCGACCATGCGTGCGGGGGAACAGGTGGCAGAGAGCTACCGTTTTCTGCGCGGCATGAAGAAGGGACCGGCGCGGGAAGCGGCGCGGGACGATCTGGCGGCGCTGGGCGTGGCCGGAGCGGCAGATCGCCTGCCACAGGCGCTGTCCGGCGGGATGGCCCAGCGCGTGGCCTTTGCCGCTGCACGTGCGGGGGGAGCGAACATTATCGTCGCCGATGAGCCAACTAAAGGGCTGGACGTGGCGCGGCGCGATGAGGTGATCGCGCTGCTGTTACAGGAAGTGCAGGCGGGCGGCGGGCTGCTGACCATTACTCATGATATTGAACTGGCGCGGCAGATTGGCGGCGAGGTGGCGGTGATGCTGCGCGGCGAGATTATCGAGCGGGGGAGTGCAGAGCAGGTACTGACGCAACCGCAGCATCCTTACACCCGGGCGCTGCTGGCGGCCGATCCGTCCCGCTGGCCCGCTCACCGGCGGGCGGTGCCCAAGCGGGAGGTGGTGCTGGAAGCCCATAATCTGAGCCTGCATCGCGGCGGACGTCAGCTGTTCAGCAATCAGTCACTGCGTATCCATGCGGGTGAGGTTATCGGTATTACCGGCCCCAGCGGCTGCGGCAAGAGCAGCTTTGGCGATATCCTGCTCGGCCTGCTTTCCGCCGACAGCGGGACGGTGGTGCGCGACCGCCAGATAGCGGCAGTGCGCTATCAGAAAATTTTCCAGGATCCGCCTTCTGCCTTTGCTCCGCGCGTGACGCTACGTCAGGCGCTGGGCGACGTGGTGAAACGGCATCAGCTGAATGGCGACCGCATTGCGCCGCTGATGGCGCGTCTGAAGCTGCGGCCACTGCTGCTCGATCGCCATCCCGGTGAGATCTCCGGCGGTGAGCTGCAGCGTTTTGCCCTGCTGCGCGTGCTGTTGCTGGATCCGGTGTTCCTGTTTGCCGATGAGCCGACGTCACGCCTCGATCTGCTGACCCAGCAGCAAACCATTGAACTGCTGGTGGAAGTGGCCGCGGGGCAAAACTGTGCGCTGCTGGTGGTCAGCCATGATGAGGCGCTGATTGACCACATCAGCCACCGGCGTATTCGCTTTGGTGAGGAGCATGCCCATTCCATGCTGAGTCAGGAGGCCGCGATCGTATAATATCAGGCAGACACCCCCCACCGCGGGTGCGGGGGGGTCTGTCACCCCGAAGTTAAAACCGGGTTCTCTTTCATTTTTCCTTCCGTTCATTGTGGGCTATATTGGCAGCCAATCGACAATTATCCCTCTGTGACAGGTAACACCGGCAATGGCTCTGATCCCCAAAAACTACGCGCGGCTGGAAAGCGGCTACCGTGAAAAAGCCCTGAAAATTTATCCGTGGGTCTGCGGACGCTGCGCCCGCGAATTTGTTTATTCCAACCTGCGTGAATTGACGGTTCACCATATCGATCACGATCATACCAATAACCCGGAAGACGGCAGCAACTGGGAGCTGCTGTGCCTGTACTGCCACGATCACGAACACTCCAAGTACACGGAAGCTGACCAGTACGGCACCCGCGTGGTGGCGGGAGAGGACGCGCAGAACGACGTGGCAGCGGCAACCTACAATCCCTTTGCTGACTTACAGTCGCTGCTGAATAAAAAGAAATAGGCTGTCGGTGGAACCGGACCGTGGCAAACGCGACGGGCCGGTTCTTTCAGGCCGGGACAGAGTTTTACAGCGCCCGGGCCAGAATCTCGCCAGGCAGACCGTCGAACTCCCTGAACTCCTGCGACGTGAAATGGTGATTGATGAGTATTTTTCTTGAGGCCAGATTCGCAGGATCGATGATGGCTATCAGGTGGGTTAACGCTGTAGCGTGGTGCGCCCGATCCATCAGCCACGCGGCAACCTGGCTGGCAATGCCTTTGCCCCAGTAATCCGGTAGCAGCATATACCCCAGCTCCGCGGTCCCGGGCGGGTCAGCAAGCGGCAACAGTTTACCCAGTCCGATGAAGTGGCCATCCTGCGCATCTGAAATCCTGAAATGCCCCAGCTCTGCGGATTCCGCATTGTCTTTTAACAGCTGGTCATAATCGCGGCGGGCTTCATCATGGGGGACAGCACGCTCGGTGATCATCTCCATCACCTGTGCATTGCTGACCAGCTTAAAATAGTCAGCAAAGTCCTGTTGACTGAATTTTTCTAAGACAATATTCAACGTTAGCCTCTTGTTTTTACAAAGCGTGAACGACAGGTAAAAGAGTATATCGGGTGAGCAGCGGTGTTTGAAGTCAACCAGGAAAGGGACTGGATAATTGCGCAGCGGCGGTAAACCCAGGGTTTACGCTATGAGCGGGGAGCGGAAGTTCGCAGTGGCGCCAGACAGATATAGATTTGGCTTAAATAGTTCATAGTAATCGGAAAGAGGTTACTTCCTACAAAAAAATGAAATTAACCAAGGCTGACAATGACAAAGCTCGATGAATTAAAAAGCATTTATCCTGGTGCACTTGCATGGCATTTTGGCGACAGCCCTGAACTTGCTGACGAACTCGTTCAACTGGTTTTGAGTGGGATTAAAACAGCAACATGCTGTTCGGCAGCTTCTTTTCAGCGTGAATATGAACGAGGCGAAGCTCCCAGCGTTGGAAGTTACAATATCATTCTGGACGGAACCGGACAGCCTGTTTGCGTGATCCAGACTATCAGGATGCAGGTCATTCGCTTCTGTGAAATGACGAGCGAGCTGGCCAGCAAAGAAGGTGAAGGTGATTTAAGTCTGGAGTATTGGAAGGAAGGGCACAAACGTTATTTTGAACGTGAAGGCACTTATTCTGAGGAAATGGAACTTGTCTTTGAGGAATTTGAGCTTACCGATATTTTGTAAAGGTCCGCAGTGAGCGAATAGCGGACTTCTAAACAAAGCCTGTAGAGCTGCTGTCCTGAAGCGTTTTGGTCATGTGCTTTGCCATTCTGCCAGGTTGGCCGTGATAAATAACCTCTGCATCAGGCACGGCGATGTTTACCCCACAGGAGAAGGTTACAGTGGTGAGTATGAAAAAAAGGATGGTCATCGTGGGGGCCTGAGAAGCAGGTTCAGAGGCGCAGAAGTGGCTTCTGTCACCCAATACTCAACAGGTGAGTGCCCTGTTCTGCAGGATGGGGACCCCGTTCCTGGCTTTACTGATGAGAGCGAGAGCGTCTACGTCGCAGTTATGCACCCAGCTGTTACATGCGCCGCTGCAATCGGCAGGCGGGTTTCTGAAGAATTACGCAGCGGTAAGAACGATGAGATCCCGGAGAGCTACCGTCTCTCTTGCTTCACCGCCAGCGGCTCCTCATTACCGTTGGCAGAATTCTCAAAATGACAGGTACCGGAACATCCGCTGATACACACGTAAAAACCGTACCTGGCTATATCTGCACCCCTAATGACTTTTATGCCGGATGTCTGCGCTTCCACTCGGCGACAACCTCCGCCAGGGTTTTGGGAGTATCATTTCGTATCCAGGCCATAAAGTCGCGGTCGAAGCGAAAGCGTTCACCGCACTGTGCGATCATAAAGCGGCGGACGTTTTGCGTATTTTTATAGCTGGCATCCACCAGGGTTTCAGGGGTGAGCGCGGCGCTGTGCCAGTCAGTTTTCATGTTTGCCTGTTCCTGATAACGCGTCATTGTTATGACGTCACCGGCCCTGATCTCTTCCGCGTCCAGCAGAGGCCCCGCTCAGTCAGCGCTTCAGCCATGATGCCAGAACCGCTCCTGCTCACCGATCATGAAGATGACTCATGCAGCGGTGAAATTAAATCACTTTTACTCATTCAGCTACTCTGTCATAAATAAGCCATGCAATAAGCTCTGGCCAGTATGAAGATGACTGAATAAGAAAACCAGAAAAATTAAAGTAAAAAACACTGAAAAAGCAAGAAATACCTTCAGGTTTTTATATCAGAAATCAGGACAAGCTAACGATGAATAATCAATTAAAATTTACGATTAAAAGCCTTACTTTTGACGAAAATTATAATCCCTCTGAAAATACGCGCATTACGACCAACTTCGCTAATTTGGCCAGAGGGGAGAAGCGTCAGGACAATCTGCGCAATGCGCTGAAAATGATCGACGACCGTTTTAATACACTCGCCTGTCAGGATAATCCACAGGGCGATCGTTATTCCGTTGAACTGGAAATTATTTCTGTAGCCATGGATGTTGAAGGGAAAGGTATTCCCTTTCCGGTGATCGAAATACTGAAAAACCATATTGTTGACCATAAAACGGGCGAGCGTATTGAGGGTATTACCGGCAATAATTTCTCCTCTTACGTGCGTGATTATGATTTTAGCGTCGTTCTGTTAGAGCATAACAGGAACAGCACTAAATTCAGTACGCCCGACAATTTTGGTGACCTGCACGGTAACTTATTTAAAAGCTTCGTCAATTCGGAAACCTATAAAAGCCATTTTTCTAAAGCACCGGTGATCTGCCTGAGTGTGTCGAGTAAAAATACTTATCACCGGACTGACTATCGCCATCCGGTACTGGGTGTGGAATATCAGCAAAATGCCCTGTCAATGACTGACCATTACTTCAATAAAATGGGTCTGCAGGCGCGTTATTTTATGCCGTCAGGTAGCGTTGCGCCGCTGGCCTTTTATTTTACCGGCGATTTGACCGGCGACTACACGGATCTGGAGCTGATCGGCACCATCAGCACGATGGAAACGTTCCAGAAGATCTACCGCCCGGAAATTTATAATGCGAATGCGGTGGCCGGGCAGGAATATCAGCCTGACCTGAATCAACAGGATTATGCATTAACGAAAATTGTTTACGATCGCGAAGAACGCAGCCAGCTGGCTATTGAGCAGGGTAAATATACTGAAGAACATTTTATCAAACCTTACCGTGCGCTTCTTGAGCAATGGTCTGCCCATTACGTTCTTTGATTAACCAAAAAATTAAGGTCACCTGTTATGAAAATTTTGTTACCGACATCGACGTCAGGCAGTCTGCCGAAACCCTCCTGGCTTGCACAGCCTGAGACACTCTGGTCACCCTGGAAACTGGAAGGGGACGAGTTGATCGACGGTAAATATGACGCGCTGCGCCTGTGCCTGGAAGATCAGCGTCAGGCGGGTATCGATATCGTCAGTGACGGCGAACAGACGCGCCAGCATTTTGTGACCACCTTTATTGAGCACCTCAGCGGCGTAGATTTTGCGAAACGTGAAATCGTCAAAATTCGTAATCGCTATGATGCGAGCGTGCCGACCGTGGTCGGTGCCGTCAGCCGCCAGAAGCCGGTGTTCGTGGAAGACGCGAAATTTTTACGCCAGCAAACCAGCAAACCGATCAAGTGGGCACTGCCTGGCCCGATGACCATGATCGACACGCTGTACGACAGCCACTACAAAAGCCGTGAAAAACTGGCCTGGGAATTCGCTAAAATTCTCAATCAGGAAGCCAGAGAATTAGAGGCGGCCGGTGTCGATATTATTCAGTTTGATGAGCCGGCGTTTAATGTGTTCTTTGACGAGGTGAATGACTGGGGTATTGCTGCCCTGGAACGGGCCATTGAAGGGCTTAAGTGTGAAACGGCGGTGCATATCTGCTACGGCTATGGCATCAAAGCCAATACCGACTGGAAAAAAACGCTGGGGTCAGAATGGCGGCAATATGAAGAAATTTTCCCTAAGCTGCAGACGTCTAACATCGATATCGTTTCTCTGGAGTGCCAGAACTCTCGCGTGCCGATGGATCTGATTGAACTGATCCGCGGTAAAAAAGTGATGGTCGGGGCGATTGATGTGGCAACCAATACCATTGAGACCCCGGAGGAAGTCGCTGAGACGCTGCGTAAGGCCCTGCAGTTTGTTGATGCCGACAAGCTTTATCCTTCGACCAACTGCGGAATGACCCCGTTATCCCGTCAGGTTGCCAGAGGTAAGTTGCAGGCGTTAAGCGCCGGCGCAGAGATCGTGCGCCGGGAACTGACGGCGAAATAACGCCATCAGATCGTCGCCATTCTGCATAACGATGTTGTCGTGCAGACGGTCAGCCGCCTCGCAGAGGAGGCACGCGGCTCACTTGGTTATGCAGCAGGGAAAGACCAATCGCGCTGATATTCAGCGCGATTGGTCAGCGATCCGGAAAAGATTATTGCGGGTGATATTCGATATTAATCGGTTCATCCGGCAGCTGGGTGAACGTGCGGATAATATGATGATAGTCCGCGGTAGGGTTGGTCTGGCTGAACTGCTGCGGGTAGAAGTCCTTTGCCAGCATCTCAATGCCAATAATGTTATACGGATGGTTATAGAAGTGGTGATAAACCGCGGCGACTCTGCCCGCTCTCACCGCCGGGATATCTTTCACACCGGTACGATCGCGCAGATGGTCGAAGCTGGCTTTGATCTCGCTGATAGCAGTATTGTAACCCAGAGGGATCACCGGGCTGGCTTTACCGCCGCGCTTCGAGCCGCTCATCACATAGTAGTCCGGGTTCAGGCTGATCACTTTCTCCACTGCGATGGTGCCGCTGGTGCCCGGCAGCAGGTCAGAACCTATATTTTTTGCCCCCGTCGCTTCAATTAACGCGCCCCAGCCGTTATGGCCGTGGGTGAAGCAGCAGGCCCCGCCGCCGCCGATGCCGGCAATCGGCTCAACAAACACCCGCGGTTTTGGCGACACGTCTTTGACCGCAGCCTGAACGGCATTGAGCTTCTGCGTGTAATAATCCGTGTAGGCCTTCGCGCGCGCTTCCTGATCCAGCACCGTGCCCAGCAGAGTGACGCTGGCCGCGGTATTCTTAACCGGGTGCAGTTCATCATCAACAAACAGCACCGGGATCTTCAGCGCACTGAGCTGATCCAGGACGCCGGTCTGTTGCAGGGCGGGTTTGGCGCGCAGCTGGGCGATCATCAGGTCAGGCTTTCTGGCGATGACGGTTTCAAGGTTCACTTCCCCCTGGTCAGAAAAGCCCATGTCGAGGATCTTGTCTGCCTCGGGCCAGCGTTTTTTCAGCATCTCCCAGCTGCCGGTATCCTGCTTTTTCAGCAGGTTATTCCAGGCAACCACCCGCTTAAACGGGTCTTCACGGTCGAGCAATGCCAGGTTCAGAATGTCGCGGCCATCCTGCAGGATCACCCGCTGCGGTGGGTGCTGTATCACCAGCTTCTGCCCGTCCATATCAGTGACGGTCACAGGATAGGTGGTGGCAAATGCCAGGCATGGCATCGCGGTGAGCAGCAGCGCGGGTAAGGTTTTCAACGGGCTCATGGTATCGGTATTCCTGCCAGAAAAGAGATGATAATTATTATCATTTTTATTCATCGGTTGTTAAACGAAAGCTAAACAACCTCTGAACGATAAATGCTGTTGTTGCAAGAGACTGTTTCAGGACCGTGCCCTGAAACGACGCGGCTTCTCGCGGCGAAAGCCCAGACCGATAATCCAGCCAAAGACATACGGCAGAAACGGGAAACGTTTAATGATGCGCGGCAGCGGGCTGCTTTCCCCCTTTTTACGCTTTTTGCCACTCATCTTTATCTGGATAAACTGCGTGGCGCGGGTAGGGAACTGACGCCGCTGCTGCACTTTTTTTAGCAGACGCAGGGGAACGCTGCCGCTGCGCAGGGCGGGCGTGAGAATATTGGCTGCGGCCACCGCATCCTGGATGGCGAGGTTCACCCCGACACCGCCGATAGGCGACATGGCGTGAGCCGCATCCCCGATGCAGAGCACCCCGGGTTTCATCCACGCATCCAGCCGGTCGATACGAATATCCAGCAGTTTGACCGGCTGCCAGTCCGTCAGCTCCGCCATGCGTTCAACCGGGAACGGGGCGACGGCAGCAACCTGCTGTTTAAACGCCTCAATCCCGTTCTCCTTTATCGGTTCGTAATCCCCTTTGGTGATGGAGTAACCGCACTGCCAGTAGCTGCCGCGATCGAGCATGATAAAGTTCTGCTTCGGTCCTTTATGACCGGTGTTCCATTCCGGGTCATCGTCACGCTTGTTGAGCGGGAACCACAGCACATCCCGTGGCGAACCGAACGATTGCCCGGTCAGTCCGGCCTGCTGTCGGACCCTGGAGTGCCGCCCGTCGCAGCCCACCACCAGCGCTGCGCGGATCTCGCTGCTGCCGCTGGCATGGGTGGCACGGACGCCGGCGACGCGGTCAGCGTCATGCAGCAGTTCGCTGAAGGCCGTGGCGGGATAGAACGAAAACGTCGGCAGGGCGGCGGCTTTTTCTTTCAGAAAGTTGAGGAAATCCCACTGCGGCATAAACGCCATAAAGCGGCATTTGACCGGCAGGCGGGAAAAATCCGCCAGTGTCACCTCTTCACCGCCAATCTCTGCCTCCAGGCGCGGCGCACGCTGGTGCGGTAGCTGCAGCAGTTCGTCGAGCAGGCCAAGGTGGTGCATGATTTGCAGCGTGGAGGGATGGATGGTGTCGCCGCGGAAGTCGCGCAGAAAGTCGTCGTGTTTTTCAATCACCACCACCTGCACACCGGCGCGGGCCAGCAGGTAGCCGAGCATCAGTCCGGCCGGGCCGCCGCCTGCGATGCAGCAGTCGGTGGTAAGGCGTTCAGGAGGGAAGGGGGACATAGTGACTCCGGGGAGGTGGGTGTGGCTTTTATGATAATAGTTATCATTATCTATGGCGAATTTTTATCGCCGGGGCGGTCGGGCCGATCATTACAGCAGCCCACCCCCGGCAAGCGGATAGTGCTGTTGCAGCAGGGGGCAGCTTAATGTACGGACGCCCGAGACGATGATTTGCACGGGGCGTCCTGAAGCCCTTTTTTCCGGTCGCCCGCAGGGAGGATTAGTGCAGTTCCACCGCGTAGTCTGCAACCGGGGTGATCTTTTTCAGCAGCTTATTGTTAAACAGGAACTGCTCGTAGTCGGTGTAGCGCTTCACGTCGAGCCAGGCCGGATCGCGGGCAAACAGCGGCAGGGTTTTCTGCCAGGCAACGCGGTTCAGCTCCGTGTTAAGCTCCGGGTGCGCTTTAGCAAAGGCCAGCCAGCTCTCCTGCGGGTGTTTCTGCAGATAGTCGTTGCCTTTTTTCAGCGCCGCGAGGAATTTCTTCACCTTCGGTTCGTTCACGCTGTCGCGGTTGGCGACAATCACCAGCTCGTCATAAGCCGGTACGCCGTAATCCTCGACGTTGAGCACCACCGGATCTTTACCCTGTAATCTCAGCTCCTCCGCTTCAATATTGCGGTAACCGCCGATCACCGCATCCACCTGCCCGGCCAGCAGGGCGCTGGTCAGCTGGAAGTTAACGTTAATCATCTTTATCTCTTTCAGGCTGAGTTTCTGATGCTTCATCATGGTGCTCAGCGTCACCTGTTCAATACCACTGACCGAATAACCGACGGTCTTACCTTTCAGCCCTGACGGGGAAGTAATGCGCTTATCCAGGGTGATAACGGTATTCAGCGGCGTATTAATCAGCGTTCCCACGCGGACCAGCGGCAGGCCATCATCGGCGAAGAAATGCAGCTGGGGCTGATAGGTGATGGCAAGGTCCGCCTGTCTGGCGGCCACCATGCGTGGCGGCAGCGACGGATCGGAAGGCGGGATAATCGTCACATCCAGTCCCTCGGCCTTAAAGGCCCCGATCTGCTCTGCCACCATAATCGGCGCATGATCCGGATTAATATACCAGTCGAGCACCAGCGTCAGTTTCTCGCCGGCCATTGCCGCACTGCTGCAGGCCCCGCTTAACAGCAGTCCGGCGCAGATGTTCTTGATCATTTTATCTTCCTTCCAGAGGTTATCATCATGATTCAGGTGCCCAGTTAATCAGGCGGTGGAGCAGGGTGTCGACGGCCATCCAGAGTAAGACGGTCATCAGCACCAGAATAAACAATGCGGCAAAACACTGGTCCGTCTGCATGCGCGCGTTGGCGTTCAGCATAACGAAGCCCAGCCCTCCGGCGGACCCGACCCATTCCCCGATAATCGCGCCAATCGGTGCCACGGCGGCGGCCATCCGCAGGCCGGAACCGAATGCCGGTAACGCCGCCATCAGGCGGACGTGGCGCAGCTGGGCCCAGCCAGAGGCCCCCATGGTGCGGGCCAGGTCGAGATAGTCCTGATTGACCCGCCTGAGCCCGTCAAACAGGGTCGACGTGACCGGGAAAAAAATCACCAGCACCGCCATCGCCACTTTGGCGCTGATGCCAAAGCCAAACCACAGAACCAGCAGCGGGGCCAGTGCAAATACCGGAATGGCCTGGCTGGTCAGCACCACCGGCATCAGCCAGCGCTGCAGACGGGGGGAGACGATCATCAGGATGGCCAGCAGTGACCCCAGCAACACGCCCAGCACCAGCCCGGCCAGCACTTCCGATGCGGTGATCAGGCTGTGATAAGCGAGAAAAGCGCGCCCCTGCCACAGCGCACTGGCTACCGCGATGGGTGAGGGCAGCAAAAACGCGGGAATGGCACTCAGGGTGACCAGCCACCACAGCAGGATCAGCCCCACAAAAATCATCAGCTCGCGAGCGTGACCTGCCAGGCTGGCCCTCATCCTGCCGCCCTCAGCAACTGTTGTAACAGCGCCCCCTGGCTTTTCAGCAGGTGAGCATCATCCGGCGCGCGCGGCGGCAGACCGCCAATGGTATGAGTGTCGTCGATGGCCGCAGGGTGCCCGGAGAGCACCAGCAGATGGTGGCTCAGGCGGCAGGCTTCCATCGGGTCGTGGGTGATCAGCAGTACGGTGCGGTCCGCCAGCACCTCAGCGGCCAGCGTCTGGATCTTCGCCCGCGTCAGCGTGTCGAGCGCAGAGAAGGGTTCGTCCATCAGCACAACGGGGCGGTTCTCATACAGGGTGCGGGCGATGGCCGCACGCTGGCGCATGCCGCCGGAGAGGGCGGCGGGACGAAGGCCGGCATAGTCGTGCAGTCCGACGCGCGCCAGCAGGTGGTCAGCCCGGTCAGTATCGGCGGGCTCCCTGCGCAGCCGCGCGCCGAGGGTGACGTTGTCGCGGATCGACAGCCACGGATAAAGCAGATCTTTCTGACCCATCCAGGCGATGCGCCCGGCCAGCGGCAGGCCGTCGCTGCCGCAGACCGAACCGGCGTCGGGCGGAAGCAGCCCGGCAATGATCTTCAGCAGGCTGGTTTTGCCGCAGCCGCTGGCCCCCAGCAGCGCGACAAAACGCCCGGCGGGAATATCCACGCTGAGATCGCTGAAGAGCGGGCGCGGGCCGAAGCGCAGCGTCAGATGGCGAACCGCGATGCCCGGCGGTGGCGAAGCGGAATGGGCGGTCATGGGGTCGCTACCGCGTTGAGTCCCATCTGCCAGAAAGCCGACTCCAGGCGGGTAGCGGTGGTAAAAATCTCGGACAGGGCAGGGAAGCGGCTTCCGGCTCCCCGCTGCTGGCCGACCGTTTCCAGCAGTGCAAGGGCGGCACGTACCCCGGTCAGGTAGTCCGGGTCCGCATAGTTGCGGATCCAGGAAGCGTAAGGGCTGCCTGTCAGCACCGTCCTGGGGGAGGCCAGCAGGCCCAGGCCGATTTCGGCATACCCTGCCACACAGGGGAGCAGGGCGGCCAGCAGATCCAGCGCGTCCCCTGAGTGACCGATATCCAGAACGTAGCGGGTGTAATTCATGGTTTCTGCCGCCTCCGGTTCAGCAGCCATCTGTGCCTCGTTCAGCCCCCAGCTCTCGCAGTAGCGGACGTGCAGCGGCAGTTCGCTGACAATGGCATTGAGCGAAGCGGTAGCGGCACGCATCTCCGGCAGCGTGCGCAGCTTGCTGACCAGCAGCGCCCAGGCACGGGCAAAGTGGATCAGAAACAGGTAATCCTGGGTCAGATAGCGGCGAAAGGCGGTTTCGGGCAGCGTACCGCGTGAAAGTTGCTGAATAAACGGATGCGCCACATAGTCCTGCCAGTCGTTCCCCGCCTGCTGGCGTAAACGTCCGTACAGGCCGTGGCTGAAATCGACAGGCTCAATGGTGTTCGACACAGAATCCCCTCATTTAAGTGGCGATCCAGGTGCGCGGAGGTGTGATCAGGCGAGAATAATGCCTACCCGTCCCTTCGCTGGCATGACCCAGATCAGGTTCAAAGGGTTCGGCTTATTACGCCATCTCAGCCCATACAGGACACCCCTCGGAGTGAATTGTTATACGATAATTCATTTTGGATAGCAATCCTTGCCAGGTGGCGAGATAGCGCGTACTTATACTGAATTGATTCGTTTTATCCTGTTGAGAAACCCTATGAAAAGTATTGGATTCCTGTCATTCGGTCACTGGACACCGTCCCCGCAGTCCGGCACCCGTTCAGCCGCTGACGCCCTGTTACAGTCTATCGACCTGGCCGTGGCGGCGGAAGAGCTCGGCGCAGACGGCGCGTATTTTCGCGTCCACCACTTCGCCCGTCAGTTAAGTTCCCCCTTCCCGCTGCTGGCCGCCGTCGGGGCGAAAACCCGGCGCATTGAGATTGGCACCGGGGTGATCGATATGCGCTATGAAAACCCGATGTATATGGCGGAAGATGCCGGTTCCGCTGACCTGATCTCCGGGGGGCGTCTGCAGCTTGGCATCAGCCGTGGCTCGCCGGAGCAGGTGATCGACGGCTGGCGCTATTTCGGCTATCAGCCCGCAGAAGGGGAAAATGAATCGGATATGGCGCGTCATCACACCGAGGTGCTGCTGGATGTGCTGCGCGGCGAAGGCTTTGCCAGACCAAACCCGCAGCCGATGTTCCCCAATCCCCCTGGGATGCTGCGCGTGGAGCCGTTCTCTGAAGGGCTGCGTGACCGTATCTGGTGGGGGGCCGGTTCCAATGCCACGGCGGTGTGGGCGGCAAAGCTGGGCATGAACCTGCAAAGCTCAACGCTGAAAGACGATGAGACGGGTGAACCCTTCCACATTCAGCAGGCGGCTCAGATCCGCGCCTACCGGGATGCCTGGAAAGCCGCCGGACACCTGCGCACGCCACGTGTCTCGGTGAGCCGCAGTATCTTTGCGCTGGTGAATGACAGGGACCGTGCCTACTTTGGCAACAGCGGCAAAGAGGGGGATAAGGTGGGCTATCTTGATGAGAAAACCCGCGCGATTTTTGGCCGCAGCTACGCCGCAGAGCCGGACCGGCTGATTGAACAGCTGGCGCAGGATGAAGCGATTGCCGAAGCCGACACGCTGCTGCTCACCGTGCCGAATCAGCTGGGGGTGGATTACTGCGCGCACACCATTGAAGCGATCCTTAAGCATGTGGCGCCAGGGCTGGGATGGCGTAACTAACCGGGGGCTGGGGAACCGCCAGGCCTGCCTGGCGGTGACGTCAGTGTTAAAAGAGGTATTTCGCCCGCACGCGTGCGCCATAACGTGGCTGATGATTTCCCCGATCGTCATCGGCGGCATTCAGCCATGACGCGTAACCGCCAAGATAGACCGTGAAGTTGGGCATATCGAGGATATCGGGAAGCTGCCAGGAGGTATGCAGGGTATGAATGTCGTAGCGCCCCGGCTGGAAGATAGCGCAGTCAGCGGTACACTCCTCACTGACACCGGACGCTGAGAATTCCGCGATATTATTATGGGCGTAAATATAGCCCAGTTCGACACGATGCCAGAGAGCATTAATCCCGGCGCTAAAATCGGTTTCCTCCCGGGCATCCATATAGGCCGTATTCACGTTCACCACGGTGCCATTCTGCGGGTTATTTTTTAACGTATTCCACGTCATGGTCAGCCCGTAGCCGGTACGCTCCGACTGATCGCGCCAGCGGCCTTCGCGGTCGGTATAGCCATAGGCGTTATTGACGATATTGCTTTCCATGGCGGCGGCGACGGACCAGACATCGGATCGCCATGCCACAACCGGGCGCACGTACATCACATTTTTCTGGTTTTCCATCGTGCGGCCGTGATAACGCTGATCCACATACAGCGCGCTGCCATCCTCAATCAGGGTGTTCACTTCAACGTACCACTTATCCCAGGTTTGACTCAGCAGCAGGTTACCGCCGCTGTTACTGCGGCCGCGCGCCTCCTTCATCATATAGATATAGCCGTAGCCGTCGCTGTACAGATCGTTAGCGGTATTGCCCGAGTATTCGATAAAGGTGTCCTGATTGAGGGGAAACATATCCCAGGCTTCAAACCGCCCGGTCTTCACCTGCCAGCTGTCTTTCTGACCGAAAAAGAAAGCCGCATCATCCAGATTCATTTTTCCGCGGATATCGGCCAGCGGCTGAACGTTGAATCCGGCATATTTCCCTGCAGAACCCTGGCGGATCCCCTCCACGCCTAATAATATGCGGCCATTAATATCCCAGCGTTCTTTACTGCCGGGAGCCCAGTTTTTATTGCTGCTGGTTTTTAACGATGTCAGGCTGCCCGTGCGGCTGGCCGCGTCGCCATTAAATTCCACATCGCCATAAAAACGCAGTTCCGCCGGGGTGTTCAGGCTTACGGCGAGAGGAGGCGTGGTGGCCGCGTGGGGAGTGGTGGCGTTATCCCCCCGGGTGTTCTGTTTTAATTTCACCATTTCCGCTTCTGCCCGGTCGGCGCGTTTTTCTGCATTTTTCAAACGCGCTTCGAGTAATAGAAAACGCTGTTCAACGCTCAAGGTACTTTCAGCAAACAGGGTGACCGGAAAGATCCCGGCGCACAGCATCATCCCGACGGCTATTTTCATCGATGAATTCCTTGCACATTATTTTATAGGGAGGCAAAAGGCTCACCCGCGGTCACGGGTGAGCAGCAGGGCAGTGCGTCAGGCTAAGTCCCAGGCTCCACACGCGGTGACGTCCGCGCTGCCGGACCAGGCAAACAGCGACAGCTGACGCTGCCCGGGGAAAATACGGCTGGTCAGGCAGGCGTCGCCATCGTTGACAAACACTTCCACCGAGGAGCGGTCAAAGAAGATGCGCAGGGAGAGCGTATCCCCGGCAGGGAGCGCGACGCTGCGTTCGCCACTCAGACCGCAGAGCGGATAGTGACGTGCCAGCACCAGGCGCTGGGACTGGCTGTCAACATACAGGCGCAGACCGTCTGACAGGCTGATGCCGTACTGTTCCGCATCGCTGGTGGCCCGGTTCCAGCTGACGAGCACCTCACTGGTTTCACAATTTTCCATGACGCACTGCTGCTGGTTTTTCAGCCTCCCGGCAGGCCACGGATGCCAGCGCTGGCGCAGGCATTCCACCTCTCGCGCCGGGGTCATCTGCAGACGATGATCGGCCGTCAGGGTGAGCTCCCGGGGCAGGGTAAGCATGCCGCACCAGCCGTCCTGCTGCTCTGGCATCGCTGATTCCCAGGTGTTCATCCATGCCATCACCATCCGGCGTCCGTCCGGTGTGACAAAGGTCTGCGGGGCATAAAAATCATGGCCGCGATCCAGTTCGGTGAAGTCACCCTCTTGGGTAAAGTCGGCCCCCGGCTGCCAGTGGCCGACAATATAGCCACTCTGGAACAGGTTGCGGTGGTCATAGCCCCGGGCCTGGATGCCCTGGGGAGACATCAGCAGGATCTGTTTGCCTGCCAGAGTGAAGAAGTCCGGGCACTCCCACATAAAGCCGAGGTGCGGCGGGGCCTCAGCCAGTATCCCGGCATCTTCCCAGCGGTGCAGATCGTCAGAACGGTAAAGCCTGACCTGCCCGGTATGCGCTTCACGGGCACCGACCACCATGTACCAGTGCCGTCCTTCCCGCCACACTTTAGGATCGCGGAAGTGATGCAACCCGGCAGGGGTGTCCAGCACCTGACCCTGTCGGCTGAAATGGATGCCATCCCGGCTGGTGGCGAGACACTGCACCTGGTAAAGGTTATCGTCACTGGACGGGTCGCCGTGAAATTTATGGCCGGTGTAAACCAGCGCCAGCTCATCCCCGTTGACCACTGCTGAACCAGAAAAACAGCCGTCTTTATCTTCCGGCCCTTCTGGTGCCAGGGCGACGGGCAGGTGCTCCCAGTTGACCATATCAAGGCTGCGCGCGTGACCCCAGTGCATCGGCCCCCACTGCGTGGAGTAGGGATGATGCTGATAAAAGGCGTGATACCAGCCGTCAAACCACACCAGCCCGTTCGGGTCGTTCATCCATCCCGCCTGGGGAGCAAGATGATAGCGGGGATACCAGCGGAGGGTAATCTGGTCGCGCTGGCGGATCAGCGCCTGTTCAGCATCTTCAAGTCGAAATGTCATCACTGTTCACTCTTGAGTGGTGAGAGGGAAGAAGGGGCCGGAGGCGCGCCTTCTGATAAGGATTTCTGATTACGCAGCAGAAAGACGGAGAAAAAGGTGGTGCAGAACACCATCAGCCCCATGATCAGGTAGGACTGAGCAAAGCCGTATTTCTCGTAGCTGTAGCCCGCCAGCGGGGACAATACCGTCGCAATCACCGAGCTGGTGCAGGCAAAGCCCACCAGGTACAGGGTTGAAGAGAGGCGTTTGTCAAAATGCAGACTGTTGTATTTAAAAATGGACACCAGCAGCACCGGCAGTTCCAGCGCGTGCAGCAGTTTGGTGATGGAAATCAGCAGCGGGCCTTCCACCATGCCTGACGCTACCATGCGCAGCGCCATCACCATCCCGGCAAAGATCAGCCCGTTTTTTGCGCCGATACGGTTTACCAGCCACGGGGCGCAGAACATGCCGGCGGCTTCCAGAAAGACCTGGAAGGAGTTCAGGTAGCCGAACATGGCATTGCCTTCGCGCAGGGTGGGGAACTGGGAAGCGAAGTAGACCGGGAACTGCTGATCGTACACCCCATAAATACAGGTGCCGACCACGAAGAACACCAGCGCCCAGAAGCGGGGCAGGGTCAGTAAGCGCAGGGCATCTTCCAGGGTCACTTTACTGATGCCGGTCTCCAGCTTTTCCAGGCTGGCGGGGGTGCTGACGTTAAGCCGCGCCAGCAGGATAAAGAACACCACGCCAGAGCAGGAGGCCACCAGGAAGTTGAGTTTCGGGTTGAGATTAAACAGCAGTCCGGCGAAGAAGGTCGCCACCGCCCAGCCCAGCGAGCCCCACATGCGGGCTTTACCAAACTCAAAGGTACTCTGTCGTGCCACGCGCTCGGTATAAGACTCCAGCACGCCGATGCCGCCGTTAAAGGTCATGCCCACGAACAGTCCGCCGAAGATGCTGCCGGCTAAAATATTGATTTTCAGCAGGTAGCCGAACAGTAAGAAAGCCGGGCCGGAGAGGATCAACAGGGCGGTCATGTACCACAACAGGTTTTTCCGTAAGCCCAGCCGATCCTGAATAAAGCCGTAGCAGACCTGCGCGCACAGCGCCGACACCGACAGCACAGAGAAAATAATCCCGGTGTCCGAGGCCCGCATCCCCACTTCCTGATGCAGCCAGATGGAAAACAGCGAACTGGAGGAGGACCAGCTTACAAAGAAGAAGAACAGCAGGGCGCTCAACAGCGGATAACTACGAGAATGATGTTTTTTCATCATTATGGTCTCAGTAAGGAAGATGGCGCATGATAACGTTAACATTCTGGGGTTGAGCAGCGTATTGGCGGCGATATATGATGTTAATCACAGAGGTTAACGTTAACATTATCAAACTGAGACGGCGATCAACTTTTTTGACGGTGTGAGAGTGGTTTCGGCGGCGGGAGTCAAAATATCGCAGGCTCCTTTTTACTTCATAAAGGGAGTTGTATAGCCTTACGCACAGTCGTGGACGGCGATGGCTTAAATCAGGACAGAAGGTTATGGCGTCATTAAAAGATGTGGCACAGCGTGCAGAAGTTTCCCTGATGACCGTTTCACGGGCACTCAACGCCCCTGAGCGGTTAAAGCCTGAAACGCTGATCCGGGTGCAGGCGGCGATCCGGGAGCTGAATTACGTGCCCGATCTGTCAGCCAAAAAGATCCGTGGCGCACGTGCAACCCCCAGAACCATCGGCGTGCTGGCGCTGGATACCGTGACCACGCCTTTTTCGGTGGAGATCACCCTGTCGATTGAGGAGACGGCGCGGGCGCACGGCTGGAACAGTTTTGTGGTGAATATGTTTTCGGACGACAGCCCGGAAACCATGGTCGATCTGCTGCTTTCCCACCGGCCGGGCGGCATTATTTACACGACAATGGGCCTGCGGCAGGTGCCGGTCCCGGAAAAGCTGCTGACGCTTCCCTGTGTGCTGGCCAACTGCGAAAGCCTGCACCAGCCGGTAGCCAGCTATATTCCGGACGACGAGCAGGGGCAGTATGCCGGGGCAAAAGGGCTCTTCGCCGCCGGGTATCGCCGTCCACTATGCCTGCATCTGCCGTCCCAGCATCTGGCCACGCGCCGGCGTCGTCAGGGGCTGGATCGTGCCTGCCATGAAGCCGGTATTGATCCGGAGAGTCTGACCCACCGCTATATGACCTATGGCGATGAGCATTACCGCGATATCCCGGCCAGCGTCCTGTCGCAGTTTTCCCGGGGGAAACCCGTTTTTGATTCGGTGATCTGCGGCAATGACCGGGTGGCGTTTATGGTTTATCAGACCCTGCTGGCGCACGGCGTTCGTATTCCCGAAGAGGTGGCCGTGCTGGGGTATGACAATATGGTGGGTATTGGCGATCTGTTCCTGCCGCCGCTGTCGACGGTGCAGCTTCCGCACTATGATATTGGCCGCCTCAGTGCGCTGCATATCATCAACGGTCAGACGCATCAGAACACGGTCCGCGTTCCCAGCCCGTGGCTGGAGAGAGCGTCGATTGCCCGCAGGCCAGCCTGATGGCGATGGCCTGCGCCTGCCCGCCAGACGTTCAGCGGGCAGATACTGGCGTTAAAACGAGGTCCACTCCTCTTCTGCCGCTTTAGCCGGTCGGGACGGCACGGCCAGCGCTGGCGTCTGCGCCGCGCCGCTTACCCACTCACCTTCGTGCACCTGGCCGGCGGAGGTTTTAAAGATAGCGACCATCTCACTGAGTTTTTTCGCCTGCTGTTCCAGCGAAATGGCGGCAGCCGAAGACTCCTGAACCAGCGTGGCGTTCTGCTGGGTGGTGGAGTCCATCTCGGTGACGGCTTTACCGATTTGCTCAATCCCCTGACGCTGCTCACTGGAAGAGCTGGAAATTTCGTCAATGATCTGGCTGACGTGGGTCACCGAACTGACGATATCCTCCATGCTGGCTCCGGCGCGGTTGACCAGCTCCGTCCCGGTACCAATGCGTGCTACGGAATCATTGATCAGCGATTCAATTTCTTTCGCGGCATCCGCGCTGCGCTGCGCCAGCGTTCTGACTTCGCCCGCGACCACGGCAAACCCGCGTCCCTGTTCACCCGCTCTGGCGGCTTCTACCGCCGCGTTTAGCGCCAGAATATTGGTCTGGAAAGCAATGCCGTTGATCACGCTGATAATCTCGGTGATCTTCTTCGAACTGGTCGCAATACCGTTCATGGTACTGACCACTTCACCCACAATCTGACCGCCTTTGCGTGCATCGGCACTGGCGCTGGCAGCCAGTTTGCTGGCCTGCTGGGCATTATCGGCGTTTAACCGTACTGTCGAGGTCAGCTCCTCCATGCTGGAGGCGGTTTGTACCACTGCCGCTGACTGCTGTTCGGTGCGGGAAGCTAAGTCCGTATTTCCGGCGGCAATCTGTGACGAGGCGCTGGCAAGGTGGCTGACGCTTTCACGGATCCCCGAGATCATATCGCGCAACCGCGTATTCATCGCCCCCATGGTTTGCGTCAGTCTGCCAAGCTCATCCGTTGAGGATGCCGTGATCTGTGCCGTCAGGTCGCCTGCGGAAATACGCTGGGCCAGCGCCAGGTTTTCACCAACGGGACGGGTGATCTTACGGGTGATGACCCAGGCTGTCAGCAGTCCGGCAACCACGCCCGCCAGCGACAGGGCACTGATAATCATAATGGTGTTAACAATCAGCTGATTATTGAAGTCTGCCTGAGCTTTGATCAGCTCCTGGGTCGACCGGTTCAGCGACTCTGCGCCGGTGCCCATGGCGTCGGCAGCTTTCTGCGTGGCGGCGATGGCGGGCAGGAAGGTGTCAACGGCGCTTTTCAGCGCCTGATAGCGTTCCCATGCCGGGGTCAGCACAGCGCGGGTGCTGTCAGAGGCGCTGGTCTGGGCATCACTGTACAGTGACTCCGCGTGGGTAAAGGCCTGTTCGAAGCGGGATAAGGCGTCCGGGGTATGCTGGACCACCAGGTTATCTGCCGCTTCACTGAGCAGGGTTAAGGCAAACAGCAGGTCATAGAGTCTGGCACTGACGTCAGCCTCGGGCGCGGTATTCTGAATCTGGCTTTGCAGGTCAGCGATGGTGCGTTTATCGCTGTACTGGTGGACTTTCTGTGACAGCTGATTGCTCTGAACGCTTTTCTCATGGAAGGTGGTACGCAGCTGGCTGTAAGTACGGATCAGGCCACCGAGCTGATCGAAGTGGGCCTTAGTGTCCCCGCGCCAGTTATACCTGCCGGCCTCGCTGTGCAGTGTCTGCATGGACTGGATGGCTTCACCGTTTTCTTTCATTTTCTGTTCGTCACCGGTGTGCATATAGAGCAGGCGGTTTCTTCTGGCAGTATCCAGCAGATTACCAATGTCGTTGGTGATCTGGGTTTTTATCGAGTTACGTTCAATGGATTTTAAAGATGAAATACTGTATCCGGATATGCCAATAATGATGGCAATCAACAGAATAAAACCTGAAAACAGTTTTTTTCCTATTGAGTAATTATTGAAATCAAATGCGCGCGTAATCATATTAAATCCCTTATAAACATAATTAATGGTCTTGGAGGTGTCTCTTCCCCAGGCGTATTTTTTAAGACATTGCTTCGAAGAACCTATCGGCCTGATGAAAGCGATCATTAATTTTTATTTACAATTTAGCGCTAAATGTTTTTATCCCGCTGAATTTAAACCAATGATTTTAATTGTGATGGATTGACAGCCAGGCGGGGGATAAAGCGAAGCGGCAGGCGAGGATGCGCGAAAAGAATAAACAGCCAGGGAGGCGGTTATTCGCCGGCGCGGGGTTGGAAGGTCGCGGGAGGTTTTGGGCGCAGACAGCGAGCCTGCACCCGGGTGTTTTCGCTCAGTTCAGTGCGGCAAACACCTAACGTTTACGGCTGTCCGGAATAATCAAATCGCCCCTCAGCACGCAGGCACCGAGCATATCCTGGGTTTTTTGCGTCAGCCAGCTGACGATGCGCGCGGCCATGGCGTCCATTGAATATTCAATGGAGGGAATGGTCGGGATGCCCGGCAAATCCAGCGAGCCCGCCAGGCTGAAGATCATAATATCGCCGGGTACCGCCTTATTAAATGCCTGAAGCTGGCTGATGACCCGCTGCGCCTCCTGCTCGTCTGCCACCAGCAGGGCATTGAAGTTGACGGTAGTGGCATTGTTCAGCAGTACCTGCACCGCCACAGAGGAGGTGGTGGAATCCATAAACACCAGATTACGGTTAAATGGCAAAAAATTGTTCTCCAGCGCCAGCTTATAGCCGAGCAAAACCTGCTCGGCGTGGCCCCGGGTATCCGGGTGGATCAGGGCAATCTGGCGTCGTCCCTGGCTGATCAGATAATTGCAGGCAGTTTCCGCAGCGAAGGCGTGATCAAACTGGATGCTGTTCGGCGTGTCAGCATCGACACAGTCGATCAGGATCACGTGGTCATCGGCAATATCCAGCGGGAAGCGGGCACCGATAATCAGGATGTCGTCACACAGCCCGCAGGACAGTTCATCCAGCGCATTCATCACCCCGGCTTTGCTGTTAGCAAAGCGCAGCAGCAGATGTTTCTGGTGCTGACTGAGCTGTTTTTCCAGCGCGTAGAGGTAGCCGGTGGTCTGATTAATGTTTTCCTGGGCGCAAATCACGCCAATACAGCCGGTGGACTGGGAGAGTAAAGACTGGGCAATGACATTCGGCCGGTAGTTGAGCTCTTCAGCAGCCTGTAACACCGCCAGGCGGCTGGCTTCTTTCACCCCGCGCGACCCGCTCAACACCCGTGATACGGTGGCTTTGGACACCCCAGCCAGACGCGATACATCGTTGATTGTTGACATTTATCTCCCCTGAACGCCGCAATATCAAGCCGGCCAGGCTGGCCGCAATAATGGCGCAAAATTCGCCACCGCCAGTATAGCGTCTTCCTCAAATCATGGAAACCGATTTTCCATATCATCTCAAAAGTGTCCATATGGGCGGTAATTCTGTGATGTGAATCGCGGAAAAATCGCTTTTCAGTAGGGGTTTATGATGAGGTTCACAGTTCTGTTTCCGCTTGATGGAAAACGGTTTCCGTATGGTGTCCAATCGTTTCCACATTTACGTTCCATTACATTTTGAGGTGAAGGATTTATGGTCAGGATTATGCTGTGCTGCTCTGCCGGGATGTCGACCAGTATGCTGGTCAGGAAAATGGTCGAGGCGGCGAAGGAAAGGGAGCTGGAGGTGGATATTGAAGCCTATGGCGTTGCCGAGTTCGATAACCAGTTCCCACACTATCAGGTCGTACTGCTGGGGCCTCAGGTCAAATATATGTTGAAAACCCTGTCAGAAAAGGCGGCCGCGCAGGGCATTCCCGTTCAGCCCATCGATCCGATGGACTACGGCATGCAGCGCGGGGATAAGGTGCTGGACTTCGCGCTGTCTTTGATTAACGCGGTTCACTAAAAGGTGTTCATATGAGTTCTGTATATCAGTCAATGATTGCCGTTATCGAGCAATCGATTACCCCGCTGGCGGGGCGTCTCGGCCAGCAGAAGTATGTCATTGCCATCCGCGACGGCTTTACCGCCGCGCTGCCGTTTATGATCATCGGCTCGTTTATGCTGGTGTTTATCTTTCCGCCGTTCTCGGCGGAGACCACCAACAGCTTTGCCCGCGGCTGGCTGGACTTCTCACTGACTTACCGTGAACAGCTGATGCTGCCGTTTAATCTCAGCATGGGAGTCATGACCTTCTTTATCTCGGTGGGGATTGGTGCCAGCCTCGGGCGCCAGTTTAATCTGGATCCGGTGATGGCCGGCCTGCTGGCCTTTATGGCGTTTCTTCTGGTTGCCGCCCCTTATTCTGACGGACATATTTCGACGCAGTATCTCTCCGGACAGGGGATTTTCACCGCGCTGATCACCGCCATCTACTCCACGCGGGTTTACGCCTGGCTGAAACAGAACAACATCACTATCCGCCTGCCGAAAGAAGTACCGACCGGGGTGGCGCGTTCCTTTGAAATCCTGATCCCGGTGGTGGTGGTGATGGGGACGCTGCATCCGCTGAATCTGTTTATTGAAGCGCAGACCGGCATGATTATGCCGCAGGCAATCATGCATCTGCTGGAACCGCTGGTGTCGGCATCAGATTCCCTGCCGGCTATTCTGCTGTCCGTGCTGCTGTGCCAGATCTTCTGGTTCGCCGGCATTCACGGTGCGCTGATTGTGACCGGGATTATGAACCCGTTCTGGATGGCCAACCTGTCGGCTAACCAGGCGGCACTGGCGGCGGGTTCAGCCTTACCGCACATCTATTTACAGGGCTTCTGGGATCACTACCTGCTGATCGGCGGGGTGGGCTCCACGCTGCCGCTGGCCTTCCTGCTGTTGCGCAGCCGCGTCACCCATCTGCGAACCATCGGCAAAATGGGCGTGGTGCCGAGCTTCTTTAATATCAATGAGCCGATCCTGTTTGGCGCGCCGATCATCATGAACCCGATGCTGTTTCTGCCGTTTATCTGCGTACCGATGGTTAACGCCTGTCTGGCCTATGGCGCAACGAAACTGGGCTGGCTGGCACAGGTGGTATCCCTTACGCCGTGGACCACACCTGCACCGATAGGGGCGTCATGGGCGGCGAACTGGGCCTTAAGTCCGGTAATAATGTGCCTGATCTGTATGGTGATGTCGGCGGTGATGTACCTGCCGTTCCTGCGTGCCTACGAGCGCTCGTTACTGAAAGCCGAAGAGCAGAAAGTACAAAGTGCTGCCGCGCCCTCAGGCGAAACGGTTCGCACCAACTGATAATCATGGAGAGTAAAACGATGAAATACAGATTTCCCGACAATTTCTGGTGGGGCAGCGCCAGCTCCGCGCTGCAAACCGAAGGGGAGAGCCAGCCGGGAGCCCGTGGCGAAACCACCTGGGATGCCTGGTACGCCAGCCAGCCGGGGCGTTTCCACCAGCAGGTGGGGCCGCAGGATACGTCGACTTTTTACCAGCACTGGCGTGAAGACATTGCGTTGCTGAAACAGCTTAACCACAACAGTTACCGTACTTCGCTGAGCTGGTCGCGACTGATCCCGGACGGTACGGGCGAGGTGAACCCGCAGGCCGTGGCATTCTACAACCACGTGATTGATGAACTGCTGGCGCAGGGGATCCAGCCGTTTATTACCCTGTTCCACTTCGACATGCCGATGGCGATGCAGAGGCTGGGCGGCTGGGAGAATCGTGACGTGGTGGCGGCGTTCAGTCGCTATGCAAAAATCTGCTTTGAGCTGTTTGGTGACCGCGTGCTGCACTGGTTTACCTTCAATGAGCCGATTGTCCCGGTGGAAGGCGGATATCTGTATGACTTCCACTATCCCAACGTGGTGGATTTCAAACGGGCGGCAACGGTGGCCTACCACACGGTGCTGGCCCATGCGCAGGCGGTACGTGCGTTCCGGACAGGATCGTTCCCCGGGGAAATTGGCATAGTGCTCAATCTCACCCCGTCCTATCCGCGCTCCCAGAATCCGGCGGATGTGACAGCAGCACACCACGCCGACCTGTTGTTTAACCGCAGTTTCCTCGACCCGGTGCTGCGCGGCGAATATCCGGTGGATCTGCTGACGCTGCTGCAACGTTACGATCAGCTACCGGCCTGCCAGCCGGGGGATCGGGCATTAATCGCAGAGGGCAAAATCGATTTGCTGGGGATTAACTATTACCAGCCGCGTCGCGTGAAGTGCCGTGACAGTGCGGTGAATTTACACTCGCCGTTTATGCCGGAATGGTTATTCGATAATTACGCGATGCCCGGCAGGAAAATGAATCCGTACCGTGGCTGGGAAATATACGAGCCGGGCATATATGACATCCTGACTAATTTACGTCTTAATTATGATAATCCGCGCTGCTTTATTTCTGAGAACGGGATGGGCGTGGAAAATGAGCAGCGCTTCACAGAGAACGGCCAGATTCAGGACGATTACCGTATTGAATTTGTCACCGGACATCTTAAATGGCTGCATAAAGGGATCGCTGAAGGCAGCCACTGCCTGGGCTATCATATGTGGACGTTTATTGATAACTGGTCATGGTGTAACGGGTATAAAAACCGCTACGGCTTTGTGCAACTCGATTTAGCCACGCAGCAGCGCACGGTGAAGAAAAGCGGAGAGTGGTTTGCCCGCACGGCCGCAGATAACGGATTCGGTGAAGGAGACAACAATGATTGATTTAGAAGAGGCGGTGATGGAGATCATCGTCAACGCCGGGCAGTCGCGAAGCCTGTGCTTTGAAGCCCTGCACGCGGCGCGCAGCGGCGATATCACACACGCGAAAGCGTTGCTGACTGAAGCTGACGGTTTCTCACGTCTGGCCCATCAGATGCAGACAAAGCTGATTGAACAGGATGCCGGAGAAGGGCGTCAGCCGATGACCTTAATAATGGTTCATGCACAGGATCATTTAATGACCTCGCTGCTGGCACGCGAGTTATCCGAAGAAATTATTCACTTATATCAGCGTTAATAGTGATTCCTCAACCACAGGAGAAACGTGAAATAGCCCAAAATAATTCAATCTGACGATAGCCTGATACCTTACTTTCAAAATAACAGCACTCACGCTGCTTTATCAGCGCGGCCTCGTGCCGGCTGATAAAAGGCAGAGTCATAATGAGAATATTATGAAACTAGTTAATCAATTGCCGGTTACCCTGGCGGTGATGGCCGCCCTTTGCTCTGGAAACGTCGTTGCACAAGAATTTACGCAGGAACAGATAGACGCCATCGTGGCAAAAGCGGTGGATAAAGCCTTAGCCGAACGTCAGGCTAAAATTGACGGGGCCGTCGATAAGGCCCTGGCCGATCGCCAGGCCAAAATCGATAAGGCCGTGGCGAAAAAAGCTGATGTGATCACCGAACCGCAAACCCCGGCGCAGTCACCGGATATGGCGATCCCGTTTGGCGTGCAGTTTACCGGGTATGCCCGCTACGGGGCGCAGTTCCAGGGCGGTGACCAGAAATTTGTCGGGGTGGATGGCTCCTATAACGGCTCCTCCGCCATCGGTCGCCTGGGCAACGAAGGCAACGGCGGCGAGTTCCAGCTTTCCAAAGCGTTTAAGGGGGATAACGGCGCCATCTGGGACGTCAACGTGATGATCGACCACTGGGGCGATGAGGTGAACCTCAAGAAGGCTTACGCGGGCGTCACCAACCTGTTTGACTCGAATCCCAACGCCTACCTGTGGGCCGGGCGCGACTTCCATCAGCGCCCACAGCAGGGGATTAACGACTACTTCTGGATGAACCACGACGGCCAGGGGGCCGGGGTAAAAAACTTCGAACTGGGTGGTGTGAAGTTTGACGTGGCGACGGTGGCTGCCGTTGAGGCCTGTAACCCGGAAATCATGGACGAAGAGGGCAACCCGTCACGCATCAACTGTACCGGCGGATCGGGGACCGGTGATAAAGGCAATTATGCGCTGACCTCGAAAATACACGGCATGAAGGTGGGCCCGCTGGATCTGGAGCTGTATGCCAATTACGGCTTTGACTCTAAGGCTGTCGAAAGCGAGGAGCGGCTGAAGGCCTGGCAGGGCGGTGCGGTACTGAGTCACACCGGCGAAAACGGCGTGAATAAAGTGATCACCCGTTACTCGAATAACGCCGACAACAGCGTGTTCAACAAAACCGATGAGCTGACCACCGTCTACGCCAGCTTTGAAGGTAACTATAAGTTTACCCAACAGGCGCAGGTGGAGTATCTGCTGGCCTTCCACGATTATTCCAATAAAGCGGATAACACCGACGACCGCCGCAACTACGGCGCGATTGTCCGGCCGATGTACTGGTGGAACGACGTGCATTCGACGTGGCTGGAAGCTGGCTATCAGCGGGTGGATTACGACCAGGGCGGCGATAACCACGGCTGGAAGCTGACGCTGTCGCAGAACGTGTCGATTGCCATGGGGCCGGAATTCCGTCCTATGCTGCGCTTCTATGTGACTGGCGGTGAGGTGGATAACAAGCGCACCGCACGGATTAACGGCAATGATGACGATACCCAGCTGGATTCGTTCAACGTCGGCGCGATGTGGGAAGCCTGGTTCTGATCAGGATGTAAGACCAGGCCGTTTTTGAGCAGCACGTGATACGGTGGCGCTTCTCCCCCTGGCGTGAACACCAGAGACAGTGCCTCAGCCTGCGGTAAGCCGGATGTCACGCGCCACGGATGGCGCATGTTGAGGGGCATCAGAGGGTGCCTCTCCGGCTCTGCCAGGGCTGAGCGCAGACGGTGGTTTATCTTTCCGCCTCAGGCCGCAGCCTGGTCCTGCGGCAGGGGGATATCCGCGCTGATGCGAAGCCCGTCCCGATCAAACACCATGCACTGGTGAGGATAGAAGGCGGGACGCAGCATTTGGTAGGGCCGGAAATGGACATCGCCCGGCAGCAGCATTTTAAAGCCGTCCTGGCCATATACCTGACCGAACAGATAAGTGTTATTACCCAGCCTTTCCACCACTTCACAGTGGAAGTCGAGATGCAGCGGGGCCTCGCTGTTGACCCGCAGATGTTCCGGACGGATGCCCAGCATCAGCTCCTCTCCTGGCTGCAGTAAGCGTGCCGGGGCGGGCAGCACCAGCCTGTTGGCCCCTTCATTCACGGTGACGGTCAGCGCCTCTGCGCTACAGTGCTCAACCTGTGCGGGCAGGAAATTCATCTTTGGCGAACCAATAAACCCGGCTACAAAGCGGTTGACCGGGTTGTAATAGAGTTCCATCGGTGAGCCGACCTGTTCCACCTTGCCATAGTTCATCACCACGATTTTATCGGCCAGCGTCATGGCCTCAATCTGATCGTGCGTGACATACACCATGGTGGTTTTCAGCTCCTGGTGCAGTTTCGCGATGTGCAACCGCATATCCACGCGCAGTTCCGCATCCAGATTCGATAGAGGCTCATCAAACATAAACACCCGAGGGTTACGCACGATCGCCCGGCCAATCGCCACACGCTGACGCTGGCCGCCGGAAAGCTCTTTCGGCTTGCGCTCCAGCAGGTGAGAAAGTTGCAGCGTCTTGGACACCATCTCCACCTGATGGCGAATTTTGTCTTTCGGCACGCCGTTGACCTTCAGACCGTAACCCATATTGTCGGCCACCGTCATATGCGGATAGAGCGCGTAGGACTGGAACACCATCGCGACACCCCGGTGGGCGGGGGCCACGTCATTCATTAGCTCATCACCGATCAGGATCTCGCCGTCACTGACCTCTTCCAGCCCGGCAATCAGCCGCAGCAGGGTCGATTTGCCACAGCCTGAGGGGCCGACAAACACGGTGAATTCACCGTCTTCAATATCCAGTTGAATATTATTGAGCGTTTCTGTTTTGCCAAAACGCTTACACACGTTTCTCAGTCTGATGCTGGACATGCGGATCCTCATCGAAAAGGGGAATGTAGGGAAAAATGTATTACGTATTACAATTTAGTGGTGTGACACGCGAACCCTTGTGGCATCTGGCTTGACTATAAACCCCTGCTGCAGTGCACCCTAGAGTCGATTTTGATTTCTGTAATACCGATCACATATTAGCGAGAACGGGGTGGAGGCCGCGCCTTGTTCCGCGTAGCGTATGACATCAACACGCTGTAACACTTTTCCTTCTGCAAGTCCCATTTATCGGGCGCTGCGCTGTAGCGATAAGAATCACAGCGACATGAAAAACGGATAAATGTTATACCTTCACATGAGGTCAGCAATGAAAGTTAAAACCCGCATCACTCTGCTCCTGTCAGCCCTGGTACTGGGACAGGCTGCCCACGCCGCACAGCAACTGACTGTCTGGGAAGATATTAAGAAGTCGGACGGTATTAAAACGGCCATCGCTGATTTTCAGAAGCAGTTCAACGTCGAGGTCAAGGTGCAGGAAATGCCCTTTGCCCAGCAGATTGAAAAGCTGCGTCTGGATGGCCCGGCCGGTATCGGCCCTGATGTGCTGGTGATCCCGAACGACCAGCTGGGCAGCGCAGTGGTGCAGGGCCTGCTGTCACCGATCAGCGTCGATGCGGCGCATCAGGCGGCCTACACCCCGTCAGCAATGGCGGCCTTCATACAGAATAATGTCGTCTACGGGGTGCCGAAGGCGGTGGAAACGCTGGTGCTGATCTACAACAAAGACCTGTTGCCGGCCCCGCTGAAAACCCTGGATGAATATCGTGAGTTTTCTAAAAAGCAGCGCGAAGCGAAGCAGTACGGCCTGCTGGCGAAATTTGACCAGATTTACTACAGCTGGGGAGCCATCGCGCCGATGGGCGGCTACATCTTCGGTAAGGACGGGAAGGGCGGGCTGAACACCCAGGACATCGGGCTGAACACCGCAGGCAGCGTCGACGCCGTCACCTACCTCAAGAGTTTCTTCACTCAGGGCCTGCTGCCGTCCGGCATTCTCGGTGATAACGGCCTGAATGCCATCGACTCGCTGTTTACAGAGAAAAAAGCCGCCGCGGTGATCAACGGCCCGTGGGCGTTCCAGCCTTACCAGTCAGCGGGCATTAATTATGGCGTGGCACCGCTGCCTTTGCTGCCTAACGGTAAACCAATGAGTTCGTTCCTTGGCGTGAAGGGCTATGTGGTTTCCACCTGGAGTCAGGACAAAGCGCTGGCGCAGCAGTTTATCCAGTTTATTAACCAGCCGCAGTACGTCAAAGAACGCTTCCAGAAGACCCAGGAGATCCCGCCGGTGGTGGCGCTGATGAACGATCCGCTGATCAAAAACGATGAAAAAGCCAATGCCGTGGCCGTGCAGGCGGAACGCGCCGTTGCCATGCCGGGTGTGCCTGAGATGCAGGAAGTGTGGGGCCCGGCGAATACCGCGCTGGAACTGAGCGTGACCGGTAAGCAGGAGCCAAAAGTGGCGCTGGATAACGCGGTGAAGCAGATCACCATGCAGATTGAAGCGATGCAGGCCAGCAACCAGTAAGCCGGGCTCACCAAACGGCACGAATGAAGAAGGATAATGCTGTGATGATTTCCCCCAGTGAAAAACTGATGCTCAACAAGCGCACCCGGCAGCACGCGCTGACGGGCGCACTGCTGGCGCTGTTACCGGGTTTCGGCCAGTTTTACCACCGCCAGTGGGCGAAGGGGATCTGTTTTCTGATCCTGCTGACCAGCTTTTACGGTGTGTTTCATAACTTTCTGCAGCAGGGGCTGTGGGGGCTGGCGACGCTGGGGGAACAGGTCCCCCGCGATAACTCCATCTTTCTGCTGGCAGAGGGGATCATCAGCGTACTGATCATCGCCTTCGGCATTACGATTTGGGGGCTGTCGGTGCGCGACGCATGGCTGAACGGCTGTCGTCGCGATGAGGGAAAACCGCTGCACGGCGTGCGCAAACAGTATCAGCTCCTGCTGCGCGAGGGCTTCCCTTACCTGATGATCACCCCGGGGTTTATTCTGCTGGTGTTTGTGGTGGTGTTCCCGATCCTGTTTGGCTTCGCCATCGCCTTTACCAATTACAACCTCTATCACACGCCGCCGGCCAAGCTGGTGGACTGGGTAGGGCTGAAAAACTTCGTCAACATTTTCACCCTGTCTATCTGGCGATCAACCTTCTTCGACGTGCTGCAGTGGACGGTCGTCTGGACGCTGCTGGCCACCACGTTGCAGTGCTCGGTGGGGGTGATGCTGGCGATCCTGGTTAACCAGAAAGACCTGCGTTTTAAACCGCTGATCCGCACTATTTTTATTCTGCCCTGGGCGGTGCCCGGCTTCGTGACCATCCTGGTATTTGCCGGCATGTTTAACGACAGTTTTGGCGTGATTAATAACGCGATCCTCGACTTCTTTGGTATTGCGCCAAAGGCGTGGATGACCGACCCGTTCTGGACCAAAACCGCGCTGATCATGATGCAGACCTGGCTGGGCTTTCCGTTTGTCTTTGCCATGACGACCGGCGTGTTGCAGGCCATCCCGGATGATCTGTATGAAGCCGCAATGATGGACGGTGCCGGCCCATGGACGCGCCTGCGCACCATCACGCTGCCGCTGGTGATGTACGCCATTGCACCGATCATCATCACCCAGTACACCTTCAACTTTAATAATTTCAACATTATCTACCTGTTTAACAACGGCGGGCCGGCAGTGGCGGGATCGAACGCGGGCGGTACCGATATTCTGGTGTCGTGGATCTACAAACTCACCATGTCGTCGTCGCAGTACGCGATTGCCGCCACCATTACGATTCTGCTGTCGATCTTTGTGGTCGGTCTGGCGCTGTGGCAGTTCCGCGCCACCAAATCGTTTAAACAAGATGAGATGGCATAAGGGAGCATCATGGCTAAGTCAGTGAGTATCAAACGCGAAAAGTGGCTGCGCCTGTCGCTTACCTGGCTGGTGGTACTGATGGTGTCGGCCATCATTATCTACCCGCTGGTGTGGACGGTAGGGGCATCGCTGAATGCCGGTAACAGCCTGCTGAGCAGCTCCATCATTCCGGAGAACGCCTCGCTACAGCACTACCGCGACCTGTTCAACGGCACGGTGCCGTACCTGACGTGGTACTGGAATTCAATGAAAATCAGCTTCTTCACCATGGTGCTGACCTTAATCAGCGTCAGCTGCACGGCCTACGCCTTCTCGCGCTTTCGCTTTAAAGGGCGGCAGAACGGTCTGATGCTGTTTCTGCTGTTGCAGATGATCCCGCAGTTTTCAGCACTGATTGCCATCTTTGTGCTGTCGCAGCTGCTGGGATTAATCAACAGCCACCTGGCGCTGGTGCTGATCTATGTCGGCGGCATGATCCCGATGAATACCTACCTGATGAAGGGCTACCTCGACGCCATTCCGAAGGATCTGGATGAGTCTGCGCGCATGGATGGCGCCGGGAATTTCCGCGTCTTTATTGAAATTATCATGCCGCTGTCAAAGCCCATCCTCGCGGTGGTGGCGCTGTTCTCCTTTACCGGGCCGCTGGGGGATTTCATCCTCTCCAGCACCATCCTGCGCAGCCCGGATCAGTTCACGCTGCCTATCGGTTTATACAATCTGGTTTCGCAAAAAATGGGGGCCAGCTACACCACCTACGCGGCGGGGGCCGTGCTGATTGCCGTTCCGGTCGCCATCCTCTACCTGGCGCTGCAGAAATATTTCGTTTCGGGCCTGACTTCAGGAAGTACAAAGGGATAAATCATGACACCAAAAACGCTGTTTCTCGCCCTGGCCATGGTCTGGGCTGTGCCTCTCTTCGCCGCGAATACGCCGGCAATCCCTGCCCTCGGGCCGGTGCCTGCGGACTTTGTTAAGGGCGCGGATATCTCCACACTGCCCGAACTGGAGAAGCTGGGCGTTAAATTTTACAACGCTGACAATCAGTTACAGGATCCGATTGCCATTCTGAAGGCGAACGGTATCAACACGCTTCGCCTGCGGCTGTGGGTGGACCCTTATGATGCCAGCGGTAAAGCGTACGGCGGCGGGACCAACGATCTGCCCACCACGCTGGCGCTGGCGAAGCGCGCAAAAGCGGCAGGTATGCAGATCCTGCTGGACTTCCATTACAGCGATTTCTGGACCGATCCGGGCAAGCAGTTCAAGCCAAAGGCCTGGGAAAAACTCACCTTCCCGCAGCTGGAAACGCGCATTCATGACTATACCCGCGACACCATTGCGCGCTTCAAAGCCGAAGGGGTGCTGCCGGATATCGTGCAGATCGGTAACGAACTGAACGGCGGCATGCTGTGGCCGGAGGGCAAAAGCTGGGGGCAGAACGGCGGCGAATTTGACCGTCTGGCCGGGCTGCTGAAAGCGGCGATTAGCGGCCTGCGGGAAAACCTCAGCGATCCGTCTCAGGTCAAAATCATGCTGCATCTGGCGGAAGGGACGAAAAATGACATGTTCCGCTGGTGGTTCGACGAAATTACCCGCCGTCAGGTGCCGTTCGATGTCATTGGCCTGTCGATGTACACCTACTGGAACGGCCCGATCAGCGCGCTGAAAGCCAATATGGATGATATCAGCCAGCGCTATCAGAAAGACGTGATGGTGGTGGAGGCCGCCTACGGCTACACGCTGAAAAACTGCGACAGCGCGGAGAACAGTTTCCAGGCGAAAGAAGAAAAAGACGGGGGATATCCGGCTACCGTTGCGGGTCAGGCCGCCTATCTGCACGACCTGATGCAGGCGGTGCTCAGCGTGCCGAATCACCGTGGCAAGGGCGTGGTTTACTGGGAGCCGATGTGGATAGCCGCACCGGGCAATACCTGGGCCACGCCAGAAGGGATGAAGTACATCCACGACGAGTGGAAACAGGGCAACGCCCGTGAGAACCAGGCGCTGTTTGACTGTCAGGGCAAAGTACTGCCGTCAATTCAGGCTTTCCATTAATTTACAGGCCTGAGGGCCGGTGTCGCTGACACCTCTGAGGAACCGTTATGTCTAAATTCCCCCCGCTTTCTGCCGGCGTTAACACGCTGCTGCACGGTGCGGATTACAATCCCGAACAGTGGGAGAACTCGCCGGGCATTATTGATGACGATGTTGTGATGATGCAGCAGGCACACTGTAATGTCATGTCGGTCGGGATCTTCAGCTGGGCCAAACTTGAGCCGGAAGAAGGCCGCTATGACTTTGGCTGGCTGGATAACGTACTGGAAAAGTTGCACCAGAAGTCGATTCGGGTGTTCCTGGCCACGCCAAGCGGCGCACGCCCGGCGTGGATGTCGCAAAAATACCCTGAGGTGCTGCGCACCGGTCGCGACCGCGTGCCCGCGCTGCACGGTGGGCGACACAATCACTGCATGACCTCGCCAGTGTACCGGCAAAAAGTGCAGGCGATGAACGTGCAGCTGGCCACGCGCTATGCGCATCATCCGGCGGTGATTGGCTGGCATATTTCCAATGAGTACGGCGGCGAGTGCCACTGCGATTTCTGCCAGCAGGCTTTTCGCGGCTGGCTGCAGCGCCGCTATGGCACCCTGGAACAGCTCAATCATGCCTGGTGGAGCGACTTCTGGAGCCACACCTACACCGACTGGTCGCAGATTGTCTCGCCCTCGCCGCAGGGGGAGTCATCGATTCACGGCCTGAACCTTGACTGGCGGCGCTTTATGACCGACCAGGTGACTGACTTCTGTGCGGAAGAGATCAAACCGCTGAAAGCGGCCAACCCGTCGCTGCCTGCGACCACCAACTTTATGGAGTATTTCTACGACTACGACTACTGGAAGCTGTCGCAGCCGCTGGATTTTATCTCCTGGGACAGTTACCCGACGTGGCATAACGAGAAGGATGAAACCACGCTGGCCTGCTACACCGCCATGTATCACGACCTGATGCGCACGCTGAAACAGGGTAAACCGTTTGTCCTGATGGAGTCGACGCCGGGTGCCACTAACTGGCAGCCGACCAGCAAGCTGAAAAAACCGGGAATGCATATCCTGTCGTCACTGCAGGCCGTGGCTCACGGGGCGGATGCCGTGCAGTACTTCCAGTGGCGTAAAAGCCGCGGGTCGGTGGAAAAATTCCACGGTGCGGTGGTGGATCACGTCGGTCATCTGGACACGCGCATCGGCCGGGAGGTGACGGAACTGGGCCGGATGCTGGCGGCGATGACCCCCGTGCAGGGCACCCGTGTGGACGCGAAAGTGGCGATTATTTTTGACTGGGAAAGCCGCTGGGCGATGGACAATGCTCAGGGGCCGCGCAATATCGGCCTGCACTATGAGCGCACGGTGACAGAACATTACCGCACCTTCTGGGAGCAGGGCGTGGCGGTAGACGTGATCAATGCTGACGCGGATCTGAGCGGCTATACGCTGGTCATCGCGCCGATGCTGTATATGGTCCGCGACGGCTTTGCCAACCGGGTGGAGCAGCTTCTGCATCGGGGCGGGCAGTTTGTTGCCAGCTACTGGACGGGCGTGGTGAATGAAAGCGATCTCTGCCATCTCGGTGGGTTCCCGGGGCCGCTGCGACCGCTGCTGGGGATTTGGTCAGAGGAGATTGACAGTCTGACGGATGACGAGAGCAATGGCGTACGTGCCCTTGCCGGTAACGAGCTGGGTTTACAGGGCACGTATCAGGCACGTGAGCTTTGTGAACATATTCACCTGGAAGGGGCGACGGCGCTGGCGGTCTATGAAAGTGATTTTTATGCCGGTAAACCGGCGGTCACCGTCAACCGCGTGGGCGAAGGGCAGGCGTGGTACATCGCTTCGCGTAACGATCGGGCGTTTCACCGTGATTTCTACGGTGCGCTGATCACCCGGCTGGCTCTGCCGCGTGCGCTGGCGGTCGACTTCCCGCCGGGCGTTACCGCGCACCGACGTACTGATGGCGAGCACAGCTTTGTCTTCCTGCAGAACTATACGGCGCAGACACACGCCGTCACGCTGCCTGCGCATATCTCCGACCTGATCGACGGTGCGCCACTGACCGGCACGCTGAGTATTCCCCCCTGGGGCTGCCGCGTGCTGCGCGCCCCGCTGTAACTGTTCTTTCACTGGCGGGCCACGGGCCCGCTTTTTTTTGGCGACACGTAAGGAGAAGATGATGGTCAGTCTGAAATTATTTAAGCACTACTTCAGCCGGGAGAAGGTGGCGACGGAGGCGACGGCCGAAGACGGCGTGCTGCTGGACCGGCTGATGGTCTGTTTTGGCGGCAGGGACAATATTGTCCAGGTCGATGCCTGCCTGACCCGGCTTCGGGTCACGGTGAAATCCCTGTCTGCGGTGGATAATGAGGGGCTGCAGCAGGCTGGCGCACTCGGCGTGGTGATTCTGGGGCACGAGGTTCATGCGATCTTTGGCACGCAGTCAGACCGCCTGCGCGAGCTGATGGAAGCCCGCTTCTCCCGCCAGCACTGAGCAAAAAAAAGGATAACCGGTGACGGTTATCCCAATAAGCGATCCAGTGCTTATCCAATGATGATGAAGGCGTTTAGTCGGGCATTACCACCAGGCTTCAACCTGCACACCGAAGTTCCAGGTGTTGCTGGCGGTACCGTCCTGGAAGCTGTTTCCCTGTTCGGAGTCATTCAGGTACGAGGTAAAGATACGCAGCTCCGGGCGTGACATAAATTCCGGGCCGGCGGCAAGACCAAGGGCCAGGGTATATTTCTGCCCGGCCTGTTTGTAGTCACTGCCGTCTTTATTCTGATCTTTCTGCATGAACGTACCGGCTTCACCGATACCGCGCACATAGTCGGTGAACTGATACTGTGCACGACCGACGAGAGAGAGCAGGGTGCTCTTATCGGTAAACGCGGTGACGTGATCCGCCGCACCCCAGGTGATAACCTGATTCAGCGACAGCCGGTCGGTAATCGGCAGCAGGCCGGTGTTGATGATGCGGTACCCGGTGGCATCACGCGTGTCGTTATACATGTCATACCAGCCGCCGCCCTGGGAGATCATGTTCTGTGCCAGCCCCTTGTTGGCATATTGCAGCACCAGCTTCTGATAGCCGCCCCACATGTCCTGGCTGATCTCACCGGTCAGCATCACGCCGTTTTCTGCGTCGTACAGCTCGCCGTACTCTTTCTGCTTATTGGTCGGGTTCGGCATGGCGTAATCAATGCCAAACTCCGTCCATGCCCCGCTCCATGGCTTCAGGCCGGCGTAGCGTACGTCCAGATAGTTAATATTGACGTCGTTATCCCCGTCAGCACGGTAGTCAACGTCATTGGCATCACCACGGATCCACGCGACGGAAACCGCCCCCGGGCCTAAGGTGTAGTTTTCAATACCGGCACCCGAGCCGGAGATGTTCCAGTATTTGGTATCGATGATATGCAGGTCATGCCGCTGGTAGTAACGCTTACCGCCCCAGATCACCGCGTTTTTATCACCGGGGATCAGCCCTTTGATCTGCAGGTTAAGCTGACGCAGGCCGAACTGCGCATCGTCACCTAACGTGGTTTCATTGTCGTTGGATCCGTCGGAAAACATGCTGACCATCGAGTCGACATAAAAACTGACGTCGTCCTTTTTGTACACTTCGCTGCCTAACTCAATCTCACCGTAGGTATCGGCTTCGTTACCCAGACGACCAATTTTATTTTTCTGCCACTCCTCCATGCCGCCGTCACGCGAGACGCCCACGCCGCCGCGCAGATAGCCGTGGAAATCAATATTGTCGATGGCTGCGAAGGCAGGGGAAGTCAGTGTGGCAGCCAGTGCCACCGCGGTCGCCGTTAGTCTTGTGTTCATGTCACCCTCTGTTTATATTTGTCATACGTTCACACGTTGGCGACAGTAAACGCCCGCTGACGAGAGGTGTGCAAATGGAGTGTCGAAATTGTGTGATTTACTGCAAGTATTTAGGCGTAAATTGTAACGATTGGTGAGATTGATCACCAAATAGCAGATGTGAACGTCATACTTTTTTGTCATTTCCTGACAGTGTGACCGGGTTAACCTGAGCGTTACTGGCCTTGTGATACAATTTGTCTATCGGTTAACAGGGAAGAGAAACATGAAATCAAAGAGCGCCACTCTGGAGGATGTCGCCCGTCACGCAGGGGTGTCCTATCAAACGGTTTCCAGAGTGCTGAATAAGTCGGCGAATGTCTCGGAAGGGACGCGCAGCAAGGTAACAAAGGCGATAGAGGCGCTGCGCTATGTGCCCAATCGCCTGGCACAGCAGCTGGTCGGAAAACAGAGCACGACACTGGGTCTGGTAACCACTTCCCTGGCGCTTCATGCCCCTTCTCAGGTGGCGGCGGCGATCAAGCGTTATGCCAATGCATCCGGATACCAGGTGTTGATCGCCATGATTGATGAGAACGTCAATCAAAGTTTGCAGGAGTCGATCAATGAACTGAAGTCGCAGCTGGTGGATAAGGTGATTATCAACGTCCCGCTGGATACCGCCTGCGCAGAACGTATCGTGGAGGAGAACCAGGACATCCTCTGTCTGTTTCTTGACGTCGACCCGTACTGCTCGGTATTTAATGTGTCCTTCAATCCGGCGGACGGCACCCGCGCCAGCGTGAAATATCTCTATGAACAGGGGCACCGTGCGTTTGCGCTGCTGGCAGGGCCGGAACAGTCGGTGTCTGCCCGGCTGCGGCTAAAGAGCTGGCTGGACACGCTGGAGAGCTACCGGCTGGAGCCCGTCAGCCTGATCCACGGCAACTGGGATGCTCAGAGTGGTTACAGCGGCATTTTACAGCTGATGCGGGAAAATCCGCACTTCAGCGCGCTGCTGGTGGGCAACGATCAGATGGCACTCGGCGCACTCAGCGCGCTGCATCAGCAGGGCATTGCGGTGCCGGGGCAGGTGTCGGTAGTGGGGTACGATGATACCTACGAAAGCGCCTTTTTCCACCCGGCGCTGACCACGGTGTCGCTGGATCTGGACTTACAGGGAAAAGAGGCCGTGCAGCGTATCCTGCAGGCCAGCGATGACGACCACAGCCGTTCCTCCTCGATCCTGCCTGCCCGTCTGGTGGTGCGTAACTCGACGACAGCAGCCGGACAGCAGCAGCAGGATCTGAAGCAGATTGCCGAACAGCTGCGGTTGATTGCCAGCCGCCTGGGGTAGCGGCAGCGTGAGGAAAGGGGGCATTGGGGCTCTGAGAGTCAGCGGCGACCATCAGGCCGACCGGAACAGAAGGTTGGTCCCTTCAATACAACGGGAGGTCGGGCCCGAAACCCCTGACGGATGGTCGGGCCCTGCCAGTGAAGCGGTGGGGGACTGATACGGAGTTATTTCGCCCCAAAGCAGGCGTTCAGCCCGGCCTGGGTGTCTTTACTGGCCAGACCCGGCATGGGTTTATCCGCGATCAGCGTCACGCCGGTATCCACATAGCCAGAGGCCTTTTTACCGTGACGGGCCCAGGCCACCGCGGCGTCAACGCCCATCGCCGCCATGGTCAGCGGGTACTGCTGCGCGGTGGCGGCAATTTTCCCGGCCCGCACGTTGTTCACCCCGGCACAGCCGCCGTCCACGGAGACGATCATCGCGCTTTTCTCTTTGCCCGCTTCCAGCAGCGCCTTGTAAGCTCCGGCTGCCGCCGGTTCGTTAATGGTATACACCAGGTTGATGTCAGGATGGCTTTTCAGACAGCTGGCCATCACTTCATAACCCTGCTGTTCTGCCCCCTGCGAGAACCCGGCACACACCGTTTCGGGCGTCACCGACAGCTCGCTGGAATCCGCCCCTACCGCCGGTAACCCCAGCCCGGTCATAAACCCGTTGTGGCGTCTTGCCCCGACTAAGTGACCGGGAGAGAGATCCAGCATGGCGATTTTCAGCGGCTGACCGGCATATTTCAGCGGCATGGCGGCTTTGGCATACTGGCCGATTAGCTCACCCGCTTTATAGTTGTCGGTAGCAAACAGGGCATCCACCGCCGATATCGGATCGGTCGGGGAGTCCAGCGCGATCACCTGAACCCCTCTGGCACGCACCTCGTCCAGCGCCGGGACAATCGCCTTTGCATCACTCGGCGTAATCAGCAGAGTGGTGGCCCCGGCGGCCACCATTTCCTGGATCGCCAGGATTTGTGCCGGATAATCGCCATCTTCTTTACCCGCTGCCGTCAGTAGTTTGACGCCATGCACCGTCGCCCCCAGCATTGCCCCTTCTTTCATTTTCAGAAAGAACGGGTTGGTATCTGTTTTCGTAATCAGCCCGATGGTAATGGTGTCATTGCTGGCCACTGCCGTGGAGGTCACCACGGCGGCCAGTGTTAAAGCCCAGGAGAGTTTCATCGCAATTCCTTAGCGCAGGGTCGCTGTTGTGTCGCTGAGACGACCGGCACGGGAGATATCGAACGCAGAGATCCCCTCCAGCAGTAAATACGCCTGCTGTTTCAGGCTGGCTGCCGCTGCGGCGCTCTCTTCAACCAGTGCGGCGTTCTGCTGCGTGGCCTCATCCATATTGACCACGGCTTTGTTCACCTGGTCGATGCCGGTATGCTGCTCGCTGGACGCCAGGGTGATCTCCGCCATCAGGCTGTTAACGCCTTTCACCGCGTTCACCACTTCCTGCATGGTGCTGCCGGCTTCGTCAACCAGCTTAGAACCGGTATTGATGCGATCCACCGATTCGTCGATCAGATTTTTAATCTCCCGGGCGGCCGTGGCGCTGCGCTGGGCGAGGATGCGGACTTCGCCCGCGACTACGGCAAACCCGCGACCCTGTTCCCCGGCGCGAGCGGCTTCCACCGCGGCGTTTAGTGCCAGAATGTTGGTCTGGAAGGCAATGCTCTCAATCACGGTGATAATCTGCGTGACTTTGCCGGAGCTACTGGCGATGTCATGCATGGTGGTGACCACGCGCTCGACCACGTTACCGCCGCGCTGCGCGACGTCGGAGGCGTTGGTTGCCATCAGGTTACCCTGATGGGCATTATCGGCGTTGTGTTTAACGGTGGCGGTCAGCTGCTCCATACTGGCGGAGGTCTGCTCCAGCGACGAGGCCTGGGCCTCCGTGCGGCGGCTTAAGTCCTCATTGCCCAGGGTAATTTCACTGGAGGCGGAAACAATACTTTCGGCAGAGTTAGCAACCTGACTGATAAGCTGATGCAGCTTCTCCTGCATCTCACCGATAGCCGCCAGCACGCTGCCGGAGGGCGCCGTACTGGCCCCGTTTACCTGGCTGAGGTCGCCCTGCGCAATGCGCTGCACCACCTGGCCTAATACCGCGGGCTCTTCACCCAGTGCACGGAACAGCGAACGGATGATCATCGCCCCGAGGATCACCGCCAGCGTCAGCGCCAGCAGGCTGATGGCAATAAAGATGATCCGGGTCTGCTGGTAAGCCGCCTCAGCGGTATTCAGACTGGCGTCCGCGCGTTCGGTGCTGTATTGCAGATACTGGTTGGCTGAAGTGAGTAACTGGGTTAACTGCGGGCGCAGTTCCCGGTTCATGCGGTCAATGGCTTCAGCCTTCTTTTCCGCCAGCGCCAGCTCAACGATGTTATGAGCAACAGGGCGATATGCCTCTTCGGCACGGGCAATGGCGGCCACAAACTGCCGGTCCTGATCGGTAACGTCAGTATGCCGTGTCACCGCCGCCTGCAGCTGTTTCAGTGCCGTGGCCGTTTTGTCTTCTGCTGCCGCGACCTGTTTTTTACCGGCCTCAATATCTGCGGCTTCGCTGACCAGCACCAGGCCGTAAAGACTCAGCGAGCTGTCTTTTACGCCGCTGAGGATCAGGTTGACGGAGGACTCACGTGCTGCGACCTGTTGTACATGCGTTTTAAAGCGGTCATTGGCGTTACTGAGCGAGTTCATCGAGAGAATGACGACGGCAAGCACAATCACCACTAACACGCCGAAACCCAGGGTCAGTTGGGTCCGGACGGTTGTATTTTTGAATTGCATAAATTGACACCCCTGAAAAATCGACGAAAAGTTAAGCGTTCGGCCTTGATATGAGCAGTAATGAACGTAATTTGTTAAGCTGAATGGATTCAGTCAGCAGCCCTGACTACAGTAGCCAAACAGGGTTCATGGGGATCTCATTCGGGCTGGCGGCATAAACTCATAAAAAGAGCCTGATCGTTTTAACGGCAGGCATGCCACGAACTTGACAGGGTAAAGGGGAAGGGAGGCGCTCTTTTTTAAAAGTGTGACGGATATCTACTTATTAAGCGATGTGACCCGGCAACCCGCCAGCCCTGGCGCACCAGGAGACAGAAAAAATGAAGCTCGCGATCGGCATGACTAATGTGTAATTTAATCCCTGCGTCGGTATTCAATTTCAAATGGTAATGATGGTTATTTTAGTTATTTTTCAGGAGTGAACATGCCATTCGCGAAATATGAAGACGGACTTTTCACCAAAAGCGCTTCACGAAAAACCCTGTTGGTGCCGGTACTGTTATCCGGCGCGCTGAGTATTCTGGTGATCATCATAAACCTGTCTCTTTTCCTGCCCAAGTCAGGTGAAATACACTGGGTTCATCGGCCAGGATGGTTATTTGACGGAATGCAGTTTGCTATCCTGAATTTTATTTTGTACTGCTTCAACCGGCTATCGGTCCAGGCGTATTTACGCCGCTGGATGAATACGGGACTGATTGTCTGGATTATTTCAGCGGCCTTTGATTTGATGGATGAAGTCATTATTCAGCCCGCCTGGGTGGGCTATTATATTGAGGATGTTACCCAACTGAGTGGAATGCTCTGCGTCTCTGTCGGTGTCTATCACATTGTTCATTATATCAACGACCGTTACGCCGACGTCAGCATTGATTCGTTCCGTGACGAGCTGACGCTCTTGCCCAACCGCCGCTATTTTTCCAATGTGCTGCTGGATTTGAGGGCGGTCGATTACTACCTGTTTTTTGTTGATATTGATTATTTCAAAAAGATTAATGACCGCTATGGCCATGACCGGGGGGACGAGGTGCTGCGGCAGTTCGGTGCGATGCTGGGCGAGTTGTACGATGACGAGATCATGGCCGCCAGAATCGGCGGCGAAGAGTTTGCGGTTATCCTGCAGATGGCCTCACAGGACCAGGCGGATGCGCTGGCCCGTCATATTCTAAAGCGTACGCAGGCGCTGGTTATCGACGACGATATCCGCATTACGGTCAGTATCGGGGTGGCAAAGAAAAGAGAGAATGAGCGGCTGGAAAAACTGCTTAAGCGCGTCGATATCGCCCTTTATCAGGCCAAACGGCTGGGGCGAAACCGGGTGGAGTGGGCGTCACGCCAGTGAACGGGAGGTGCGCGCTGTCAGGGGGTGCCTTCATTTAAGCGCAGCGGACGGGCGAATCTGCCATTCTTGAGTAAACTTGTTGAAGAGCATGGGCGGACTTTTCCGCCACGTCACCCTTCCGGAACGCGGCGGGGTGAGGCTAATGCATCATCACGTTGATGAAATGGATAAGACAACCCTGACGAGGTAGCGGTATTAATGAAAAAGGTCGCAATAATCGGCGCCGGACCCACGGGGATTTATACGTTATTTTCGCTGTTGAAACAGGCTGTTCCCCTGTCTGTTACGGTGTACGAGCAGGCGGATGAGGCCGGGGTGGGGATGCCTTACAGCGATGAAGAGAACTCGCGAATGATGCTGGCCAATATCGCCAGTATTGAAATCCCCCCGTTGTTTATGACTTACCTTGACTGGTTACGTACGCAGAGCGACAGCGCGCTGACCCGCTACGGTGTTAATCCCGATACGCTGCATGTCAGACAGTTTCTGCCGCGTATTTTGCTCGGTGAGTACTTCCGTGCGCAATTTCTGGCCATTGTGGCCGCTGCCAGAGAGCAGGGCTTTGAGGTGAAGGTGCTGGAACGCTGTCCGGTCACCGATCTGCAGGCGATACCTGAAGGCGTGCGGATCTGGGTCGGGGAGCAAGCCAGCCCGCAACAGTTTGACCTGGCCGTGGTGGCCACCGGCCACGTCTGGCCGGATAACAGTGAGGCGACGCGCACCTTCTTCCCCAGCCCGTGGTCAGGTCTGATGGATGCGGCCATTCCCGCCTGCCACATCGGCATCATGGGTGCGTCGTTAAGCGGTATTGACGCGGCGATGGCGGTGGCGGTTCAGCACGGAGACTTTGCTGAACCGGAGGGGGGCAAGACCACCTTCACGTTGAATAAGGGGAGTGAGGCGCTAAAAATGGTGCTGATGTCCCGGTCGGGCATCCTGCCGGAAGCCGACTTTTATTGCCCCATTCCGTATGAACCTCTGACGGTTGTCACGCCCGATGCGATTAAACAGGCGGTGGCGGCCGGATCGACAGGGCTGCTCGATCGCATTTTCGGGCTGATGGTGGCAGAGATTGAAGCCGCCGATCCGGACTGGAGCCAGGCGATCGCCCTGCGGTCACTGGACGCGGACAGCTTTGCTGACGCCTGGTTTGCCGTGCGGCATCAGCATCATCCTTTCCAGTGGGCGCAGGCCAATCTGGAGGAGGTTGAGCGCAACAAGCGCGACAGACGCACTGTCGCCTGGCGCTATGCCCTCTTACGTCTGCATGAAGCGGTAGAGGAGGTTGTGCCGCATCTTGATGAACAGGATGCCAGTCGATTCAGCCGGGGGCTGGCACGTGTGTTTATCGATAACTACGCCGCTATTCCTTCGGAGTCGGTCCGCCGGCTGCTGGCGCTGCGTGAGCGCGGGATCATCAGCATTCGCGCGCTGGGGGAAGACTATCAGCTCAGTGCGACCGGGGATAAAACTGCGATCCTGACCGCAGGAGAAACGGTCACGTTCGACGTGTTTATTGATGCCCGGGGGCAAAAATCCATGAAGACTAAGGATCTGCCGTTTCCCAGGCTGCGCGTCCAGCTTGAGTCCTGCGGTGATGAAATCCCCGAGGTGGGTGACGATTACACGCTGCTCTCGCCAGAGAGTGCCCGTGGCCGTATTGCGTTTGCCGCGTTGCCCTGGTTGATGCACGATCGCCCCTTTGTACAGGGGATTACCGCCAGTGCAGAGATTGGCGAAGCGATTGCCAGAGCGGTGTGCACGCCGTCAACCCGGACGCGTAAACGTTTAATGCCCACAGAGAGTGAGTAGGGGACTGGCGACGGCCGGGGATAGCCACCTCTGCACGTCGTGAGGGCTGAATGCCGGTTCAGGGAGCCCCTCTCCCCGCGGTGTTATGATGAACATCATAGTCTACCGGATGCTCCGCTGGACCCTGGCAATCCCTGCCGCCCTCCGGGGGAACCGGCATTTCCACCTTCTCCGCCGGCTCCGCCCGCGGCGTTATCAGATGCGCCGCCATTACCCCCGTTCCCGCCATTACCTCCGTTCCCGCCATTACCTCCGTTCCCGCCATTACCCCCGTTCCCGCCATTACCTCCTTTCCCGCCATTACCCCCGTCTCCGCCATTGCCGCCATTACCCCCTTGCAAACAGCCGTTGATGGCTGAGCCATCTTGACCATTCTGCCCGTTCTGCCCGTTCTGCCCATTTTCCCCATTCTGGCCCTGAAGGCTGTCGCAGCCCGATGGTTGCGAGGTCACAGAGAGGGTTGGCCGTGCTGGAGTCGCTGTCGCTGTCATTACACAGGACAATAAAAGGGTGCTCAACGCCAGTGTGAGTTTTTGATGTGGCATTTTCCGTCCTCTGACAGGTATCGATAAAGTAAGCCCGGTGGCTGACTGTAAAACCGTTGATTCCATTTAAGAGAAGCGCAGTGAAATATCAAAATGGCTTAATGTAAGTGACTGTGAAGGGCGGTAATATTTTATTTTTTCGTAAAAAATGCACCCTGAGGAAAACGTATTAAAACGATAATACGACGTTACGTAATAATACGTTAGCCAGTGAAAATGGAGTCTGAGAGTCAGTGCCATTGTTACCGGTTGATACGTATTACAGCATGATGACACAGTAAGACGAAAACAGTTTGTCAGGTGCCTGATATCAGGATGCTGGCCCTGGGTAAAAAGATTTCAGCGTATCGTTTGGCTACGCCCCCCGGCCATCGTGCGATGACCGCTTTCAGTTTTTAACCTTTGCGCTTTTGCCTTTCGATACGGCAGGCGTTAACGTTGTCCCCTTAAGGCATCGAGCACCAGCGAAAAGGCCGGAGAAGGCTGCTTACGACTGGGGTAATAGAGGTAATAACCGGGAAAGGGCTGACACCAGGGCTGTAAAATACGTATCAGGCGACCCTCTGCAATATGCGCACCAAACTCTTCCTCCGGTAAGAAAGCAATGCCCAGGCCTGCCAGTGCCGCATCAATAATATGCTCAGAGGTGTTGAAGGTGAGCTGACCGCGCACGCGCACGTTCAAATCGCCGTCCTCCTGATCGAAATCCCAGACATAAAGTCCCCCCGATTTGACCATGCGCTGGTTAATACACTGGTGCTGCGTGAGATCATGCGGGGTTTGCGGTATCGGATAACGGGCAAAATAATCCGGTGAGGCCACGGCCGCCATACGTAGTTCCGGGCCAATCGGCAGGGCGATCATATCTTTATCAATGGTATTACCAAGGCGAACGCCGGCATCAAACCGATCGGCCACGATATCGCGGAAGCCGTGGTTAGCATCAAACTCGATATGAATATCCGGGTATTCATGCAGCAGTGGCGTCAGTCTGGGAAGCAGCGTCGTGCGCAACACATCAGGCCCGCAGGTAATGCGCACCGTACCCGCCGGCTTATCGCGTAGCTCGGTGAGCATATCCAGTTCAGACTCAATTTCATCAAGGCGGTGCCCGACGGCCTGCAGCAGGCGCTCACCGGCGGCGGTGGGCGAGACGCTGCGGGTGGTACGTGTGAGCAGACGGATTTGCATCCGCGCTTCCAGTGCGGAGATCGCCTGACTGAGTGCCGGCTGAGTAACACCCAGCTTTGCCGCTGCCCGGGTGAAGCTGCCTTCACGCGCTACGGCGGTGAAGTAGAGGAGGTCATTAAGGTTGCGTTTCATCCACCGGAGCCTTTAATTAATAAGCAGGGGTGATAAGCCCATTAAGTATTCATTAGCTAGTTACCCTACACCCGTCGTGTAAAATTTTCAGCAAGAGATGACCTCGCGCGAAGGATACCTTCTCTTTTCACCCTCAACGCCTGTTTTAATGATGTTATTCCGTGGAATAGCGTCCGGCCCCGGCTGGTCTGTCATCGTCTGGCAGGGGACTGACAGGCAAAACATTCCTTACCTGAAGGTACACACGATGAAGCGATTTTTTTTGGCGCTGGGCATGATCCTCAGCTCGGCAGTGGCAACGGCCGCCGATCTGTCCCACGGGGCGGATAACTTTTACACCAGTGATAAGGTCACCCGGCAGAAAGTGACGTTTAAAAATCAGTATCAGATGAATGTGGTCGGTAACCTGTTTGTCCCAAGAGGACAGGGGCAGAATGACAGACGTCCGGCGATTGTAGTCGGGCATCCGATGGGGGCGGTGAAAGAGCAAAGCGCCAGTCTGTACGCACAAAAGCTGGCGGAGCAGGGGTTTGTCACCCTGGCGATTGACCTCTCATTCTGGGGCGAGAGCGACGGTAAACCGGGTCACCTTATTTCACCGGAAATCTATTCCGATGATTTCAGCGCCGCCGTGGACTACCTGAGCACCCGGACGTTTGTTGATCCGGATAACATAGGTGTGCTGGGGATTTGCGGCAGCGGCAGCTTTGTCATCAGTGCGGCAAAAATTGATCCGCGTATGAAGGCGATCGCCACGGTCAGCATGTACGATATGGGCTCGGTATTCCGTCAGGGCCTGAAGCATTCTCAAACTTCAGCACAGCGTCAGGCCGTGATTGCCTCTGCCACAGAACAGCGCTTTGCCGAGTTTACAGGCGGAGAGACGGTCTATATTCCCGGCACGGTGAATAAGCTTGATGAGGCGACGCCTGCCATCCAGCGCGAGTTCTTCGATTTCTACCGCACGGCACGCGGGGGCTTCACGCCGGAGGGACAGCAGGAGGCGCTGACGACAAAACCGATGTTAAGCAGCGTCGGCAAATTTATGAACTTCTATCCGTTTAATGATATTGAGACGATCTCGCCCCGTCCGATGCTGTTTATCACTGGCGATCGCGCCCATTCGAAAGAGTTCAGCGAAGATGCCTGGCAACGCGCCGGCCAGCCGAAAGAGCTGTATATCGTTCCGGGCGCAGGTCATGTGGATTTGTACGACCGCACGGACCTGATCCCCTTCGCTAAACTGACCGCGTTCTTTAACGATCATCTGAAATAATCGGGTCGGCCGCATCCTCCCGGATGCGGTCTGCCTCACCGGGGGGGGACATGACATATTGGGGACTGTTAATCGGTTGCCTGCTGGCAGCCAGTGCGACTGGCGTGCCGGCCAGCGCCACGCCTTACGCGGAAAAAGGAACCACCATGAAAGTGAATATGAAGGTTAATCAACAGGTTTACCGCATTGAACTGAGTGACACACCGGCGGCACGGGCCTTTGCGCAGACGCTGCCGGTGACGCTGAAAATGGACGATCTGAACAGGAATGAAAAATTCGCCGAACTGGCACAGGCGCTGCCAACCCGCGAGGCGCGGGCCGGGACGATCCACGCCGGGGATATTATGCTTTACGGTACGCAGACCCTCGTCGTCTTTTACCAGACCTTCTCCTCAGACTACCGCTATACCCCGCTGGGGAAGATCGTGGCACCCGACGGGCTGGAAGCGGGGCTGGGTGAGGGGACGGCAGAAGTGACCTTTTACTGAGCGCCCCCCGCTCACTCTGGTTCCTGAGCCAGCAGGCGGGCCTGACACACGGCCAGGATCTCATCGGCCAGCGGGGAATCATCCGGGCAGGCGCGGGACAGCACCATGGCCCCGACCAGTTGGGCAAGGGTGGCGATTGTCCCGGCACGCGTGGCGTTTTCCGCCCCATTTTCACCGGTTAACTGCGCCAGCTGATGTTCAAGTCCGGCGGCAAAGCTGGCCTTAATGGGTGCGGACTGGCGGGCCGTATCGCTACTGAGGGCCGACATGACACAGCCTTTCCCCATCCCGTCGCGATGTTGCCGTGACAGGTAGTATTTAACGAAAGTTTCCCGGTCTGATCCCGCCACGCTTTCCGCGGAACGTGAGAAGCCGCAGCGCATGGCTTCCGCCATCAGATCGGCTTTTGACCCAAAGTGTTTGTAAAAACCGCCGTGGGTCAGTCCTGCTGCCGACATCAGCTCTGCCACGCCCACGCCATCGAAGCCCCGCTCCCGGAACAGTTCAGAGGCGGTTTCAACTATGCGTCGCCGGTTTTCGCGAACCTGGTCTTTCGACACCTTCATCGTTTCACATCCTTTCTCAAAAAAGCATCCTGCCATTATACATTGATGATGGTCGTAATCAAAAAGTTTGACATTTTAGATGATGATCATCATCATTGCGTTCAGACCTTCACTCACCCTTTGTCCCGGAGAGCATCATGAGCCACCAACCGATTTTTCAGCCTTATCCTCTTGGGCCTGTCACGCTGACGAACCATATTGTGATGGCACCCTTAACCCGTAACCGCGCCGGTAAGGGCCTGGTACCCTCTGAGCTGGCCGCGACGTATTACGCCCAGCGGGCCTCGGCAGGGTTGCTGATCACCGAAGCCACGCAGATTTCGGCCCAGGCGCAGGGCTACCAGGATACCCCCGGTATCTACACGCCAGCGCAGATTGCCGGGTGGCGTAAGGTCACTGACGCGGTTCATGCCGCGGGCGGGCATATCTTCGTGCAGCTCTGGCACGTGGGGCGCATCTCGCACGTTGACTTACAACCAGGGGGTGCGGCACCCGTCGCGCCTTCAGCGCTGCGAGCGGAAACCAAAACCTTTGTTAACAACGGCTTCTATGACGTGTCTGAACCCCGCGCGCTGGAACAGGACGAGATTCAGCAGATCGTGGAAGATTTCCGCACCGCGTCTGCCAGCGCCATGGCCGCCGGGTTTGATGGCGTGGAGATCCACGGGGCCAATGGCTACCTGCTGGAGCAGTTCCTTAAAGACGGAGCCAATCAGCGTACGGATGAGTATGGCGGTTCAGTGGAAAACCGGGCCCGCCTGCTGTTAGAGGTCGCCGCCGCCGTGAGTCAGGAGATCGGTGCCGGACGTACCGGCGTGAGGATTTCACCCGTTTCTCCGGCGAATGCGATTTCCTGCAGCGATCCGCAGCCGCAGTACAACTATCTCGCCGAAAAGCTTGATGCCCTCGGTATCGTTTACCTGCACGTGGTGGAGGGCGCGACGGGTGGGCCACGCGATAACGCTCCCTTTGATTACGCCGCACTTCGCCAGCGTTTTAGCCGGACCTTTATTAGTAACAACGGCTATGACCTGGCGCTGGCTGCTGCTCACCTGGCAGAAGGCAAGGCCGACCTGTTCGCCTTCGGACGTCCGTTTATTGCTAACCCGGATCTGGTGGCCAGGCTGAAGTCCGGCGCGCCGCTGGCAGCGCTTAACCCGGCAACCCTGTACGGCGGAGGGGCTGAAGGTTATACCGACTATCCCGCCCTGAACGACGGTGGCCGTTAAGCCCCGATCCTGTTTCGCCGTTCTCCCCTGACCGGGAGCGGCCTTGTTTCCTCCTTTTAACCAGAGAATAAAACCATGACACAGTCCTCAGTTCTTATTACCGGCGCATCCACGGGTATCGGTGCGGTATACGCAGAACGCTTTGCCCGCCGTGGCCATGACCTTGTGCTGGTGGCCCGCGATCAGGCTAAGCTGGAACAACTTGCCGCGCGCCTGCGCCAGGAAACCGGCGTATCGGTTGACGTACTGCCGGCGGATCTGACCCGGGCGGATGACCTGGCCAGCGTTGAAGCCCGCCTGCGTGACGACGCGCGGATCGGGACGTTGATCAATAACGCCGGCGTTGCCCAGTCAGGTGCATTCAGCGAACAGACGGCGGCGTCTGTTGACTCGCTTATTGCTCTGAATATCAGTGCGCTGACGCGACTGTCCGCCGCAGTGACGCCGCGTTTTCTGCAGGCAGGTGAGGGCGCCATCGTTAACATCAGTTCCGTGGTTGGCCTGGCCCCGGAGTTTTTGATGTCAGTATATGGGGCCACCAAGGCGTTTGTTCTGTTCCTGTCCCAGGGGATGAGCCTCGAACTGGCACCGAAAGGGATTTATGTGCAGGCCGTACTGCCTGCCGGAACCTATACTGAGATTTGGGCGCGCGCCGGGATTGATATCAGCAATGCGCCTGCCATGATGGAGGTCGGTGAAATGGTGGATGCCGCGCTGGCGGGCTTTGACCGCCGTGAGCGGGTGACCATCCCCCCGCTGCACAACGCGGCCCGCTGGGACACGCTGGACGGTGCAAGACAGGCCCTGCTCTCCGATATCAAACAGGATGAAGCAGCGGCGCGCTATAAAACGCGATAATCAGGGTAAAACAAGGGGAATGTTGTCGATGAAGGCCTGCACCCGGGCTTTCATAATATTACAAGTAAAGTCTTGTTTTATTGCCATGCGATCGGATAACGTAGAGGTTCTCTGATCAAAAGGACGATGACATGCCTCTTTTACATACGGCACAGGGCGATATTGACTATCAGGACAGGGGGGCGGGCGAGGTCACGCTGTTCCTTATGCCGGGCTGGTGCCAGCCGAAAACCGTCTTCGACGCTTTTGCCGGACAGGCGGCTGCTTACTATCGAGTGGTCACTCTCGACTGGCGGGGTCACGGAAAATCATCGACAGACGGTGAGGATTTTGATGGCGCTGCATTAGTATCAGATGCTCTGACACTGATTGAATATCTGGGCCTTACGCAACTGATACCGGTATCCGTTGCCCATGCCAGCTGGGTTGCCGTTGATCTGGCAGAGCGTTTGCCAGAACGTATCCCTGCGGTGGTCTTTCTGGACTGGATTATGAATTCGCCCGAGCCGATGTTTTTTACCTCGATCGATGCGATGCAGCATGAAGATCGCTGGCAGGCCGCCCGCGATGAGCTGTGTCAATGCTGGCTGGCTAACAGCGACTCTCCGACCATGATCCATCATCTGCAAACCGAGATGGCCCAATCCAGCTATCAGCTTTGGCGACTGGCAGGGCAGACCATCACCGGTGTCTATCGTCAGTACGGCTCGCCGCTGCAGCGCCTCGATATGCTCCCTCACCCCCCTCAGACGCTGCATCTCTATTCTCTCGACAGAAATGACGAATACCTGGCTTTGCAGCAGCGGTTCGCGAAGACGCATGATTTTTTTCAGGTGAAACGACTGAAACAGGCCAGAACGCACCTGGCCGTGCTTGAAAGCCCGGAGACGGTACTGACGGAGATCCTGCTCTTCCTTCAGCGCTGATACACCGGCGGTTTAAGTTCGTTAACAATAAATGGTAGGGTGAACTTCAGCACACAGAGATTAACTTTCGGGGAAGGGCATGACCAATATCGCAACCATTAGAGAACTGGCGGGCAAAAGAGGTTACCGGGATAATCCTGTTTATCGTCAGGCGATGATCAACATGCGGTTGGATGCCTTCACCGATGAGGATGTGCAGTATCTGCAGGCGCTTTATCAGGCATCGAAAGACGCGTTCAGCCGCAACCAGATTATATGCGCTTTCGCTTTAACCCCGCCGGATCGGAACCTGAAGACATTTTTGCTGGCCGCTTTCAAAAAGGAGCGCATGGTTGATATGCGCCTCGCCGCCCTGCGCGGCTTCGCCCATTATGCCACGGAGGAGGAGGTGTCGCCGCTGATGGATAAGCTGACAGAGGGCATCAGGAAACTTCCGCAGCAGGCACGTTATCCCTATCAGGAATATGAACTGTTACGGTCGCCCTTTGGGCTGCCTTATCTGGTTGAAAAATATGGCTACCCCTGCTTTACACGGGCCTCTGAGCAACTGCATACCCAGTATCAGGCGCTGCCGGCATTATGCAAAGGCTTCTTCACGCTGGATGCGCAGGGAAGGCATATTGCCCTGCTTCCCCCGGAGGAGACGAAAGCCAGGCTGGCTCAGTTGTTAAGTCAGTCGGTGTGAACGCCAGGCGGGGATGTCTGCCGTTAATGCAGAATGACCCGTTTCCATTGATTATTGGCTTCATGGCACCTTTCTGCGGCGTCAGTGAACGGGTAATGTTAACGCCACGCTGTGACTCTTCCCGAAACCAGGAACTGAAAAATGAAAAATGCCCTGATTGTTATCGATATTCAAAACGATTATTTCCCCGGCGGCGCTTTTCCGCTTGAGGGCGCTGACACCGCCTGTCAGGCTGCGGTGAGCGCGATTGAAAAAGCCCGTGGCGAGGGCTGGCTGATCGTGGCTATCCAGCATATCGCCACTGCGGATGCGCCATTCTTCAAACCAGACAGTGAAGGGGCGAACATCCATCCGTCGATTGTGGCGGCGCTGGGTGATGCGCCTGTGGTGGTAAAGAAAGAGGCAGACAGCTTTTACCAGACCCGCCTTGAGTCGCTGTTACGCGACAGTGGTATCACCGATCTTTATCTTACCGGTATGATGACGCAGCACTGTGTTACGCATACCGCGCTGTCACCGCAGGGGCAGGGGATGAACGTCCATATTATCGCGGCAGGCTGTGCGGCACCTTCGAAAGCGTTAAGCGACCTTGCCCTGTCCGGACTGGCTGTTCGTTGCCGTATTCAGTAATCCACAGCGATCGCGCCCCATCTGAACAGGAGGGCGGTGTTACCCGCTAACACCGCCCTTTTTATTGATTATCCTCCCTCTGCCCCTTTCTTCGTCCCTGTGCGTGGTCACCGTCATTTTCTGCAGGGTGATTGACCCGATTTCATCGACTAATGACCTGTGAGTCTGTCACGTCGCTTCTCCGTCTCATCCTATAGTAGGACCACTGGCCGCTACCCTGTACAGACACCACTGACAGGGCTGATGGGTCGAAAAATCTGACGAATGAAGGGAACAGGTTATGAAACTCACACAAATCCGTAATGCCACGCTGGTGCTGGAGTATGCCGGTAAAAAATTTCTTATTGACCCGATGCTGGCAGAAAAAGAAGCCTGGGAGGGGTTTGTCGGTAATGCCCGCCCGCACCTGCGTAATCCGATGGTGGCGCTGCCGGTACCCGTCGAAGAATTACTGGCGGTGGATGCCGTTATCCTGACGCATACGCATACCGATCACTGGGATGAAGCGGCACAGCAGGCGGTTCCCAAAGATATGCTGATCTACACCCAGGACGAGCATGACGCGGCGCTGGTCCGTTCTCAGGGCTTCGTTAACATCCGCGTTATGCAGGATGAAAATTCATTCGCTGACGGGCTGACCCTCTACAAAACGGACGGTCAGCATGGCAGTAACGAGCTCTACGCCGATGCGCGGATGGGGGAATTACTGGGGGATGCCTGTGGGCTGGTGTTCACCCACCACCATGAAAAAACGCTCTATATCGCCGGGGATACCGTCTGGGTGAAGCCTTATGCAAAAAACCTGCAGCGTTTCCAGCCGGAGATTGTGGTGTTAAACATCGGCTATGCCGTTAACGACCTTTACGGCCCGATTATCATGGGCAAAGAGGACACACTGCGCACGCTGAAAATGCTGCCAACGGCCACGCTCATTGCTTCACATATGGAATCGGTTAACCACTGCCTGTTGACCCGTGCCGAGCTGCGGGAATACACCCTGGAGCACGGCATCGGGGATAAGGTTCTGATCCCCGCTGACGGTGAGACGCTGGTTTTCTGATAAGCTGCATCCCCTGACGGCGGGGAACCGATCAGACCGGTTGCCCCTCCGTTATCCCCGGGCCGGCGTGTGTCAGCGGCCTTTCGGTGGTGATGATTTACAGTGAGGTTAACGTTATGTCTGCACTGACGGTCGCCGTGATGGCCACGGCCGGATTCAGTCCGTTTCACTTTTCCGTCCCCTGTATTATTTTTGGCCAGTCCATGCCGCAGCCGGATCTGTTTCGCGTGGCGATCTGCGCTGAAAAACCGGGTGTGGTCCTGTCTGATATCGGGCTGTCCATCAACGTGGAACAGGGTCTGGCGTTGCTTGACCAGGCGGACATTATTATCATTCCCTACTGGAATAACCCGGACGAAAGGCCCTCGCAGGCATTGCTGGAGGCGTTAAGAAAGGCCTGGCAACGGGGCGCTGAGGTGGTCGGTCTGTGTTTAGGGACCTATGTTCTGGCCTATGCCGGTCTGCTTGATGGTCATCGTGCGGCAACACACTGGGAATTCGAAAAGGACTTTATTGAACGATTTCCTGCCGTCCATCTGGACAGTAATTCGCTGTATACCAGCGATGAACGCCTGATCACTTCCGCCGGGACCGCCGCCGGTATTGACTGCTGCCTGAATATCATTCGCGATCATTACGGCTCGGCGGTGGCTAACCGGGTGGCAAGGAGGATGGTCGTTCCCCCATACCGTGAAGGCGGACAGGCGCAGTTTATTGAGCGCCCGGTGCCGGTGTCGACGCGGGACAGCAAAATCAACGAACTGATTGAGTACCTGCGCCGCAATCTGGATAAGCCGCACGATCTCGACTCACTGGCCGGGTTTGTCAGTATGAGCAGACGCACGCTGACGCGTCATTTTTCCCGCGCCACCGGCACGACGCCGGGAGAATGGCTGAATGCGGAGCGCCTGCAACGGAGCCAGGAATTACTGGAAACCACGAACAGGAGCATTGAAAGTGTCTCGGCGCTGTCGGGTTTTCAGTCTCCCATCTCGTTTCGCCAGAGTTTTAAAGCGAAGTTTAGCGTCAGTCCCAGCGAGTGGCGACGGGCCTTTCGCGGCCCCGAGCCTGTTGACCGTGAAAGCCTGTGACCTCATCACCTCATCACGGCAATGCCTGCCCTCTGCGACTCAGGGAATAAGCTGCTGCTGACGCGCCCACCGCGTAATCGCCTCGCGCGCTGTTGGAGCGGCTCCGAAGAACGCCTCCTGCCTGGAGATGTCAGAGACATAGCGCCCCGTTCTGAAGAACAGGAACATCTGGATCAGGTCATACCCGAGTTCGGAAAACAGCCTGACAGGCCGGGCGGCCATCCGAAGCGTCCACCAGGGAATGAGCTGGATCTTCAGCGGTTTGTTAATAACATCAGCGATGATAGCGGCCAGCTCCTGCTGGCTCTTCGGACCATCACGCCAGCCGACATCGATCGTCAGGTTGACGATGTCGCTGCCCGGACAGGTCGCGGCCTTCGCCAGACAGGAGGCAAGATCATCCGTCAGCACGTAGGACCAGCTTGTGGTCTTATCGCCAACCCCCTGGAATTTCCCGGCTTTCACGGCCCTGGCAATATAGTCCGAGCTCTGGTCGAGAAATGAGGGCGCTCGCACAATCACGTATGGCACACCGGACTGTATGATCAGATCTTCCGCCACTTTCTTGGCGTGGAAATGAGGCACTGCGGATGCAGCTTCGCAGCTCACGATGCTGAGAAAAACCAGTCTGCTGACTTTTGCCCGTGCCGCGGCCTCAATGAGGTTTTTGTTGCCCTGAAAATCGGTATCAAGGCTGCCCTTCATGTAACTGTTTGCCGAGCTGACCACGACGTCAACATCCTGCAATGCCCGGTCCAGCGAAGCCGGATCCATCATATCGCCGCGAACCCATTCGATGTTGGCATCCCCGCCTGCGGGGGGGCCTTTTCGCGACAGGGCAACGACGGCCGCGCTTTTCTCAGCCGCGAGGTGGTGCAGCACCTTTGCACCGAGGAAGCCTGTTGCACCAACGACCAGAATTTTATTTCTCAGCGGGGCGATGGTATCCGCAGCAGCCGCACGTTGAGGCGATTGAACCATTATGTAATATCCTTTGTCGGCCGATTAGAGTGTGGCTTCCCCCATGCACCGGTATGAATCCTGAATTCATTTAGGGATTCCATGGCTTGAAAGCGCCATCTACTATTCATCATTCCGCTTGAGGGATAAATACTCTATATTTGAAATCACTATTCCATTTATGGAGCAATAACATGGATCCGCTGAATGACATGGCGCTGTTTGTGGAGGTCGCGAGGGCCAGGAGTTTTCGTAAGGCAGCGGAAGCCGTGGGTATGCCTAACTCCACCCTGTCACGGCGTATCAGTGAATTGGAAAAGGCCATTGGTTTGAGACTCCTGCATCGCACCACGCGCAAGCTTGAACTGACCGAGGCGGGACAGCTTTACTATGCGCGAAGCAAACCTATCGTCGACGAGGCCCGGCTGGTGCATGAGCAGCTGGGCGAGATGCTTGAACAGCCGGGCGGGGTTCTGCGGGTTTCGCTGCCTGTCGATTTCGCCACGCTTTATCTCACACCGCTCATCGTTGATTTCGCCGCACAGTATCCCGGCATCAGGTTTGAATTCGACCTGACTCCACGCCGTGTCGACCTGGTGACCGAACCGTACGATGTCGCGATCCGCATGGGCGAACTGACAGACTCGGGGCTGATCGCTCGCCTGATCGGGCGGCACTCGCGCTATCTTTATGCGTCTCCCGGCTATATCAGAGCGTCTGGCGCGCCTGCCACACCGGCGGATCTGGCCGCGCATGAATGCCTCTGCATGACGAAGGTTCCGACCTGGAAAGTGCAGCAAAGAAGTAGCAGGGCAGAGGTGGAGGTGGACGTTCGTGGCAGGTTTACGCTCAACAGCGTCGGGATGATCCGTAATCTCGCCCTGAAACATCAGGGTATTGCACTGCTTCCCGGGAAGATTGTCGCGGAGGATCTGGCTTCCGGCCAACTGATGCGTGTGCTTCCTGAGTGGGAAGGGACAGCCGTCAGCATTTATGCCGTCACCGAAACGCGACTGACGCCTGCCAGGACTCAGCGCTTTATTGAATTCTTGTCTTCCAGACTGATGGAAGCCTGAAAATGGGTGACAGGCTATTCGTTCAACTTAGTAAATCTGCTCTGAGGATCCCGACATGATCACCTTTCATCAACTTGCTGCCACCAGTCTGGATGGTCAGCTTATCTCTCTGGCTGACTATGCTGGCAAGCTGGTTCTGGTGGTGAATACCGCCAGCCATTGTGGTTTCACACCACAATACGCAGGTCTGGAAGCGCTCTACAACAAGTACGCTGCCCAGGGGCTTGTGGTGCTAGGTTTTCCCTGCAACCAGTTTGGTAAGCAGGAACCCGGCGGCACCGACGCAATCGCCCAGACCTGTCATATAAACTATGGGGTGAGCTTTCCGATGTTTGAGAAAGTAGAGGTCAACGGCGCCGCGGCGCACCCGGTGTTTCGTTATCTTAAGAACGCATTGCCCGGCGTGCTGGGTGGACGGATCAAGTGGAACTTCACTAAGTTTCTGATCGGACGTGACGGCAAACCACTCAGGCGATTTGCACCGTTCACCACGCCAGAGAAAATGGAAGCCGTCATTCTTGCTGCACTTGAACGGTAAGTTTTCCTGTAACCAGCACCGTACCCGTATGGTTAACGTCCTGTTGCCACTGCGGGTTCAACGGGCCGATGTCACCTCTCTGCTGCTGATCCCGGATATAATATATTGACAACAAGTTACCGATATGAAAACTTGTTGTCAATAAAGGGGGTTCTATGGCACACACTAAAGCTGACCAACTGACTCAGGTCATTCTCAATGTTTTCCGGCTTAATGGCGTCCTGACGGAGTGGGGTGACAGGTTTGTTCTGCCTGCGGGGCTGACCAGTACCCGCTGGCGGATGCTTGGTGCGGTGGTTCTGGCACAACGGCCCGTCACCGCGCCTCACATTGCATTAACGATGGGGGTAACCCGTCAGGGGGCACAGAAGCAGCTGAATCTGCTGGTTGAGTCCGGCCTGATGAAAACGCAGGCTAATCCCATGCATAAACGATCGCCTCTTTATGCCCTGACGGCGCAAGGCCAGTCGGTTTATGACACCGTTAATGTACGCTGGCAGCATCAGGCAACAGAAATGGCGGCCGGATTCGGCACGGCTGAGTTGGAAACGGCATTCCATGTGCTGAAGAAACTGTCAGATATTCACGAAAAATCTCTGGTGGAGCACAAATGATGAAGCGTCAGATCCATGCTACTGCGTCGGTGCTTGCAGCCCTTTTTCTGGCCACGTTCTGGACTTCGACGCTGGTCACCGAACTGTTCCTGTCGGCCGCTGCGGTGACAGAAGTGAAACAGCTCATCGCCTATGCCCTGATGGTGTTCGTACCTCTGATGGGGATCACTGCGGGAACCGGGTTTTCTATGGGAGGGAAGGGGCGCCATCCGCTTTTGGTTTCCAAACGCCGCCGGATGCCATTCATCGGTCTTAACGGGCTGTTGATTCTTGTGCCTTCAGCCCTGTTTTTGGCACTGCGTGCAAAAGCGGGTCTGTTTGACGACGTCTTTTACAGCGTCCAGGCGCTTGAGCTCATCGCTGGCGCACTAAATCTGACCTTGATCGGATTAAACATACGCGATGGCTTTAAGCTCAGCGGCCTTCGCCACACGGGTCAAACGCTTTCTCAGCGTAAATCGATCACCTAAGGAGTCCCTGTGCGTGCTGCTGTTGTTTCACGTTTTGATGTTCCCCCCTCGTATGGCGACTTTCCTGAACCGGTAGCCGGTGAAGGTGAAAGGGTGCTGCGCGTGCTGGCCGCCCCGCTGAGTCCTGTTGTGAAAAGCCTCGCCGCCGGGAGACACTATTCGGGCACCCGTGACGTAAATTTCGTGCCGGGTATTGACGGTGTGGGGATGACTCCGGACGGCAAACGGGTCTACTTTCTGTTTCCCAAACCCCCGTTTGGCTCAATGGCCGCGCAGGTCCTGGTGTCGGCTGATTTAACCGTGCCGGTACCGGCGGGTGTCGGTGATGCACGGGCAGCTGCGGTGGTGACGGCGGGGCTTTCCTCCTGGGTCGCACTGACGCAGAGGGCAAAATTTATACGCGGTGAATCGGTACTCATCAATGGTGCTACCGGATCTGCAGGCGGACTGGCCGTGCAGATAGCAGTCTGGCTTGGTGCGGGCAGGATCATCGCCACCGGACGCAACCGGGAGAAGCTGGCACAGTTGCCGCCGGATGTTGAAAAAATCATGCTGGATGATTCTGCAGACGAGGCGCTGAAGCAGGCTTTTTCAGGGCAGGTTAACGTTGTTCTGGATTATCTCTGGGGAGAGCCGGCAAGCCGGATTATCAGACAGGCCACGGCGGATCGCGGTTCACGGCTTGGAGAGCCACGCCTGCGGTTCGTGCAGCTGGGTTCTGTTGCCGGGGAAACCATTAGCGTCTCTGCCGCGTCGCTCCGTAGCTCAGGTCTTGAAATTTTGGGCAGCGGCATCGGCAGTCTTTCCGTTTATGAGCTGATAGCCGGTGCAGGTCTGCTGCTGGCTGCGATCCCGGAAGGGGGCTTTGATACGCCGGTAACAACCTGCGCACTCTCAGATGTCAGTCAGATTTGGAATGAGGATACGGGGGAGGAGAGGGTAGTGCTGATCCCCTGACGTTTCAGGGCAGGAAAGAGCTATGTTTGTTCTGCAAACGAGCCGGTGATAAATCGTTAAAACCCGATGGCAGCCTCTCAGACTGCCATCGCTTTATTACCAGTTCTGTCGGGTGGGTGAAATAATCAGGTCATTGACCGTCACGTTTTGCGGCTGATTTAGCGCATACACCACAGCACTGGCCACATCCTGCGGGCTGATAGCAATTTTAGTCAGTTCCTGAGCGATCTTGCGGCCTTCAGGATCGCTTACCTTATCCGCCCAGCCCGTATTAATGACACCCGGGCTGATGGTGTTCACGCGAATACCTTTATTCACGCCTAAATCTTTGCGCATCGACTCGGTCATCGCATGCACAAAAAACTTGGTCGCGCTGTAAACGCCCGCGCCTGCATCCACCTGATGGCCCGCCACGGACGCCATATTCAGGATTTGTCCGTCTTTTTTCTCCAGCATTCCGGGAAGCACGGCCGCAATGGCGTTCAGATAACCCTTAATGTTGACGTCCACCATTTTATTCCAGTCTTCCCACACTACATCGCTCCAGCTGGAGAAAAGCATCAGGCCGGCATTGTTGATCAGGATATCGACCGAACCGAAGGTCTCAGTGGTGTATTTTGCCAGCGCTTGTGTGTCTTCCAGACGAGTTACGTCGGTCACCAGGCCAACTGCCTCACCGCCTTCTGCTTTGATGCTCTTCACTAACCTGTCGAGGCCGTCCTGATCCAGCGCCGCCGCCACGATATTCACGCCGTGCCGTGCAAGTTCCAGAGCGGTTGCTGCGCCAATGCCCGATGACGCGCCGGTAATAACAGCCGTTTTTTCCTGCAGGTGATTCATTTTATTGTCCTTCTTTATCAGGTACAGGAGGCGGGGGGAACCCCGCCCGTGTGATATATCAGTAATGGCCTTCCGGCCAGTCGGTGTAGCCTTTCGCCCCGCCGCCGTAATACGCCTCTTTCGGCGCAATCGTCAGTCCGGCACCGTAACGCAGACGTTTCACCAGGTCCGGGTTGGAGATAAACAGGCGACCAAAGGCAACGGCATCAATAATCCCGGCGTTCCGGCGGCTGATGGCCATCTCAAGGTCATAGTTGTTGTTGCCGATAAACGGCCCGTCGAACTGCGCGCTTAGCGCATCCATATCCACACCGGCAGGCACGTCGCGGGAAGTGGCCGTCGCCCCCTCAACAAAGTGCAGGTACGCCAGGTTAAACCGGTTCAGTTGCTGAATGAGGTAACCGTACATCGCCATGACGTTGCTGTCCGGCGGGGTATTACCGGCATCCGGGGTCACCGGCGAGAGGCGAATGCCCACTCTGTCATTGCCCCAGATGCCGACGATGGCTTCTGTCACTTCAATCGTGAGGCGGGCCCGGTTTTCAATTGAGCCGCCATAGGCGTCAGTGCGGTGATTGGTGGAGTCACGCAGGAACTGATCGAGCAGATAGCTGTTTGCTGAGTGCACTTCCACGCCATCAAAGCCGGCACGCAGGGCGTTTTCAGCCGCACGTTTGTACTGCGCAATGATGCCGGGGATTTCCTCTGTTTCGAGCGCACGCGGGGTGGAAACCGGCACGAAACCGTTGACGGTATAGGTCTGTCCCTCGGCTTTGATTGCGGAAGGTGCCACCGGGCGTTCTCCGTTGGGCTGCAGCTCAACGCTTGAAAAACGGCCCACGTGCCAGAGCTGGCAGACGATTTTTCCGCCCTCAGCGTGGACGGCGTCAGTGACTTTTTTCCAGCCAGTCACCTGCTCTTCGCTCCAGATCCCCGGGGTAGCCGCATAGCCGCGGCCCTGCGCTGAGATGTTGGTGGCTTCTGAAATAATCAGGCCCGCACCGGCGCGCTGTGCGTAATAGGTGGCATGCAGTTCATCAGGCACGCCGTCCTCACCGTAACGGCTGCGGGTCACCGGGGCCATCACAATGCGGTTAGCCAGCTGAAGCGTCCCCATCGTAACAGGGGAAAATAAATCGGTACGGATACTGTTGTCAGTCATAAACACTCCAAAATAGTTGACCGGTCGTCTAGTAATAAGATAAAAAAAACGGCTACCCGAGCAGCCGCAGAGTGGCGTTCAGCGCTTTGCCAAATGCCTTATCAGGATCATGAATTTTTGCCATCAGGGAGGCGCCCAGCCAGAGTTGATAGAGTTCTTCAGCAAGCTCCCCGGCATCCGCAACCGCCGGAAGAGAGCGGTCTTGCTGACCCTCACGGATACACTGAGCAATTTTCTGCACGATATCCTGTGTCCCTTTTGCCAGCACGTATCGCATGCTGTCGTACTGATCGCAGACTTCTGCGCCCAGCTTGACGACGAGGCATTTACTTTCAGGCAGGTCTGCGCCCTGGGTCGTTTTCCAGAAAGTGAAGTAGCGCAGCAAGCGCTCACGGGCTGGCCCGCTGCCATTTAGCTGAATGTCTACCTCACTCAGATAGTGGCTGAAATAGTGCTCCAGCAGCGCTTCGGCAAACTCTTCTTTAGACTTAAAGTAATAATAAAACGAGCCTTTAGGGATGCCGGCGGCCTGCACAATCTCAGCAATCCCGACGGCGCTGTAACCTTTATGCGTAATAATTGCCCTTGCTACATCAATAATGTGCTGGCGTATGTCTGTCGTGTGTTTTTTCATAGTCCGGGTACTCTAGTGAAAAACTGACCGGTCGTCTATTTTTTTGAGTGACATTTCGTGCGTTCAGGTTTTGCGCAATAGGGGCCGCCTGCTAGTGTCCTGTCGACACGGTCGAAGCTACGCGGTCTCTCTTCACGTTCTTCAGGGTTGCGTGGCATTCGCAATTTTCATGCGCGGGTTTAATGATTGTCTTGACGTATTACATAGTGATCACTATACAATGGCGGCATTACTTAGTGAGTACAACGTAATTAGGCGGATAATGACGAATCTTTTCTCTTCGTCTTTATCTTCAGGCTGTAGCGGGCATCTGAACGGATACCCGATTTACGATAACGGAGACAAAAAATGAGCGACACAACCTACGTGCAGGACTATAACGCCATCGTGAACGTGCTTAATCAGTACAACGAAGGCGGTAAGCAGGCGAAGAGTGAACTGATGAAGCCCGCTTTCAGCGATAAAGCGACTATTTTCGGTGTTGACGGGGACGGTAATCTCAGCGGAGGCCCGATTCAGGGACTGTTTGACACCATCGACACCGCCTTCCGTCCTTCACCGGAGGCTAAAGCGGCCATTGTACGTGTGGATATCGTAGGTACCGCTGCCAGTGCCCGCATCGACACTGATGACATTTCAGGCTTTCGCTTCACTGACTTTTTCAATCTTCTGAAGGTGAACGGTCGCTGGATCGTGGTCAGTAAGATTTACCATACCCACGTCATGCCCGAATAACGGCCCGGCCCGCGAGCTGATGCAGCGTGCATTTTTTTCATGCTGCAAAAGAGCAAAGAGGGCCCAGTAAAATATCAAATCGGTACCCACTGTCGTTGACCGTCTGTCAGGGCAACGGCTGAGAGCGGGTGACGCGTGTCATTATCCTCACATGAGGGCACAACATCGCGTCATCCTGCCTCTGCGTCTAAGGGAATAAGCTGCTGATGACGCATCCATCGCGTGATTTAGTGTGCGCAAAGCAAACCTGTCGTCGATGAGACCCGGCTGATGCTGAGTAGCTGGGCGAGATGCCTGAACAGCCGGGCGGGGTGCTGCGGGGTTCACTGTCTGTCGATTTCGCGATCCGCATAGGCGAACTGGCAGACTGATGGAAGCCTGAAATGGGTGACAGGATATTTTAGCCGCCGCACGGTACAGCAATGATCACCCTCAACGAGCAGACACAGGATTGACCGCAATAACGCTTCCTCTGGTCATTTAACCGTCCAGAAAACAGAATTATATCAAATCAACTTTATGCGTAGATCGCCTTGAGTCAATGCAGTCGAGGCCTTACGCTCGGGTCAATCATCCTGCAGACCCGCGTCATGCTGAACTGAGCAATCCCTCTGTTTTCAGTTAAGAGAGGCCTTTTCACGCATAAGTTTGGGATCGCCGTTGGATATTTGCTTGTAAGCTAATATCGATGAAATAGAAGCTAACAAACAGCATAAAAATGCAAAGATGAAAACGGCGGGATATCCAAATAGCGAAACGATCCCACCCCCTGCCAGACCTGCAACCAATAGTCCTATATCAAAGCAAGACTCATAGGTACTCAGCGCCAGACCAATATTCTCATCTGGCATACTTTTTAATGCCGGAAGGGCAAGCAAAGGATAAATCATTGAAAGACCGAATCCTGTCAGGAACGAGCCCATCATGGCTACGTACGGATGAGACGAAAAAGCAATTAATAGCAATCCGCTGGCTTCAATAGCTATTGAAAATAGTGTTAATTTTAAACCTGAGCTATCCGCTTTCCAACCCAGTGTCAGCCTTGAAACAACATATCCCACGCCAAATAAGGACAAGGCTAAAGCTGCCTGTCCTCCCCAGTTATTCTGATTAAAATACAGGACCAGAAACGTCGTAATAGTGGCATAACCTATATTAGCCAGTGAAAAGCCCGACCCTGCTTTCCATATTCTGTGGATCGCATAGGAAAGTTTCGCTTTGTTTTTTTCTGGATGAATAGCAACAGGTTTAACGATAGCTACCAGCAAAAAACCCAGCGCAGGGAGAACAGCCATAGCAGTAGCAGAGATGATAATTCCGGAATGATAATATGACCATGTGCCCGCGTAATTACCCACCGCTAAACCCAGGAACATGGCAATTCCCACCCAGGACATAATTTTCCCGGCATGCTCTCGGCCGACGAGTCCAATAGGCCATGTACCACTGCAAGTAAAAATTAAACTCTCACCAATGCCCATCAACACTCGTGAAAAGATAATGACGGTGTATGCCACTATAGCGGAGTCGATAAAACTGAAAGAAAATAAACAAAAGAGTCCCGCGAGCAAAGTGAGTGACAGTCCCAACACCATACCTTTTTGTGGGCCATGATTGTCAGAATATCTTCCTGCGGCTGCTCGTGAAAATAAGGTGGACAATGATTCAGCGGCGACAACAAGCCCAACATAAAAAGCTGAATAGCCCAGGGATTCGCTAATATACAAAGGCAATGTCGCTAAGGATAACCCAAGCGTTGTTATGGCAATAAAAAGGATGCTCGCAACGCAGCTTGCAGCAAAAATATTATTTTTTATCTTATACATAGATATCCTCCTCATAAATGACCTTATCACCGTCAAGCGTTATTCGCCCTTCAATAAATGCACGAACTGCACGATAGATCATCTTTTTCTCTGCCAGTAAAATAGCTTCTTTCAGCGCGTTTTCAGTCATGCCGTTTGCGATCCTTACGGGTTCCTGATCTATAATAGGCCCTGCATCAACCTCATCATTTATGAAGTGCAATGTTGCCCCTGAAATTTTCACACCTTGGTTAATTGCCCTTAATTGAGCTTTATCCCCAGGGAACGCAGGGAGGATTGACGGATGTGTATTCATTGTTTTATGGCCGAACAGGTGAACAAAGCTGGATGAGAAAATCCGCCTGAACCCGCCTAAGATGACCAAATCAACGTTAATTTCATTTAAATAGGTGGCTATTTTTTTCTCAAAAGAGTCTCTGTCCTCATAGTCCTGATGATTTACTTTTATGACTGAAATCCCGGAAAAAGCAGGGTTTTTGCCGGCTTCAAAATCACGGTTATTGGTCAGAACAAGGCTCAACTGTGCAGGTTCGCAAGCATCGGCAACAGCATCTTGCACTGCTGTTATTAAGGTGCCACGACCTGAAAATAAGAAAGCAACTTTTTTCATACGTTAATCATCTCTCTCATGGCAGAATACTGACTATCATTATCAAGTAATGTTGAATCTAAGAGTTTTTTACCATCGATAATGGTTTTTCCATTAATCATAACCTTGCAGGGTGATTCCTGATTTAACATTTTCAATATTGATACAGGGGTATTTATATATCCTGAATCTATTGATTTCTTATCATAGAATATTAGGTCAGCTTTAAATCCCCTTTCTATCCTACCGGTTTGAGAGAGCCCTAACGAATGTGCGCCACCTTCGGTAAGTGATTTTAAAATATAAGTAGCGCTGACCTTTTTAGCAAAGTTGTTGTCACCATGATGATAAAGGGACATAAGCGCATCAAAAGTTATATCATTGACTGGATTCACCATTGCGGCATCAGTCCCTAATCCAACCGTCATTGATGAGAGATCTTTCAATGGTAGTGTTCCTGCACCAACAAAACTATTGCTGACGGGGCAATGAATGATATTACAACCACCAAGGAGGAGTAAGTTTTTATCCTTTTCTGATAAATGGCAGCTATGAATAAGCGTCGTGTGATTATCTAATATGTTGAGTTTCGCCAGTCGTTCTATACCACTCATGCCATATACTTTATGATGTGAGATGACTTGATGCTCACCTTCGTGCATGTGAACAAAAAATTTAGTATTAAATTGTTTGGCGATATGATGTAATTTTATCATCAGATCATTATCAGCAGATAATTCAGATGCCGTCGCCGGGCAAACAACAATAAGATTTGATTTGTATTTTTCCTCTATCTCAAAAAACTGATGAATAACCTCCTCACTACTTTTACTTTCAGGACTTTGACCACTACCTATCCATTGGTTATTCTGACAGTAGTTGACGACGGCACGCACCCCAATTTTTTGAGCAGCCCGGAAATCACTCTCAATTCTGCTGGTGAATAAACCAAACGTTGTCACCCCTTTTTGTAAGGCTGACATCATTGACTTCAGCGATGCGACATATTGCCCCTCTGCATCTTCAAGACTGTTATTTTTGTGCACGGAGTCAAGCACAACATCAATCGGTGAACAGTCCAGCATGCCACCATATATCTCTTTACTTGGATGGAGATGGGCATTAATCATTCCAGGTAAAACGATGAAATCACAGGATGGTATGATTATTTCATCATTTTTTTCTGCAATTTTATTATCGAGTTCAGTGATATAACCCGCAGAGACTCGCATATCACCTTTGAATAGACGCATAGAATTGGAATCAAGATAGGTGATGTTTTTAAATAAAATATTTTGATCCATTTTTTAACTCCATCAATTCTTTATATATTACCTGGAATGACGCTTCCCCATCATACTTTAAGGTATTTATTCCCAGTTTCTGACAGGGAAGAACATCATTCACTAAACTATCTCCCACCATGATGGCGTGTTCCGGCTTAAGCTGAAAGTCTTCAAGTATCCTCCCGAAAAAATCAGTGTTCGGCTTACAGTTTGGATGTGCATCACCAAAATAGAATCTATCAAAAAATGGTGATATTTTATTTTTTTCAAGTTTTTTTAGCTGAATTTCTTTCATTCCATTGCTGCAAATGATTAAATGAAAATCAGAATGAAGTTGTTGTAATAGAGAAATCCAGTCATGTGTTAAATGACAATTAGATATGTAATTTTCCCAAAAGATCTCTTTAAAGGCTATCTTATGATGCCTCCTGATTTCAAACCAATCAAATACATAATCAAACCTTTTTTTCATTATATCGGCTATCGCTATCTTGCCGATTTCAAATTGAGACCATAGCGTATGGTTACGCTTCTCGTAGCCATTAAGGAATATGCTAAAATCATATTCCTCATCGATATAATTAAGCTGAACTAATTGTTGCTTTAACGCAGACATCGCTTCCCTGGCCCCGGCGCGGTGATCCAGAAGAGTGTCATCAATGTCAAAAATTATCAGCTTGACCATATTGCTCCCCTCTTTGTACAACAAGAGAACCAAATGCGCATTTCAGTGCAGTCTCAAACTCTTGAACTCGTGTATAAAGACCGCGAGTCAGTACCCCGTTCGTGCCCATCTTTTTCAAATCATCATCACTGTATTGTGGATATAAATCCAGAACCAGGTCTGACAGTTTTACGCTTTTTAAGAGTTTCGAGGTAATATCAGAAGGAAGCATCACTTTCCCGCTGCAGCCATAATGATATTTGTTTGCCGCTGTCTCTTTTATAACGGCCCATCCATAAACAAAAGCACCAAATTCACTTTTATTAACAAGGCCTTCAAGGGCTATGATATAATCAGCATGTATTGAGGATATTTCTTTTTCTAACTTTTCAATGCGGTTATGGCATCCTTCTATTGCTTCATCATCATCTTCAGGTGTTTCACTTATCCCCGATGTGACATTGTAATGATATAGACTGAAATTCGGGAAGAGCTCAGTGCAGACTTTCCTTACAGAAGAAATCTTTGCTTCATTTTCAGAACTGAGTAATATCGTTACACATTTATTGCGCATGCTGATAGATCCATTGAAGAAGATAAGTATTTTTACTTCCGTTTAGAATGTCGGCTAATGTTTCTCGTGCTGACTCAATAGTCGGCATCTCGCTGTGCCTGTCAGACAGGGTGCTTTCAGCCACGATGTTAGCTTTAGATAACGATTTGTCATAAATTTGCGTAAAAGTCGTTTTCATAACCGTATTGCCTAACATGAGGTTTGGAATGCCACTTTCAGTCAAATCTTTCCACATTAATTCATGCAGGAAGGAAAAGAACCCCATGTCATAAGGAAGCCCTGTAATCACATCAGTGCTTCTTGACATAACCTCGCAAAATAGATGATTGTCTTTGATATAAAATTGTATCCCTACCGTACACGGAAAATCTTTAGTCTCAGATTTATGATAATTTTGGTTTATATTGATTATCGCTCTTCTCGAATCATTGTTGTTTATTAATACAGTTTTAACCCAGTTATACTGGTTGCCATAATTTTCAACCGGTTCATAGAAAACGTAATATCCATAATTTGAATTTACATTCCCATCTTCATCAGTGAGCGTCATCCAGAATTTTGATGCTTTTGCCAGTCCTTCCTCAGCCTTTAATTTTCCGCTAAAATAGGCTAGCAACTCTCTGGTGAGATACTTTACTGCCCCATCCCTAAGATGATGTAAGCGATTTCGCGGGTTCTTCAGAACATAGTTTACGCCATATGCCTGAAGTGCGCTCCCAGCCCTGGAAGAGATTTTTTCTCCAGTCGTAAGAATGTGATACACACCATTTTTAACTAACTCATCGACCGAGTTTCCAATAATTGTAGAAAATTCATCGGTCAACGTCATTTTATGTTCTTCAATAAAAGAAGTCATACTATCTCCTTATATGAAAGTTTTAACAAAGAGTCATGGGTATGGTTATGACAATGAATAATGCGCTTAAGAAAATTTAAGCCCTTTATCTGCATCATCTATATTAACGATTGTTCAATTCTTATTAAAATACTGTATAATCCTTTTCCAACTTTGGTTCTCCCAGGTGAGAATTTCACTGTTGGCACACTCTTTCACTTGTTGAGAAAGTACCCGGCTAACAAACAGAAAAATGGATCATGGGAACCCCTATCTGGAACAGACATGTTTTTATCAATGACCATGTTAAATAATTTAAGATGACAGTATTTATCACTTCAACGTGATGAAACAGGTGCAGTGAATACCTTATTTCCTGTTATGCTCGCAATAATTGCATTAACATAATAATTTTTTATGTTGTTGGAAATTCATTTCTGTGAATATGAATTACATTTTTTGCATATTCAAATCAATACTCCTCTCATTAATCAATTTAAGTTGAAGAATAAATTCAACGTAATGATTTGTAAATCCCTCTTTTGAAACTTATACTAAAGACAAAATGTCTTTAATGCGTGTAAGGTGGTCTATGGAAAGCCTTAAAGGGATGACTGCGTTTGTTGCTGCTGCTGAACTTCTCAGTTATCCCAGTGCAGGACGGGTCCTGGGGGTCTCTTCCTCTGCCATTGCCAAAAGCATAGCCAGGCTTGAGAATGAATTAGGGGTCAGACTTTTTCACAGAACAACCCGGAGTATTGGGCTGACAGAAGAAGGGGCGGTCTTTTACGATCGTTGCAAGCATATTCTTGATGATATATACGACGCACAAGCCATGATTTCGTCTACCAGGTCGCGCCCTAAAGGTAGACTTCGTGTAAGCGTACCACAGATTTTCGGCCACAGTCTGCTGATGCCATTGTTGCCTGGCTTCCTTAAAGAGTATCCAGAAATCGAACTTGATATCGATTTCGAGGACCGTGTTATTGATATCATTGGCGAAGGAATAGATGTTGCTGTCAGAAGTGGCGAGCTCAGAGATACACGATTGATTGGTCATCGGCTTGGAGAACAGCATTTTGTTGTTTGTGGTTCTCCTGATTATTTAAAAAAACAGGGCTGCCCGCAAACGCCCAGCGACCTCCTCAGACATAGTTGTATCCATTTTAAATATCCCTCAAATGGTCTTCTTGCCCAATGGTCGTTTTCATCGCCGGATACAAACCTGAATCTCCCCCGTAATCTTATCTTTAACAATACGGATGCTGGACTGCGTGCGGCGATTGATGGCCTGGGTCTTGCTCATTTGCCTGTATATGTATCTGAACCCGCGATTAAAAAAAAGTTACTCCAACCCATACTTACCGAATTCATGGTACCACTTGGTTCATTATCTCTTATCTGGCCATCTAACCGACATCTGTCCCCTAAAGTCCGGGCTTTTGTCGATTTCGTCATTGATGCCGTGCGTTCCAATCCGTCAATTTTAGAGCCAAAATGGCTTTAACACATACCAGGCGCTGTATCTTCGCCACACAGCAGCGGGTGGTCTTTGGGGGTGTTCACAGATACCGGGTGGTCACGCCCTAATCGAACTGAAAGACATCAAATCAGACCACCCATTTTGCCCGATGCAGAGGCAATAAAAATGCATCCGGACGATTATTCAGGCTGGCTCGGTGAATCTGAATTGAATAAAGATTCGCCTGGACGCATGAAAACAAAAAGCCCGCTCAGGTTTCCCTGAGCGGGCTTCTCTAAATATGGCTCCTCTGACTGGACTCGAACCAGTGACATACGGATTAACAGTCCGCCGTTCTACCGACTGAACTACAGAGGAATCGTTTGAACGAGGCGCATAGTAATCATCGCGGCAGGGGGTGTCAACGCGAAATATCATCGCAGGCACTCAACTGTCGATGTTTGCACCAATATGCTGATTTCCTCAACATTTTTTCCGTTTTTACGCGGGTTAACCCTGGCCGGTATTGTGCGGTAAACACCGGGAGGGTGGCATAACCCGCCCAGGCGATGCCGTACTTGCGCAGCCATTCCCTTTTCTGCAATCGGTTTCATAGTGCTGTTATCCCCGTCATTTTTGCTCTACTATTTCTGCCGTTCGGGCGGCGCAGAGGTCGGGTCATCGCAGGGCGGCCGGGCTGCGGCTCCGCTAACTATCGGTATCATTTAAGGAAAAGTGGCATGAAAGAAAGGTTTCCGCAGGGCTTTATGTGGGGCGGCGCAACGGCGGCCAATCAGGTTGAAGGGGCTTATGATGTGGATGGCAAGGGCCTGTCGATTGTCGATGCCATTCCGGGCGGCAAGCAGCGCCTGAGCATTGTAGCCGCACCGGAGTTTGACTTCACGCTGGATGAAGCCCGCTACACCTATCCCAACCACAAAGGCATCGACCATTATCACCGCTTCCGCGAAGATATTGCCCTGTTTGCCGGGATGGGTTTCAAATGTTATCGCTTTTCCATTGCCTGGACGCGCATCTATCCGAACGGTATCGAGCAGCAGCCGAACGAGGCGGGCCTCAGTCACTATGCTGAAGTCATTGATACCTGTATCGCCCACGGCATTGAACCGGTGATCACCCTTTCCCACTATGAAATGCCGCTGCATCTGGCGACCGCGTTCGGCGGCTGGAAGAACCGTGAGCTGATTGGTCACTTCGAGCGTTTTGCCCGCACGGTGCTGGAACGGTTTGGCCACAAGGTGAAGTACTGGATGACCTTTAACGAGATCAACAGTGCGGCGCATTTCCCGATGATGAGCCAGGGTCTGACGGTAAAAACCGGTGCGCTGGAAGCGCAGGCGAAATTCCAGGGCTGGCATAACCAGTTTGTCGCCAGCGCGCTGGCGGTGAAAATCGCCCATGACACTAACGCGCAGATCCAGATGGGCTGCATGATCCTGTTTGCCACCAACTACGCTTATGACTGCAATCCGCTGAACCAGCTGGCAGCAATGCAGGAAAACCAGTCGTTCAACTACTACTGTGCTGACGTGCAGGCGGGCGGTAAATATCCGTATTACGCCCGCAAGCTGTGGCAGTCGCTTGGCGTCACGCTGGATATTCAGCCGGGCGACCTCGAGCTGATCAAAGCGCACACCGTCGACTACATCGGTTTCAGCTACTACATGTCTTCCACCACCTGTGCCACTGACCCGGATGCGGCGGCAGCCAGCGGCAACCTGCTGGGCGGGGCGCGTAACCCGTTCCTTGAAGCGAGCGACTGGGGCTGGGAGATCGATCCGGTGGGGCTGCGTATCGCGTTAAACCAGCTGTATGACCGCTATGAAAAACCGCTGTTTATTGTGGAAAACGGTCTGGGCGCGGTGGACAAGCCGGATGCCGACTTCACCATTGCCGATGACTACCGCATTAACTACCTGCGTAAGCACATTGATGCGATGGCAGAAGCGATAGACGACGGCGTGGAGCTGATGGGATATACCCCGTGGGGCTGCATCGATCTGGTCAGCATGTCGACCGGTGAGATGAGTAAACGCTACGGCTTTATCTACGTCGATCTGGATGACAGCATCAGCGGCACCGGTAATCGCTACAAGAAGAAATCCTACCACTGGTATCAGAAGGTGATCGCCAGCAACGGTCAGGACATCAGCTAACACAGACAGAAACGGCGTCCATTGCAGACGCCGTTTTTTTTAGTCGTTACGACAGTACCCTGCGCCGATCGCGCCGCACCGAGTAGATAAAGGCGGCGATAAACAGCAGGGCGAACAGCACCACGATCGTCGGGCCGGGCGCACTGTCCAGAAAGAATGACAGGTAAGTACCGCTGAAGCACACCACCACCGACAGCACGACGGCGAAAATCATCACGCTGGAGAAGCGGCGCATCAGCAGCACGGCGATCGCCCCCGGCGCAATCAGTAGCGCAATCGACAGCACAATGCCCACTGCCTTCAGGGTGGCAACGATAGTCAGGGCAATCATACTCAGCAGGCCGTAATGCAGCAGCGTGGTGTTCAGCCCGCTGGCTTTCGCCTGGTGCGGATCGAACGCGTGCAGCACCAGGTCGCGCCACTTGACGCCGATAATCAGCGCAATCAGGCAGGCAATGCCGCCGCTTTGCAGCAGGTCGCTGGTGGAAATACCGAGCATATCGCCAAACAGGATATGGTCGAGGTGAACCTCTGATTTGACCGAGATATAGAGGATCAGCCCGGCGGCAAACATCCCGGAGAAGACGATGCCCATCACCGTATCCTGCTTGATACGGCTGTTCTCTTTCAGGTAGCCGGTGGCCAGCGCGCAGAACAGCCCGGCGCAGAACGCCCCGACAGCAAGGGGGATGCCAATAATCCAGGCGATCACCACGCCGGGAAAGACCGCATGGCTCATTGCATCACCCATCAGCGACCAGCCCTTGATCACCATAAAGCTGGAGAGCAGGGCGCAGGGGATCGCCACAATCACCGAAATGGCCAGTGCAGTGTGCATAAAATCAAACTCAAGCGGGCTTAACAGCAGTTCGGTCATAGTCATATCGCCTCCTGCTGCGGGCTGGCCGCGCGTCGGCGTCGGGCCAGCAGCCCGTGTTTAGGCGCAAAAACAAAGGCGGTGAGGAAGACCAGCGTCTGCGCCACGACGATAATGCCGCCGGTGGCACCGTCCAGGTAGTAACTGACCCACGCGCCGAAGAAGCTGGTGGTGCTGCCAATCAGTACGGCAATCACCAGCAGCCGCTGGAAGCGGTCGGTCAGCAGATAGGCCGTGGCTCCGGGGGTGACCACCAGGCAGATCACCAGGAACGCGCCGACGGTCTGCAGGGCAGCAATGGTACAGGCCGCCAGCAGGGTGAAAAACAGCAGCTTGAGGCGCGTCGGATTCAGGCCGACGGAACGCGCATGATTCTCGTCGAAGAAGGTCACCATCAGATCTTTCCACTTCACCAGCAGGATCAGCAGGGAGACGAAGCCGATGACCGCCAGCTGAATAATATCCTCCGGGGCTATTGCCAGGATATTGCCCAGCACGATGGTCTGAATATTCACCGAGGTGGGGTTAAGCGACACCATAAACAGGCCAAGGCCAAAGAAGGAGGAGAAGATCAGCCCGATAATCGCGTCCTCCTTCAGCCGGGTACGCTGGTTGAGAAACAGCATACTGCCCGCGGCCAGCCCGCCGGAAAGAAACGCACCGAGAGCAAAGGGCAGGCCGAGCATATAGGCTCCGGCCACGCCGGGGACAATTGAGTGGGAGAGGGCATCGCCAATCAGCGACCAGCCCTTCAGCATCAGATAGCAGGAGAGAAACGCGCACACGCCGCCCACCAGCGCCGACACCCACATGGCGTTAAGCATGTACTGATAGTGAAAAGGTTCAGCCAGCCACGCCATCAGCCATTCCCCCGCACCACCGACAGCGCCGGCTGGGTGTGACCATCGCCAAACACCACATCGCGCAGCGCACCGCTAAAGGCATTTTCCAGATTTTCCCGGGTGAAGGTGGTGGCGGTCGGCCCGCAGGCCAGCACCGTGCCTTTCACGATCACCGTGTGGTCACAGTATTCGCTGACCGAGGCCAGGTTGTGGGTGGAAACCAGCAGGGTGCGGCCCTCATCGCGCAGTTCGTGCAGCAGGCTGATAATCTGACGTTCAGTGTTGACGTCCACGCCGGTAAAAGGTTCATCCAGCAGGATCACCTGGCCGCGCTGGGCGATGGCGCGCGCAAGGAACACGCGTTTTTTCTGGCCGCCGGAGAGTTCGCCAATCTGCCGCAGGCGAAACTCTGCCATACCGACGCGCTCCAGCGCCTCGGTGACCAGGCGCTTATCCTCTGCGCGGGCGATGCGCAGCATGCCCATATGGCCGTAGCGGCCCATCATCACCACATCTTCCACCAGCACCGGGAAAGACCAGTCAACGTCCTCCGACTGCGGCACATACGACACCATATTCTGTTTCAGTGCCTTGTGTGCGGGCTGGTCCAGCAGGGTAATCGCCCCCTTCGAGAGGGGGACAAACCCCATAATGGCTTTAAACAGTGTCGATTTACCGGAGCCGTTGATCCCCACCAGCGCGGCGATGCTGGCACCGGGCACCTGTAAGGTGGCATCACGCAGGGCGGTGTGCCCGTTGCGGTAGGTGACCGTCAGATCGTTAACCCGAATGCCGTCGGGCGCCGTCTGTGTGTTGTTCATTTTGCCAGCCCCTGCTGAATGCCGTTAACAATGGTATCGCTGGTAACGCGCAGTAAGTCGAGATAGGTCGGTACCGGCCCATCGGCAGCGCTGAGGGAGTCAACGTACAGCACGCCGCCGTAGTGGCTGCCGGTTTCGCGCGCCACCTGGCGGGCGGCCTTATCGGAAACCGTGCTTTCGCTGAACACGGCGGGGATCTTCTCCTGCTTCACTTTATCGATGACTTTACGTACCTGCTGCGGGGTGCCCTGCTGATCGGCGTTGATCGGCCACAGGTAGAGCTCTTTCAGCCCGAAGTCGCGCGTCAGGTAGGAGAACGCGCCCTCGCTGGTAACCAGCCAGCGCTTGTCCGCCGGGATCTGCGCCAGCGCCTGCTGCACCGGCGCCACGGTAGCGTTGATTTTTTCTTTATAGGCGGCCGCATTTTTGCGGTAAGTGTCGGCATTGGCCGGGTCATACTTCACCAGCGCATCGCGGATATTATCCACGTAGATCAGCGCATTTTTCGGTGACATCCAGGCATGGGGATTCGGTTTACCACTGTAGGGGCCGTCGCTGATCCCCATCGGGACAATGCCGTCAGACACCACCACTTCCGGCACCCCGGGAAGATGTTGATAAAAGCGCTGGAACCACAGTTCCAGGTTCAGGCCGTTGGCGAGGATAAGCTGGGCACCCCGGGCGCGTTTGATATCACCCGGTGTGGGCTGATATTCATGGATTTCTGCTCCGGCTTTGGTGATCGACGCGACGTCGGCAGCGTCACCCGCTACGTTTTTCGCCATATCCGCAATCACGGTGAACGTGGTGATCACTTTGAATTTTTCCTGTGCCACTGCCGGTGCCAGCGGCAGCGAGGCGAGCAGAGCAGCACAGATCCATCCTTTTAACCGGAACAGTAAACACATAGAAATCCCCCAGAAAGCGCTTGAAAATAGAACGTAATTAGCAGTTGCTATAAGGTATAGCACAGGCTATATCGCCATGTGAATGTTTTTTGTGTGGGATTACGCAGATTGACAAATGACCGTCTGAGAAATAAAACCGCGGGTATCGCTTGCGATGAGCGGGACAAATGTTATCCCGGCGGCCGACAGTCCCGCGCCCGATGGCGATTATTCCCACGCAGGCGGCAAATTTATCGTCCAGACTTAAACCAAAGGCATAGTCTGCGTCCGCATTGTGCTTTACACTGCGCGCTGCAAAAACTCAGTAGATAAATGACAGAACAGGCGGAAATGGCGATGAACGGAACAATCACAACCTGGTTTAAAGATAAAGGTTTTGGTTTTATCAAAGACGAAAACGGCGATAACCGTTATTTTCATGTGATTAAGGTCGCCAACCCGGATTTGATTAAAAAAGACGCGGCAGTGACATTTGAGCCCACCACCAACTCCCGGGGCTTATCGGCCTTTGAAGTGAAAGTGCTGCCGGAAAGTAACTATATTTATATCGCCGGCGAGCGCCTTAAGCTGACGTCGATCAAGTCTTACCTGGTGTACAGCGAAGAAGTCCCTGCCGATACCCGTATTGATAAAGAAAATACGGTGCTCTCCGTAGGTATTCTGATGAGCAGTATCCGGCCGAAAACGGCCACCGCGCCGGGTGAAATGCGCACGCTGAAAAAGCTGGCGATCACCACCTTCCAGGGGACGACATTAATTTTCTCGGAAGATGAAATTGACGTGGACAGCACGGTAAAAATGCTCAAGATCTGACGGTTGACGCAACACCGGCAGTGAAATAAAAAACCCGCTCAGGGAAACCTGAGCGGGTTTTTTACAGGCGCCAATGTGATAACGCCGCAAAAAACAACGCTATGCTGTCAGGGTAGCGGAATGATCATCCGGGCGCTGTCAGACCGCCCTGTGACAGAAGCGGATTAAGCGTGAAAAAAGGTGCATTACCTGATGAGCCGTAGTCCTTTGGCCACCAGATTGCTGAACCCTTCACAATGGGCATGATCCTCTGCGGTACAGCGGGCAGCATGCTTCAACCCCCGGCTTAATCGTTGCAATCTGCGGACAGTGGCGTCAATTTCCCTGGCACGACCAGCAAGGCGCTCCCGGTCAATGACGGTTCCACCTTGCGTATTGAACATGGCGGCCATTTCATCCAGGGTAAATCCGGCAGCCTGCCCCAGGGCGATCAGCTGCAGTTTATTCAGCACATTTTTGTGATACTGCCTTCTCAGGCCGTTACGGCCAATGGGATGAATGAGTCCTTTCGTTTCGTAAAACCGTAACGCCGAGGGCAGCACGCCGGAAAGATGGGCCACTTCCCTGATATCCAGTTCTTCCATCATTGACTTCAACCTGACTTTAAGTTGCACACTGGCGACCAGCTTACCATTATCATTAAATAAGGACGAAAAAATGGACAGTGTGACGCTGTTTCAGGCGGTCATAACAGGTATTTGCGCCACTCTGGTGATGGATTGCTGGTCACTGATCCAGAAGCCCATCTTCGGTGTTCCGCCGTTGAATTATGCCCTGGTCGGACGCTGGGTTTTATGGCTGACCAGAGGAAAAATGCGCCATAACACCATCGCTTCCACCTCATCTGTGCATAACGAACTGCTAGTCGGGTGGGGTGTTCATTACCTGACCGGGATCCTGTTTGCCTTTATACCGCTTTTGCTGGACGGGCCGGACTGGTTCCGTGCACCTTCTGTTACCACGGCTATGCTGGCAGGCCTGCTAACACTCATTGCGCCTTTCCTGATCCTGCAGCCCGCCCTGGGTTTTGGCATTGCGGCTTCCCGCACGCCCCGCCCATGGCGGGCCCGACTGCTGAGTGTGATCACCCATCTGGTGTACGGGTCAGGACTGTATATCGCGGCTCTGGTTATAAACTCATAAAGGTAAAGCCGTTGAGCCAGGCGTTCGACGGTCAGTCCCTTTACCGTTCAACGCGGCCTGCCAGCGGCATCCGCTTAAAAGCAGGTGCCATCGGGGAGGCTTTCCGTTTGCTAAGGGGATGCCTTAAACTACGCTGCGCAGGTCACCACCGCTGGACAATGCCCCAGGCTGGCTGTCATTCCGGGTCTTCAGACCGGTGAAAGAAGGGCCATCGGTGTCTGCTTACAATCCACTCCCATTCAGTTCCGGTTAACGATGGGGGATCCGCTATTCATACTGAGGAAGTAAGATGCGTTTGCAAGAAACCCGCCTGACTCAAACCCTCGACCCATCGTCGTTTAAAGAATGAGTCAGCCGCTGTTTGTTTCTCTGGATGGCCCTAAGGGAGCCGGTAAAACCACCCTGCTGGAGGCCATAACAAAAGTGCTGAGGGCTGACAATAAGAAGGTGATCCGACTTTGCGAGAGAAAAAGCGATCCCTTCAGGGCGGAAACCATGGCCCTCGTTAACCGGTTCGCCAGAAACCCCGCTCTGGATGTAGAACGGGAGGTGTGTCAGCGCCTGGCTGACAGCCGAGCCTGGATTTCCCGGCATGTGCTGACGAAACAGCCGGCGGACAGCATTATCCTGATGGATCGCTGGTACCCGTCAGATGCCGCGTTTCGCCGGATGGTTCCCTTTGCCGAAATTTTACAGCTGAACACGGAACGACAGGTGCGAGCGCCTGACCTGCATGTCGGGGTTGTGACTGCGCCTGATATTTCATGGGCCAGGGCCACGTCCCGGCCGCGCGGGCTGAGCAGTACGGTGATGTCTTCCCTGGAAGAGCATGCTGCCTGTACCCGGGCATTTGAGCGGGAAATGGCAAATTACGGCTGGGTATTGTGCCGTAATGAAGGAACGCTCGAAGACGCAACCATGCAGATTATCGCTGAGATCTACAAACTGCCCGGTTGCCCCACAGGTGCCGGCCGCCAGTAATCAGGGCAACCCCTTGCGTATGCACGACAGGGCAGGATCGTCCAGCGGGCAGGGGCAGGGGCAGGGGCAGTCTGCTCTGTGCCAGAGCGAACGCTGCGGCATTTTAGTCTGGTATCAACAAGTATATGATCAGGCTAGTCGGGAACTTCCAGTTGCTATTGTGTTGTTTTCTCCCCCCTTCACGATAAGTGTGAAAGGAACATATTAATTCAGGATTACGCGTCACGGTGAAACGCCAAGAAACTGAAAAAAATAAATAGTGAGAATATGAGCTAAAACGGTAAGATCTGCAACCTGATCCAGTCTTAAGATGAAAGCACTCCTGAGCGCATAAATTCCAGGGTGTTTCCATCTTACTATGTTCTTTTTCTGGCACAGAGCGGCCAGGCCAGGCGGAAGAGCTGCTGCGAGTGTGGAGCGGACGTAAGATTACTCTAAAATCTTGCATTAATTATTTTTTATTACTTGGTGTTTTCTTTTTAAATTTTTCCTGCCAATTTTACCATTCTTGGTTTTAAATATTAAAAAAGTAAATTAATTCTCATTTCGAGAATTAATTTCAGCGTGAAATTCTTGGTGTTCCGCAGGTAATATTTATTATGTTGGCATAGTCGAGCAGCTAATGAATCATTTTTTGGTTTAAAATTTCCTTTCTAGCTCGGTCGGTGAACTATTCGTAATATAATGGGTAATCGAAAGTATATGGAAAGATAGATGTTTGTATATAATGCCTGGTGATAAGCATCACCAGACTTGCTTTTTATTCCCGAATTATTGGTTATTAAATCCTCAGCCATCGTAGATGATTGACCAATTTTGTTTCATGTTGATAAAATTTAAGTAGGGTCATTTTCTGGCATAGAGTACCACTTTTCGTACAATACAACCAATTAGTAAAGTTGGTTGTATTATTAGATTGGTTAGCTTTATTGATTTTTAAATTTATGAAAAATAAATATCGTGATGACATTTTGTTATTACGCTATAGAAATTATTCATTGTACGACTAAAGATTAGTGCGTATAGAATTCAATTATTCTAAGGGGGAGGCCTGTATATCATGAAGTCTGTTACTGAAATTCAAGTAAAAGAAGAGCTGTTATGTGACCAACGTTTACTTCATAAGAATGAACATAATGAGGTTTTTTTATCTTTTTGCAATCAGTCTAACGCCTCAGAATACATAGCTCATGCTTTATTACACGAACATCATTATTACAATGACCACATCAGGCCTCTGACTGACCTAATGAATTTGTTAGAATGTGCCAGGCAGGCTGAAACATATATTGTACACAAATTTGAAAAACAACCACTTGACACACGATTTATTTTAACTGGCTGGGCTTGTAATTTCACCGCGAACTTTATTCCCACCACTGACTTGTTAAATCATTATGTTACTTTAAAAATAATGACAAATAATACGCGACGGGTGAAGCAAAGACTTTTCTCTCAATCTTATAATATTGGAATTTATCAAGACTCTTTACATATAGCAGATGTTTACATGTCAGTGAAATACATGACAGACAATGCCTATTGTGTTGTGCGGAAAGAGAAAATAAAAGGTTACTTGTTAAAATCAATACTTAAACTTGATAAGGAATCAAGAATAAACCCTGAAAGAGTATTTCGCAGTGCAGAAAATAATGTTGTCGTGGATATGCCCGTTTTTAATGAAAATATAATAATTTCAAAACTTGCTGTCAATATGGATAATACAGCCTATTTTGATCATGCTCAGGATCACTACCCGGCAATGGTGTTGATGGAGGCTGGTAAACAAAACTGCCAACTTTGGATATATAAATCAGAGGTGGGGGTGTTCCCTGTTCTAATTGAAATGAAAAGTAATTTTTTTCATTATGCAGAGCTTAATAAAGATGTTGAAATTATTTCAGTTAAAACCTCAGATGTTCCAAACAGCACAATGATATTTGATGTCTATTTGAGGCAGGGAGGAGTGGCTATTGCCGAGATGCAATATTCATTCAAAGTAATTGACTAGTACAAAGGTGAAAACATGGATGAAGTCAAAGATAAGGTTGTCGGGATTCTTGTGGGGAATTTTGGACTTAATGAGGAAAAGGTCAAAGAAAATAATGACCTTGAAAGCCTGGGAGTTGATTCCATTATAACGATTGAAATTCAGCTAGATTTAGAACGCGAGTTTAATATTAAAATTCCGGATGGAGATATCCTTACTAATTTCACAGTGCTAGATATTTCAACTTATATTAAAAATAAGGGCTGAAATTATGTTGGATAACGACACCCGTATTGCTGTTACCGGGACTGGCTTGGTATGCCCCGCTGGAATCAATGTTGCTACAAGTTGGGATTTTTTCCTCGCTGGTAAATCAGCGGCACGAAAATGCGAGAAATTGGAAGGGCTCGAAATTGATTATGCCTGCTGCATTCCGGATTTTGATCCTGATAAATTTCTCGGACGTAGTCTGGCAAGGCGTATTGACAGATTTATTCAGTTAGCCCTTGTTGCATATCGCGAAGCAGTAGCGGATGCGGGGCTTGATCCAAAAACATGGAATGGCGCACGTGTTGGCGTGGTGGTAGGAAACTCACTTGCCGGGATTGAGCGATTACTGCATGAACAGCAGGTTCTCCAGTCAGAAGGTGATCGGATGGTTTCACCCTCTACTATCCCTGGCGCAATGATGAATATGGTCGCAGGACAGATCGCTATTGACTGTCATGCAACTGGGCCCAGCTTGCTTGTGAGCACGGCTTGTGCTTCTGGTATCACGGCTATTGATACGGCCTGTAACTGGATTAAACAGGGGCTTTGTGATGTGGTAATTGCTGGTGCTTCTGAAGCTCCGATCGTTCCTTTAATCGTAAGTGGTATGAATCGACTAGGAGCTTTGTCCAAAAATCCCGACATCAGTCATGCAAGCAGACCTTTTGACCGAGATCGCGATGGTTTTGTTATTGCTGAGGGCGCCGGTTTTGTGGTTCTGGAGTCCAAAGAACATGCTGTCGCGAGGGGGCAAGAGTTACTGGCTCTTGTAAGTGGAACAGGTCTCACAACGGATGCTTACCATGTAACCACGCCTCATCCTCAAGGGGTGGGGTTGTCAGCAGTCATTAAGCAAGCATTGAATAACGCGGGCTTACAAGGTGAAGATATTCAGTATGTCAATGCACATGGGACTTCCACGCGCTTGAATGATGTCACTGAGGGCCGAGTCATTGAAAAAGAAATTGGACGGCATGTCTCTGTAACGTCATTAAAGGGGGCTATCGGGCATACATTAGCAGCAGCTGGAGCTGTGGAAACAGTAATGACTATTCTTTCGGTTAAACATGGGATCATTCCACCAACAGTAAATCTCAGCTCTGTGGATCCCGAAATTAATCTTGATGTTGTTTACGGAGAATCTCGCGAACTCAAAATCCGTCATGCCTTAAAATTGTCAATGGGATTTGGTGGCCATAATGGGGCACTTATCATTTCTTCTAACGAACAGGCCTGAATATGAATATTTTCAATAAGATCAAACTCGTTGCTATTGACGTTGATGGTGTACTTTTAACTGATACCTACAGCCCCGCAATTAGATCCTTTGTTGAACAACACGGAGGTGTTTATACACCAGAGCTGGAAAGGCAGGTCTGGGGCTCTCCTCATATTGCAGGGGGGCACAATATGTCCTTAGCCTGCAAACTGCCATGGTCGGCTCAAAAAACTATAGAAGCGTTTTTTCAACATCATGGGAAGTATATTGAGGAAAATCCTATAGAGGTTGTGCCGGGTGCTGAAAGTTTCCTTGGCCTTTTACAGGAGTTTAATGTCAGAGTGACATCATACGGCGGACGGAAAAAGGAATATATCTTTGACAAGCATATGTCTTCGTTAAAAAATTACTTCGATAAAGAAAAGTCATATATCGATACTAACTCCATCAGGCCTGGTGTAAGGGAGATTACTAAAGATATATTTCATTTAGACTTTGATGAGGTCTTATTCATTGACGATATCAATAGAATGGCTGAGGTCGCTAGATACTACAGAACTGGTTTTATCGGGACTCCGGTAACAAATTATCAAAAAGAACAGATGCAGGAAACAGGAGTGAGGTATATAGCTTCATCAGTATCCGCTATTACAATGGATATGCTAATTCAAATCGATGAGGAATTGATTTCAGTAAAGCACTGGTCATGAAATTAAATAATTTGAGGTGTTATCGATTATGAAAAAAATAACGCTTGGACATTCTAATTTGAATGTTACAGCCGAAGGTTATGGTTGCATGGGATTGTCCGAATTCTACGGTCTGACGTCAGAAATCGATGCAGAGAGAATGCTCGAACGAGTCATTGAAAAAGGCGTTAACTTCCTCGATACTGCAGATATCTATGGCTATGGACATAATGAAAAACTTCTTGGAAAGGTTTTGAAGAAACATTCTGATGATGAGATTATTTTGGCGACAAAATGCGGAATAGTGCGGGATGTTAACAATCCTCTTCACCGTGAAGTCAATAACAGCCGTGGTTATATTTTGAGCTGCTTTGAGAGGAGTTCGGAAAGACTAGGCAGAAGGATTGATTTGTATTATCTGCACCGGGTTATTCAGGATCCGGATACACTCAGAGAAGCCATGGCGACAATGCATCAATTAAGGTCTGATGGCAAGATTGGTGCAATCGGTCTTTCAGAAGTTAACGCCGAAACCATCAAGCTTGCACATGAGTTGTTGCTGAAATTGTCTGATGGTGAATTTGGTTTGAGTGCAGTTCAGACAGAGTACTCATTGATGTCCCGTGATATTGAAAATAATGGGGTCCTGGATACATGTAATAATCTGGGAATCTCTGTCGTTGCATACAGTCCTGTAAGTCGGGGATTGCTTGGAGGGAAGCTACAGGATCTCAGTACCCTCTCAGAAAATGACTCCCGGCGTTATCTACCGCGTTTTATGGGGTGTAATCTTAAAGCAAACAATGCCATCGTTGATGGATTGAGGACATTTGCTAAGAGTAATGCAATTACTCCCGCTCAAATTTCTTTGGCCTGGATAATGAACAACGAGGCGAAGATCATTCCAATTCCTGGAACCCGGACGCCTCAATTCCTGGATGAAAACATTCAGGCTGCTGACATAACGTTAACCCCAGAACAGATTTCAAGTATCAATGATATATTATCAAGCTATGAAACTGCAGGGACACGTTATCCTGAGGAGTTCATGAAAGCCTATGGCATGATTAAATAAACGGACAAGTGCATGACTGAATTAATTAAATTGACAGATGAAAAATCGGGGTTACCCGTATTTAAACTCGGTATCATAGGTGCAGCTCTCTTTCTTTCAATCCTCACTGAGGCGCTTCCTGCAGGATTCCTTCATTCACTGGAACAGACTTTCAGTGTAAGCGCTTCCGAAGCGGGTCAATGGGTGACGTTGTATGCCATCGGTTCTCTGTTGTCGGCTATCCCTTTAACACTGGCAACACAGCACTGGTCAAGAAAAAAACTATTATTAATTACATTGGCAGGATTTGCTGTATCAAATGCTGTCACTGCTGCAGTTGATTCGTTTATTGTTACGCTTGTAGCTCGCTTTTTAGCTGGGATCTTCGCCGGTCTCTTATGGGCACTGGCTGCGGGCTATGCTGGTAGAATGGTGGCTCCGGCTCATCAGGGTAGGGCTATAACAATTGTCATGCTAGGCGTTCCACTGGCGCTTTCTCTGGGGGTTCCGGCAGGAACATTCTTGGGAAATATTTATGGCTGGCGTACTATTTTTTATACTATGACGGTTCTGGCCGGTTTGCTTTTTATTGCTGGAGCATTCGCTTTACCGGACCAACCGGGAATAAGTCATGCAGAACGTATTTCTGTTGGCAAAGCAGTATCTATACCAGGAATTAAAACGATTTTATTAGCGACGTTTGTTTTTTCACTCGGTCATAATATGATGTATACATACATTTCTCCGTATTTAATGACATCATTGGATAGTAGATTTATCAGTACATTTCTGTTGATTTTTGGCGTGATGGCCGTCATCAGTATTATAATTACTGGTGTGTTTATAGACAAGCATCTTAAGTTACTTACATTGTGTGGATTGTCTCTATTCATCATGTCGTCTTTGATATTCTCTTTATTTTTTGACAGCGTTTATTTCGTTATGAGCGGTGCATTTTTATGGGGATTGGGTTTTGGTGGCGGTGCAACATTATTTCAGACAGCATCCGCACGTACTGCTGGTAATGCTGCTGATATAGCGCAGTCTCTCATGGTAACTATCTGGAACATGGCAATTGCTGGCGGTGGTCTTGCAGGCGGTTTATTACTGGATCAGTTCGGTATTTTATCCCTTCCTGTAGTGTTAACAGCACTACTAATATTTTGTCTTTTTATTGTTAAGAGAAGTAAGGCTCAAGGATTTTCCCGCATTTTGAACTAAAAGAGGAAGATATGAATTTATTTATTGATTTGCATATGCATACTCATGCAAGTGCACATGCCTACAGTTCAGCATTTGAATACATCATGGAGGCTAAGCGTAAAAATATGCTGGCAATAGCAATAACGGACCATGGGCCTGCTCTAGATGATTCCCCTCATAAGTGGCATTTCCTTAATTTGTATGCTATCCCAGAACGAGTAGATGGGATCCGAATATTAAAAGGAATTGAAGCCAATATTTTTAAGGACGGCAGTATTGACTGCGATAACCTGATGTCAGAAAAACTTGATTTTGTTATGGCGGGGTTTCACGATGCAGTGTATCCCCCATGTTATGATGTAACAAAAAATACAGACTGTCTGATCAAAGTGATAAATAATCCATCTGTGAAAATTATCGTTCATCTTGGTAATCCTAAGTTTCCTGTTAATTACCGAGCTATTGCCACTGAAGCTGCCAGAAATAATGTCGCACTAGAAATAAATAGCGGTTCTGCAGTTGCCCGCAAAGGGAGTTCGGCAAACTGCCGTGAGATTATCGAAGAAGTTAAGTCCGCTAATGGGTATGTTTCTGTCGGTTCGGACGCACATTACTGCTCTCAGATGGGCAATTTTGAACATGCACTGAAACTGCTTGAAATGCAGAAGTTTCCAGAGAAAAAAATCATCAACTCATCTTTGATGCTTACATCGTCTTTCCTTGAGATCAAAGAATTATTGCATTGGTAACTATTATCTCTTTAAAATCTGAGCCTCAGTGCTTTCAGTATGGCTATTTTCAGTCACGCTTTTGATAAATTCGGTACGTAGAGAAATATCTAATTTATTATTCCACGCAAGACCTAACGGCCATTCACTTTGACATCCTGTCAAAGCCTGACATGAAAAATTGGACTTTAAAAAAGAGATGATACTATGAGGAAGGATTGTAACTCCCATTCGTGATCCCACTAGAGCCAGTACACTGTAGACATTTGTCAAATATTCAGCTGGTTTTTTATAAAAGTTACGTATTTTAAGATAGTCACTGACGATATAATGCAGCTCTGGATTACTGATCTCACTGAGTAAAATAAGATTGTTTTCATCAATCAGATTATCGATGGTTTGTTTTTTATTTTTTATATCTGGATGTGTGACAATACATAAGAAATCCTTACCAAGAGGTATGGACGATAAGTTATCTTCTCTTGGTTTGCGCATAAAACCTAGATCAATCCGACCTTTTAATAGCTCTTGCTCTTGTTGCATGGAGGACATTTCAATAAGCTTTATATTAATATTAGGATACTGGGAATTGAATGAGTTAACGATCTCTGGGACTATACTGAGAAATGATGATGTGTATCCAATGTTAAGGTGACCAGTTTTTCCTGTGCGGATTTTTTTTGCAACACATAAAAAATGATTTATTTGTTCATCAAGCAACAAGGCATTCTGGTAAAGCATTTCCCCTTCTTCGCTCAGTTTTGCACCATGATTATCGCGTTCAAAAAGAGATAAATCTAACTCATGTTCAAGTACGTTTATCTGCTTTGTTAGTGCAGGCTGAGTAATAAATAATTTCTCAGCAGCTTGCCTATAGCTCTGGCTCTGTGCCAGCATAATGAAAGATTTCAGTAGCTTATTATCCAACCAGGCTGCTCCACACGGATTATTATTTTGTATGCTAACTGCAACGTCAAACGATGACAAGCCTGTTAGAATAGTGTTGTGACCAAGAACAGCAGGGTAGTGCACGGGTAGGGCGCCTGTCATGTTTTCGTTGCTGATTAAAGTCTTCATAATCTTACCTAAATATCGCCGGAGCGATTTTGACCTGTTCTTTGGCATATCTTAAGAATCAGTTGGTCTGGCCTCTCACGCTGTCCCTGATATATTTTGGTATATACGCTTCCCTGCGAACATTCAGATAACCCACCACCACTGCACCATTGCTTGACTGCCCTTCAGATATTCCGCCTCGGGATATTTGCGTTCCTGGTGGCTTATTTGACGCTCAGCGGCATCATTTGACCACAGGTCCGACTCTATGAGTGCACAACATTAAATGTTTTTCCGGTGAGCGGGCAGCTTTCTCTGCGATACGATGCTGTGCTGGATTGATATTCTGCGCCAGCAGCTTGCGTATGCCATCACGTTGATGTCGGGCGTAATCCAGGGAACCATCGGGTTAGGCTCCTAAGCCGGAGCAGGATTCTATTAACATTGATACGATATTTGAGATACCAAAGATGTGAGCCGCCTGGATTAACCAAGAGGTACAGGCCATGAGAATTGGAAACTTTGAAAGATTTTTCAGAAGGCTTGAGACTGCGGATTTAGTGTCGCGCAGAGACATAAGGTCGTCACTCCATACTCCAAATGAAATGACCTCAAACCAGATCACCAATCTTGCCCGATGCGGAGGAGGAAATGAAAATGCATCAGAAAGACTTTACGCCCTGACCCGGTAAGTCGTGTTCGTGCAGAATTGCGTGACGAGGCACAACAGCAAAAAGCCCGCTCAGGTTTCCCTGAGCGGGCTTCTCTAATATGGCTCCTCTGACTGGACTCGAACCAGTGACATACGGATTAACAGTCCGCCGTTCTACCGACTGAACTACAGAGGAATCGTGTGAACGGCCGGAATCATAACGGGGTGTTGGCAGCATGTCAAAGGCGGATTACGCATTCTGTGACTGTTTGCTTACAGAATGCGCAACCCGTTGAGGTTTTGGCAGATTTAGCCCAGTTCCGCGCGTTTTAACCGCAGCTGATAGTGGTAATGGCTGCGGCTGAGCAGGTAGTCCGCATTGACGCTCGGGCTCCAGGAATCGTCGCCGCCGACCCCCATATGGAAGCCGTCCAGGTTGAGCCAGGTACCGGCTTCCGGCTGCAACAGGTGTTGGTGGCTACAGCCCATCAGCTGACGCAGGCCGTAGCGGCTGAGTGAAAAGTGGAACTGCCCGTCGACGTGCCAGTCGCCGTACTGCAACTGGCGGGTGTCGCAGCGCAGGCCGTTTTCGCCGGGGAAGATGTACGGCGTGTGCAGTTCTTCCAGCGGTCGTTGCCAGCGCCCGAATTGCGCGGCAAGGCGACGGTCCGGATAGTTTTCATGCGGCCCCAGGCCCAGCCATTGTGCCTGCGGATGGGTGTCCGCCAGTTGGCAGGTCAGGCCGATACGCGCCGGTGGCGGCAGGCTGGCGGCGATCGCGACGTCAACGCTGACGCTGACCGCGCCCTGGCTGTCGAACAACCACTGTTTGCGGCTGCATAACAGCGTTTCCCCATCTACCCCGAACCGGTGCTCGCTCACCACCCTTACGCCGTCGCTCAGCAGATCGGCCTGCAGCAGCACGCAGTGCTCTTCCAGCCGGTACATGCCGGCCAGCTTCCAGCGTTCGACCCAGGCATTGGGATCGATACGTTCCACTTCGCTGATGCCGATGTCGTTATCCAACGGCGCACGGATAAAGTTATCTTGCAGCGGCGTCAGCAGCAGCGCTTCGCCATCTTGCCACCACTGACTCAGGAGGCCGTTTTCGCGGACAAACTGCCAGCGTTGCTTGCCATGGCTAATCTCAATCGTCCGGTCATTCTGGTTCAGCTGTGGGGCAAGGCCTTTCGTTGCCGGCGGCGCCAAATGCAGCGTGCGCGGTACCGGCCATTGATCCCAGGCGCAGCGATGGTTGGCTTCGGACCAGTCGGTGGCCTTGGGCTGCACCACCGCCACATTCAGCCACAGCTCGCCGGGCTGATGAAGTATCGGCAAGCGGTCGAGCAGGTGGAAGCTGGCGCTGCCCTGCGGTGGTAGCGCGAGGTCAAAGCTGCCGCTGGCGCGTTCTACGCCGTCCAGCTCCAGTCGCCAGTCCAGCCGTTCGTTATCGCTATGGCGGAACAGGTACTCGCTGCTGACGGTCAACGTCAGCGTTGTGGCATCAAAGGCAAATTGGAAAAACTGCTGGGCGCGTTGCGCCTCGAACAGCGCCGGGTGTGGCGTGCGATCGGGGAACACCAGGCCGTTAAGGCAGAATTGCCGATCGTTAGGCGTGTCGCCGAAGTCGCCGCCGTATGCCCAGAACTCATCTCCGTTGTCATCGCGGCGGGTGAGTGCCTGATCGACCCAGTCCCAGACGAAGCCACCTTGCAGTCGCGGATACTGGCGGAAGGCCTGCCAATAACGGTCAAAACCGCCGAAGCTGTTGCCCATCGCGTGAGCGTATTCGCACAGGATCAGCGGCCGCTGTTCATCCGGCAGGCCGATCCACTTCTTGATCGACCACTTGGGCACGGCAGGGAACGGCTGATCCTGATCCACCCGGGCGTACATCGGGCAGATAATGTCGGTTGCGGCGCTGTTGGCGCCGCCGCCTTCATACTGCACCGGGCGAGTAGGGTCCTGGCTTTTCACCCAGCGATAAAGCGCGTCGTGGTTGCAGCCGTGGCCGGATTCGTTGCCCAGCGACCAGATAATAATGCAGGGGTGGTTGCGATCCCGCTGCACCATGCGCGTCACGCGCTCGCTCATCGCCGGTAGCCACAGCGGATCGTCGGAAAGCCGGTTCATCGGCTGCATGCCGTGGGTTTCAATATTGGCTTCGTCGACCACGTACAGCCCATAGCGGTCGCACAACCGGTACCACAGCGGGTGATTGGGGTAGTGCGAGCAGCGCACCGCATTGAAGTTGTGCTGTTTCATCAACAGAATGTCGTGGCGCATCGTGGCTTCATCCATCACCTGACCGTGCTGCGGATGATGTTCATGCCGGTTGGTGCCGCGGATCAGCAGCGGCTGGCCGTTCAGCTTCAGCAACCCGTTGCTGATGTCGATCTGACGGAAGCCAACGTCATAGGCTTCCACCTCAATAATTTCCCCGTCTGGCGCCAACAGTGCCAGCGTGGCCCGGTACAGCGTTGGGGTTTCAGCGCTCCAAAGCGCAGGCTGTTCCACCGGCAGACGCAGCGTTGTGCGGTCATCATAGGCACCGCGCTCGTCGATAATTTCGCTGCCGAGCGCCTGGATTTTTTCGCCAATCAGCTGACCATCGCGCCACAGCTGCAGTTGTACCCGGTGCTGTGTCGGTCGATTGACGTGCGCTTCCACCACCAGTTCGCCACGGCGGAAGCCGTCGTAAAGCGGGGTTGTGATGCGAATATCGCTCAGGTGGATGGCGGGTTTATGCAGCAGGCTGACGTCGCGGAAAATCCCGCTCATGCGCCACATATCCTGATCTTCCAGATAGCTGCCATCGCACCAGCGCAGCACCATCACCGCCAGTCGGTTTTCACCGGCCTGCAGCCAGGGGCTGAGGTCAAATTCGGCGGGCAGGCGGCTGTCTTGCGAATAGCCGACCCAATGGCCGTTGCACCACAGGTAAAACGCCGAGTTGACACCGTCAAAGATAATGCGCGTCTGCCCCTCGGCCAGCCAGGCGGGATCGACGGTAAACTGGCGGGAATAGCAACCGGTCGGGTTTTCTTCCGGGACCAGCGGCGGGTTAACCGGGATCGGGTAGCGGACGTTGGTGTAGATCGGCGCGTCATAACCGGCAAGTTGCCAGTTGGACGGTACCGCCAGCCGGTCGGCATCGGGCAGGTCCTGCCGCAGCCAGGCTTCGGGCACCGCCTGCGGGCTGCGGTAATAGCTGAACTGCCAGTCGCCGTTTAACGTTTTCTGGCTGCTGCTGGGGCTGTCGTCACGCGCCGCATTCAGATCGCGCCAGCTCGCAAAAGGCGGATGCGCAGCCAGCCGCTGATAATGGGTGCAGGCCGGATTTTGCCAGTCCCGGCGGGCAATAAGGTCTTTCAGGGAAGGAGAGGGCAGAGCACTCATCGGCGATCGTCCTGTCGGCAGAGTAGAGGGGCATCATGCCGAATAAGATGCTGAGGAGAACCCAAAAAGTAAAGCGGTTACATTCAAGCTTGCAGGGGCGATCAAATAACCGCTTATTCTGGCTGAGCAGGCCGGTAAATCCGCTGCGGACGGCCTACCTTGCCGTAAATGATTTCGGCGCGCAGCTGCTGGGCGGCGGTACAAAACTCCAGATAACGGCGTGCCGTGGTGCGGCTTAACCCCATCTGTTGCGCAACGCTTTCAGCGGTGTGGCTGGCCGAGGGCTGTTCGAACAGCCCGCGTATTTTAACCAGCGTCAGCTCATCGATGCCTGCCGGCAATGTCGCCATAGGCTCGCCGCGGGCGTAGGTATTGAACATCTGATCAATGCGGCGCTGGTTAAGGTGTGCCTTATCCTTCAGCGCCTGGTGCCGCTGGCTGAAGCGCAATAGCGTATGGGCCAGCCGATCATAGGCCAGCGGTTTGATCAGGTAATCGAACACCCCGTAGCGCAGGGCTTCGGCCACGGTGTCCATGTCGCTGGCGGCGGTGATAAAGACGATACCGCCGGCATAACCGCTCAGCGTCAGTTCGCGCAGCAGCTCAATGCCCTGGCCGTCGGGCAGGAAGTTATCCAGCAGGATCAGATCCGGCTTGAAGCGCTCGACCATGGTACGGGCCTGCGCCAGGGTACCCGCCAACCAGATTTGTCGGCAGCCGCCGTTTTGCCGGATAAATTCCGCGTGCATTTCTGCCAGCGGCGTTTCGTCTTCGACGATCAGTATATTCAGCCATTCCATAGTGAATCCCGTCTCCCCGTCGTCTTGCAGATTGCGATCAATATGCTACGAAAATGTAAGTTAATTGCCGCGTAAAATAAAGATTATCTCAATAATAAACACCATAAAAATAATTAAGTAAATAAAGAACATTAAATAACTTATTAACCGAAAGGGGTTTGTGAAATAGGTCAATAATTCGCTATTTTTTTCTGTTTACCATTGTTTCATTAAGTGTCCTTGGCGGATTTATCTCCATGGTTTTTAAGGTTTTAATTCCTGTAATAAATGTTAATTGACACTCTTTTTTGTATTTATTTTGTTATTTAATAGTTAACCCAGAGAGCGTGTTATGTTGGGCGACACCCTATTTAATCGAGTCAAAAGGTCCGATCATAAAAGTATCGCGCAGATTAATGCTTTCCTGCGCAGTAACGATCTGAATATTGACACCACGGTTGAAATATTTATTACCGTGACGCAAAACGATAAGTTGGTCGCCTGCGGCGGCATTGCCGACAATATTATCAAGTGCGTCGCCATCAGCCCGCAAATGCGCGGCGAAGGTTTGGGGCTGACGTTGGCAACGGAGCTGGTGAATCTGGCTTATGAACGCCATCACACCCAGCTGTTTATCTACACCAAAATCCAAAATGAGCCGCTGTTCCAGCAATGCGGTTTCTACCCCATCGCCCGGGTGCCGGGCATCGTGGTGCTGATGGAAAACAGCCCGTGCCGGCTGAAACGCTATGCCGCTCAGTTAGCGGGCCAGCGCCGGCCGGGCACCACCATCGGCAGTATCGTGATGAACGCCAACCCCTTTACCCGCGGCCACCAATACCTGGTGCGCCAGGCCGCTGCGCAATGCGACTGGCTGCACCTGTTTTTGGTCAAGGAAAATACTTCGCGCTTCAGCTATGAAGATCGGCGGCGGCTGGTGCTGGCGGGCACCGCAGACATTCCTAACCTGACGGTGCATGAAGGGTCGCAATACGTCATTTCACGCGCCACCTTCCCTTGTTACTTCATTAAAGATCAAGGTATTGCCGACGACTGCTACACCGAAATCGATCTGAAGATCTTCCGTCAGTATCTGGCGCCCGCGTTGGGCATTACCCACCGCTTCGTCGGCAACGAGCCTTTCTGCGCGGTCACCGCCAAGTACAACCGCGATATGCGTTATTGGCTGGAAACCCCGGCGCTACCCAGCCCGCCAATCGCGCTGGTAGAAATCGAACGTTTGCAATATCAGGGCACGGCGATCTCCGCCTCCTGGGTGCGCAAGCTGCTGGCCGCCGGGGACTTTCACGCCGCCGCGCCGCTGGTGCCGCCGGACACCCTGTATTACCTGCAAGATTTGCAAACGCAGCGCCGGGCCAAGCCGGCGGCACACCCCTTTGAATCCGCACAATCAGGTGAAAGATGAAAATTATCCGAGAAGCAATGGCCGGCACGCTGGAATCCAGCGATGTCATGGTGCGCATCGCCCCCGCCGAGGGGCCGGAACACGATCTGCTGATCGCCAGCAGCGTAGAGAAACAGTTCGGCGAAGCCATCCGCCAAACGTTGCTGGAGGTGTTGCAACGTTATCAGGTGGAGCCGGTGCAGGTGATGGTCGACGACAAAGGCGCGCTCGACTGCGTGCTGCGGGCCCGGCTGGAAACCGCGCTGATGCGCGCCAGCGACAACGGCCTACTGCCATGGGGGGCGCATCATGAAAACGCTGAATAAACACCGTCTGCGCCGCAGCATGCTGTTCGTGCCCGGTGCCAATGCGGCCATGGTGAGCAACGCCTTTATCTATCAGGCCGATGCGCTGATGTTCGATCTGGAAGACTCGGTGATCCTGCGCGAAAAAGACGCTGCGCGGCGGCTGGTGTATCACGCGTTGCAACACCCGCTGTATCAGGAAGTGGAAACCATTGTGCGCGTCAACGCGCTGGATTCCGCCTACGGGCTGGCGGATCTGCAGGCGGTAGTGCGCGGCGGGGCGGACATCGTGCGCCTGCCGAAAACCGACAGCGCGCAGGACGTGGTGGATATGGATCGCGAAATTGCCGCCATCGAAGCCGACTGCGGGCGTCCGGTGGGCAGTACCGGCCTGCTGGCGGCGATTGAGTCGGCGGCGGGGATCACCCAGGCGGTCGCCATCGCCCATGCCTCACCGCGATTGATCGGCATCGCGCTCGGCGCGGAAGACTACGTGCGCAACCTGCGTACCGAACGTTCGCCGGAGGGTATTGAGCTGCTGTTTGCGCGTTGCTCGATATTACAGGCGGCGCGTGCCGCGGGCATTCAGGCGTTCGACACCGTGTATTCCGATGCCAATAACGAAACCGGCTTCCTGCAGGAAGCGGCGCTGATCAAACAGCTCGGTTTCGACGGAAAATCCCTGATTAACCCACGGCAAATTGAACTGCTGCACAACCTGTATGCGCCAACCGCCAAGGAAGTGGCTCACGCCCAGCGGGTGGTGGATGCCGCGGCGGCGGCGGAGCAGGAAGGGCGCGGGGTAGTGTCGCTCAACGGCAAGATGGTCGACAGCCCGGTGATTGAACGCGCGCGGCTGGTATTGCAACGCGCAGCGCTTTCCGGCATCCGCGAAGCGTCGGTTCAGCACGGAGAGGAAGCATAATGAAACGCCAACAACGACTGATGACCCTGAACAACCTGGCGGACCTGCGCTGCTATCAGGATGCCTCCAAGGCCAACCTGCAGGCGCGCAAGCCGCGCGATATCAAACGCTGCGACACGCTGGAACAGGCGGTACGCCGCAGCGGTTTGCAGGACGGAATGACCATCTCTTTCCACCATGCGTTTCGCGGCGGCGATCTGGCGCTGAATCAGGTGATGGAAACGCTGGCGGCGATGGGGTTCCGCAACCTGACGCTGGCCTCCAGCTCGCTGAGCGAATGCCATGCGCCGCTGGTCGGCCATATCCGCAACGGGGTGGTGAGCCGCATTTACACCTCCGGCCTGCGTGGCCCGCTGGCGGATGCCATCTCACGCGGCCTGCTGGCCGAACCGGTACAAATTCACTCCCACGGTGGCCGCGTCAACCTGATCGAGTCCGGTGAACTGGCGATAGACGTCGCCTTCCTCGGGGTTCCGGCCTGCGACGAATTTGGCAATGCCAACGGCTACAGCGGCGAAGCCTGCTGCGGTTCGTTGGGCTACGCCAAAGTGGATGCCGATACCGCAGGCACCGTGGTGTTGCTGACCGAAGCGATCCTGCCTTATCC